>JACCDX011097145.1_pt1 | contig 20823 bp, 17 predicted proteins | sample 7449681 | NCBI WGS metagenome assembly JACCDX01 (sample SAMN15323450, study PRJNA562643) | freshwater metagenome | isolation source: river surface water | place: USA:Blue River Watershed | collected 2017-08-18
AAATTTGCTCTGCTAACGCAACCGCCATTTTCACCCCCCTTGTCAACCCCCCGTGATAGTAAAAATCCAGCAAATACCTTTAAAATTAATGGTATTAATTTTAAAGGTATTTGGTATTTTTACTATATATTGGAATAACAAAATACGTTTAAAAAATCATACCATTGAAATCATTTTATTTAAAAGTCGGGGTGGTTCACACAAGCAAGCTGTATGCAAAATACACCATCACAAATTGGTAAAACAACCCAATTCGGTAATAAATTTGTGTAATTCGCCATAATATGGTAATTGCAATTTGCGTTTGAATAATTGTTCCACATTGGGCAAATATTGTTCATATTGGCCCTTGCCATCGCGTTGTTTTAAACGCACAAATATGCCCAATACTTTGGCATGGCGGTTGGCCCCCAAAAAATCATACCACAGGCCAAAATTTTCGCGGTCTAAATCGTAAAAATGTTGCAAATATATGGTTACGCAATAATCCACCAATCCTTTATCCACCACTCTTCGTGCATCCTCGCATAATGAAACCAAATCATAACTTGGGTGGCCCTTTAATGCGTCCTGAAAATCCAATAATGCGCAATCGTCAAACCCGTCCACCACCATCAAATTATCAACATGGTAATCGCGCAATACTAATGTTTCCTGATATGCCGGCATTTTTAAATATAAATCCTGCCATAAATTATCCCATTGCAATAATTGGTCTTCGGTGCATTGTTGGCCGGTTTTATATGGCACATACCATTCGGGGAATAATCGGGCTTCCTGTCTTAATTTTTCAAAGTCATATTTTGGCACATTAACAAAACAACTGCGCGGGTTGCGGTGCAATTTTATCAATGCCTTGGTTGCCAATTTGTATAGTGCATTTTCGTCATGGCCATTGGCAATGGCGCGGGTAAATGTTGTATCACCAAAATCGTTTAACAACATAAAACCCTTGTCATGGTCGGCATATAGGCAATGGGGGGCAAGCAGGCCCACCGACAATAAATGGCGTGAAATTTTGGCAAATTCGCGGTTATCGGCATAATCGGTGGGTGTATACATCACCAACAAGCCCCGGCCTGCCAACCTGAAATACCGCCTTTTGGAAGCATCGGCCTGCAATGCTATTATCTCGGCATGGTGCAAATCGGCCCAATCATCGCTGAAACGGGCGCAATTTTTCAAAAACTCACGAATGTGACTTTCATTACTCATTTACGCTTTTTATTAGATGCCTCCCAAGCTTGCATCATCGCAGCATATGGATCCCAATATGGAATTGAATAATTCACCCCGGCACCAACAATTTCATTGGTGTCACTATCATCAAGCTCACCTTCAGTGACATTGCTACCAATCTCTATCAACAGCTTTTTATTAGAATTAATGCCATGATTGACAATATGACAACCATTTTCCTCTAACAGGCTTCTGATTTTTTCTACGAGTTCTGCTTTAAACATATTTTTGTCCTTTTTTTTATACTATATATTAGAAATAGCATAAAATAACAAATAAGTCAACCGAAGGGAATCGCATTTTAATTAAAAAAGTTTTGAAAGCTGTTCGGCCTGCAATGCTATTATTTCGGCATGGTGCAAATCGGCCCAATCATCGCTGAAACGGGCGCAATTTTTCAAAAACTCACGAATTTCATTTTCCATTTTTTACCATTTTTGGTTATTACCGGCAATTTTAAACATGATTCTGTGCCATGGCAAACGAAATTAAGTAAATAAATCGGGGGTGGGGGTTGCCCCCTTGGGGGGCATAATGCCCAAATATCGCCAGGCCTCGGGGGCCAGCATTCGGCCACGGGCGGTGCGCATTATCAGGCCCTTTTGCACCAAAAATGGTTCAACCACTTCCTCCAACACATCGCGTTCCTGTGCCAATGCGGCCGATAATGTTTCAATGCCGGCCGGCCCGCCATTGTAAAATTCGGCCAAACAACGCATATATTTGCGGTCTAATTCGTCCAAGCCTAAGGCATCAACCGCCAATTTTTGCAATGCGGTATCGGCCATTTCGGCCGTCATTTCATCAATACCATGCACCACCGCATAATCGCGCACCCTACGTGTCAACCGGCCGGCCACGCGCGGGGTGCCACGGCATCGCTTGGCAATTTCCAATGCGCCATCGTTGGTTATTTTAAATTGCAAAATGCCCGATAAACGATTCACAATAATGCGTAATTCATCATCAGTATAAAAATCAAGGTGCAGGGGCAGGCCAAACCTTTCACGCAGGGGGGTGGTTATCAAACCGGCCCGGGTGGTGGCCGCCACCAAAGTAAATGGCGGTAAATCAATGCGCACCGAACGGGCCGATGGCCCCTCGCCTATTATAATATCCAGTGCAAAATCCTCCATCGCCGGGTATAAAATTTCCTCTATTTGCGGGTTAAGCCGGTGAATTTCGTCTATAAATAACACATCGCGCGGTTGCAAATTGGTTAAAATGGCCGCCAAATCGCCGGTTTTGGTAATTACCGGCCCCGAAGTTGCCCGAAACCCCACCCCCAATTCCTTGGCAATTATTTGTGAAAGCGTGGTTTTACCCAAACCCGGGGGGCCGTAAAATAAAATATGGTCCAGGGGTTGGGCCCGCATTTTGGCCGCCAAAATGGCGGTGGATAAATTATCCTTTAATTTTGATTGGCCAATAAATTCACTCAGGCTGGTGGGGCGGAGCGAATATTGTTCGTCATCGGGGGTTTTTTCGGGGGTTATGATGCGGTTATCGGTCATGTTGATAATAATTTAAGGGCCAATGGAATTAAGCTATTTAAATCCTGTGGTTTATTGTCATTTTTTAATGAATCCTGTGCCTTTAATACGGCCGAAAACGCCTGCGAACGATTATAACCCAATGCCACCAACGATGCCACCGCATCATCAAGTATATTATTGGCACCGGTCAGTTTTTCAGTGTTGTTTTTGCCGGGGATAACCGATTCCATGCTGATAAACCCTTGCAATTTGCTGGCGCATTCTAAGACTATGCGGGCGGCCAATTTGGGGCCAATGCCCGGGGCCTTGGCAAAGGCCTTGGCATCCTTGGCCGACAGGGCCAACATAATTTCATCACTGCCCATGGCCGATTGAATGGCCAAGGCGGTTTTAAACCCCACACCCTGCACCGAATTTAACAGGTTAAACATATTTTTGTCATTTTTATTAATAAAACCATACAGGGCTATCATATCCTCGCGCACTATGGTTTCAACCAAGAATGTATGGGTGGCGTTAACATCAACCTGTGCCAAGGTTTTGGCCCCGCAAAACAGCAAATACCCCACCCCGCCCACATCCACCACACAGGATTGGTCGTTGATTTCGGTAATTATTCCACGAATATGCGCATACATCTTAATTTGATTATTGGGTGATTTGCCTTTTTATGCAAGATAAATTTTTCGCAAAATTTTTATTGAATTTTAACCCATTATTCTATACCCATTATTACCATGACCTTAAACATACTCCGCGATATTTGGCGCATGAACCTGATGGTATTTTGTATCATGGGTTTGCTGACCATTTTGTTTAATATTGTGCAGGTTATTCCGTTAATGTTGTCGTTGGGTTTTTCGTTGTCTAATTTTGCCAAATTAATTATTTATAATATTCCGCAATTGGCCACCATTATTTTGCCATTAACCACGGCCGGTTCGGCATTGGTTATTTACAGGCGCATGAACATGGAACAGGAATTAACCGCCTATACCATGGGTGGATATTCGCCCCGCCAAATTTTTATGCCGGTATATGCAACCGCCATATTGTTATTTTTAATAATTTTGGGTTTAAAATTATTCATAAACCCGGTTTCAAAATTATTATACGCACAGGAACGGCAAACATTGCAAAATGAATTGGTTTCCAATTTGATAACTGATGGCCGTTTTTACAGCCCACGCGATGGCATTACCTTTTTTATAGGAAGCAAAACCGGCATCAACAGCGTGGCCCAAGTATTTTTGGTTGATAAACGGCAAAGCCCCGAATATGAACAAATTATTTCGGCCCAAAAGGGCATTATAATTCAATCAGGCGACCAAATAAGCCTGCATTTGTTAAATGGAAGCCAACATGTCAAGGAAAAGGGCAATGCCCATTTGATTCAATTCACCCGTTATGTGTTAGACATTACCGATATGCGCAAAAGCGATGATAGGTTTGTAAAAGCCACCGAACGCAATTCGTTTGATTTATGGGACATTATAAATAACCAACAAAGCGAGGATTTGGATGCCAAAACTTACCAAGGTTTCATTGCCGAATTTGGCGAACGATTCAGCTTCCCAATTTTGGGGGTGGCATTGGTATTAACCCCATGTTCGTTATTAATTAAACCGCGCATTTTCAGGCGCAAAAAATTGGCATTTTCCAGTTATTTTGCCCCATTATATATTGTGCTTGCCTTAATAATTTATTTTATATTTTTTGGGTGGGCCAAGCAAGGATTTATGGGTATAGTTGCCATGTTTTTATTGGCTATTATGAGCATTATACTGGCCGAGGCAACAATTGCCATGGCCAACAACCGCGCATTTTTCAAAAGGTTGCCCAAATGACCCAAATTACCATTGATAATAATTGTCTGTTTTTTAACCAAAAACCCATTTTAACCCCGCAAAAACGCCCATTATGCGCCCCAAACCCGCATATTGCCCAATTATTATTAAACGAATGGCGGGCCCAAATTAACGAACGCGGGCAATTGAAACCCAAACCTTTAACCATGCCGGTTACCCAATTCATAAACAGCATGATAGACCAAGTAACCCCGCACCGCCCCGAAAAACAGGCCGAATTATGCCGTTATGCCATGAATGATTTGGTATGCCATTACCCACCACAAAACCACACCGCCAACAAATTAAAAACCCATTGGGGGTCATATTTAAACCATGCCAAGCAGTTTTTTAACGCCCAACCAAACATGGCCGAGGGTATATTAGAAACCCCACCCATCAACCCCGAATACCAACGGGCGGTCAATGATTATGCCAATTCACAAAATGAATTTCAATTTGCATTATTATATTATGCAACCATATTAACCGGTTCGTTTTTGATTGCCCACCGCTTTATTTTGGGGCAATTAACCCCCGCCCGCGCCACCAATGATTCGTTTATGGAACAATTGGTGCAAGAAGAATATTGGGGCCCCGATGAAGAATCTACCAATGCCCGCAAAAGAATATTAAACGAATTGGAATGTTTGCAATTAATAACAGGCCAGTTGCACAATAACCATTAAACCAGCCCCGTAAATTTAATGATTTATACTCAAAATACCCAATATTATTAAAATTAATACCTATTAATTTTAATTATATTGGCTGGATTTTGAGTATTCCGGGGGGTTTTACAAGGGGGGTGAAATAGCGGTTGGGCCTTGCACAGAGCGTATTTCACCCCCCTTCTACCTAAATTGGTTTGTAATGTTAGTATTTTTAAATCCTTTCGGTGATACCGGTATAGCAGTTTTTTACAATTTTTGAACAAAGTTTACAATGAATTATTATTGACAAGGTTGTAAATATTCATTAAACATTATCGCAATACATTACAAGCTAGGGTAAAAATATGAGCGCAAGTATAGAATTGGACAAGTTATTTGTCAAATTTGGTGATTTTGTTGCCGTGCGTCAAGTTGAATTAAAAATTGAGGCCGGTGAATTTTTCAGTTTTCTGGGCCCTTCGGGCTGTGGCAAAACTACAATTTTGCGCACCATTTCGGGTTTTCAAAACCCAACCAGTGGGCGCATTTTAATAGACGGACAGGATGTGGGGCACCTGCCCCCCAACAAACGGCCAACCGCATTAATTTTTCAAAATTTGGCCCTATTTCCATTAATGAAGGTATGGGAAAATGTGGCATTTGCCTTGGAAATTAAGGGGGTTTCAGCCCGGGTGCGCCGCCGCCGTGCCGAGGAATTATTAGATTTGGTGGCCCTGCATAATGTTTCCGAGCGCATGGTTTCTGAATTATCGGGCGGGCAAAAACAACGGGTGGCGGTGGCGCGGGCATTATGTGCCGAACCCAAGGTTTTATTGTTGGACGAACCATTATCGGCCTTGGATTTAAAATTACGCAACCATATGCGCACCGAATTACGGGCCATACAAAAACGGGTTGGCATTACCTTTATTTATATTACCCACGACCAAGGCGAGGCGATGACGATGTCGGACCGCGTGGCGGTGATGAGCAATGGGCAAATTGAGCAGGTAGACCGCCCAAAAATTATATATGAAAAACCCGCCAGTGGCTTTGTGGCCAGCTTTGTGGGCGATAATAATGTGATAGAGGGTTCGGTGCGCGAATCACGCAAAGGCGAAATTTTGATCAGCACCGAATTTGGCGAAATGCTGTTGCCCAACCATAATATGCTTGATTTCACCATTGGTCAGGCCGTGAATATTTTTATACGGCCCGAACATATTGAACTTGCGGACGAAAATATACAGGGGCAAAATGGGCAAATATTACCCATTCAGGTGGAACATTTGGTGTTTGAAGGGTCAGAACAAAAGGTATTTTGCACCACTTCGTTGGGGCGCAAATTAAAATTTATTACCCACCGCGGTTACAGCCTTGACGATTTTTCCATTGACCAAGAGGTGAAATTATTTGCACCAAACGAACGTTTATTGGTATTACCCAAGGGCGAGTTAGCATAAAATGAAGCAATTTTGGAACGAATTTTATTATAAAAATGGGCGTTTCATGTCATATTACATGGTGGGCGGGTTCGTGTTTTGGATTGCATTTTTGATAGTTTTGCCCCAATTTTTTATGTTTGAACAATCGTTTCATTTCAAATTAAACCCGTCCGAAGTTGGCACCGAAAAGGATGTATATACTTTAAGCCAATATGAATATATTATTTTTGGGGCCGGCGATAATAAAGATGGTTTTAATATTATTGATTTAAAGGTTTTTCAAAATACCATCATTTATTCCATTTTCATTACCATAATGGATTTATGTATATGTTACCCAATAGCATATATTGTGGCCCATGTTTTAAAGGGCGGGGCCAAAATACGCATGATAATGGCATTATTAATTATTCCATATTGGTTAAACGAAATTTTGCGCGCCGCCAGTTTCAGAATTATTTTGGCCGATGAGGGAATTTTGAATAATTTTTTAATAAAATTAGGCATTTTAAGTGAACCATATTCGTTTATATATGAAAATTATGCATTATTTGCCGGTATGGGTTATGCCTATATTTTGATGATGTTGTTCCCGATATATAATGCCATTGAAACATTAGACAAAAACCAAATAGAGGCCGCCCGCGATTTGGGAAGCCCATGGTGGCGTGTGCATTGGCGGGTTATAATACCCCATACCAAACCGGGTATTGTTTCGGGTTGCGTGGTGGTGTTTATGTTGACCGCCAGTTCATTGGCTTTACCCATAATTTTGGGTGGCCCCAAATTATTATGGTATACGCAATTAATTTATCAATGGTTTTCTGATGGCAATAATTGGCCACGTGGTTCAGCATATGCGTTTTTCTTGGTTATTTTTTGTATTGTATTTGTTTATATAATGTTAAAAATATTCCGCGTCAAAATTGCCGAGGTGGCAAAATGACCCCCAATAAATATTTCAACAGCTTTATTGTTGCAATGGTTGTTGCCATGTTCCTGTTGTTTATGCTGGGGCCCATATTGGCCATTTCGGTTACCAGTTTTAATTCATCGTCCTTTCCGCGTATAAGCCCATGGGATTGTTTTACCACCAATTGGTATGAACAAATTACCAACGACAGCAAAATAATGCGCGGGTTTAAAAACAGCCTTATCATTGGGGTGTTTGTTACATTTTTATCGGTGGTTTTGGGTTTGGCCGGGGCGTTATTAATAACCCAATTGCCCAAAAAATATCGTATCAGCGCATATTTTTTGGCATTAATACCGGTATTGGTGCCGGGCATAGTTATTGGTATTTCCACATTGGTGTTTTGGGGGCGGTTAAATGAATTATTTGCGATACCGCGTTTACTTACACGTAATGGATATTTTTTAACCATTTTGGGTCAAACCAGTTTTATTTCCAGCTATTGCATGTTAATTTTTATGGCCCGCCTGTCGCGTTTTGATGCAGTGCAGGAGGAGGCGGCCAAGGATTTGGGCGCGACCCCATGGCAAAGTTTTTACAAGGTTTTATTGCCGTATTTGCGCCCGGCCATTTTATCGGCGGCGGTGGTGGCGTTTTTGTCATCGTTGGAAAATTACAACACCACGGTATTTACCTCGCTTTCGGTTACCACCTTTACATTGGAATTGGGGGCCAAGGTGCGTCAGGGGTTAAACCCATCTATCAGTGCCCTTACCTTAACCTTGGCTATTATTACCTTTGCCTTTATTATATGTAACGAATTTTTGGCAAGACGTAGGGCATTTATTGATGGTGAGAATGAACGTCTGGCATCACTTAATAATTTACGCGATGATTCCGACAATAGCGATTATTTGCAACCATTAATTAAACGGCGCAAAATAACCAAATTTTTTGGTATTGAAAAATATTATTGGTATTGCATTGGGGTTTTATCGGTTTTGGGGGTTATTTTAATGTTAACCTTTGGCAATTACCAAAGCAACCAAGGGTGCATAGACGAATTATTGGCATTAAAATTGGAAATGCAACGGGCCAAGGAAGAAGAGCAAAAACGGATTGATGAGGAATATTTGGCCCAACAAAAGGCGATGGAACAGACACAAAACCCGATTCAGGCCGGCAATAATGCCAGTGCCAACCCCAACAAGGCAATGTTTAATGCCATACCTGCCCCATCGGCATCGGGCAATAATGCCAGCACCAACCCCAACAAGGGTATGTTTAATTCATTGGTGCCGGCACCGGCGGTTCCATCGGCTAATAATGCCGACACCAACCCCAACAAGGGCATGTTTAATTCGTTGGTGCCAACCCCACCGGCCGCCCCTTCGGCCAATAATGCCGACACCAACCCCAACAAGGGCATGTTCAACGCCATCACCCCACCTGCCGGTCAGTAAATTAAGTTAGTAATTATAATTATTTTATGGTTTGAAAATAACAGCTTTTATGAAGCGGTATAATCAAATTTGTCCACTTCGCCATAAATGGTTTGGCGCATTTGTTCATTAATACCATATAATGCAAATATTTCATTATCTATTGCCTGTTCCAATTCCATTAATTGGGCAATGCGCTGATTCATAGCATTTTTTTCATTTTGCCAAAATTCAAAAAAAGGTTTTTCATCGTTGGGGGTTAAATCGCAGTCTTTACCGCGGGATTTGAATATTTCCTTCCATGAATATTTATACCAACATTTGGGTTTGGTTGGTTGCAATTTTTCGTGCAAATATTGGCCGGTTTTGGCGGTTTCGGTCATATTTTCCAAATTTTTTTGCTGTAATAACCTAACCATTTGCCCAATGCGTTCTTGGGTGGCATTATCGGGGCGCATCAATGGGGTGTGCATTAAGGGCTCCTTATCAATTTGGTAATTATTCCCCTGCATTTTGCCACGTTTTTTAAAATAATATGCAATAAGTGAGGAATTTAACAACCCTGTTAAATATGCCAAATTTATATCGCCCGGCTGTATAATATAATACATTGCCGAGACAAATGAATCAAATTCAACAAATGAGAATCTGGGCCGTATGGTGCATTTGCGTAAAGAAATAATTTTTTCGCCTTTAAAAAATCTCTCCTCCTTGGGGCGGTTTAAACCATATGGTTTGTTGTCTGATGTTATGATAGGTTGGTATTTGTCCAAATGTTTCTTTAAATTTGGGTAATTATTCATGGAATCAGGGTTTTTGAACGAAGAGTTTGTATATATAATCATACGTTCATTATTATTATTGGCTAAATATCGGTTAATCTGCTTGGGGTAATATTCAGGTTTCAATAATGCCAATTCATTTGGGTTTAATTTTAATTTCTTAATTTCAGCAAAACTCAACGAAAAAATCCCATCGCCCTTAATAAATTGCTTATTATCATGGTTTTTGGCGGGCACAACATCGTGGTGATGATGAATTCCATTAACGCAATCATTAACCGGTATACTATAATTCCCCGCCCCAATTATTTTATTGATTATCTCATTTTCATCTTGGTTGGTAAAATGAATGGTATTCACTTGGTTATCCATTTGGCTCAAATCAATATTTGTAAAATTATTAATTTCAAGCTCATTTTTAATTTTTTCCAAACTATCCTTGTAATTATCGCCCTTTATATGCGGTAATTGGCGGTATTTTACGTAGCCATTGGGGTGTTTTTTACAACCCACCAACATTATCATGGTTTGAATTTCGGCCGATTCAAATATTTTATTGGTATGTAGGTCAATAAATTCGCATAATTGGTGGTTTTGTATAATTTTTTGGCGCATTATTGAGGCACCATGATTGGTTGTCCAATTATTGGGGGCAATATAGGCCAAAAACCCGTCCTCTTGCAAATTATCCAAGCCGATACAGGCAAAAAACTGCCAAAAATCCATTTTGCCTTGGTAATATGGCGATGCCTGATGGGGTTCAAAAATCGCCCTATTCACATCCTCCTTGATATAGGGGGGGTTGCCAATAATTATATCAAAATGCTTCAAGCCAAAAAATTTGCCCCAATCAACGTTTTTAACCGAATCCCCGCATTTTATATTATTATCCAAATTGGTCAGCGGGCTGTGGGCGTTAGCAATTTTTAACCATAATGACAATTTGGTAATTTCAACCGATTGCACATTACAATCCAACCCATATATATTTTTTTGCAAAATCTCGTGATATTTATCCTGTATTATATTGGGTAAAACCATCTCCCCACAACGTGCCAATTCGCTATATACCCAATCCCATTCGGCCTTTAAAAATGCCAAAACCTCTATCAAAAATGCCCCACTACCACAGGCCGGGTCCAATATAGTTATATTATTCAGGGCATTGGCATATTGATATAAATTTTTAATAATTTGGGCATTAGGGTTTAATGGTGCCTGTTTGGGGTTTTTACCGGCCAACAATGGGTTTATGGTATAATTTGTTATATCAAAATTGATTTTCCATTGTTCTAATACCATTCCTAAGCTTCGTTTAACCATATAACGGGTGATAAGATTGGGCGTGTAATATACGCCTTCGGCCTTTTGTTTGCCGGTGGCTGGTTTGTTATTATTTTGGCCCGAATATTTTTGTTTTAATTCATCAATATGGGGGAGCGATTTTTCAAAAATATGCCCCAAAATTTCCTCGGATATATCATTTTCAAAATCATATTCAGTTAATTTTTTCAAAAAATCCAAATTAATAATATAATCAATTTGGGTGGTGTCAAAAATCGGGTCGTCCTCAAACAACCCGCCATTAAATTTGGGTATTTCGGCATTATGGCCATTATAACCCTTATATCCATAATTAATGGCCTGAAATAGTTTTTGTAATAATTGGTTAATATCCTTGTTGAAATAGGCGGTATTTTTCACCATTTCCAATGTATTTTTGATTAGTTTTTTTTGTTCACAAAACCTGATAAAAATAAGGCGGTTAAGCATTTTTTGGGCAATTTGCAGGGCCGAATCCACCAATATATTGGGGTTATTGCTTAAAATATCGTTTAAATATCTTTCACGAAATATTTTATATTCGTTAAAAAATTCGTCTTGAATATCCTGTTTTTTTTGTTTGCTTTCGGCATATAAAATGGCCAAAGGCGATGGTACAAGCGGTGATGCCCCCAACAAATTCTCACGGGCAAATATAGTATAAAATTCGTTAAATTTGTCATATTTTATCCTGCGGGTAATGGTGTCGTCATTATCCAATTCCACCATATCGGCCAATTTTATGGCATGATATTCCCCGCGGAATGCCGCATCAAAAAGTCTAAATTCTTTAAAATTACATAAAATAACAAATTTTACCCCTTTGAAAGCACCGGCATAATCAAAGGCCTGTTTGACAATTCTATCATCGTTCAAATCAACCGATGGTGATTTCATTTCCAATACGGCAATGGGGGATTCGGCTTGATTATCAAAAAAACCCAACAGCGCATCGCATTTCTCACTATTCAAATCGGTGGAAGTTTGCCGTTTATAATGTATATCAACATTATATTCCAATATATCACCAAAAATATCACGAACAAATTCAGCATCCTTTTGAATTTCAGTAAATTTTCCTATATCCACCAAATTTTGCCATTTTAACAAAATGGCGGGGTAATCGCTTTTATGTTTTTTGGTTGCCTGATAATTCACCCCACGCGCCACCGAATGGCGCAAAAACTTATTATTAAACAGGTTGGGGGTTGGTTTATACATACCCACCATTAATATAAGATTCATTTATCAATTCAATGAAAAATTTGATAAAATTTTGTTTTTACCCCCCAAACACCGCTATATTATGAAATTGTTGGGGGCCGTATTTCAGGTCTTGTTTCCAACCATGAAAGACATGGGCAGGATAAAGAAAACACTAAAGATGATAAGGAACTAAACGAACTTGCGCAGTTTGTGTTAAGCCAAATTGCAAGCCTGATTGTTTTTTTGGCAAGCCAAGATACTTAATAACAAACACCCTAACATATTCTACCGGCCATAAATTCCCCCGGCCAATAAAAACCCATTATAATTTTTCACGGCCCAAATACTGCATAATGGCGGGAATGGTTGGGCCGTCATCACGGCCGGTTAAATAATGGCGAATCGGGTGGAATAATGCCCGCCCCGAACGGCCCAATTGGGTTTTTACATCCTGTAACCATTGTTTGGCCGAATCCTCGGTAATTATGGCGGGCAATAATTTTTTGGCATTATTTATAAATTCCAAATCATCAATATGGGGTGTGTGGCGGGTTTGCAGGGCGGTGTGCCATTCGGCCAATTCGTCTATATGGTTAATATTTTGCGCTAATAATTGCCAAATGGGTTCGTCAATATATGCCAATTGGCGCAATTGCAAATATGGTTTTATGGCGGTGAAACCCATGGTTTGCATATATTTCATTGACAATAATTCCAATTCATCGGGGGTGAATTTGGGGGCGGCGCGCCCAAAATTTTTCAGGTCAAATTCGCCAATTAATGCGTGTAAATTATCATCGGTACTGCCGGCAATATTACTGCCCATGCGCCCCAAATATGCCACAATGGCCGTGGGCACAATGGCCGATTGACGCAATTCACGCAACGAAAGCGACCCCATGCGTTTGGATAATTTGGCCCCATCGGCCGATGTCATACGCGGAAAATGGGCAAATTGTGGTGGTTCATAACCCAATGCCTTAAATAATTGAATTTGGGCCGCGGTGTTGGTAATATGGTCCTCGCCCCGTAAAATACAGCTGATACCAATCAAGCCATCATCAATGACCGAAGTTAAAGTATATAATGGCCGGTTGTCAGAACGAATTAACACCGGGTCAGATACATTGCCGGCCTTAAAATACAAATCACCGGCCGATAAATCGTGCCATGAGACATCAATATCGTGCAATAAAAACCGCCAATGGGGTTTGCGCCCCTGTTGTTCATATTGAAATTTTTTATCGCTGGTCAGGCGCAACCCCTCGCGGTCGTATAATTGCGAATTGGTTGATTTGCGTTTTAGGTCCAATTCCTCGGCCGTTTCATAACAGGCATATAACCGCCCATCGTCCTTTAATTTTTGTATGCCGGCGGCGTAAAATTCATCGCGTTCCGATTGCCGGTAAAATTCGTCCCATTCCATGCCCAACCAATGCAAATCCTCGATAATCGCTTGTTCGTATTCGGGTTTAGACCGCTCGGTATCGGTGTCGTCTATGCGCAATACAAACGACCCATTATGCCGTTTGGCCAATAAATAATTTAAAATGGCAACGCGCACATTGCCTGCGTGAATATAACCGGTGGGTGATGGTGCAAATCGTGTTTTCATAATTCCATTTTCATTATTTGCATTATAAAATCAAGCTTTTTATTGAATTTTTGGCATAGATTTTTTTTAATTTTGAATTTTTAATTTGACAATTTTTTGAATTAATAATATATATTAACCATTGCCAACAGGTGAAGGAAGACCGTTTGAGTTGGCAATCACGGGCTATGAACTTCTAAGATAGCCCCCTTTTTTAAATAAATTAATTCCGGACGATATTTTATTTTTAATATAAATTGGGTTCCTTGCAAAGTCTACATTATCAACAGATGGAATATAGGCAGTTGAAATTGCCCATGAATTTGCTTTAAAGCTCAAAAAACCAATGGAAGTTATATTTCGCTTTATATTTATTTGCCATGTCTTGGTGTAAATTCGGTTTTTAGAATTTAACCATATTTCATCAGGATTTATAAAAGTAAGCGCAAAAACCCTGATATATTTACCATCATGGTCAGGGTTGGAATTAATTTTTGGTCTCCCATTTTTCCGGTATAAAAAGGAATCGTCTATAAAAACCGGCATACCCAAAATATCGGTATAATAATCCGCGTTTTCTAAGCCAAATTCTGTATAAAAAATTTTTATAAGATGATTTATATCCAAAGAGCCATCAACCAAATAATTATTTAATTCCAATGTTTGAATCATTGTAATATATCCCAATATAAATGAATAAATTCACTATACAATTTTCATTATTTGCATTATAAAATCAAGCTTTATATTAAATTTGTGGCATAGAATTTTTGCCATGGCTATATGTAATTAAAAATTGATTTTTTGAACGATATATGACAATATAATGCCAAAAAGAAGTTAGAAAAAACCATGAAAATATTACTTACAGGTTCCAACGGCTTATTTGGCCGTAATATAGCCGAACACCCCCGTGCCGGTGAACATACCATGTTAACCCCCAAACGGGCCGAATTGGATTTACAAAATAAAACCCAAGTTTACGCATATATTGGCGATAACAAACCCGATATGGTCATTCATGTTGCCGGCAAGGTGGGGGGCATTAATGCCAATATGACCCAGATGGTTGATTTTTACACCATAAACAGCGAAATTGGCCAAAATATTATTATGGGTTCGTTATACCATAAAATACCGCGTTTGATTAATATGGCTTCCAGCTGTTGTTACCCACCCCATTACCCGCAACCTTTCAATGCCGATATTTTAAACCAATTTCATGGCCCATTAGAACCCACCAACGAAGGTTATGGCATTGCCAAGGCCGCCATGGTGCGTTTATGCCATTTTATTAATAACGAACATAAAAATGTCAAATATGTTTCATTGGTGCCCCCCAATTTATATGGCCGTTATGACAAGTTTGACGATTACAACGCCCATTTTGTATCGGGCATTATGCAAAAAATGTATTGCGCCAAAATGCGGGGCGAAACAACATACAAAATATGGGGTGACGGCACCGCCCGGCGCGAGGCAATGTATGCCGGTGATGCCGCCAATGCCACTTTTTTTGCGATAGATAAATTTGAAACCCTGCCATCCATTATTAATATGGGGCTAAATTACGATTATTCCATGAACGAATATTATGAAAAAATTGCCAAAACCATTGGTTGGAATGTGCAATTTGACCATGATTTAACCAAACCGGTGGGCATGAAATCCAAATTAATCGATTCCAGCCCATTTTATGATTTGGGTTTTCGCCCACAATATAGCTTGGAACAGGGCCTTCAATTATCTTACGAATATTTTTTAACCATTGCCAACCAATTTTGTAAATAATATAATGATATTTCGTGATTTACCCCATTATTTACAGGCCCTAAACGCACGGGGCGATTGCATTAACATCAACGAACCCTTGGCGGTGCGCCATGCCAGCACCGAACTGCACCGCCGTCTGCTTGAATCGGGTGGGCCGGCCTTTGTTGCCCATAACCCTGTTGACGAAAATGGGCAAAAATATCATTTCCCTTTGGTGCATAATATTTATGGGTCGGTGGAACGCATTGCCTTTTCCATAAACAAAAAACCGGACGACTTACGCCAATTGGGGCATGTATTGGCCGGTTTGCAAAAACCCGAACCACCCAAGGGGTTAAAGGATTTACCCAAAATTTGGGAAATGGTAAAAATTGCCAAAAATATGCGCCAAAACAAAACCAAACACGCCCCCTGCCAAGAGGTAATATACCAAGGGGACAAAGTGAATTTGAATATATTACCCATAACCACCAATTGGGCCGGTGATATTGCCCCATTAATTACATGGGGTATTGTGGTCAGCCAAGGCCCCAACCCCGATAGCGACAATACCGATGGTTATAATATGGGTATTTACCGAATGCAGGTGGTGGGCAAAAACCAAGTGATAATGCGTTGGTTAAAACACCGCGGGGGGGCGCAACATCACCAAAAATGGGGCAAAAAACGCCCCGACCCATTTCCGGTGGCGGTGGTATTGGGGGCCAACCCGGCCACCACTTTGGCGGCGGTTATGCCCCTGCCCGATAATCTAAGCGAATATAAATTTGCCGGTTTTTTACAGGAAAACCCATTGGAATTGGTGCAATGCCTGTCGCATAATTTATGCGTGCCGGCCCATAGCGAAATAATTTTAGAGGGCTATATTTCATTTGATGATTACCGCTTAGAGGGCCCCTACGGAGACCATACAGGTTATTATAACGACCGCGAATATTTTCCGGTAATGACCATTACCGCCATAACCCACCGGCGCGGTGCGCATTATTTGTCAACCTATACCGGCCGGCCACCCGATGAACCGGCCATGTTGGGCCTGGCCCTGAACGAGGTTTTTATACCCATTTTTCAACAACAATACCCCGAAGTGGTGGATTTTTACCTGCCCCCCGAGGGTTGTTCATACCGCGTGGCCGTGGTTTCCATTAAAAAACAATATGCCGGCCAGGCCAAACGGGTGATGATGGGTGTTTGGTCGTTTTTACGGCAATTTATTTACACCAAAATGGTCATAATAGTTGACGATGATATTGATTGCCGTAATTGGTTAGACGTTATTTGGGCCATTTCCACCCGTATGGATGCCAAACGCGACATTACCATTATTGACAACACCCCCATAGATTATTTGGATTTTGCCTCACCAGTTTCGGGCCTGGGTTCAAAAATCGGGCTGGATGCCACCAATAAAGCCTACCCCGAAACCACCCGCGAATGGGGGCACAAAATTGACATGCCCCCACATATTACCAATGATATTGACGAATTAATGAAAAAATTAGGAATTTAATTGCAAATATTAACGAATAAGATTAATAGAAGGCCATGAATATAGATATTTTATTAAGCAAATTACGCGGATTTATAAAGCTTTTATGGGGGGCGAACAACCCGCCCACACCCACGCATTCCACCATTACCAGCCTGCGCAACCAACCCGAAAATTCCCCCGCCAAGCCAATGGAAACTCCGTTGGAACCGGTTAATAATCCAACCAAACCCAACAAAAACCGCACCCTGTTTTTTGTTAATATTATATTGCGTTCTTTGATTTATACCGGTTTTTTATTTATTGTGGGCGGGGTTTTTGCCGTTATAGGATTGGTTTATTATTATTCCAAGGATATACCAGATTTAAGCAAACTTAATTTAGAAACCGAACAAAATACCCGCATTTATGACGATAGTGGTGATGCCGTGGCCGAATTAAGCCTGAAAAACCGGCAGGTTGTGCCTATTACCAAAATACCGGTTTTATTGCAAAGGGCCTTTATTTCGGCCGAGGATAAACGTTTTTACGAACATAAAGGGGTGGATATGATGGGTATATTACGCGCCATGCGCGATAATATTAGCAAATTTGAGGAGGGTAAAAGATTGCACGGGGCATCAACCATTACCCAGCAATTGGTGCGCAATTTGATATTGGAAACCAACGAACGCACCCTGTCGCGCAAGGCACGCGAAATTACCCTGACCCTGCGTTTAGAGGTAACCAAAAGCAAGCCGGAAATTTTGGAATTATATTTGAATACTATATTTTTGGGCAACCGGTCTTACGGGGTGGCGGCGGCCGCCAAAAGTTATTTTAATAAAAATTTAGAGGATTTATCCATTGCACAAATTGCGTATTTGGCCGCCCTGCCCAAGGCACCGAATAATTACAACCCCATAACCCAAAATAAACGGGCCACCGAACGGCGCAATTGGGTGTTAGACAGAATGGCCGAGGACGGATATATTACCGAGGAAGAAAAAGACAAAGCCCAAAAAACCGCTTTGGATGCCATTGCCCGCCAAAATGATATTTCCATTAATGATTATTTTGTTAATAAAGTGCGCGATGAAGTGAAAGCCAAGTTCCCCGATATTAGTATTAATAGTGATGGCTTAACCATAAAAACCAGCATGAACAGCCAATACCAACAATGGGCGATAGATGCATTGCAAAAGGGCCTGCGTGATTATGACCGCCGCCATGGATACCGCGGTGGGTTTGCCAAAATGCAGGTGAATGATAATAATTGGCGCAATGAATTGGAAAATATTCCTGCCCCACCCGGCAAATTGGCCCATTGGGAAAAAGCAGTGGTAATGAGCATAAACCCTGATAAAATAATAATTGGTGTTGAAAATGGCAAATTAGGTTATATTCATTTTGCCGACATATTATGGGCCCGCAAATTGGATATCAAAACCCGTACCATCGGCCCCACCCCCAAAAAACCTGATGATATTTTAGCCAAGGGCGATGTGATATTGGTATCACGGCGCGATAAATTTGATGTGGTTTTTGATTTAGAACAAGAACCCGAAATAGACGGGGCAATTATGGTAATGGATGTGCGCACCGGCCGTGTATTGGCACAGGTGGGGGGGTGGAGCTTTGACAAAAGCAAATTCAACCGCGCCACACAGGCCGAACGGCAACCCGGGTCAACCGCCAAACCATTTACATTTATTGCCGCATTGGAAAATAATTTCAGCCCATTGCAAAAAATTAGCGATGATTCATTATTATTCAAAAATATTCATAGTGACTGGGTGGAGGTTGATTTAACCCCCGAAGTGGCCAAAATGACCGATGAAGATATAAAGGATAACGGATATTACCGCCCCGGCAATTTTGACGGCAAATTTGGCGGTTTATTGCCAATGCGGGTGGGGTTAGAAAAATCTAAAAATATGATGACCCTGCGTTTGGGTAAAATGGTGGGCATACCCAAGGTGGCCGAGGTGATGGAGAGGTTTAAGTTTAAAGAAAAGGTACCCCCATATTTATCAATAGTATTGGGTGGGGTAGAAACCACTTTGGAACGCATGGTAACCGCATATTCGGCATTTGCCAATGGTGGGTATTTGGTAACCCCCAGTTACATTGACCGCGTGCAAAACCGCTATGGCGCAACCATATACCACAGCGAATCCATTCAATGCCCCGATTGCAACCAAGAGGAATTTGACCCAACCGCCCCCATACCCACCCTGCAAGAGGTTTTTGGCGAACAGGTATTGCAACCGCAAATTGCCTATTTGATAACCGATATGTTAAATGGGGCGACTATCCGTGGCACCTCGTCCAGCTTGGGTAAAATGGGTTTTAACATGGCCGGCAAAACCGGCACCACCAACGACAACAAGGACGCATGGTTTATAGGATATAATAACGATGTGGTGGTGGGCGTATTTATGGGTATGGATATACCCACTCCATTGGGCAAAAACCTGCAAACCGGGGCGCAAGAAACCGGTGGCACCGTAGCATTACCCATTTTTGAAGAATTTATTAAAAAATATATGGCGGGCAAATTGCCTGCCAAACAATTGCGCATACCGGCCGGCATTGAATTTATGAATATGAATTTGGACAGCTGGACCGAGGCTAAAACTATAAGCCGCGGGGTGATTCGCCAACCCATTGCCCCCGATTTCAGCACCTACCAATTACCCAATGAACGCCCAATAGCAGTTGAACCCACCCGCGTGGAGGAACAGCCCTTACCCAAGAGTGATGCAATTGTTCCCCAAACCCAAAATGAATCTGGGGTTTATTGATTATTTTTTTTATTATTGATGATTGGGTAAACCACCACCTAAAAAACAATAAAATGCTTTATTAAAGATGAAAAATTGCATTTTTTAAACTTTATCTTTTCACCAATTCAATTATTATATGGGTTTTATGGTTGCATAATTCCAATGCGTGTTGGCGTGCTTTGTCCTTTATAATCGCCCCCAATTCGGCTATATATGGTTTATCCATCAATTCGCCAATGGTTTGGGCGGTGGAAATTTCGGCAATGCCCAACCAATCGGCTATTATCGCAAAATTTATTTGCGAACGGGCCGAATGCAAATCGCCATGGCCCTGTGCCAATTTGGCCAATTTGCCCCAACCACCGGCTATTATTAATTGGGGAATGGGGTTTTTGGCAATATATTTCAACATACCACCAGCAAAATCGCCCATATCCAAAATGGCGTGGGCGGGCAGGCTATATTGTTTTTGCAAAAATTCATCGCTGGTTTTGCCGGTGGCCGCCCCCACCAGTGCAAAATTATTGGCGCGGGCAATATCCACCCCGCGGTGAATGGAATGAATCCATGCACTACACGAATAGGGTATAACCACCCCGGTTGTGCCCAAAATGGACAATCCCCCAATAATACCCAAACGCGGGTTCCATGTTTTTTGCGCCAATGCTTCGCCATTTTCAACCGAAATTTCCACATTCCAATCGGGCTTTACCCCATGCATATCACAAATTTGGTGCAAATTTTCGGTAATATATTGGCGCGGTTTGGGGGTAATGGCCGGTTGCCCCACCGCAATGGGCAGGCCGGGGCGGGTAACCACCCCCACCCCCACCCCACCGGACAGGGTGATTCC
>JACCDX011828043.1_pt1 | contig 20822 bp, 3 predicted proteins | sample 7449681 | NCBI WGS metagenome assembly JACCDX01 (sample SAMN15323450, study PRJNA562643) | freshwater metagenome | isolation source: river surface water | place: USA:Blue River Watershed | collected 2017-08-18
TGACCGCAGCTGAAGCACTGTTGTTGCCAGCCAAGTCGCTGTGGGTGAATGTAAAAACACGATCGCCTGCAACAGCATTGGTGGTGGTTTGAAAAGACAAGGCCTTTTCAATGGTCTGTACTTCGGCGGCCAAAAACTCGGCGTTATTTTGTTTGCTGAATGTCAATGTTTTGCTGGCAATGGCATAAGTCCATTGAACAGCACCAGTCACGCCGTTGAGGGTGATAGAGCCACTTGAATCGGTTCGCGTAGGGCTTGTGGTGTCCAACAAAATTGAAGCCGAGCCAAAAGCCAGTTTGTCGTTGTCTGCACTGATGACTTCCGATGCCACCACCTTGATGCTTGTTATGTTTTCATTTCTATCGGCTTTTTTGATTTTGCTAGCAACGAGTACACCGGCAACGGTAGCATTCTTCATGTACTGCACATCGGTGCTTTGGACATTGGGTGTATCAGCATCCAAATCGATTGCCTCTGGCACCAGAGTATCTACTTTGACGGTTGCCACTGCATTGGCGCTGCTATTACCCGCTTGATCGACATGCGTGAAAGTGAAAGTTCGATCGCCTTGGCTGTTGCCATTCGTTTTGAAAGCCAATTTGCTTTCAAGCGCCTGCACCTGTGCTGGTGTAAAACTGCTCTTGTCTTCTTTTGTAAATGAGAAAGTCTTGTCAGTGGCGGAGTACAACCAAGTCACACCTGGCACGCCAGCAATGGTGTTGTTTGTGGCAGACTTGTTGCCAGTGTTGAGAACAACCGCCACACCATCAATGACAAACTGATCATCCCCAAGACTCAGCGCATCGACACCCAAGGCAACAGTGATTTTGGCGATGTCGTTAACGCCTGTTTGCAGGCTCATTTTGGGAGCGATCAATAGTGTTTGGGTGCTGTTTGCAATCGATTGATTGAAGTATTGCAGCGATGTTGCATCAATCACACCCGTCGTATTTCCATCGAGGTCAACCGCTGGGGGTGGGGTGTAATCCACCGTGATGGTTTTGGTTGCACCACTGTTGGTGCTTTGTGTAGAAAAACCAACCAAGTCAATGTGGTCGAAGGTGAATGTGCGATCGCCTTGTGTGTTGTTGCTGCCTGGAGGCAGGCTTTGAAAAAGCAGCGATGCTTCCAAACTCGCTATTTGAAAGTCTTTGAAAGCGCTATTGTCAGTCAGCGAAAAAACCAGCGTTTTGCTGCTAGCAGTGTATTTCCAGGTGACGCCTGTGACATTTCCAATCGCGAGGCCTGAGCCACCGCCATCCGAACGCAAATCGACAGTTTGCTGAGAAGTACCATTACCGAACAAGATGCGGTCATTTTCGGTTTTCAATCCTGCCCCGCCGATGATTACTTGAATTTTGGCGATGTCGGTGTCGGTTGTGGGTTTGATATTGGCCGCGATCGCCACAGCAGCACTGAGGCCGATGGCAAAGTTGTTGTAGAAGCCAAATTCGGTCTGTAAGTCGCTGGTGAAGAGCACTTTGCCTGGTGGGGCGCTGTCAACTTTGAAGGTCACCTTAGCCACACCTGTGGTGGCAGGGTCTGTCGTGACGTTGCTATTACCTGCCACATCGGTATGACTGAATGTGAAAGTGCGTTCGCTGTTGGTGCGACTTGTGGTGCTAAATCCCAATGCTTTCTCAATGGCCTGCACCTGTGCATTGGTGAAAATGCGGCTGCTGCTGTTGGATGAGAACTCAAATGTTTGTGTGGTGGCACTGAATTTCAAACTCACACCCGACACATCCCCAATTGTTACCAATGTGGGTTGTATATCGGTTTTCAATGAAACCGTTTGTTGCGTGGTACCCGTCGTTCGATAGGTGAAACTGTCGGCATCAAGATTTGCACCACCGACGGTCAAAGTGATCACAGCAATGTCGCCGTCGCTGGCTTGTTGCATGTTAGGGGCAATGAGTTTGGAACTTCCAAAATCGCTGGCACCGTAATTCACAGTGTCAACATTGCTGTTCGTATTGGTGTTGAGTTTGATCACCTCAGGCAGCGTGCCATCGTAGGTAAATGTCAGACTTCGGGTCTGACCGAGAAAGCCCTCTGCGCTGACTTGACGAACCAAAGCGGTGTAAGTACCGGAAGTACGTGGCGCCGCGTAATCGGCTGCCCTGATATATGTCGCCCCGCCGTCGATGCTGACATCGGTTGATGCCCCACCAAAGCTAGGTAAGCCAAAATTCAATCTGGCATCCTTGGTTCGTCCGTCTTGGTTGTTAACACCCGTATCGACGGCCAATGTCACACCAGGCGCAGGGGCAACATAGAAGTTCACTAACAACTGCAACTTGCCCCGTGTGTCGATATTCGCGCCATTCGGTTGCGCAGCAATACTTTCACGGATGCCAGCGATGTTGGTATCGTTCACTGATCCCATACCTAGCTTGGTCAAGTTAGCAGCCGTCAGAAATGAGGCTGAACTGGCTTGTCGCTTGCCAGTGCTGTTCATGATGGCATTGACCGTGTTGGCCAAAATGTTGATTTCTTCTACCGTGTCTACATCTGTATTTGATTTGAAGTCAAGCACACTGTTGAGCAAAGTCAGGTTGTTGCTGCCGTTGGTCGCATTGCCAATGTTGACACCGATGTCATTGAACTGCGCTATTTGCAAAGCAGTGCCAGTACTGACAACTCCGTCAGCCAAGGCTAGCACTGCTCTGTATGCGTCAACCACTTTTTGAATGCCGCTGGCTGTGCTGGTTGAAAAACCTGTGACATTGGGCGTAGCCAATGCATCGTTGATGGCATTGAGGTTGCTAGCAGTGACGTCTGTAACACCGGCTGTGACATAGTGAACCACATCGGGTTTGGTGGCGCCGGTTCTCACTGCGTACGAAAAGTCCACGCCTGTTCCCGTGGTGCTTGAAATGGTATTGTCACCCGCAAAATTGCTGATCAAGGTGATGGCAGCTTGTATGGCGTCCATCGCCCCTTGATCCACCAAGGCTTGTAACTTTGCAACGGTGTTGACGGCCCCGCCATTGGTTACACCATTCGACCGAGTTCCAGCAATAGCGGCGAGTACCAATGGCAGGTTGGTGTCTGTCACACGCAAAACGCCCAAAGTTTCTAATTGCGCTTTGGTCAGCACCCTGTCATTGTCAGCAGTTCGCATGACTGCGATAACGGCATCAGCCAGTGCTTGCACTTCGGCCACTTCGTTCACATCACTTTTGTTTTTGCGATCAATCGCATCACTGAGTAGCTGCGCCTTGTCGCTGCGAAGCACGGTGGTAGGGTTGTCCAGACCCGTGATACCAATCAACTGATACTGCGCATCGGTCGCAAAGTCTCGGCTGTTGCTGTTGCTGGTTCCGTCTGCCAAATTCAGAATGGTGTTGTATGCGTCCACGATGTCTTGCACTTCTTGTGTCGTGTTTGCCTGATCAAACTTCACGAGATCACTGTTGAGCGCACTGTTGTATGAATCAAGGTTATTGGCACTCAAGCGCAAAGCGCCTGCCTTTTGGTAGACGGTCAACGGCGTGAGCGTGGTTGATGCGTTGTTGGCTTGCGCGGCTTTGGCCAATGTATCCAATGAGGAGGCGGTTGTATCAACAACGACACTGTTGGTAACAGCCGCAGGGGTTGTGAGCCCGCCGACGTTGTTCACCCGATCTAACAACAGCGCGTTTGTCAAACTGTTGGCACTTGCAGTGAGACCACCAATGTTGTCGTTATCGCCATTGACCACGGTATAAAAGAAAACAAGCTGGGTACTGCCACTGCCACTGGCGTAATTAGCGATCTTGCTAACCCCACCTAAATCAAAGGTGATGATGGGTGAACTGCTCGCCCCTACAGTGGTGATCTCACTCAGGGTGAGGGTGATCTTGACTTTGTCACCCACATCCAAATTGCTAGACTTGTTTGCACCAGTGCTGTCAGCACCACTGATGTCCACACGGGTGACTGCGGGTGCGCGGGTGTCCACCAATACGGTGGGATTGGTGGCGTCGCTCTTGCCAGTGTTGCCAGCAGCGTCGGTGTAGCTGCCTTTTAAAACATTGATCAAACCCGGGCTAGGCAATGAGACATCTGAGACCGCGGTGAACGCGACGGTGAAAACTTTGGGATCGCTGGTGGCTCTGAAATTGCTCAGAGAACCAATCGGTGTCCCATTGGGAAGTAGTTGCCCTATGCCGATGTCATCGATGTTGAAACCCACGGGGGCTTCGTCGAAAGTGAAGGTGAAAGTGGCAAATTGTCCGATACCCAACTGCGTCACATCACTGGTGATGGTCAGACCTGGTCCCGCTGTATCAACCAATAAGGGTGTGGTGATGTTGATGAACGAGGTCTGATGTGTGTCGCTGATATCGCTTTCAATCCGGGCTTTGACGGTATATGTTTTGCCAGAAATAAGCTGGCTCGACCAACGGGTGTCGTTGGCCAAAGACCAGGTTCGATCCGATCCGATGGTCACATCGGTGTCGATGGTTACAACATGGGGCGAACTTGAGTCTGAACTGGTGAAGGTGATTTGTGTCACTTTGGGGTTGCGCACCGACACCCAACTGGTGCTAGAGGCGACCCCCGAAATATTGAAAGCACCCAATTCCGCGGCATTGATGCCATTGCTTGCATCGACACCTGTTCCGCTCAATGTGATGGTGGTGCTGGGATCCACCGTTTGGAAGGTCCAACTCTGTGCGCTCAACAACCCATCAAATGAAGCACCTGCAGTTGATCGGAAAGCATCAGCATCGATGGTGGCGTGGTATGACTTTCCTGGCACCATTTGATTGGTGCCGTTCAGGGCGACTGTCACGGTGGTGCCACTGATGGAAACTTGCGCGTCTTTGACACCAATGTCGATCGTGCTGCCCGTACCTTCGTCGGTGAGATGAATGAATTTACCTGCCACGGCGACCACATCGGTGCTGAAGGTCAGCTGCAGTTTTGCCGAACTGGCAATCGGTCCGCTGGTTTGATTGACCAATTGCAAACTGGAAGTGTCGATCGTCACATTGTGCGAGTCGCCTCCCGTGCTGAGCTTGTTGCCAGCAGCGTCCATCAAAAAGACATCGACTTTATAAGTTCCTTTGGTCAGTGTTTGCTGGCTGTTGTCGAACAGCCAGGTACCGTCGGCCAACACCTTGGTGTAACGCACGGGGCCTCCGTCGATACTGATACCCACATTGGTACCTGTTACAGCCGTGCTGGTGCCAATGAATTTGAGTGTGGTGTCGCTGGTTGTGTAATCACCCTGAACACCGGTATCGTCTGAAATAGTGGTGAAGCTAACGGTTTTGCCAGCCAGATCTGTGTCGGGCAAGCCATCAGGTCGGTTGACGGCCGATGTGTCGACCATCACATGCTTGGCGAATGTAGCCACCTTAGGCAAAGCTGTGGTGCCGTCGAACAGTTGGGCACTCACCGTGTAATCGCCATCGAGCAACACTGCGCTGCTGACTTGCCACTGCCCGTTGACCACCGTGCCATCCAGTGTGATGAGATCGGTTTGGCTATTGCGCTTCAAACCAATGCGAATCTTGGTGTTATCTGATGCATTGCTGGTGCCGCTAAAACTCAATGTGTTGTCACTGGTGACAAAGTCGCTGTTGCTTGGTCCGGTGTCGTCGCTGATGGCTTTGAAGTCAACGCTCAAGTTGTCAAATAAGAGGCTTTGCAATTCTGGAACGCTGTCGCTGCCACCGGCGCCGGCTGAGTGGATTGCGTCCAGCAAAGTGGCCAGGTTGCTACTGCCGACCCCACGCACGCCTAATCGGGTGAAGTCTTCAGCAGTCAAGGTGTAACTGGGTGCCTGGCCAGTGGCCTGGTCTTGCACAGCATTGGCAATCAAGGTGAGCTGGTTGATTTTGGCGATGGTGTCTATGCCGGTGCGACTTTGCCGGTCGACGATATCGCTGAGCAAATTCAAACGGTTCAAACCCGAAATAGTGGTCTCCACACCTAGATTGACGCAGTCAGCAGAGGTCAGGTACGGTGCTGTGGTAGTGTTGTTAGGACCATCAGCCAGTTTAAAGAACTTGCGGTAGGAATCCACCAAGGTTTGAAGACTGGTCGTATCACTGACATTGCTGGCTGTGATTGCATTGGTGGCCAGTGCATCGTTGAAAGACATTGCGTCATCCGCTGACACAGTGCCAGACACACCCGCGTCCAAATAGGTTTGACGGGTCGGCACGATCCCTTTGTAGGTTATGGCACCGCCAGTGAGTTGTTGCGAGACGGTGTTGGAATCGGCAAAGGTCGCGATAATTCCCAAGGCGGTGGCTTGAATGCCCAGCTCATCGTTGACCAGCTTTTGCAGCTCTATGACGGTATCAACGCCAGAGCCGTCGGGATTGGTGCCCTGTATGGCGGCCAGTACCTTGCTGAAGTTTTCATTCGTCACGCCTTTGACGCCCAAGTCTGTCAACTGCTGGGCACTGGTCAGCCCACCGCTGGCGGCTTTGGCTGCAGAGTTCATGACCGCCCCTACCGTGTTGGCCAGCGCTTGCAATTCGTCGGCCGTGTCGACAGCGGTCGAGATTTTGCGGTCAATCACATCGCTGAGCAGTCGCACCTTGGATTCGCTGCCCACGACGCCCGTGATGCCCAGCAAGGTGTAATCGGCAGACTTAATTGTGTAAGCATCTGGCGTGTTATTGGCTGCTGCCAAAATTTCGTTGTAGGCATCAACCAAACTTTGAACAGCTTGAGCTGTCAGCACCTGCTGCTCGGTCACATTGGCGGTTGCCAATGCGCTGTTCATCGACCTCACATTGGTCTGCGAGACATTGGTGATGCCAAGGTCCAGGTAGGTCTGTGCGGTCGGCTGGTCGGTACCCAGTTGGGTGGGGTCGGTGTGCGCTTTGGCGTAGTTCTGAATGATCTGAAGTGCGGCGTTGAAAGTAGTGACCGATAAGCTCACCAAATTTTGTAACTCAACAAATGTATCGACCCCGGTACCGTCACCAGGCGTGTCACGTATCGCTTGCAAAACGGCAGCCAAGTTGTCTGGGGTCACGCCTTGAATGCCCAATTGAATCAAGTCTTCGCGCGTTAAGCCGTCGACGCTTTGGGCCTCATTCATCACACGGTTGACGATATTGGCCAGGGCTTGTATCTCCAGCACGGTGTCCACATCTTCTGCGCGCTTGCGATCAATCACATCGCCCAGAAGACTTACACGAGAAGTGGTAATAACCAAGTCGGGATCGTCTAAACCAGACACGCCCAACAAGGCGTACTGCTTGAGTGTTGGCTTGATCAATGTGGCGGTGGCTGCACCATCGGCCGCCTTAAAAACAGCGCGATAGGCATCGACCAGGGCTTGCACTTCTTCCTTTGTGTCAACACTGGTGTAAGTCACGGCACTGGTGGCCAAAGCGTCATTGAAAGCTTTGGCCTCTGCGTCGGTCACCACGGGACCCGTGAGGCCGACGCTGTTGTAGATGGTAGCGGTGGGCGGTGTGTCTTTGTAGACAAAGTTGCCTATGGGCGTCGGTTGAGAGAAGATGTTTTGATCGGCGAAATTGGCGATTTGACGGATGGCTTGGTCCACCGCATCCAATTTGGTGTTGATGAGAGTGGACAGTTCAATGTATGTGTCTACATCGCTGCCATCTCGATGTGGCGTTCCAGCAATCGCTGCCACCACAGCGTCGATCTTGTTGGCAGGCACATCAAAGCCCAGCAGTTTGAGTTGCTCTACTGTGACGCTGCCGGTGCCAGCAGCATTGGCCATGACGGCCGAAACCGCAACTGCCATGGCTTGAATTTCTTTGACCGTGTCGATATCGGCAAACAACTTGCGGTCGATCACATCGCTTAACAGACGGGCCTTCGGAATACTAGATGCAAGGGTCGGATCGAAGCCTTGCACCCCGATCAAGTTGTAGGCGTTGGCATCGGGTTGGTCGGTGGTGTCTCCACGACCGTTGGCCAAGTTGGCAATTAGCCCATAGGCAGTGACCAGGTTTTGTACTGCAGCCAGGGTACGAATGCTGTCACCTGTGACTGCGAGCGTGGCCAGTGCATCGTTGGCCAAACTGGTCATGTTAGCGTCCGTGATGCCCCCGACGCTGGACACGCCTGTATTGGTATATGTGCTCCATGTGGGAACGGTGCCAGTGTATTGGCCTGAGGTGGTCGGCAAGGAATCCTGATTGGCGTTGGCAAAGATCTGCAATGCCAATAGCGCTGAAGCAGCCCTGCTCGCAGCGGTGCTGACGCGTAGTTGTAGCTCAGGCCATGTGTCTACGAGGCTGCCATCGTCTGGGGTGTCGGCGATATCGCGCATAACCGCAGCAAAGTTGTCAGCAGTCACATCTTGGATATTGAGTTTGTTCTTGAGTTGATCGAGCGTCAAGCCAGATACATTGCGCGCTTGATCCATGACAGCAGAAACGGCATTGGCCAAGTCTTGAATTTCGGCGACGGTGTCGACATCTATTTTGTTTTTGAAGTCGATCACATCGCCTAACAAGCTGGCCTTGACGCTGTCAACGCCTTGCACACCAATCAGACCGTATTGCAAGTAATTGGGATTGTCTCCATTGGTCTTATTGTCCGAACCATCGGCCATCGCCAAAATTCGGTTGTAAGCGGTTACCAGATTTTGCAGGTCTTGCAGCTGTGGGATCTTGGCGGCATCGATCACGGCCGTGGCCAAGGAATTGTTGATGGCGTCGATGTTTTCGGTTGTCACACCTGTTACGCCTGCATCCTTGTAGTCCTGGACTACGGGCACAGCCACGGTGTTCACCAAATTAGCCGGATCCTTGTTGGCTTCGGCAAAGGCTTTGATGAGCGCAAAAGCGGTGCTGCCCCCTGTGGTCACGACGATCAACTTGTTAGTGTTGTCGGGCACGGCTCGAGTGTCGAGCACTGCGGTGTTGTCCGCGGTATCACTGATGCGACTGGCACCCAGTGACAGGCTATTGGCATCGGCCGTGATGCCCCCCGAATTGTCCGAGTCGCCCAAGGCCACTGTGTACTCAAACAATAAAGAGTTGCTGCCACTGCCGCGAACATAACTTGCCTGCCGGATGGCGTTGCCGACTTTGATGTTAAAAATCGGTATGCCAATCACCTGGGTGACCTCGCTCATGGTCACGATGACCCTGACTTTGTCGCCATCCACCAAGGTGCCATCCGTGAACTCGGTACCGGTCCTAGCGACGATTCCGCTGAGGGTCACATTGGTGATGGTAGGACCTTGCGTGTCAATTGCGAGGTTGGGCAACTCCACGATGGTGCTGATGGTGCCCAGATTGCCTGCGGCGTCCTTGAAGCTGCCTGCATTGATTGTCACTGTCGGGGTATTGTTTCCGGGCGTGAATGTCACATTATCAGTAGCGCGGAACAAGGCGGTGCGGGTACTCCCGGTGCCCGATAGGGCCAAAAATGTACCCACTTTCAGGCTGCCCACCTGTGCCACAACCAGATCGTCAATGCCGAAAGAGTCTTTGGGGTCTTCGCTGAAGGTGAAGGTGTAAGTGGCGAAATCGCCCACTTTAAGGAAAGTTTTGTCGCACTCGACTTTGATCAGCACCGGAGGGTCTTTGTCTACCAGCACTGGCACACTTTGGGCGACAACCGTCGTGATCGCTGTGCCCGCCACCGTCGCCGCGAGCTGCGCCGACACGGTGTAGGTTTTTCCGGACACGAGTTGGCTAGTCCAGCTGGGGTTATTGGCCAAGGTCCAAGTGAAATCCGTGACTGTGGGCAAGCCCGTGGTGAGTTCAAACGACCCCACACCGTCGGCGCTGGTGAACTTGATGCTGGTGATGCGCGCGTTGGTGACCACATCCAAATTGGTACTCGAAATCTTGCCGGTCACCACCAAGGAGTTAGCTGCAAATTCAGCTTGATTGATGCCGTCGGTGAAACCGATGCCATTACCGGCGAAGGCTACTTCCATCGACGGATCGACGGCGTTGAAAGTCCAGCCGGCATTGGCAGACACCCCTTCAAAAGCGGCGCCGGCTGTGGTCTGGAAAGCTCCATTCTCGACAGTGGCACGGTATTGATGCCCTTTGAGCAGGTCGTTCGTCGGGTTGATGGTCACGAAAACACCGTCGATTCTGACTTGCGTCGTGTCACTCGCATCGATTCGTGCCCATGGGGAATCGGGTGAGCCCAAGTCAGTGATCACAATGTATTTACCCGCCACCGCGTTGACTGAGGCGCTGAACATCAAAACCAGATCGGATGAGCTGCCAATCGGACCGCTGGTTTTGCTCAAAAGGGTCAGATCAGCGGTATTGATAGTGACTTTTTGAATCGCGCTTGCACCCGCTTGATTGCCTGCGGCGTCGGTGAGGTACGCCTCGATCGTATGGTCACCAGCAGTCAGCGGTTTGGCCCCCGTGTTGTCCAGCGTCCATTTTCCGCTTTGGACAACGGTCCATTGCAAGACACCATCGATTTTCACAGCCACATGTGTGCCATCAGCTGCATTGCTCACGCCTATGTAACTCAAGGTGGTGTCGCTGGTGATGAAGTCGCTATCGCTGGCTCCGGTGTCATCGATGATGGCCGTGATGGCAATGGTTTTGTTGATTAACCCTGGATCAGAATTTGGGTCTACGCGGGTATCCACCACCACATGCTGGCCAAAGGTCACCACCTTGGGCAAAGGGGTGTTGCCGTCAAACAGTTGTGCGCTCACGGTGTAGTCTGCATCGGCCAAGGTGGCGCCATTGCTAACCTGCCAGCGACCTTGCCTGATCTCGCCGCCGAGCATGATGTCATCTTGATTGGCGCGCTTCAGGGTCAGGATTATCTTGGTCCCATCGGCTGCATTGCTGGAGCCGCTGAAGACCAGGATGTTGTCACTTGTGACAAAGTCGTCGCTGCGATAGCCGCGGTCTTCGCTGATGGCATCGAATGCAAGGCTCAGGTTGATGTACAGAAGGTTTTGCAATTCCAAAAGGGTGTCGCTTGCATCAGCGCCAACCCTGCCAATGGCGGCGATCAGTGCACTCAGGTTGTCGCTTGTAACCCCACGTATGCCTAGCGCCGTGAAGTCTGTCAATGTCAAATCGGCGTCAAGCCCTGCTGCCTTGTCTTGCACTGCATTGGCAATTTTGATCAGCTGATTGATTTCTGCAATTCTGTCGACGCCTGTGCGTACTTGCGCATCCACAATGTCGTTGAGCAAGCGCACGCGGTTGCTACTGTTGGCACCTGTTTGCAAGTTACCCGCTTCAACACCAAGGAGCTGGTAGTCAAGAAGAGTTGGCGTGTCAGCGATCGTGGAATTGCCCCCAATCCCATCGGCCATACCCAACACTTTTCGATAGGCATTGACCAAGGCTTGCAACTGATCGATTGTGCGTACGCTATCGGCCGTCACATTAAGCGTGGCTAGTGCATCATTGAAAGCAGCAGCATCCTCAGCACCGACCGATCCCGTGATGCCAGCTGTCAAGTAAGTAGTAGGTGTTGGAGGTGTTCCCTTGTAGCTGAAACTTCCCAGCACAATAGGTTGCGAGTCGGAGTTATCCTGCGCGAAATCAACAATCGCTTGCAATGCTGTGCGAGAGTCGGTGCCACCGTTGACTCTGTCCACGATGTTTTGCAACTCCGCAACGGTGTCGACTTCGCTGCCATCGTTCAAGGTTTCTTGTATTCCTCTCAACACCAGCGCGAAGTTATTGTCAGACAGACCCGTGATGCCTAACTTTTCCAGCTGGATTTTGCTCAAATTACCGCCGTCTTTGGCCGTATCCATCACCACACTCACAATTTCTGAGAGTGTTTGTATTTCTTTGACAGTGTCGACATCTACGAACATCTTGCGGTCAATCACCTGGCTCAAGAGTTTCACTCTGGCATCACGCAATGCGGTGTTGAGCTCTAAGCCCTTCACACCTATCAGGGTGAAGTCGTCGCCGGTTGGCAAAGCACTATCGGATTTGTCGGCTTGGCCGTTTGCGGCGGCGAGTACAAGCAAATACGCATTGACCAAACTCTGAAGTCGTGGGACTGTGCTCACACTTTCATCTGTCACCACTGATGTCGCCAGGGCATCATTGATAGAAACGACATTGGTTTCTGTGATGCCAATGATCCCTGCTGTCTTGTATGTCTCAACACTTGGTGCCAAACCTTGGTAGCTTCCGGTTAATGTGGGAGACGAGTCGGTGTTGTCCTTTGCGAACTTAGTGATCGCTGACAGTGCGATGACAGGTGCTTTGCCAACGATGTTTTGTAATTCTTGAAATGTGTCTACGCCGGTGCCGTCATCTGCTGTGTCTTGAATTCCCTTCAGAACAAATGACAAGTTGTCAGCCGTCACTCCAGTGATGCCCAACTTATCCAACTGCACTTTGCTCAAATTTCCACCATCTTTGGCAGTCACGATGACCTCAATCACAATATCTGCCAGCAATTGGATTTCTTTGACTGTGTCAACCTCTACCAAAGCTTTGCGATCAATCACATCACTCAGCAGTTTCACTTTGGAATCACGCAAAGCTGCACCAACCTCGACTCCTGTGACGCCGATCAGCGTGTAATCATCACCGGTTGGCAAACCCAAAGTCCCTCCACCATCAGCTTGTATATTGGCCGCATTGAGGACTTTGATATACGCGTTGACAACTTGCTGTAACTTTGCAGCGGTACTCACGCTTTCTCCCGTGACCACTGCCGTTGCCAACGCATCGTTGATGGATGTCACATTCTCGGCAGTCACACCCAAAATGCCCGCTGTTTCATAGGTTTCTTTAATTGGAGCGACCCCTTTGTAACCCCCTACCACTGGCAATGATTCGGTGTTTTCTTGCGCAAACTTCACGATGGCAGCTTGAGCGTCTTTGACGGCTTGGGTGTTATCCTGCGCGCCAGCTCCGCCGCCGCCACCTCCTCCGGCTGCAGCGACAGCAAGACCTACCCCCAAGACCGTCCAACTGACTCCTGAAGCTGCGACGGGTACGACGAGTGCAGCTGCCATTTCAGCATCTTTTAACTGACCATCACTCCAATTGCTATTGAGGCTAGTTGCGCCATCGGCTTCTGTTTCACTGAAAAGTACTTTTCCGGGCACCTCTTCTGCATCGGAGAATGTGATTGAGAAATCCTCATCAGTGACAGCGTTCAACGCACCGTCTCGAATCAGAATTTTTCGAGTTGATTTCATGATGATCACAAAATCTGTATCAACCACCTCCACGCGCGCGATATCTTTTCTAAGTACATCGATGCTCACAGAATTTTTCGATGTAACTGCTTTACCTGAATTGATTTTTTTGGGTGCCGCCGATGTAACAGCGGGCAGTGTCTCTGAAGGTGCAGAGGTATTTTTTTCAGTGATGGGTGTGGTAGCCATAAATTTCTCTACAAAAATGAATTTGCAACAAGGTAACTTGTCAATCAATCAACTTACTGCGTGACATCGCTGAATTGCGACACCAAGTGGGTGACAAGACGTTGGTCGATCCGATGCAGCGTGTTGGCTATTTCTGCCAGGGTGTGCTGTTGGGTGGTTGTGATCCGGTACAGATCTGCGATCGATTGATCGGTGTTAGAGCGTTGAAGATAGGCTTGAACTTTGATCCAGGCGTCTTGCCAGTAACTTGTGCGCGGCACACTTTGGCGATAGCGGTCTTCTGCTTTGATGCTCTCTCGGACAGCAGCAATCAAGGTTTGTGTAGATTCTGTAACGCTCACAATTTCACGGCGTAGCAACTGTGTTTCGTGATGGCTTTGATCCTGATGCTGCTGAATCAGTTGATGCAATGCATCATTTCTTCGACATTGTTCAATCAACGCCTCTTGAGACACTTGGGATGTTTTTCTTGATACCTCTTCTGTCAGTGCTTTACTCGACTGAATCACGCTAAGAACCTCAGTTCGTAATGCTCGCGATTCTTTTTGGAGCGCCTCTTGCTGAATGCGCATCAGTGCGTTGAGTTCACCCCACTGTTTGGATTGCTCTTGGTGTGCTCGCTGCGTCGCAAGTAATGTTTGCTTGACGATCTGCCACTCCAGAGGATTTGAAAATGACCTTGTGAACTCTTCGTTTGATGCATCATCTTGCTCCAAGATTTCTGCACGCCTAACCAGCATATGAACCTGATTGATCAGTGCATGACCAATTTTTCCAACCGCCAAGATTTGCAAGCCCAGCACCAAGGACCCCAACAGACCATACAAAGATGCAACAAAAGCTGTCCCCATGCCTCGCATGGGATCTTGCAAACGACGAACCATGTCTGCAAAAATATCGACTGGATTAGCATTCGCGTTACTGGTCTGGACCAATGCACCAAATAGTTTTCCGAGGTCTTCAAGCGTACCTAGCAGTCCTACAAACGTACCCACCAATCCCAATCCGACCAAGGCCCCTGATAAATATTGAGGCAAGGACAATCGATCATTGAAGCGTTCGTTGACTGCGCTGATCTCTTGTTCGACTACGGCTTGTCGTGTACCTGAATTCAGCGGTCGCTCTCCGAGCATGATTTGATACATTGGCAACAGATAAGACTGCCAACCTAACTGCGATACAAGTTGCTTGCGCCGACTGGGGTGTGTTTGCCCCCAAAGCGAGACCAAGTTTCCCTCGATGGTGTAGCGATACAAGGTGATACTGGTCAACACCACACCGATAAAGAATGCACCAAGGATGACAAACACCAACTCGGGATGCGGCGTCGAGGCGATAGAAGATACAACAGCCTGACGGAATAAAAAGACTGCGGCAAAGACAACCACGAAGGCTGGCATCAAAGAACCGACCCAATGCCCCAGAACAGTTAACTTTCGCTGCAGGCTCAAGGCGTTGCTTTTGTGCTTTTTCGTAAGCGTTGGGGGGACTGAGGTTTGGGGCATGAGGGGACCTTTCAAAATCTATGACTACATTCAGACGGTTCAAGGATTACGCTGAATCACAAGCACAGTGCGCTCTAGCTCAGAAGAAACGATGAGGGGTTCGGGGGCAGGAATCACCTGCAGTTGGATTTGCGTTGAAGACACTCCCGCAGAAATCAACGCTTTGCGCACTGAGACCAGTCGCGCAAACGCCTCTCTGGACAAACGTTCATTGGTTGGGTCACTGATCACGACCAGCGACCATTTCTTTTGTGACGAACGGTCTATTTCAGCGATCCATGCCCCCATCGGAGATGTGGTGTATTGATTGATCTCAAATGCGACGTGGGTAACAGAACCGCCATTAGCCAAAAAGCTGATGAATTGCTCCACCGTGGTGTAAGTGCTACCGGAAGCTTTAGATCCGATACCCTCACCACCTTTAGCTACCGGGTCGACAAAACGTATCTCTTTGACATGCAGAGACTCGTTTGGCTTGGGGGCCTCATAAACAGGATCGAGCCTTGAGGGCGGTGGCAATGAGAGCGATGCCACCAATTCGCGGCGCAGCCTTTGTCTTTCTTGCTCTGTGCTTGCTTTTCGCAGTGCTTCCAGCTTGAGCTGCGTCGCACGCTGCTCTGCCAAGAAGGCTTCTCCATTCAAAGACACCAATCCAATCGTGAATACACCCACAAGGAACAACAGGTTGAGCACCACATTGATCAAAGCGTCCACATAGGCGGGCCAGAAGTTGATTTCTTCTCGCGTCACTTGCCCCATCACCGTCCCCTTCCAGAGTTAATGGCATCCTTCGGCGCGATGTAAACGACAATTTCGCCTTGGGCATAACCCGGCGGAGGTGTCATAGACTTTTGCAACCGCAATTCAATTTGTCGCTCAGCGATGTTTTGTTCCACCAAAATCTTGCGAGCTGACAACATGAGTCTGTAAACCGTACGCTCCATCAAGTCGTTACCAGACAATGTGGTGGACCAAATCAACCATGGGCCATCGATTGCGCCTTTGATTTGCTGAATGGAAGCAATGACTTCAGCGCGTTGTGCAGCAGGGATATCAGAAACATTTGCTCCGAACACCAGCTTGATTTGCCGTAATGGGGTTCCTGGTTTGATGTTTTCCGGCTCTTGATCCAAACTGATTGGCTTGGGTGTGGGAGACTTGGTGGACCGCTCAGGTGAAATACGTTCTGAAGATTTGGTTTGAGCCACCAAAAGAGGATCTGCTCGCAAAATCTCTTTCATATATGCTGCGACGAGACTTCCCACCTGCGTTAATGCGAAGACCAAAATGGCCAAAAGCAAAAGCAAGCTGAGCACAAGGCTCGCAACTGCAGCCACATAGCCTGGCCAAATCGATGGGGCATTGTTTGAAAGTTTCATTTCGTAATCGGCCGCCGCTCCAAATTAGTCGTGTTCGCAGCCGTCGTACGACAAGCAGTCTCGAAACACAGTGGAAAAGCCTCACACGGGCTCACTTATACCGGGAATTATGTAACTATTGTATTAGTATTCTATTTTAAGATAATTAAATAGAATCATTAAAGTAGGGTATTAATCCTATACAGATATGAACCTGATAAGTGCCAATTTTGCGAGTATTGAGAAAATTGATGAGTCGCCCTGACGTGCGTCAGCCCGCTGAACTGGGGCAAGTTGCCCCAGCTTTACAACACGATGTGGGTGCTGATTTGCTGATCCACCAACAAATTGGCGGTTCCGTTTTGCCACAACACATAGGTGTGTTGGGCCAAAGCGGCGGTTTGTTGCGTGTTTGTCCAACCTGCGCTGTCAAATGTCACTTGCTGGGTGGCATTGCCTGTGATCAAACATGTTTGCTGGCTGTTGGCCAACACATCGGACAAGTGCACTTGATAGTTGGCCCCATCGGATTGGGTTTGAAGGTCGACCCTGAATGTTGCCGATGCCACCATGGCTTCTTGTGTATTGAGTGGATGGGTGTTGAACAGCACATCGGCTAGGTCATGCTTTTGTCCATCGGTACTGGTCCATTGCGATACCAGCGATAACAAGTTGCCATTGTTCTCTGTGCTGCCAGTCACAGCGCTGAGATTGATCGATTGCACACCCAAATCCATCAATGAATGCAACTCTGTGATTGGGCTTTGACCATCGCCATTGGTATCGATCCACACGGTTAGATTAGCAAACATGGCGTCTTGCGCATCCATCACATTGTCTTGGTTGATGTCGTACTGCTTCAGGGCTTCAAAGCCATCGCTTGCTTGGCTGCCATCTGCCAAGCGGGTGCCACTGCCAAACAACTCCGTGCCGTTGTTGATGATGCCATCGTAATTGAGGTCAAGTGCCAACAGCCCATCATGGCCATCAGTCCATCCGGTTTTGCTGAGCTGCCCCGTGCCCTGTATGTCAAAAGCGACGCCTTGGTTAACGGCGTTGGTTTGTACACCATCACCATTGAGGTCAAGCACCAACGGGGTGGAGCGAACGGTGTAATCAACCACCACAATCTTTTTGGACACCAAATTGACGAGTGTGTCATTGAGGCCAGTGTTCCAACCATTGGTGAAGGTGATTGTTTTTTCAACTCCTGCAGGAAAGTTACCCAGGCCATCTACATCGATTTTTAGGACAGCGTCGGAGGTGTTGCTTTGACTGACATTCAAAAAACGGGCCAAGGATAATTCGTCGCTGCTACTGCTCAAGCCCTTGCTCCACAAAATGCCAGCCAAGCTGATCATGTCACCATCGGAGGCCATGAAGTCAGTCACGGTGTCGGTGCCAGTGTCACCTCTTAACCATGCGAATGTGTCTGCGCCTCTTACTGAACCGCCGACTGGATCGCCTGTCAAGGTGTCGTTGCCGCCGTAACCGGCCAAGTAATCATTGCCTGCAGTGCCCGTTATGTTGTTGCCGACTTTGGTGCCCGAGAGTTGGGTGTCGTTGAATTTGAATAGAGCCGTTTGTGCGACAGCCGCCTTGTTGCCACTGATGTCTTCGACATTGGTTGAATTGATCGTGATTGTGTTTGCCAGCGTGCCGTAAGCAGGGGCTTGCTGCTGCACAGGGGTGGACACCAAGGCACTCTTGCCTGCCAGTCCACTGCTGCCGTTGCCGTTCAAGAGGTAAGCAGCCTGAAGGCTGGTCGTATCAAAATTGCCCAGCATGTCACTGGTGACTTGGGATGCAGTGCGTGCGCTGTCGTAAATGCGCAAATCTGAGAGCGCGCCGTAAAAATTGCCGTCGCCGTAAGCGCTGTGTCCTACATAGTTGTAGATGAATGTTTTACCAGCCCCAAAATCTGTACCCCAAACAGCCCATAAGCTGTCATTTAAACCCTTGGTTCCGCTGACAACATTTCCATTGATATACAAAACAACATTGGCGTTGCTATCAATTGTCGCGGCTACATGAAACCATTTGCCGGCAGAAAGCTCGCCTGGGCTTGTGATGTAAGAGCCTTTGTATTGGTCACCAGCAGAACCTTCGTCGCTGTATCCAATGCCCAGAGTGCCATCGTTGAAGTAGAACATCCTCAAATTTTGAACGCCAGCCCCTCCAACACTTAAATCGACAAAGCGCGGCACGACGTTATTGATAGCAGGAAACGCCGTGATGTACGCCCACATCTCAATAGTGATATGTGCTGCCACACGAATTGAATCGCTTATCGTGGCATAGCCTGGGATATTGTTAAAGGCCAACACACTTTGGTTTGGTGCAAAGTTGTACGTTGGGTTGACACCTCCATTCACCAAAAAACTGGTGGCGTACTCTGTGCCCCCGACCGTGTGAGCGTCGATGGGCGTCACACTTGGACTGGCGCCCCAAGCTTTTCCGTTGTCGAGGGACAACGCAGATATCGTGATCAAAGAGGTCTTAACCGCTTCGCTGAAGGTCAGAACAAACTGGTCCCCTTTGATGCCATCGTTGTTTCCATCCAACGCAACGAGGGGGTGAGCACTCAATAGCTGCGGTGAGAGGCCATCGCTGATCACCATGGTGGCTACCGACTCTGCACTGGTGTTGCCAGATGCATCGGTGGCACTGATGAAGAATTCACGCACACCTGCGCTGCTTGTGACTGCCGCATCTCTGTATGACAACGCTTGCAAGAGAGCCGCAGTTTGCACGCTGGTTGCAAGTGCCGAACTGCTTGGGGTAAAGCTGAAGGTTCCATTGGCAAAAACCCAAGACCATGTCAAAACACCTACCGTGGTTGAACCTGTGTTGCCTGGCAGTGGTGTGGCATCTACACCATTGATCACCAATTTTTCGTTGGTGCCATCGCGCACACCGCCAACGCGCAGTTGTAATTTACTGATACTGTTCAGCTCAGTCACACTGGCTGGATTAGCATCGTTGTCTATCGACGTTGCAGTGGCAGGGGTGGCGATGTTACTGACAGCCCGGTTGGCATTGGTGCCATCGAGTAGCACCACCGGCGCCAAGAAATCGACCACGACTGTTTGAGTGGCCGTGGCACTCACATTGCCTGCAGCATCTGCATGGCCAAAGTTAAATGTTCGATTGCCTTGCGTTGCACCGCTACTGGTTTGAAACAACAGAGCTTTTTCTATCGTTTGCACTTCTGCCGCAGTGAAGTTACCACCCGCGTTTTTTGTCAGTGTCAACACTTTGCTTGTGCTGTAGTTCCAATCTACGCCCGTGATACCACCTATCGTGAGATTGGTGCCGCTCGTAGCCGTGGTGTTGAGGGTTTGTGTGACGGTGCCAAATAGCAATTTGTCATTGGTGGTGTCTGCCACCGATCCCGCGACAGTGAGAATGATTTTTGCAATGTCAGCATCGGTAGGCGAACCCATACTAGATGCGATGACCTTGCTCGTACCGGCATTGCTTGGACCGTAGTAGATTGTGTCAGTGTCATTGACGCCTACTCCACTGATCAGGTCAACAGGGCTTGGCGCCACTGTATCAACAGAGACGGTTTCCGTTGCCGTGCTGCTTGTGTTTCCAGCTGTGTCTGTGTGGCCAAAGGTGAATGTCCGGTTGCCTTGCGTTGCATTGGCACTGGTTTGAAACTGCAATGCCTTTTCTATTTCTTGAACTTGTGCCCGAGTGAATGCACCGCCAGCGTTTTTGGTAAAAGTCAGCACCTTGTCAGCGCTATAGCTCCAATCTACGCCAGCCACAGCTCCGATGGTTTGCAACTGCCCGCTGACAGGCAGAGTGTTGAGTGTTTGTGTGATGGTGCCAAAAACGAATTTGTCGTTTGTCGTGTCAGATACACCACCCACTGACACGGTGATGCTATTGATGTCAGTGTCTGTTGGCAATCCCATGTTGGATGCAATGGCCTTACCAGCCCCTGCGTTGATGGCGAGGTAGTAACTGGTTTCGGTGGCGTCTACAAGTCCACCACTGATCAAATCGACGGGATTCAGAATGGTATCCACCGTCACAGTTTGAGTGACGCTACTGCCCGTATTACCCGCCAAATCAATATGGGTGAAAGTAAAGCTGCGATTGCCCTGCGTTGCATTGGCGAGGGTCTTAAAAGCCATTGCACTTTCAATCTTTTGTACATCCAACGCAGAAAAAACACCACCACCATTTTTGGTCAGCGTCAGGACATTACTTGCGCTGTAGCTCCAATCGACACTTGCAACGGTGCCGATGGTTTGGTTGGTTCCGTTGGTGGCAACACCATTCAGACTTTGCGTGATGGTGCCAAATAACAGCTTGTCATTGACTGCATCCAAGGCGGCACCAGCGATGCTGATAGTGATGGTAGCGATGTCAGTTTCGTTAGCTAAACCCATATTGGTATCGATCGCTTTACCGGCTACCACATTGCTTTTATTGAAATAGCTTTGATCGGTGCTTTGCGTGCCAGCAAGTGTTGTGTTGATGTCCCACCCCACAGGCGCGACATTGTCGTAGGTGAATGTCAGCGCATTGGCTTGACCCAAATAGCCCAGACTGCTTACCTGTCGAATGGCGACAGTGTGTTGCCCTTGGGTGGTCGGCGCCGTGTATGTTGTGGTGTAAGCACTGCTGTCAACACTGTAATAA
>JACCDX011340495.1_pt1 | contig 20821 bp, 24 predicted proteins | sample 7449681 | NCBI WGS metagenome assembly JACCDX01 (sample SAMN15323450, study PRJNA562643) | freshwater metagenome | isolation source: river surface water | place: USA:Blue River Watershed | collected 2017-08-18
AAGCTGTTTTCAAAAGTGCGTTGGCGGTTTCACCCCAGCCAAAGTTTTCCTTTACAAATATCAATTTAGTCTGTGCATCTACGATAGAGGCTAACTCTTTGGGCTCTTGTAAGGAGAGTATGACTATAGGAGTGGATGTGTGGGCTTTTATAGAGGTTACGGTTTCAACTGCATCTTCTTGATAGCCATCGACAATGACCACTATCGAGATTTCACCGTTGAGAGGTATGGTCTTTAAGTCTTTAGTTGATGCATAGGTTGCGTAAAGGGCGATAGGGCGAAACTCATATCCGCCTGCAACATCGATAATCTCAAAACCAAGTGCGGCGATTTCATCACGAATTTGATCAGCCTTTGCAAAATCCTTTGCCGCCCTTGCTTTGATGCGCTCCTGTGCGAGCTCTTCCTTATTCATTTTTTAGTCACAACCGCCTTAGCCATACCGAGAACCTTTACGCCTGCAGATGTAGCGGTGATATCTAGCTTTATCTTCCCATCTTCAATCGTTGCGATAGTTGCAGAAACCGTAAGGTCTACCTTTTCATTTGCTGGGACGATAACCGGTTTAATGAAACGTGCACTAAATTCGTGAACCTGGGCGGCTCCACCAGCCCAATCAGTTACATACTTTCCGACCAATGCCATCGTCAGCATGCCATGCGCAATAACATTTGGAAGTCCGACAGATACTGCAAACTCTTCATTTTGATGAATCGGGTTTTGGTCTCCACTTGCATCGGCATAGGCTTTTAGAAGCGCTCTATCTAGAGTAAATACCTGAGTTGGAAGAACTGTTCCGACCTCAATCATGCGCGCACTACCAAAGTCGACCATGTAGATACTGCAAGAGCATCCCCTTGATGAAGATCTGATCGAACCGTAACAATCTCATTGCCAGCTGCAACTTTGTAGCTCTCTATAGTTGATGAACAACTGAAGGTATCGCCGGCTTTTATTGGAGTATGGATCTCAAATCGCTGGTCACCATGTACTACCCGGGTCCAATCAAGACCTATCTCAGGGTTTGAAAGAATTACCTGTGATTGATCGAGGGTAATTCGAATCGCAAACGTTGGTGGTGCTATAGATGTATCGCTTTGCCCAACGATGGCAGCGAATGCATCTATTTGAGATTGAGTAACAGTAACCGCATCGCTACCCGGAAAGGTGCGCCCGACAGAATCGGGATTGAGCATTAGCGGGTTTCGCGGTGAAGTGTTGAAGCCTTGCAACGTGGACAGAACTTCTTGAGCTCCATACGGTCTGGATCGTTGCGGCGGTTCTTCTTTGTAATGTAGTTGCGCTCTTTGCAATCAACGCAGGCCATGGTGATCTTTGGACGAACGTCCGCGCTCTTACTTGCCATGGTCATTACTCCTTAATAGTTGTGAATCAGTCGTGAATAAGTCTTTTACTGTATTGCTTCGACTAACGAGGCGCTCAGATTACCTGAGCGCTCTCGTTAAGCGAAATCGCATGAAGTTCATGCGGCCTTACACGTAGCGGAGGCGGGATTTGAACCCACGACACAGCGATTATGAGCCGCTTGCTCTACCAAGCTGAGCTACCCCGCCAAGGGTTGTGCAGTTTCGAGCCCCCCACCGGAATCGAACCGGTGACCTTTTCCTTACCATGGAAACGCTCTACCGACTGAGCTAGGGGGGCAATCTGTAGAGGTGCGAGTGTAGGGGAAAGTTATTTATCCCACCAAATTACAGCCAATTCGCGGGTAGTTGGAGGTGGATTTAGAGCATAGAAAGCCTTTACTTCAGCATCGCGTGATTCAGGTAGGCAAAGTCGAATGCGAAGTGGTTTATGAAAATCATCAATCGCTTTATCTAGAAGTATCTCTCCAACAAAGTTTTCTACATGTGCCTTAATTCCCATCTCGGTTAAGACATTCAAGAAGTCCTCCGAAGTTGGGTGCGTTGGACGTTCTAAATTCCAAAAGTGCTTCCAACCTTTTGCCATGTTTGACATCGGATGCACTCTCGGAAGTTCAAGAACCACTCTTTTGCGAGCATGAGAATCTAACGCCTCAATAAATGGCTTAATCTCGCCAACGTTGTAAACAACATGGTGGACAGTAACGACATCGGCAATTGGAGTTTGCTCAGCAACATCCGGCCAGTCGCCAAGAATTACTTCAGAAGAGACTCCTCGAGATCTTGCATTTTCAGCGAACATATCGAGCATCTCTTGCTGCTGATCAACACCAATTACATGTCCTGCCTGAGGCGAAATGCCAAACGCTGCTACTCCTCCTCCACACCCAATATCGAGAATCGAACCACCAGCCGGGAGTGCTTCCTGTGCCTTTTGATGTGAAGGTGAACTCTTAATAACTTGAGGTAACGCAAATAGGGCTGGTGGGTGAATCCATGGTTTGACCTCAGCTTGATCGAGGATCTCTGCTGGAATAGCCCAGCTTGCTAAGTCCGCTTTCCACTTTTCGATAGCGCTCACTTAGATAACTGTTCTTTAGCTATCTCCGCACGAATCTCATCCATATTCAATGCGTTGACTTTTCCAATGATTTCATCAAGTGCCGAACTTGGAAGTGCACCTGGCTGACTAAAGAGAAGGATGCCATCTCTAAAAATCATCAAAGTAGGAATCGAGGTAATTCCTGCCGCGCGAGCTAGTCCTTGTTCGGCTTCAGTATCCACCTTTGCAAAGGTTAGATCTGGGTATTTTTCTGAAGCCGCTTCATACACGGGAGCGAAAGATCGGCATGGGCCGCACCATGCTGCCCAAAAATCTACCAATACTGTTCCGTCTTTTTCAATAAGAGAATCGAACTCTTCGCCCGTTACATTAATTGCTGCCATTTCTTTTTACCCCTTCATCCCTTGTTCTATTTTGGGAAACTTGACTTTGCATTGTGACTCATTAATCAAGCGTTTCCTAAGTGCGTACATAAGTAGAGCGAGACCTGCAGCAGCCAAATAAGGCTGCACCGGTGCGAAGTATTGGATTGCCCCTGAAGATCCGAGGGCGATTAAAACCAACTTATTGCAAACAGGGCACCCAACTGCTAAGTAAGAAAGGAAAGCGCCCGCGCCGCCAATCTTTATCGAACGTTCCTCTGACAATGAAGAGTCATTTCTAACATAGGTTGCAAAGAGCAACCCCGAAAGAATTGACGTCATAATAACTACAGGTACAGACCATGAAGTAACTGCAATCTCTCTTCCGAAAACCGGATTCTTGAGCACGGCTGTAGGCAACGCAATGAATAGCCCTGTAAGTACAGATGTAATTGCCGCAGCCAACCAGCGACGTTTCGACCAGTTCATTAATGCACTTAAACAGTCATTCATTTGATACCAGTGCCTATTTCTTTGCACCAAAAAGTTTTGAGAAGAATCCTGGTTCTTTAGGGTCATTTGCATGTCCTTGACAGCGATCCTTCTTTGCTACACCTTTAAGTGCGATTTCGATGTGGTTACCGCATCCAGCCCAAGTTGGCTTTCCGCACTTGCGACAAGTTGTTCTACTGCACATTCTTTACTCCTCTGTTTTGCTACTTAGTTGCTAACGGTGAATTACTCCATGTGAGGTATCCCCCATCAAGGTTTACTGCATTAAATCCGAGCTCCTTTAAGAGCATTGTTGCGGTGTGTCCGCGTTGACCGACCTGGCAATTGACCAAGAGATCTTTTTGGGTGATTTCACCGACTCGATCACGGATCTCATCGACAGGAATACTTATAGCACCCGGAATATTTCCGCGTCCGTACTCAGCTGCAGTTCTTACATCGATTAACTTGTAGCCCTTGTTAACAAACTCTTCGATCTCATCCCACTGGGCGACTTCAATTAATCCGGACATAATGTTTTCAGCGATATAGCCGAGCATATTGACAGGGTCCTTGGCTGAGCCAAAAGGAGGTGCATATGCAAGTTCAAGATCTGCTAATTCTGGCGCCGTAATACTTCCTCGCATCGCCGTAGCAATAACATCAATTCTCTTATCTACGCCTTCGATTCCAATGCCCTGTGCTCCTAAAATCTCACCGGTTTTTGGATCAAAGAGAAGCTTGAGCGCCATCTGTTTTGCATCAGGGTAGTAGCCAGCATGTGAGTTTGGATGAGTGTGAATGGCTTCATACTCTCTCCCTGCTGCCTTCAACCGTTTTTCATTCCATCCAGTTGATGCGATCATCAAATCGAAAACTTTAACGATTGCGGTACCAATTGTCTGTACGGGACGAGTGGTTCGTCCTGCAATGTGGTCGGCTACAACTCTTCCATGCCGGTTTGCGAGGTTCGCGAGCGGAACTAAGGTAGCCGTTCCATCCAATGCATCTGTTTTCTGTGCTGCATCGCCGACAGCGTAGATATTCACATCGCTTGTGCGGTTGAACTCATCAACTTGAATGCCGCCACGCTCACCAATTGTTAACCCCGCAGCCTTTGCCAAAGTTGTGTCTGGTCGTACGCCGATAGCCATAATGACAATCTCTGCAGGAACTTCAGCTCCGCTCGAGAGTGTGACTGTATTTGCAGCAATTGTGGCAACACCATCACCTAGATGGAGCTTTACACCTTGAGCCACCATCTCCTTTGAAACTAAGGTAGCCATCTCTGGATCTAGTGGGGCAAGTACTTGAGGAGTTGCCTCTACAAGTGATGTCTCGATTCCTTTATGGACAAGGTTTTCAGCAATCTCTACTCCGATGAATCCGCCACCAATGACAACCGCGCTCTTTGGTTTGCTTGCAACGGTTGCCACGATTCTTTCAACATCCTCGACGGTTCGAAGAGTCATGGCACGTTCAACTCCGGGGATAGGCGGCACAACTGGAGATGCTCCAGGACTTAGCACTAGCTTGTCGTAATCGAGCTCATAATCTTCCCGAGTAAGAAGTTTACGTACAGCAACAACTTTCTTTCCCGGGTTGATTGCAGTAACTTCGGAAAGGACCCTTACATCTAGCCTGAATCGAGCATGCAGACTCTCTGGGGTCTGAAGAAGTAAGTCTTTCTCCTCTTCAATCACTCCACCGACGTAATAGGGCAAACCACAGTTGGCGTAAGAAACATGTCCACTTTTTTCAAGAACAATGATTTCTGCATCGGCATCAAGTCGTCGCATTCTTGTTGCGGCAGACATTCCGCCCGCCACACCGCCAATTATTACAATCTTCATAGCGTGACCGGGAATCCGTTCGCTTGCCAATCAGCGATACCTGATTGAAGATTAAAAAGTGTGGTAAATCCTGCCTTACTCATTTTGTCCACAGCTATACCTGATCGGCGACCGCTTTGGCAGTAAACAGCGTAGGTAGCGCTCTTATCTAGGTCAGCAATACCTGAGTCAAACTGCATGCCTTCAACGTCAACATTAATCGCGCCTTCAATATGTCCAGCAGCAAACTCTCCGGCTGTGCGAACATCGAGAATTACAACCCCCGGTTCAGCAATCTTATTTGAGAAAGCCTTCGAATCTAGGTTCGTAGCTGAAGAGGATGCTGAGCATCCAGTAAGCAATAGTCCCACTGCGATGACGGTAGTAATGATTTTTTTCATGTTTCTCCTCATGCCAAGCTCAAAAAGAGCTTCTGAAGTTTCTCGGTTACTGCCTGACTGTTATTTCTATTCTCTTCAATACACTCTTTAAGGCTGGCTGAAATCAAAGTGAATCCAGCGGTGTTAATCGCCTTATTTACTGCTGCAAGCTGCATGACTACATCTTCACAGTTTCGCCCCTCTTCAAGCATGCGCACGACAGCTCCCATCTGACCCTGGGCGCGCTTCATTCGCTTAGCTATAGCCTCAATTTGTTCTTCATCTTGAAGTATGTGGGTGACGGACTTTCCAGTGCTCTTGGTGGCCATAATTAGTGGTTACCTTTCATGATCATTTTCACCATTCGAATGTTCAGGGCAAAAAAACGAAATATCTGAAAAAAGAAACTTTTGCGCTGACGTAGAGTTGAATCTGTTGGAAGTGGAGCATTTGATAAATCCGCTGAATTTTCTATCATTTTCATCACCTTATTCTGGAATCAAGAACCATAGAGGGCGGGCTTTTGCTTTATAAATAAACAAGTAGTGCAGCATAAATTTGATCCAGTGACCTGCTAATCCCAGTTCACCATAGGTATCTTTGGTACTACGGCCGCTATTTGGAAATCTTTGGTAATCCGGAACAACTGGATACATCGTCATCGCAGCGGCTGAGCCTTGACTCAAACCCGATCCGGCAGATGCAACACATGCTGCTCCCATATTTGCCATAGATGCTTCGTGATTTACTGCAGAAGCACCTTTCTTAATTCGATCGATAATTGTTAATGCTGCGGTTTTTCCCATGACGCCAGATGGCATACCTGTCCGCGGTGGTGATGGGGCGATCAAAGTTCCGACAGCACTCTTGCGCGGCTTAGATATTTGATGCGGAGGAGCAAAAGCAATTCCAACAGCGAAGATATTCGGATACGAAGGGGTCTGGTAAGTGCTAGGCCAATCGGAGGCCAACCATTCAGAGAACTCTTTAGGAGTGTAATCGGCATCAACCTTCATAAACCCACTCGGTGCAAACATTGTTGAAGAAATGTCTTCTCCTGCTCTATTGAACGCTTTCATATCCGCACCTCTAAATGGCGGCAACAGCATGGCAAAATCAAACTCCAATGTGCGTTTAACTCCATCAAGCTGTTCGTAGTGGATTACACCTGGTTCAATCTTTTCAACATGGGACTCAAGAATGGCGCTTACTCCACGCTCACGGAAAAGTGACTCTGTCCATAGCTTCGAATTCGTTTCAAATCCGCGTTGAGCAAAGGTCATCCCTCCAACTCCAAAATCTCCGAGCTCAAACTCATTTGTAAGGTAAACAATCTCAGCAAGCTCACGGACGCCTGCTTCTCGAATCTCATGCTCAACATTAAAGGCATACTCAAAAGCAGCACCTTCACACGTGCAGGTTCCATGGCCAACTCCTACAACTATGCGCTGCTTAATTCCAGACTTCATCTTTGCGATGACATCTGAGAGTTTTTCGGCGGCTTCAATCGCATGCGATGGAGTACATACTGAAACCGTATGACCATCGGGACCTAATCCGGGGGTAGCTGCAAAGTTTAACTTTGGGCCGGTTGCATTAATGAGATAGTCATACTCGATCTTCTCAATCTGACCGTTCTTCTCAGTAGAGGTATAAGTCAGAGAGATGTACGGATTGTTATTTTGTGCATCACCTTCCGGATAAATCTCTGTAGCAAGGCCTTGATAAAGGGTTATACCCTTTCGCTTATAGATAGGAGCAAGGGCAAAGGTCACTTGATCCTTGGTCATCTTTCCAACTCCAACCCAAATATTTGATGGAATCCAGTTCCACTTTGAGTTTGGAGTTACAACGATAACTTCATGTTTCTTTCCCAGCTTTCTACGAAGATGCAGAGCTGCAGTATGTCCTGATATACCCGCGCCGAGAATCACAACCTTAGACATTGGCCAACTCCTTTAGCAGGTACAACGTTGATCGTCTGGAACGCCAGCAAGTGCATCTTCAATATGACCGCCGCATCCCGACCATGTGTACTTCTTGCAAACCTGACAAATTACCCGTGAACACATTTCTTTGATCCCTTCACTTGGAGCCAGCACTCAATCGATTTGACTGGGTGCCTCATGGCTTGAATCTAGCATACCCCTAGGGGTATGCTCAACTAGCGCCAGAAACTCTGACGAGACTGTAATGAATCGAGATTTCGATGAAGAAGAGCATCACAATTGGGGCACTTACCCTGACCCTGCTAGCCACCTCTGCACCTGCCTATGCGGCAACTTTACCGACGGCCGTCAGAACACAGCTGGTCTATTTGGTTGAAGAAGAAAAGCTTGCACGCGATGTATATACCGTGCTTGCAAAGTCTTCAGGCAATCAGAAGTTTGCAAACATTGCAAAATCGGAGCAGACCCATATGAACAATATTTCTGCCCTCTTAAAGACTTACAAAATTGCAGATCCAACGATTGGTGCAAAAGCGGGCGTCTTTAAGAATGCTTCTTTGGCAAAGCTCTATAAGACTCTGATAGCACAAGGGAAAAAGTCTGCAGCTGATGCAATTAAGGTGGGTATCTTGATTGAGGAAACGGATATTGCCGATTTAGATAAGCTAGCCAAGATTGTGACTCAGACAGATGTTAAGACGGCGATAGCACTGCTTCGTTCAGGCTCAGAAAACCACCTTGCAGCATTTAAGCGCTAGAAGTACTTTCTAAAGAGTTTTCGAACTCTTTTTGCGGCTCGCCTATTGATCTTCAAGGTCTGATCAATAGGTGAGACCGCCATGATCTTCACGTGTGCGGGCTCATCAGGGGTAATGACATCTGTGATGGCTGGTGAGCTCTCATCCAGCGAGTCAGCGATACGTTCTATGTTTGCCACCATCGAAAGTCCACGAACTATCTGCTCTTGATCGGCATCCTTTGCATCCTCAATCAGGGACTCGGCCAAGGCAGCGCCGGCTTCGCGAGCATCATCTGTTGGAGTCGAATCTGCTGAATCTAGATCATCTGAATCATCAAACTTTGCTGTAATTGCGTAACTTGCGGCAGAAAGTGCTACAGCTATCTGCTTCTTTGTGGAGTCTGCGATACCACCACTTACAGATGAATCGAATAAAGTACGTGCAATTGTGCGCACCTGAACTAAGGTGTGCTCAAGTGCAATACCTTTGATGTAAACCTCTTCTGCCTCATCTTTTTCAGCTGTTGGAAACCATCGCGCATGCCCACGTGCCTCTATCGCTTGAGATCTAATACTTGGAACATCTTCAATCAATAGGCGTGCCTTTGCCAACCAATGTCCTGCCTCTTTTTGTGAGTAACCTGCTGCAACACCTTCAGACATCTCGGCTAGAAGTTTTGCTGCCTTAGTACTGACCTTAGTTATTTGATCAACGGCTCTTCCAACAGGAGTCTTAGCGTGAGAAAAGTAAGAGAAGAGAATTGCAATTGCTGCACCAATGAGAGTTGATCCAAGTCTATGAAGCGCTGTTGTACCGCTGATACCTGGCCCAATAACGATGAGAGCGGTCACGGGAACGTTGACTGATGCGACCTCACCTAAGTGAAGTGCACGAGCAACAATAGAACAGACAAGGATTGTTAATCCAACTGATATAAAACCAAAATTAAAGAGTTCAACCGTTGCAAGAGCCACGCTTGCTCCAATAGCCGTACCCACAATCTGACCAAAACCCTCACGTACTGATTTGTGTAGTGAGATTCGGATACTCAAGGAACAAACAATCGCAGCTACAACCCCACCGTCTTCGATGAGAAGATCACCAACCTGCCAAGCCACTGCACCAGCCAAACCCGCAACTAAAATCTGGCGAACCCACACTTTGCGGTCTGCGAATAGCTTGATGAATTTTCTCAACATGATTTAGTGAGTTTATCTGAAGCAAGCTTCAAGGTGTGAGTTCAATCTGGTGGCGGGTGAAGGATTTGAACCTTCGAAGGCAGAGCCGGGGGATTTACAGTCCCCTCCCATTGGCCGCTCGGGCAACCCGCCAGGGTCGTACATTTACGGCGGGCGCAAGATTACCTCAAATCACTTTAAGGAGGTAATTCACCGCTTCTTGGCTCGAGAACGCCAAAAAACAAAGCAGAGACTCAAGATCGCTGCGGCTAATATTGAGATTGTGACTGGAGAGTTAAAAACTCCTGAATTCGTATTTTCATCTTGTGCAACCAATGGCTCAACGCTTAAATCTACTTCTTGTAGGTTAGTCGACAGAGTAAATCCACTTTCCCCCGCTACTACATGGCCATCCTCTGAAACAGCGCGGTATGAAATGTAGTAATCCCCCTGAATATCAGATGTTTTTAGCTTTCGGGAAAGCGTAGAGCCCTTAACAACCACCTCACCAGTTGTAACTTCATCTCCGTTTGGATCCAGCATCTGCAATTGATTACCGTCACCGAGCTGAATCAGATTTTCACCAAATGTCAGTTCCACGCTACTAGGAAGGACTTCAATAACTGAGCCGGCTTCAGGGTTTTGTGCTTCTAGATCCGCATGTCCGAAGGCAGTTGGAGCGGCCATCAAGGTTAAAACACTCGCAATTAACGCAAGATTGGCAAACTTTATTCTCATGAGGGAAAGGTACACTAGCGACTTAACATCCTTTACGCCCGCTGGAGGTTTCTGATGGCTGATGCCAGTTTCGACGTAGTTTCAAAGATTGACCGCATGGAGCTAGATAACGCTATCAATCAAGCTATACGTGAGATCGATACACGCTTTGATTTCAAGAATACCGGCGCCAAAATTGAAATGGCTGGAGAGAAAATTAATATCGAGGCCGATACTGAAGAACGTGCAAAGGCAACTCTTGATGTCGTAAAAGACAAGATGATCAAGCGCGGTGTCTCACTAAAGCATATCGATCCATCGGAACCGCAGCTGTCAGGAAAGATTTATAAGATTTCCTGCCCGCTCAAGGAAGGTATTTCGACTGAGAACGCCAAGAAGATTGCAAAGTTCTTACGTGATGAGGGTCCTAAATCTGTTAAGTCACAGATCCAAGGTGATGAGCTTCGAGTAACAAGTAAGAGTCGAGATGATCTTCAAGACACAATTGCCATGATTAAAGAGGCCAAGTGGGACTTTGCTGTTCAATTTGTGAACTTTCGTTAATTGAGTAAAGAGAAGCTCGGTCTCCTCTATGGAGTGAGCGCCTATGTATTGTGGGGATTATTCCCTCTATATTGGCCGCTGCTTGAACCCGCAAATGCCTTAGAAATAGTCTCGCACAGAGCGGTCTGGACACTTGTATTTTGCATCATTATTCTCTGGATTACTAAGTCTTTAAAGGCGACGCTTTCTACATTCAAGCGTAAGCATGTGGCACTTAAACTTTTTGCTACCTCATTCTTGATCTCAATTAATTGGCTTGTATACATCTGGGCAACCAATAACGGGCACGTTGTTGAAGGTTCACTTGGCTACTACATAAATCCAATCATTATTATTGCTATGGGCGTATTCGTACTTAAAGAGAAGATGCGAAAACTGCAATGGGTTTCGGTCGGAGTTGCTACTACAGGCGTAATAATTTTGACTATTGACTACGGACGTCTTCCATGGGTTGCAATCGGATTAGCACTTTCTTGGGGAAGCTACGGTCTTATCAAGAAACAGCTTGGTCTTGGCGCACTCGATGGTTTGGCGATTGAAACAGGTATCTCTTTTATTCCATACATGGGCTATCTGCTCTATCTGAGTAACCAAGGAACTGGGCAGTTTGGTACTTCTCCAGGCCTTACTACGCTGCTTATAAGTGCTGGTGCAATTACCGCAATTCCACTTCTCCTTTTTAATGGATCAACAACGAGACTTCCTTATACCGTTATTGGACTTCTACAGTACATAACACCAACAATTCAATTCTCTATTGGAGTATGGGTTCGACATGAAGATATGCCACCAGCAAGGTGGTTTGGCTTTATTGTTATTTGGGTTGCTCTAATTACCCTTGGCGTAGATTTAGTTAGATCAAATAGAACGGTCGATAACAGCGTCGCAAAGTGAGAACAGTGCACCTGTTGCATCTCCTACAGGAAGCGGACCAAGAGCTGTGCGTGCCTCTTTTGCAACTTGTTGTAGCTGTTCACGGGATTGATCTAAAGCTCTGTGTGAGCGAAGCGCTTTAAGAACCTGCTTGACGCTCTTTTCGTCGGTAATCGGCTTACTTAACAACTTCTTCAACTCTTTATCAGCAGGATCTGTTGATGACATTACATTGAGGGTAACTAGTGTTGGGACACCTTCACGTAGGTCGGTTCCTGGTGTTTTGCCTGATTGAATTGATTCACTAGCGATATCAATAACATCATCTGCTAGCTGAAAAGCTACGCCAATCTTCTCGCCAAACTTTGTAACAATCTCTACAACATCCTTCGGCGCACCTGAAAGTAAGGCGCCAAAACGTGCGCTCGTAGCGATCAGAGAACCGGTCTTATCCCCCACTACACGCAGATAGTGAGACAAAGCATCCTCGCCATTTTGTGGACCTTGAGTCTCCATAATCTGACCAATAACAAGTCTTTCGAAGGTTCTAGCTTGCAGTCGAACAGCCTCTGGGCCTAAATCGGCAAGCAGATCTGATGCTTTAGCAAAGAGGTAGTCACCGGTAAGGATTGCAATGGTGTTACCCCATCGATTGTTAGCACTCTCAACGCCGCGACGAAGAGGGGCTTCATCCATAACATCATCGTGATACAAGGTTGCAAGGTGGGTTAACTCGCAAACTACCGCAGCGGAGATAACCTCTTTTTTATCTGGATTTCCAAACTGCGAAGTTAGGAGCGCTAACAATGGGCGAAGCCTCTTACCGCCTGCTGCAACAAGGTGGCGCGATGTCTCCTCTACAAGCGGATAATCCCCTTTGATGTGTTCATTGAGAAGGGATTCAACCTCAGCCATACCAGCGGCAAGGCGAAGCTCTAATTCAGGTGCAAGATCTGGAATCCCAAATGAGGTCATTAGCGAATGAAGGTAGCTGTGCTTGAAATGAACTCAAGAAGTGGCGCTGGGAAAACTCCAAGTGCGAAGGTCACGATAAATGACAGGGCGATTGTGAACTGTGTATAGATAGAGGGAATAACAACACTAGTTCCATCCTCAACGCTGTCTTTAAAGAACATTAAGACGATAACTCGAATATAGAAGAAGGCTGCAATCGCAGATGAGAGCACACCTGTAATGAGAAGTGAGGTTGCTCCGCTTTCGTATGCTGCAGAGAAGATAGAGAACTTTCCGATAAATCCACTTGTAAGCGGTATACCTGCAAAGGCTAAGAGAAAGCCTGCGAAAACCGTTGCAACTAATGGAGAGCGCTTACCTAGACCACTCCAGCGGTTGAGATCGGTAACCTCTCCGGATGAGTCTCGGACCAAGGTAACAACAGCAAAGGTACCGACTGTTGCAACTCCGTATGCGAATAAGTAGAAGATAGATGCATCCAAACCTGATTTATTCAGTGCGATAACACCTGAGAGCAAGAAGCCTGCGTGTGCGATTGATGAGTAGGCAAGCATGCGCTTAACATCTCGCTGCGCAATCGCAACTAGTGATCCGAAGACCATGGTGACTAGCGCAACAAGGGTGAGCACTGGGCGCCATTGGAGATAATCCTCTGCCAAAACGCTGTAAAAGATTCGAAGCATCGCACCGAAGGCGGCAACCTTTGTCGCCGCTGCCATAAAGGCTGTTACAGGCGTTGGTGCTCCTTGGTAAACATCTGGTGACCAGGTATGGAATGGAACGGCTCCAACTTTAAAGAGCAGCCCAACTGATAGGAATGCGATACCAAGAAGCAGGAAGACATCGTTACCGGATCCACCAATAACAGCGTCGTGAATTCCAGAGAATGTAATAGATGCTGAGTATCCATATAGGAATGAGACTCCGAAGAGGAAAAAGGCTGAAGAGAATGCTCCAAGTAGGAAGTACTTCAGAGCTGCTTCCTGTGACATCAAACGGCGATGGCGAGAGAGCCCGGCCAAGAGATAAAGAGGCAGTGAGAACATCTCTAGCGCAACAAATAAGGTGATCAGATCTGATGCGACTGGAAATATCATCATTCCAGCGACTGCAAAGAGTACGAGTGGGTAGACCTCAGTTACCTTCAGCTGCTGCTGAACTGAGATTCGCTCCTCATTTGAACCTGGAAGCGCTGCAGCGAGAGCGGTGAAGTTGTCCTGATCTGCAAGAAGGAAAACTGAGATTATTGCAATCACAAGTATCGATCCTTGGAGCAAAACCCCCGCGCCATCAAAGACCATTGAGTTCATGGCAACGGTTACAGACTCCCCATTGCGATTGCGAATCAAAGCTGTCAACGCAGTAGCGAGCGTTGTTAGAGTAATAAAGAGTTGTGATGAGGAGCGCGATGCTCGAGGAGCGAAGGCTTCAATGAGTACTCCAAGTATTGCTCCACCAAGAACGATAAGAACCGGAGAAAGTAATGAGTACTCAAGCGTTGGCGCTAGAAAGTTGCCACCCATTTATTTGTCTCCATTCGAAGTCGGCAGCGGATCGCTAAATCCTTGTGAGGTAATCACTTGGGCAGCGGCTGGATTAATAATGTTTAAGAGTGGTGATGGGTAGAAACCAAGTACGACGATTACCACCATCACAGGTGCGATTGCAATCTTCTCGCGAAGATTAAGATCCTTAATCGCCTCATTGCCCGGCGTAGTTGGCCCATGTAAAGCTTTCTGGACAGGAAGCAAAATGTATAAAGCGGCGAGCACGATTCCAAAGGTCGCAATGACCGCAGCTACTGGGTAGCGGGTAAAGGTTCCAACAAGAACTAAGAACTCACTCACAAAGCTAGATAATCCAGGAAGAGCCAAACTGGACATGCCAGCGATAAAGAAGCTCCATGCCATGACTGGTGTTACCCGTTGCAATCCACCAAAGTCAGAGATAGTCGAGGATTTACGTCGAGCAATCATCCAACCAGCAACAAGGAACAATGCCGCTGTAGAGAATCCGTGGTTGAACATGTAAAGAACGGCTCCACTTTGTGCCTGTGTAGTCATTGCAAAGATACCCATAGTTATAAAACCAAAGTGTGAGATCGATGTATATGCAATGAGGCGCTTAATGTCTTTGGCACCGATAGCAAGGAATGCACCATAGAGAATGGAGATAACAGCAAAGGTAATAATCACTGGAGTGAAGGTCTTGCTTGCATCAGGGAAGAGCGTTAGGCAGTAACGAATCATTCCAAATGTTCCGACCTTGTCCAGAACACCTAAGAGAAGAACTGAGGTTCCTGGCGTTGCAGAAGCAGCTGCATCTGGCAACCAGGTGTGTAGCGGCCATACGGGAGCCTTTATTGCAAAGGCGATAAAGAAGCCCAGGAACAAAAGATTCTGAGTCATTGGGCTCATGTACTGGCTAAGTCCAGCCAGCTCATTTATATCAAAGGTGTGTGAGCCGTTATTTCCAGAGATCACATAAAGTCCGATGATTGAGGCGAGCATCAACAACCCACCAAAGAGGCTATACAACAAGAACTTCACAGCTGCCGCAGCGCGTTCGCCTGATCCATATCCACCAATGAGGAAGTAGACAGGTATCAACATCGCTTCAAAGAAGACATAGAAGAGGAAGACATCCGTTGATGCGAAGACACCAATCATCATAGTTTCAAGTACTAAGAGGAGCACATAGAAAGTTTTTGCTCCCCAACGTCCACCCTCTGATTCATTCCAGCCTGCGAGAACGACGATTGGGGCAAGTAGTACGGATAGAAGAATCAGAATCAATGCGATTCCATCCAAACCAACAGCGTACTTAATTCCAAAGGAAGGAATCCATTCGTAAGACTCTACAAACTGTAAGGCTGTGTTATTGAAATCAAAGCTAATGGTTGTAAGGATTCCCGCAACGGCAACAATGAGTGTGGTTGCAAGGGCGATCTGCTTAGTCAGTAGCTCATTTGTTGATGGTGCAATTGCGATAGCCAGCGCTCCCAATAATGGAAGAAGCATCATCACGGTCAAAGTCATATTTTGCATCACTGTGTAACCACCCAAATCGCTGCTACGAGCGCTACCGCGCCTACAAGAATCAATGCGGCGTAACTGCGGACAAAGCCCGATTGAATACCCCGTAGCGCGGTGCCTGAACCTAGAGCTGCTCGACCTACTCCCCGAACTGCACCATCGACAACCGATTCATCCGCCTTAACCAGAAGTTTGGTCAGAGCCTGTCCTGGGCGCATGAATACAGCCTCATTAAATGCATCCTGTCCTAGATCACGACGAGCAAAGCGTGTAAGTATCGATACATTCTCAGGGGTTGCTTGATCAACATCTGATAACTGGTACTTAATTACAGCGATTGCAACTCCGATAAGAACCATCAACAACGCAAGTCCCGATACAACTATCGGTGCTAGAAGCTCATGATGCTCTTCACCATGCTCACTAAATAGCGGCGCTAACCAGTTCTTCAAGGCATCTCCCTTAGTGAAGAGATAACCGGTTGAGACTGAACCAAGGGCAAGAATCGCCATTGGGAACCACATGAGAAATGGTGACTCGTGAGGATGAGCATCATCATCCCAGCGCTCTTTGCTTGTAAATGTGAGGATGACAACACGTGTCATATAGAAAGCGGTTATCGCTGCACCTAGAAGTGCTGTGCTGCCCAAGATAATACCTTTTGCGCCACCTGCGTTGAAAGCGGTTTCAATGATCATATCTTTTGAGTAGAAGCCAGCAAATGGTGGAACACCAATGATTGCTAGGTATCCGAGTCCAAAGGTTATAAATGTGATCGGCATAAACTTACGAAGATTTCCGTACTTTCGCATATTTACTTCATCGTTCATGCCGTGCATAACCGAACCTGCTCCAAGGAACATTCCTGCCTTAAAGAAGCCGTGTGTGAGCAGGTGCATGATTGCAAAGGCGTATCCAGCAGGTCCAAGGCCAGCACCCAGAATCATGTAACCAATCTGTGACATAGTAGAAGCAGCTAGTGCTTTCTTGATGTCATCCTTTGCTGTACCTACAAGTGCACCAAACATCAATGTAATCGCACCGACGATAACTACAAGTAGTTGCGCTGTAGGCGCCGCATCAAAAACAAAGTTCGAACGAACAATGAGATAAACACCAGCTGTAACCATTGTTGCTGCGTGGATAAGAGCAGATACCGGAGTTGGTCCAGCCATCGCATCACCAAGCCATGCTTGCAAAGGGAACTGTGCAGATTTTCCGACAGCTGCTACTAACAGCATGATTCCCATAGCGGTCATCGTTGTCGTTGAAGCATGGTGCGCATGCTCTGCAACTCCACTGAAAGTAACGGTTCCAAAGGCTGCAAAAGCGATCATGATTGCGAAGGAAAGACCCATGTCACCGATACGGTTCATGACGAAAGCCTTCTTAGCTGCTGTCGCATAAGCAGGTTTTTGATTCCAGAAACCAATCAAGAGGTATGAAGCAAGGCCCACGCCCTCCCAGCCAACGTAAAGGTTTAGGTAGGAGTCGCCAAGTACCAAGAGGAGCATCGCTGCAATAAAGAGGTTGAGATAGGCAAAGAAGCGACGTCGATCGTGGTCGTGAGACATATACGCGATGGAGTAGATGTGAATCAAAGTTCCTACTCCAGTAATCAAAAGCACAAAACAGATTGATAACTGATCGAGTAGGAGCGCCGCATCAACGTTGAAATCTCCAACGCTTATCCAACTAAATAATCTTTGTGTGACTGGGCGCTCTTCTGTAGCGCGTCCAAGCATCTGCGAGAATTGCAAAACACCGACACCGAAGGATCCGGCTGACATCAAGGTAGCGAAGATATGTCCCCACTTATCGGCACGACGACCCAGCAAAAGAAGTGTCAGCGAACCAAATAGCGGAAGAGCTATGAGGTAAACAAGTCCGTTGTTGGTAACCATAGTTATCGCTTTAACAAACTAGCATCATCGATAGATGCTGATCGACGTGAGCGATAAATCGTCACGATAATTGCTAGGCCTACAACAACTTCACACGCAGCTACGACCATCGTAAAGAAGGCGACAACCTGTCCATCAAGGGTTCCGTTGATGCGCGAGAATGTTACGAGTGAAAGATTGCAAGCGTTGAGCATGAGTTCGACGCACATGAAAACAACGATTGCGTTACGGCGAACAACAACTCCTACGGCACCAATCGTGAACAAAAGAGCTGAAACGTAGAGATAGTTATACGGATTCATTACTTCTCCTCCGTTATCGATGTATCAATGTTGTCCAACTGGAATGAGGCAGAGTCGAGTACATCTCCACGTGCTTCCAAAGTTGCAGAGATTGATGACGGTGCAGGAGTTCCATCTGGAAGTAGCGCTGGAACATCAACAGCGTTGTGTCGAGCAAATACTCCAGGCCCTGGCAATCCAGCAGCGGCTGCAAGTGAGTCCCCACGGAAACGGTTGATCGCTTGTTCGCGCTGAGATGGTCGAGCAACTGTTCGTTGATGGTGAGCAAGCACCATCGCGCCAAGAGCGGCGGTAATTAAAAGTGCAGAGACAATCTCAAAGGGCCACACATACGTTGAGAAAAGCAGACGAGCTAATGACTCAACGTTTCCGAGTTCGCTAGCTCCGCTCAATCCAGCAGCATCTCTACCAAGGCTTGCTCGGCCGATGAGCGAGATCAAAAGTCCACCAAATCCAAGGGCGGCGGTTACTGCAATCGCGCGAAGCCCTGGAATCGTCTCTGTAAGTGAGTCAGATGAATCGACACCTACGAGCATCAAGATAAAGAGGAAGAGCATCATTACCGCTCCTGTGTAGACAACAACCTGAACGATTCCAAGGAACAAGGCTCCTTGAGCAATGTAGAAGAAGGCTAGAGTGATCATTACCCAGGCCAGAAGAATCGCTGAGTGAACCGCTTTCTTAACGAGCAACATTCCTAAAGCTGCAGCAATAGCTAAGGGTGCTAGGAACCAGAACATCACAGCTTCTGGGGTAGCAATGGTCAATGTTGAGTTCATTACTTTTGCTCCTGCGAAGGGTGAGCAGATGTGACATCACCGTTGTAGTAATTAGTGTCTGTCATATCTGGATACATAGGGTGAGGAGGTTGCAACATTCCTTGACGTAGAGGTGCAAGTAGATCCTCTTTTTCGAAGATTAACTTCCCGCGTGTTGAATCTGCTAACTCGTACTCATTTGTCATCGTAAGTGCACGTGTAGGACATGCTTCAATACAAAGGCCACAAAAAACACATCGCAGATAGTTGATTTGATAAACCTTGCCGTAACGCTCTCCAGGTGACATCTGATTATCTGGAGTGTTGTCTGCGCCTTCAACGTAGATTGCATCTGCAGGGCAGGCCCATGCACAGAGCTCGCAACCAATGCACTTTTCTAATCCATCTGGGTGGCGATTTAGCTGATGGCGACCATGGAAGCGCTCAGCTGTTGGCTCTTTAACCTCTGGATACTCAACTGTGTTTACCTTTTTAAACTGCGTAATGAAGGTAACCCAGAAGCCTTGAAGCTGCGTGAAGAAACCCTTTGGTCCAGGTTGTTCAACCTTGCTGAATGAAACCTTTGTGATGTCGACTTCATTGATCTCATTTGTGCGACGTGGCTCTAACTGCTCAGACATGATCGCCTCCATTCTGTGGAAGTGAAGGCACCGGGAAGGAAGGTTGCGCTGCCTGAGGATAAACGCGGTTGCGCTTCTTTGATTTAGATGAGTCAAGAGCTGCAGAAATCGCCATAACAACTACGACAACGCCTCCTGCAAAGATAAAGGTTGTATTCCTGGAAGAGCCCTCATTTGAGATTAAACGAAGGGTTGCTACTACAAGAATCCAAAGAAGTGATGATGGGATCAACACCTTCCAACCAAACTGCATGAACTGGTCGTAACGAAGTCGTGGAAGTGTTCCACGTAGCCATACAAAGACGAAGAAGAATCCCAAAACTTTTATGAAGAACCAGAAGAAGGTGAACCAACCACCAAGCCAGGTTTCAGTAAATCCAAGCCCTGGAATTGCGTGGTAACCACCCAAGAAGAGAGTGGTGGCAAGTGCAGAGACGCCGATGATGTTTACATACTCAGCAAGGAAGAAGAGTGCGAACTTTAGTGATGAGTATTCGGTATGGAATCCGCCTACGAGTTCGCCTTCTGCTTCTGCAAGGTCAAAAGGAGCACGGTTAGTTTCACCAACCATTGAAATCGCATAGATGACAAAGGATGGGAAGAGAACCATGCCGTACCACCAGGTTTCATGTTGTGCAGCGACAATCGCTGACGTAGACATCGACCCTGAGTAGATAAACACAGCAACAAGTGAGAGTCCCATTGCGATTTCATATGAAATCACCTGGGCGCTTGAGCGAAGTCCGCCAAGTAATGGGTAGGTAGAACCAGATGACCAACCCGCCAAAACGATCCCGTAAACACCAACTGATGCAACTGCGAGAATGTACAGAACGCCGACAGGGATATCGGTGAGCTGCATGGCTGTCTCTTTACCAAAGAAGTTAACTTTGCCGGTCATTGGAATGACAGCAAATGCCATAAATGCCGTTGTTACGCTAATAATCGGCGCAATGATAAATACGATCTTGTCTGCAGCTGCAGGAATTAAATCCTCTTTAAGAGCAAGCTTTACACCATCTGCAAGCGCCTGAATCAATCCAAATGGACCAACGCGGTTTGGACCAACGCGCATCTGCATGCGAGCAACGATGCGGCGCTCTGCCCACACAGAGAGAATTGTTAGTACAACACCGACAGCAAAGATCAGTAAGGCTTTGAGTGCAATGACCCAGCCTGGATCTGTAGCAATTAACTGTGCATTGGTCATGCCTTCACCACCGTTACTACATCGCCATTTACAGCGTTGAGAGAGATAAGGGTCTGAGATCCGCGTGAGTTACGTGGCATCCAAATCGCATCATCGTGAATATCTCCAACTGATACCGGGATTGCAATTGCTCCATGTGAGTTTGAGACACGGACTGAGTCACCTGAAGATACGCCAAGTGCAGCTGCACGCTTCTGTGAGATAACTGCAACAGATTTGCGTGCTGTACCAGCAAGGTTTTCTTCGCCCTTTTGCAAAGTACCAAGGTCTAGAAGTCTGCGCCACGTTGAAAGTACTGCTTGATCCCCTGAAAGATTAGAAGATTCCGTAGTAGAGACTGGGCTAAATGAAAGCTTTGTCCCATCCCAACCTCCGAGAGATGCGATTTCGCGGGCTGCTTGAGTAACTGTTCCCAGCATGATCGACTCACCGATTTCATCAGCAATCATTGAAAGGATTCG
>JACCDX010815795.1_pt1 | contig 20819 bp, 21 predicted proteins | sample 7449681 | NCBI WGS metagenome assembly JACCDX01 (sample SAMN15323450, study PRJNA562643) | freshwater metagenome | isolation source: river surface water | place: USA:Blue River Watershed | collected 2017-08-18
GCGCCCGTAATGCCATGCTGAACATTTTTTCACTGGTCAATGGCCGGTTGTACCAAGAAGAAATCGAGTCGCTGGAGGAACTCTCCCGCTTCAACCCGATTTGGGTGGACCTCGAATCGCCTTCGCTAGAAGAAAAACGCTGGATCAAGCAGTACTACGGTCTGCAGATCCCTGAAGATGCGATGGACGAGGACATCGAGGAATCGGCTCGCTTTTATCAAGAAGACAACGGCGAAACCCACATTCGCTCGGACTTTCTCATTGCCGACGAGGATGCACCACGCACCGTTCGGGTGGCCTTTATCCTGAACAAGGAAAACGCCGCGCTGCGCAGCAACAATGTGCTCTTTACCATCCACGACGAAGATTTGCCCGTCTTTCGTCTGCTGCGCCTGCGCGCGCGCCGCGCCCCCGGCTTGATCGAAGATGCCCGTGACGTCATGCTCAAACTCTTTGACGCGGACGCCGAGTACTCGGCCGATACCCTGGAAGAAATCTACGACCAGCTCGAACGCGCAGGCAAGCTGGTGCTGTCAGAGAACGTGACCGATGAGCTCGCGAGCGAAGTGCTCGGCGCCATTGCTCGGCAGGAAGACTTGAACGGGCGCATTCGCCGCAACGTGATGGACACTCGGCGCGCGCTGAGCTTCATGATGCGCGCCCGCATGCTCAATGCAGATCAATTTGAGGAAGCCCGGCAAATTTTGCGCGACATTGAGTCGCTCGACAATCACACGGCCTTTCTCTTTGACAAGATCAACTTCCTGATGGATGCCACGGTGGGTTTCATCAACATCAATCAGAACAAGATCATCAAGATTTTCTCGGTGGCCAGCGTGGCTTTGCTCCCCCCCACCTTGATCGCCAGCATCTATGGCATGAACTTCGATTTCATGCCGGAGCTGCGCCAGAGCTGGGGCTACCCGTATGCGCTGGGGCTCATGCTCGCGAGCGCCCTCGTGCCCATGTGGTATTTCCGCCGCCGCGGCTGGCTGAAATAAGCCCCAGCCAGGGGGCTTCTTATTTCTCCACTGCGGCTCAGGCGAGGTGCTCAGCCAAGAAGGCGAGGGTGCGCTCACGCGCGAGTTCAGCCGAGGGCGCGTGCCAAGCGCCCCGGTGGTCACAGTTAAAGCCGTGATGGGCGGCATAGCGATGCACCGTGACTTCCGGGTGGGCGGCTTGAAAGGCCGCCACGCTCTCCAGCGGGATCCATTTGTCTTCGTCGGCGTAATGCGCGAGCACGGGCACTTTGGGGTGGCGCGCGATCTCCTCAGGGGTGGTGGTACCGCCCCCGTAGTACGGCACCGCCGCCTGTAGGCCTTCGAGCAAACAGGCGCTGCGCCAGGTGAGCAAGCCTCCCCAGCAATAGCCCACCATGCCCACTTTGGCGCCACTGGCCCGGGCGGCGTGGTTCACCGCGGCTTGGAGGTCCTGCAAGCTGCCCGGCGCCGGCAAAGCCTCCATCACGGCCTTGAGGGCCATGCCGGCCGCCATGTCAGACTCGGTATAGCCCAGTTCCACGCCGGGTTTGGCCCGGTGGAACATGGCCGGAGCCACGCTCCAATAGCCGGCCGCGGCATACCCATCGGCCACTTCCCGAATATGGGCATTGACGCCAAAAATCTCCTGCACCACCACCATGGCCCCCTTAGGCTGACCCGTCGGTCGGGCCTCGTAGGCGGGAATGCGGGTGCCATCCGCGGCGATTAGCTCGATCATTTGTCCCATTGCGTATTGCTCCTGTATTGATGTCTGACGCGGGGTCAAAGACCCGCCAGCGTGCTCGGATTGTCTCTGTCGCGACGAAGCACAATGGGGGTTTGGTGTGAAATCATCGGTTTTTCAGTCGGGAATACCGACTCTAGGAAGAAAACATGCGCAAAGTCTTGCTGGTCACCGGCGGCAGCCGTGGCATTGGGGCGGCAGTTTGTGAGCTCGCCGCCCAAAACGGCTGGGCTGTCGCGGTCAATTACACGCGCGACTCAGAGGCCGCCCAGGCCGTGGTGGCCCGCATCCAATCGCGGGGGGGCGAAGCCTTGGCCATTCAGGCCGATGTGGCCGACGAGGCCCAGGTGCTTCGTCTTTTCGAAACCATCGATCAACAGCTCGGACCGCTGCAAGGCTTGGTCAACAACGCCGGCGTGGTGGACGCGCCCGCCCAGTTGGCGGACATGAGCTGGGCGCGCTGGAAGCGCATGTTTGACATCAACGTGCTGGGCAGCTTCGCCTGCGCGCGCGAGGCCATCCGCCGCATGAGCACCCGCCGTGGCGGGCGTGGCGGCAGCATTGTCAACCTCTCGAGCGCAGCGGCCCGGCTGGGCTCGCCCGGGCACTACCTCGACTACGCTGCCGCCAAAGGGGCGATTGACGTGTTCACGCTGGGATTGGCCAAGGAAGTGGCGGCCGAGGGCATTCGGGTCAACGCCGTGCGGCCCGGCCTCATCGACACCGATATCCATGCCTCCGGCGGCCTGCCCGACCGCGTGCGCGACCTCGCCCACCAGGTGCCGATGGGGCGTGGCGGCGCCCCCGAGGAGGTGGCGCAAGCGGTGGTTTGGCTCCTGAGCGATGCCGCCAGTTACACCACCATGTCCCTGCTCGACGTCTCGGGAGGTCGATGATGGCCGAGCTGCGCTATTACTGGGAAGACCTCGAGATCGACTCCGTGCGCGAGCTCGGCTCCCACACCATCACGCGCGAAGAGATCATGGACTTCGCCCGCCAATTTGACCCTCAGCCCTTTCACCTCGACGAGCAAGCCGCCAAGGCATCCGTCTTCGGTGGCTTGTGCGCCAGTGGTTGGCACACCTGTGGGCTGGCCATGCGGCTGATGGTCACAAATTTTTTGCACGAAGCCGCGAGTCTGGGCTCGCCCGGCCTGGAGGATGTGCGCTGGCTCAAGCCCGTCTTCCCCGGCGACACACTCTCCCTGCGCCACGCGATCTTGGCCAAACGCCCCATGAATTCCCGCCCCGACGTGGGGCTTGTGCGCACGCGCTGGATGATGTTCAACCAAGACCAAGCGCAAGTTTTGCACATGGAGGGCTGGGCGATGTTCCGTCGTCGCACCCCCGCCGCCCCCTGATTTTCAACATCGAAGGATTGACCCCATGACTGCTTCTATCGGCCATTTCATTCAGGGTGCCACGACGCCCGGAAAAGGCACGCGCACCCAAGACGTGACCAACCCCGCCAGCGGCGCCGTGACTGGCAAAGTCCATCTGGCCCAGGCGAGCGATGTGGCGCAAGCCGTCGCCGCCGCGCAAGCCGCATTCCCCGCCTGGAGCGAGCTGCCCCCGCTGCGCCGCGCGCGCATCCTCTTTAAGTTTCTGGACTTGCTCAACCAACACCGCGACGACCTCGCCCGCATGATCACCGCCGAACACGGCAAGGTGTTCACCGACGCCCAAGGCGAAGTCACGCGCGGCATTGAAATTGTCGAATTTGCCACCGGCATTCCCCAATTGCTCAAGGGCGACTTCACCGATCAAGTCTCCACCGGCATTGACAACTGGACTTTTCGCCAACCCTTGGGCGTGGTTGCGGGCATCACCCCATTCAACTTCCCGGTCATGGTGCCCATGTGGATGTTCCCCGTCGCGCTGGCCTGCGGCAACACCTTCGTGCTCAAGCCAAGCCCCCTTGATCCCTCGCCCTCGCTGTTCATGGCCGAGTTGCTGCAAAAAGCCGGTCTACCCGATGGCGTCTTCAACGTGGTGCAAGGCGACAAGGAAGCCGTTGACGCGCTCATCGAGCACCCTGACGTCAAGGCGCTGAGCTTTGTCGGCTCCACGCCCATCGCCAATTACCTCTACGAGAGAGGCGCACACCATGGCAAGCGCGTGCAAGCCCTGGGCGGGGCCAAGAACCACATGGTGGTCATGCCCGACGCCGATCTTGACCAAGCCGTTGACGCCCTCATTGGCAGCGCCTACGGCTCGGCGGGCGAGCGCTGCATGGCCATTTCTGTGGCGGTGCTGGTGGGGGATGTGGGCGACAAAATCATGCCCAAGCTCATCGAGCGCACGCGCGCCCTCAAAGTGCTCGACGGCATGAACCTCGCCGCCGAAATGGGCCCCATCGTGACCGACGCGGCGCGTCAGCGCATTCGCGGCTATATCGACTCCGGCGTGGCCGAAGGGGCCAAGCTCCTCGTAGATGGTCGCCAATTTGACGGCACCCAAGCCGGACAAGGCTGCCAAGGCGGCTTTTGGCTTGGCGGCACCCTCTTTGACCATGTTCAACCCGAGATGAAAATCTATCGGGAAGAAATTTTCGGCCCCGTGCTCTCTTGTGTACGTGTGCCCGATTTCGGCAGCGCCGTGAATCTCATCAATGCCCATGAGTTTGGCAATGGCGTCTCTTGCTTCACCCGCGATGGCAATGTGGCGCGCGAGTTCTCCCGCCGCATCCAAGTGGGCATGGTGGGCATCAACGTGCCCATTCCTGTGCCCATGGCTTGGCATGGTTTTGGTGGCTGGAAGCGCTCCCTCTTTGGCGACATGCACGCCTATGGCGAAGAAGGGGTGCGCTTTAACACCAAGCAAAAGAGCGTCATGCAGCGCTGGCCTGAGAGCATCGGCAAAGGCGCCGAATTCGTCATGCCCACATCCAAATAACCCCGCCCGACCCGCGCGTTTAAACTGCTCGTCATGACCTCCAACAGCGATCTTGAGTTTGACTACATCGTGGTCGGGGCGGGCACGGCGGGTTGCCTGCTGGCCAACCGACTCAGCGCAGACCCCAGCAAGCGCGTGCTGCTGCTGGAGGCCGGTCGGCGCGACGACTACCACTGGGTTCATATTCCGGTGGGCTACCTCTATTGCATTGGCAACCCACGCACGGATTGGCTCTACCAAACGGCTCCCGACGCCGGCCTCAATGGCCGCTCATTGCGTTACCCCCGCGGCAAAGTGCTGGGCGGCTGCTCCAGCATCAATGGCATGATTTACATGCGGGGGCAGGCGCGTGACTACGATCAATGGGCTCAACTCACGGGTGACGCGCGCTGGAGTTGGGAGCAAAGCCTGCCCTACTTCGTTCGCCATGAAGATCACCATCAAGGCGCCAATGCTTTTCACGGTGCCGGTGGGGAGTGGCGAGTGGAAAAGCAGCGCTTGCGCTGGGACATCCTTGACGCCTTTGCCCAAGCCGCCGTCCAAGCTGGCGTGCCGGCCACGGACGATTTCAACCGCGGCAGCAACGAAGGCGTGGGCTATTTCGAAGTCAACCAACGCAGCGGTTGGCGCTGGAACACCGCACGCGCGTTCCTGCGGCCGACTTGCTATGGGCGTCCCAACTTTGAACTCTGGACCATGGCGCAAGCCAACCGGCTCCTGATCGAGCCTGCGCCCGAAGGGGGTTGGCAATGCACCGGCGTGCAAATCTGGGATGGACAGCAAATGCTCGTCGCCCGCGCGCACCATGCCGTGGTGCTTAGCGCCGGCAGCATTGGCTCCCCGCAGTTGCTCGAGCTCTCTGGCGTTGGCGATGCCGCGCGTCTCCAAGCGCTGGGCATCACCCCGCTCCTGCACCTCCCTGGCGTGGGCGAAAACCTGCAAGACCACTTGCAAATCCGCTCCGTCTACAAAGTACAAGGCGTTGAAACCCTCAACACCTTGGCCAACAGCTGGTGGGGTAAGGCCCGCATCGGGCTGGAATACCTCCTCAAGCGCAGCGGCCCCATGAGCATGGCGCCCTCGCAGCTTGGCGCCTTCACCCGCAGTCGGCCCGATCTGGCTTGGCCCAACATCGAGTACCACGTGCAGCCCCTGAGCCTTGACGCCTTTGGCGAGCCCCTGCACAGCTTCCCCGCCTTCACGGCCAGCGTGTGCAACTTAAACCCCACGAGTCGCGGCTCTGTGCACATCACGAGCCCTCGGTTTGAAGACGCTCCGCGCATTGCGCCGAACTACTTGAGCACCCCCGAAGATCGCCAAGTGGCGGCCGACTCCTTGCGCGTGACGCGGCGCATCGTGGCTCAACCCGCACTGGCGCCTTATCAACCGGAAGAGTTCAAACCGGGCGTGCAATACCAAAGCGATGAAGACCTCGCCCGTTTGGCGGGTGACATCGCCACCACCATCTTCCATCCGGTGGGCACCACCCGCATGGGCCGTGTCGATGACCCCATGGCCGTGCTCGACTCCGAACTGCGCCTTTTGGACGGTCAAGGCGCAACGGTGCGGGGTTTGCGCGTGGTGGATGCCGGGGCCATGCCGACCATCACCAGCGGCAACACCAACAGCCCCACGCTCATGCTGGCCGAGAAAGCCGCCGAGTGGCTGCGCGCCAAAGCCTAAAGACACTCATCCCAAGGTCTGCCAGATCATCCAAGCGTCATAGCCGGTTTTGCCGATCAAGGCCGTCACCACGCCGATAAACACCAGCCGCACAAACGCCGCGCCGTGGCGCAAGGCCAAGCGTGTGCCCAGTAGGCTGCCCACGATGTTGGCCAACGCCAGGGGGAGCGCCATGTGCCACCACACATGGCCCTTGAGGGCAAACAACACCAGGGCGGCGAAGTTGCTGCTGAGGTTGAGTAATTTCGCGCTGGCCGACGCATTCAAAAAATCGTAGCCCATCACACGCACCAGCAAAAAGACAAAAAAGCTTCCCGTACCGGGCCCAAAAAATCCGTCGTAAAACCCTATCCCCGAGCCGATCAAACACGCCACGCCCAGCTCCAGACGCCCGGCAAAACGGGGCGCGTGGTTTTGTCCCAACTCCTTACGCGCCAGGGTATAGGCCAGGAGCACGCCCAACACAAAGGGCAGCACCAGACGCAAGGCCGTCCCATCGAGCAAGGTTAGCGCCCAAGCGCCCACAAACGAACCGACGACGGTGCAAGCAATCGCGGGGCGCAGAATCGTCCAATTGAGCTCCACCCGTCGACTGTATTGCCAGCTGGCAAAGAGGGTTCCCCAGACCGAGGCGCTTTTATTGGTGCCAAACAAAGTCGCCGGCACGGCCTGCGGATAGACGGCAAAGAGCATGGGCGTGAGGATCAGCCCGCCCCCGCCCACGATCGAGTCGACAAATCCCGCCAAGGCCGAGGCCAGCGTCACCAGCAAGAGTTCCATTCGGGGAATTGTCGCCCACGGGATGGCCCGGCCGGGGTGAGCTCTGCACAAAAAAAAGCACCGACTCTGCAGTCGGTGCGATGCCTTGAACGCAAGGCTTGAATATTGTCTCCTCGGACCCTCAGGGCAGTTGCACGCAACCACCCGAGTGCGTCCACTTTAGCGGCGCATGCATGCTTCGTTGGTCAGGAGTTTCCCTAGGGAATGGCCGGTTATTCGTCGTCCCGGGGCGGCCAGGGGATCTCGGACACCAAGCGAGGCTTGCCAATCGGGCGTGTGGCCTGGCCTTTTTGCACGGCCTGGATGTCTTCACGCGAGGGGTACTGGCCCATGATCACAAAGTCAAACACCCGCCGCGCGATCGGGGCGGCATTCATCGCGCCAAAGCCGGCGTTCTCCACCACCATCGCCAAAGCCACCTTGGGGTCGTCCGCGGGTGCGTAGGCAATGTAGAGGGCGTGATCGCGCAAACGTTCGTCAATCTGGGAGGCGTTGTATTTCTCGTTTTGCTTGACGGTGAACACCTGGGCCGTACCCGTCTTGCCCGCGCTCACGTAAGGAGCGCCGACAAAACTGCTCGCCGAAGTGCCCGAGACGTTCACCGCGATAAAGGCTTTGTGAATTACCTCAAAGTGCTCCGGCAGAATGTCAATCTTGCCAATGGGCTCTTTGGCGATGGGGGTGCTCTTTTTGGTCTCAATGTCAACCACTTCCTTAACCAGGTGCGGCTTCATTTTCAAACCATGGTTGGCAAAGGTGGCCGTCGCATGCGCGAGTTGCAGCATGGTGAAGCTGTTGTAGCCCTGCCCAATGCCCAAAGAGATGGTTTCCCCCGAGTACCAGCGCTGCTGCTCGGGACGTTTGTAAGTGGTGCGCTTCCACTCCGTCGAGGGCAAAATGCCGCGCGATTCGCCCATGATGTCAATGCCCGTGTACTGACCGAAGCCAAACGGCGTCATCAGCTCGTGAATCAAGTCCACCCCCATGTCGCGAGCGAGCAAGTAGTAATAGGTGTCACAGGACTCCACAATCGATTTGTGCATGTCCACCATGCCGTGCCCGCCCTCTTTGTCGTCGCGGAAGCGATGGTTGCCAAACATGAAGTAGCCCGGGTCGGCAATCTGCTGAGCCGGATTGCGCTTACCCGACATCAAGGCGGCCAAGGACATGAAGGGCTTGTAAGTCGATCCTGGCGGATAGGTGCCGCGCAAGGCGCGGTTGAGCAAGGGTTTGTCCGGCGAATCATTGAGGGCCGCCCAGTTTTCGCTGTCGATACCGTCCACAAACAGGTTGGGGTCAAACGTGGGTTTACTCACAAAAGCGAGCACTTCCCCGGTCTTGGGGTCAATCGCCACCATGGCACCACGGCGCTTACCGTAGAGATCCTCAACCAACTTTTGCAGCTTGATGTCAATGGAAAGCACAACCGAGTTGCCCGGCACAGCCTGCGTACTCTTTAAGCGGCGCACGGCCCGTCCACCGGCCGAGGTCTCCATTTCTTGCACACCCGTAATACCGTGCAACTGCGACTCGTAACTTTGCTCGACCCCGAGCTTGCCAATGTAGTCCGTGCCGCGGTAGTTGCCAGCGTCATCGGACTCTTCAATTTTGGCTTTTTCGCTTTGGTTGATACGCCCGATGTAGCCAATCACATGGCTTGCCAAATCCAGATAGGGGTAATTGCGGAAAAGGCGTGCGCGTATCTCCACTCCCGGAAAGCGATAGCTTTGTGCAGCAAATCGAGCCACTTCTTCATCGGTCAGGCGGTTGCGAATGGGCACCGATTCAAAGCTCTTGGATTCATCCATTTGCTTTTTGAAGCGGCGTTTGTCGCGCGCTTGAATATCGATCACGTGACCGAGTTTTTCAACCAACTCATCCAGCGGCTCGACCACCTTTGAGGGCGTGATCTCCAGGGTATAGGCCGAATAGTTGGTCGCCAAGACCACCCCGTTGCGGTCCATGATGACGCCGCGGTTGGGGACGATGGGCACGATGGCGGTACGGTTGCTCTCCGCTTTGTCGTTGAACTCGTCGTAACGCACGATTTGCAAATAGAAGAGGCGCAGGGCGAGTAGAACAAACGCCGCCGCCACAGCAGCGCTGATCACCAGGGCTCGACCCCTGAAGCGTCGCAAGTCCCCTTCAATGTTGCGGATGATGCTCATAGCGGACGGTCAGCATCCGGGTCTGGCGCGCGGCGCTGCGGCGCCAACAACAAGCTATTCATCACGGGCCATAAAGCCGCCTCGAAAACGGGCGCCAGCAGCAACCAAAAACCCGGGAAAGTGTCGCCCGCCAACATCCGCACCATGAGCTCCAAACCGTGCGCAATGAAAAACAAGGGAAAGACCTGCATGGCCTGCGAGGGCACACTGAACCAAAGAAGGCGGCGGTGAATCGTCACCGCCAGGAACCCGAGCACCGTGTAAGCCAGCGCGTGCTGCCCCATGAGCGCCGCTTGGTGCACATCGGTGAGCACGCCAAACAGGAAGGCCAAACCAATGCCCACAATCCGGGGCTGGTGCACACACCAAAACACCAACACGATGGAGAGCAAATCGGGCAACCAAGCTGCGTTTCCAAACACGCTGATGCTTGCCGTCATATTCACCAACATGGCCGCCAGCATGGAAAAGACCACGAACAAGGGGTTGGCGGGCAGCAACAGCTGCTGACCACGGGGCATGATCATCGGCGTCCCCCTTTGTGTGTGGCGATGGGCTGGGGCTTCTCCATCACGGGGCGCGGGGGCAACTTATCCGAGAGAGGCTCGAGCACCATCACATGACGTGCTCCCTGCGCTCGTCCCAATGGCTCGCACAAAATGCGCGCGAACACGGTGTCCGCACGACGTTCAACTTTGACCACCTTGGCCACGGGCACCCCAGGCGGATACACCCCATCAACCCCAGATGTCGAGAGCAAATCGCCCTCCTCAATGTCGGCGTTGGTCGCCATGTAGCGCAGCTCCAGCAAAGGCGCACCGCCGGTCTCGCCATAGGCCACGCCGCGTGCACCGGTGCGCGTGTTGAGCACTGGAATGGCGTGATCGCGGTCAATGAGCAAGGTCACCTCACTCGTAAATGGCAAAACCTGGGTCACTTGTCCCAAGATGCCTTGCTCATCCATGACCGGTGATGTCTCTTTGATACCCTGCGCCAAACCTTTGTCGATGATCACTTTGCGGCTGTAGGGATCGGCCGCGTCATACAACACTTCGGCAGCCACGCTGGGGCCCGATAGGCGCTCGCGCAAGTTGAGCAATTCACGCAACTGACGGTTTTCCAAGACCAGTTGCTCCACTTCACCGGCGCGCTTGGCCTGCACCAGCAACTGCAGTTGCAACTCACGCGCCTGAGCTTGGGCATCGTCACGCTCTTGCATGTACTCGGCGCTCATTTCCGCAATCACCAAGGGGCGCATGGCCAGCCACTGCACGGGGTAGAGCGCCATGGCCAGGACCGCCCGCAAAGGCTGGGTCACTTGAAAGCGAACATCAGCGACCATCAGCAAGACCGCCAAACCGCTGAAAAACAGCAGTTTGGTGACAGCCGAAGTGCCCTGTTTGAAAAAGGGTGGCGGGGTGCGGTCGAAGGTGCCCAGTGGCACGACGCTTATTCGCTCGTGAAGATCGAGCCCAGGCGCTCCATGCGCTCCAGGGCCAAGCCACAACCCCGCACCACGCAAGTGAGCGGGTCCTCAGCGACCAGCACGGGCAAGCCGGTTTCCTCGGCCAGCAAGCGGTCTAGATCGCGCAACAACGCGCCACCACCGGTGAGCATCATGCCGCGCTCGGCAATGTCAGCGCCGAGTTCGGGCGGGGTTTGCTCCAAGGCGTTTTTCACTGCCGAGACGATGTTGTTGAGCGGGTCGGTCAAGGCTTCCAGAATCTCGTTCGAAGAGATCGTGAAACTGCGCGGTACGCCTTCAGAGAGGTTGCGGCCCTTGACTTCCATCTCGCGCACTTCACTGCCCGGGAATGCGGAGCCAATCTCTTTCTTGATGGCTTCCGCCGTGGGCTCACCAATCAACATGCCGTAATTGCGGCGGATGTAATTGATGATCGCCTCATCAAACTTATCGCCGCCCACGCGCACGCTACCCTTGTAGACCATGCCGCCCAAGGAGATCACGCCCACTTCCGTGGTGCCCCCGCCAATGTCTACGACCATCGAGCCCGAAGCGTCTGAGACGGGCAAGCCCGCGCCAATGGCCGCGGCCATCGGCTCTTCAATGAGATACACCTCCGAAGCACCAGCCCCCAGGGCCGATTCACGAATCGCACGACGCTCCACCTGGGTTGAACCACAGGGCACGCAGATGATGATGCGCGGGCTCGGCTTGAGCACCGAGCGGGGGTGCACCATCTTGATGAATTGCTTGAGCATTTGCTCGGTCACCGTGAAGTCGGCAATCACGCCGTCCTTCATCGGACGAATGGCCTCGATGTTGCCCGGCACCTTGCCCAGCATCGCCTTGGCCTCATGGCCCACGGCTTGAATGGTTTTTTTGCCTTGGGGGCCGCCCTCATGGCGAATCGACACGACCGAAGGCTCATCGAGCACGATGCCTTTGTCGCGTACATAAATCAGGGTGTTCGCGGTTCCCAGGTCGATGGCCAAATCGCTGGAGAAATACCGACGGAAAGATCCAAACATTGATGTCCTCTCAGGGCCTGCCAGGCAGGGCAGACGCCATAAATCAGATCACCGCCCCGAGTGAGGCGGTTAAACCTTGGAATGATACCCGATGGGGCTTCTTGGCCTGATGGCGCAGGGGGGAATTCAGCGAATTCCATATTTTGAAAACAAAGGTGATGATTGACAAGCCAAATCAAATACCTAAGAATTTATATGAATTGGTGTCAATTGCGGACGCGAGCCACGATTCCATGACCCTTCGATTGGATGCACACCCTCAGACCTCCCACGGGAGCTGCCCGTGAGAAGCCTTCGCATCCTCCGCGAAAAACCCACCGCCCAAGGCCAGCCTCGCGTGCGCATGGCTTGGCACGATGTGGCGGGCTGGCCGGGGCAAAAAACCGAGAAAAAAACGGTGCCTCGCGACCGTGACCTGTTGGTCTGCGGCCCCCCGCAGTCGGGCAAGACCACCAGCCTATGTCGTATGGCCCAAGCCGTCCCCCAATTCTGGCTCGACCACCAAGCCTTGCTGCTGCGCGTGAGCGATCCGCTGGGGGTGTGGCTCGACAACGAAACACTTCAGACGTTTGCCCGCCAACGCGGTCTGGATTGGCGAACGCTCAACACGCAGGCGCGACTCAAACTGCTCTACGGCTGGGCCGAGAGCGTCCCCATCGTACTGTTGGTCGACGACGCACACAAACTCAATGGCCGCAAACAAGACGTGGTGCAACACCTCCTGCGCCGCGCCTCCCGCATGGTGCTGAGCGCCCCCAGCGTGCAGGCCTTGCCCATGAGCCTGCGCGTGATCTGCCGCCATCGCCACATCCACAACCTGCGTTTGCGCAGTGAGGCGGCCTTTGACAGCACCGCCTCGCTCTTGGCCGCCCTGAGCCTCTTGGCCATCCTATTGGGCTGGTGGCCACTGCTCGCATCCATCGGCGCGCTCCACCTGCTCGCAGGCGGTCGTCTGGCCGCACGCCAACGTTAACCCTAGCGGAGAAACCCATGAAATGGACCTCGCATGTGCTCATCAGCGCCAGCGTCTGTGTGCTCTGGCGTCCGGAAGTCGCCCCCATGGCCATTCTTGGAGCGACAGCCCCCGATTGGTTGGAGGGCTTGGCGCAACGTCTCAAAATCCCGCTCACCCACCGAGGCGTCACCCACGTTCTCACCACCTGGATCGGTTTGGCCGTGCTCTGCCGCCTCATGGGCGCACCCCCCGCCATGGTGGCCTTTGTGTTGGGCGGCGTGATTCACTGGCTATGTGATGCCCTCACCGTGAGTGGCGCGCCACTGGGCTGGTGGTCGTCTCACCGCACGACCCTCTTTGGCGGCAAGATCGTCACGGGAGACCGCAACGAAACCCGTCTGACACAGTGCATTCTGGTGCTCTGCCTCGTGCTGCTGCAAGTGCGTGGGGCTTGGTGGGACGAGGAGGCTTACTCGCCCTTCTTCACCGACTGGGAAGCGCTCTACCAGGGGGGTGTGATCGATCCCATCGAGTGGCGGCTGCACCGCTTTCTCTTCTTCTGACGGGGGAGGTGCGCATGTCCATGCATTTGACCCATCTCGCCCGGCCAGCATCGCTTCGCATGCTGCTCGCCGGCATCACCTTGGCGACCTACTGCCACGCCGTGCCTTTTGGCTTGCCGCCCTTTCTCAGCGACGACGACCCCACCCCACCCGCACCGCAGCGCAAACCCAGCGTCACCCGCCAAACCGAGATCGACCGCATCGGCCTCGACGTGTTCGAGCGCGCCGTGCAGTGCTGGCCCGCGCAAAGCCTCTTTCGCGGCGAGATTGCCTTTGAAGGCCGCCTGCACGGCGCTCCTCTCATCCAGCTCGACAGCAACGGTCAATGGTCGCAACACCGCTACAGCAGCGCCAATCTGGTGGCGCGCTTACCCCTGTATTCCTCTTTGGAAGTGGACCGCGAACGCGAACGTGAACTCAACCGTCGCCTGCATGCGGCAGACGCGGCGGGCGAGTTCTCCCTCGCCCTCATGGAGCGTGAACGCTTGCAGCGTGAACTGCGCCTCATGACCGCGCTCGAGCAACGCGCCCGAGAACGCGTGCGCGCTGGCGTGGCCGAATCGAGCGAACAAGTGCGCTACCTCGAACGCGTCGCCGCCCTTGACGGCGAACTCCTACGCCTGCGCGGTCGCATGACCCGCGCCCAACTCCAGCTCGTGAGTTTTTGCAGCAGTGACAAAGCCGACGATTTCACCCGCTTCTTGCAGCAACGCAGCGGCGACTGGTGAAGGTATGCTTAGGGATCCAAGGAGAAATCGTCATGATCCACGTCGTTGCCATCATCACAGCCAAGCCCGGTCAGCGGGAGGCTGTTCTTCAAGCGTTTCGCGCGAACGTTCCCGCCGTGCTGGCCGAGGACGGGTGCATCGAGTACGGTGCCGTGGTCGACAACGATCCGGCGCTACCCATTCAGAGCCCCATTGGTCCCGACACCTTCATGGTGATTGAAAAATGGGCCAGCGCCCAGGCCCTGATGGCCCACGCGGCGGCGCCGCACATGAAGGCCTATGGCCTGGCGGTGCGCGACCATATCGCCTCACGCACGATTCACGTGCTCACCGGCGCTTAAGCGGCGGGCTTGGGCGCGGGCGGGGTGGGAGGCGCCGTTTCAAAGCGTTCCAAATCAGCGTCCAAACACGCCCATGCCGGTGCGCGACTTGCCCAAATATTGGCCGTGGGTTTGAACGCGGAGGGGTCATTGAATGTACCTACCCGCACCACGGTCATGCCCGCGCGGCCAGTGGAATTGGAGAACAAGTGCGAACCGCAACTCGGGCAAAACCGACGCGTCACCGTGTTGCCGCTGTCGGCTGTTTTCTCGTACGCGGCTAATTCGCCCTGTACCTCCAGATCTGCGCTCTTGACCAGCACATTCACCGTGCCGTTGGAAGCCAACCGCTGGCAGTCCTGACACCAGCAAAGCCGCGAAGCCAACGGCTCGCCCGTGAGGTTAAAGCGGATCTTGCCGCACAAGCACTGACCCGAGTGCGTATTGAGCATGACTGAACTCCTTGAAAATGGGTGGAGTATCCCTTGAACCGCAGGGGTGTGCTTTCTTGAAAATGCGCGGGACTTACCCGGCGCTCGGGCAACTCTTTTGCAAGGCCACGCCACGCAGAAAGCCGCGTCTGGCGGTACCGGCCTGAACCGCGGCCTCCACCTCTTTGGTGTATCGCTCTGCACCCGAGATTTTTCGGATCCAACCCCGATAAGGCAGCAAGCTCCCCGTGGTGCGCTGGACCATGTCCACCGCCGCCTCACCGGCAAGCTCCGCGCCTTTATCTGGCTTGGTGCCGTCTGAAGCCGCGGGTGCCAGACGATCGAAATCCGGGCCCAAGGCAGCATCGAGCGCTCGCAGGGCATCGCGCAATTGTTCGCAGCTGGCCTCGGTAGACCACTTGTAGGGGCCCGCCAAAGCCTCTTTGAGGGGCTCGGGAATGGGCGTATTACCCACATTGAGGTCGTTCATTGGCGTGTTCACCGCTTGGGCCATCTTGGTGGGGGGAGGTGCAGCGCAAGCGCCCACGCAGAGCGTGAGACACAGCCCAATCCAGCGCCACACGACAGCTTGACCCATTGCCGTGCGATTGATTTCGTGGTGCATCTGTTGCGTCCTTTCCTGCCATTTAAGTTCACGAGCCTGCTCAGGCCCAATGCAGCCGAGCTCGCCGGCCACGCCCAGAAAAGCTTAATTTATACTTGGAATGAGTTCTTATAGGTTGTTATATGTCTATTCATTAATTATTTGGAACGATTGATCGGGCGCGCGCGCAATAGGCCGGGTTGTCCCAGGCGCGAGAGGCGCGCGGGGAGGTATGGCGGGGCGAGGGCTCCATAAATCGGAATAAATTTCCGATCAAAGTCCGTGAATCCGTGGGAGAGCCATGCACCCCGCGCCAAAGGTTCGCGTCAGGACGAAACCTTGAGCAGCACCACGCCGGCCACGATCAACCCCACCCCCAGTAGACGGCCCAAGCTCAAGGGATCGTCATATAGCCAAACCCCCAGCGCAAAGGTACCCGCCGCGCCAATGCCCGTCCACACCGCATACGAGGTCCCGATGGGAATGTCGCGCTGAGCGAGCCAAAGAAGCCCTCCGCTCACGGTCATGCACACCACCGCCATGGCGGTGCCAATCCACCGCGTTTGCTCTTCTTGTGCCCACTTCAACCCCAGCGGCCAACCGATTTCAAACAACCCCGCCAAGAACAAATACAGCCAGGCCATGTCGTTTTTCCTTCCGCCACAAAGACCCCAGTTTAGGAAAAGGGAGATTCACCCATGCCTTGGCGAAGAATCGCAGGGGGCCGTCAGGCCGCACCCGCCCAATGGCCTGCGGCGCACCAGCCTCTGGCGAGCAGGGGATAATCGCCCTTTCCCCGGAAGAATGACCCCATGTCGCTGACCCTCTCAGATATGGAGCGCATCGCCAATCTCGCGCGGCTCGAATTGCAGCCTGACGAGGCGGCCCAAGCGCTCGACAAGATCAATGGCTTTTTCAACCTGGTCGAGGCCATGCGCCAAGTCGACACCACCGATGTGGTGCCGCTGGCGCACCCGATCGAGGTGGTGCAACCCATGGCCCTGCGTCTGCGCACCGACGCAGCGAGCGAACCCAACGCCCGTGAGTCCAACCAGCAAAGCGCGCCCGCCGTTGAGCGAGGCTTGTTTCTGGTGCCCAAGGTGATCGAGTGAGGGCCGGGGCATGAGCACACACGCATTGCATGACATGACCGTGGCCGAGCTGAGCACGGCCTTGGCGCAGAAATCTGTCTCCGCTGTGGAGATCACCCAACACCTGCTTGCGCGCGCGCAGGCCGATACCAGCGGGAGTTTTTTAAACCTCAACGCAGAGGCGGCCCTCGCCCAAGCCCGGCGGGCCGACGCTCGGCGCGCTGCAGGCCAGGGCGGCGCCCTCGAAGGCGTGCCGCTGGCGCACAAGGACATTTTTGTCACGCGAGACTTTCCCACCACCGCAGGCTCCAAGATGCTGCAAGGCTATCGCTCACCATTTGATGCCACGGTGGTGCGTCGCCTCGGTGTGGAAGGGGCGCAAGACGACGCGCAAGCCTCTGGCGGCGCGGGCATGGTTTGCTTGGGCAAGCTCAATTGCGACGAATTCGCCATGGGCTCGGGCAATGAAAACTCGGCCTACGGCCCCGTGCGCAACCCCTGGGATGCCACCCGCGTGCCCGGGGGCTCCTCGGGTGGCAGCGCCGCCGCCATCGCCGCGCGCCTCGTGCCCGCGGCCACCGGCACCGACACCGGCGGCTCGATTCGCCAGCCAGCGGGCTTTTGCGGTATCACGGGCATCAAGCCCACCTATGGACGTGCGAGCCGCTACGGCATGATTGCCTACGCTTCGAGCTTGGACCAAGCCGGCCCCATGGCCCGCACGGCGGAAGATTGCGCCTTGCTCCTGAGCGCCATGTGCGGGCCCGATCCCGATCGCGACTCCACGTCGCTCGATGTCCCCGCAGAGGATTTCACACGCCACCTGGCCGACCCTCTCGAAGGCCTACGCATTGGCATCCCGGCCGAATTCTTCGGCCCCGGACTCGCCGACGATGTGCGCGCCGCCCTCGAAACCGCGCTCTCCGCCCTGGAAAAACTCGGCGCCCAACGCGTACCGATTCATCTGCCGCTCACCGAGTTGGCCATTCCGGCCTACTACATCATCGCGCCGGCTGAGGCGAGCTCGAACTTGAGCCGCTTCGATGGCGTGAAATTCGGCCACCGCACCCCCAACCCCGTTGACCTGCTCGACATGTACAAGAAAAGCCGTGCCGAAGGCTTTGGAGCCGAGGTCAAGCGACGCATCATGACCGGCACCTATGTGCTCTCGCATGGCTACTACGACGCTTATTACTTGCAGGCGCAAAAAATCCGCCGCAAGATTGCCGACGACTTCCAAAACGCCTTCCAGCAATGCGACGTTATCGCCGGCCCGGTGGCGCCCACGGTGGCCTGGCATTTGGGCCAAAACGCGAGCGACCCCGTGGCCGACTACTTGGCCGACATCTTCACCCTGCCGGCCTCGTTGGCCGGACTGCCCGGTCTTTGCACCCCCGCGGGGTTTGGTGCGGGGGGCATGCCTGTGGGCCTGCAATTGATTGGGAACTATTTTGCCGAGGCGCGCCTGCTCAACGTCGCGCACCGCTTGCAACAGGTGACGGATGCGCACACGCGCAAGCCGCAGGGGGTTTGAAGACCATGAGCAAACTCATTCACGGCTACGAAGTGGTCATTGGTTTTGAGACCCACGCCCAGCTGACCACCGCCTCGAAAATCTTCTCGCGCGCCTCCACCGCCTTCGGTGCCGAGCCCAACACCCAGGCCTGCGCGGTGGACCTCGCCCTGCCCGGCACCTTGCCCGTGATGAACCACGGCGCCGTCGAGCGCGCGATCCGCTTTGGCCTGGCCATTGGTGCGCATGTGGCCCCGCGCAGCATCTTTGCACGGAAAAATTATTTCTACCCGGATTTGCCCAAAGGCTACCAAATCAGCCAGTTTGAAATTCCCGTGGTTCAAGGCGGCGAGGTGTCTTTCTTCTTGGGCGACGAGAAAAAAACCGTGCGTCTGGTGCGCGCCCACTTGGAAGAAGACGCGGGCAAATCCTTGCATGAGGACTTTGTGGGACAAAGCGGCATCGATCTCAATCGCGCCGGTACGCCCCTGCTGGAAATCGTCACCGAACCCGACATTCGCAGCAGCGAGGAGGCCGTGGCCTACGCCAAAGAGCTGCACAAGATCGTCACCTGGATTGGCATTTGCGACGGCAACATGCAAGAGGGCTCGTTTCGCTGCGATGCCAACGTCTCCGTGCGCAAGCCCGGCCAGCCCCTGGGCACGCGGCGTGAGATCAAGAACCTCAACAGCTTCAAGTTCATGCAGCAGGCCATCGATTACGAGGTGCGCTGGCAAATTGAACAGCTCGAAGACGGTCATGCCATCCAACAAGCCACCGTGCTCTTCAACCCCGATACGGGCGAGACACGGGCCATGCGCACGAAGGAAGATTCGGCCGACTACCGCTACTTCCCCGACCCCGATCTGCCCCCGCTCGTGATCGCCCCCGAATGGATCGCGCAAGTGCGTGCTGACATGCCCGAGCTGCCCCGTCGCATGGCCGAGCGCTTCGTGCAAGACTTCGGTCTGCCCGAGTACGACGCCACCACCCTCACGCAGAGCAAGGCCTTGGCCGCTTTGTTTGAAGCCACAGTGGCCGCCGCCGGTGCCGCGCTGGCCAAGCCCGCGAGCAACTGGCTCATGGGTGAGTACGCGCGCCGCGTGAACAATGGCGAGGGCAGTTTCGAGTCTCCCCCCGTGTCAGCCGAGCAGCTCGCGGCCCTCATTGGACGCATTGCCGATGGCACGATCAGCAACAACGCGGGCAAGCAAGTGTTTGACGCGCTCTGGACCGGTGAAGGCCAAACGGTGGATGCGATCATCGACGCCAAGGGCCTCAAGCAGATGAACGACAGCGGCGCGCTGGAGAAAATCATTGATGAAGTGATTGCCGCCAACGCCAAGAACGTCGAAGAATACCGCGCAGGCAAAGACAAAGCCTTCAATGCCTTGGTCGGTCAGGTCATGAAAGCCAGCAAGGGCAAGGCCAATCCGCAGCAAGTCAATGACTTGCTCAAACAAAAACTCAGCTGAGGGTGTCGCCGGGCATTAAGCCCGCGCGCGCAGCCAATGCCCCACCACGGCCGCGCTGTAGCGGCTGGCGATGTGGCGAATAAAGCGCAGAAAGTCCACCGTGGCTTGGTCATCGGCTTGGTCGCTGATGGTGCGCAGCGCCGCCAGCGGCACGCCATAGTCATGGCAGACCTGCGCCATGGCGGCGCACTCCATCTCCACCGCCAAGGCGTCGGGCAGCGCTTGCACCAAGGCCGCGCGCTCCCGGTGGGTGGAAACAAACCGATCGCCACTCACAATCAAGCCTTCATGCACGCGTGCCGCGTGCAAATCCAGGCCCAACCATTCTGTCGGTGGCAAGGTTTGGCGCACGGTCTCCAGCGCAGCCTGCGCGGCTTGGACCAAGGCATCGCTCAAGGCGACATCCGTCGCGAAACGGCTCATGCCCGTGAGAGGCACTTCAAAGCGCGGAAAAAGTGGCGAGGCGTCCAGATCGTGTTGTAACAAATGGCGCGCCACCACCAGGTCACCCACGCGTGCGCCAGAAGCCAGCCCGCCCGCCACGCCTGTGAAGACAATCGCGCCCACCCCAAAGCGTTCAATCAGGGCCGTGGCCGTGGTGGCCGCCGCCACTTTGCCAATGCCGCTGAGCACCACCACCAAGGGCTGACCGTGCCAGGAGACGGTCCAGAAGTCTCGTCCGCCCACGCGGCTCGCCGTGGCCGTGGGCAACTCGGCCAGCAGCGCGGCGAGCTCCTCACGCATGGCCGCGACCAGGCCAATGGGGGCCACATTCACTCCCGCAGTTCGCGGCGCAAGACCTTGCCAACCGGGGTTTTGGGCAGTTCCTGACGGAACTCGATGATCTTGGGTTGCTTGTAACCCGTGAGGTTTTCGCGGCAGTGCGCGCGAATGGCGGCCTCGGTGAGGGCCGGGTCTTTTTTCACCACCACGAGCTTGACCGCTTCCGAGGAGTGCTCATCGGGCACGCCAATGGCCGCGCATTCGAGCACACCGGCCAAGCTCGCCACCACATCCTCCACCTCATTGGGGTAGACGTTAAAGCCGCTCACCAGAATCATGTCCTTCTTGCGATCGACGATGCGAAAGAAGCCCCGCTCGTCCATCACACCCACATCGCCTGTCTTGAAAAAGCCATCGGGCATCATCACGCGCGCGGTTTCATCGGGGCGCTGCCAGTAACCCGCCATCACCTGCGGCCCTGCAATGGCGATTTCACCCACTTCGCCCACAGCCATCTCACGCCCGTCGTCATCGACGATCTTCATGGCGGTATTGGGCAAGGGCACGCCAATCGTGCCGCTGAAGGCTTGGCTGGTGACCGGGTTGCAGGAGGCCGAGGGACTGGTTTCCGAGAGGCCATAGCCCTCACAAATCGGACAGCCGGTTTTCTCCA
>JACCDX010304112.1_pt1 | contig 20815 bp, 21 predicted proteins | sample 7449681 | NCBI WGS metagenome assembly JACCDX01 (sample SAMN15323450, study PRJNA562643) | freshwater metagenome | isolation source: river surface water | place: USA:Blue River Watershed | collected 2017-08-18
CCGCCGCCAGATCGGCCACGACGCGCTGGCCGCGCAGGCCGAAGACCCGGTCAACACCGTGGTGTCGGTCAAGCGCTTCATGGGCCGCAAGCTGGCCGACCTGGGCGACACCCGCCGACTGCCCTACGAGCTGGAAGACACGCCGGGCATGGTGCCCGTCAAGACCGTGGCCGGCAGCAAGAGCCCCGTCGAGGTCTCGGCCGAGATCCTGGCCAGCCTGCGCCAGCGCGCCGAAGACACCTTCAACGACGACCTGTTTGGCGCCGTGATCACGGTGCCGGCCTACTTCGACGACGCCCAGCGCCAGGCCACCAAAGATGCGGCCCAGATGGCCGGCCTCAACGTGCTGCGCCTGCTCAACGAGCCCACGGCCGCGGCCATTGCCTACGGCCTGGACAACAGCGCCGAAGGCCTCTACGCCATCTACGACCTGGGCGGCGGCACCTTCGACATCTCGCTGCTGCAGCTTAGCCGTGGCGTGTTCGAGGTGGTGGCCACCGGCGGTGATTCGGCCCTGGGCGGCGACGACATCGACCACGCCCTGGCCGACCACGTGCTGGGCCTGGCCGCCATCCAGACCGTCACGCCGCAAGACAAGCGCGCCGTGCTGGTCGCCGCCCGCACCGCCAAGGAAAAGCTCTCGACCGACGGCAGCACCCACGTGAGCTGCGCGCTGTCGACCGGCATGGTGTCGGTGCGCGTCACGCGCGAGCAACTGGCCGACATCGCCAAGCCGCTGATCGACAAGTCGCTGGCCGCCGTCAAACGCGTGCTGCGTGATGCCAAGACCAAGCCCGATGAGGTCAAGGGCGTGGTGATGGTGGGCGGCTCGACCCGCATGCCTGCCGTGCGCGATGCCGTGGGCGCCTACTTTGGCCAGCCCCCGCTGACCGACCTCAACCCCGACGAGGTGGTGGCCCTGGGCGCCGCCATCCAGGCCAACCAGCTGGCCGGTAACAACCAGCAAGGCGAGTTGCTGCTGCTGGATGTGCTGCCCCTGTCGCTGGGCCTGGAGACCATGGGTGGCCTGGTGGAGCGCATCATCCCGCGCAACACCCCCATCCCCAGCGCCCGTGGGCAAGACTTCACCACCTTCAAAGATGGCCAGACCGCCCTGGCCGTGCACGTGGTGCAGGGCGAGCGCGACCAGGTCGAGCACTGCCGCTCGCTGGCCCGCTTCGAGCTGCGCGGCATCCCGCCGATGGCCGCAGGGGCCGCGCGCATCCGCGTGAACTTCCAGGTCGATGCCGATGGCTTGTTGAGCGTGTCGGCGCGCGAGATGCTCTCGGGCGTCGAGGCCTCGGTGGTGGTCAAGCCCAGCTACGGCCTGAGCGACGAGCAGGTGGCCCACATGCTGCGCGAAGGCTTTGCCACCGCCAAGGAAGACATGGCCGACCGCGCCCTGCGTGAGGCCCGCGTCGAGGCCGAGCGCATGCTCGAGGCCACCCGCACCGCGCTGGCCGCCGATGGCGACCTGCTCAGCCCTGAACAACGCGCCGAGATCGACGAGCTGATGGCCCAGATCGGCAGCCGCTGTGACCGCGGCGACCTGCAGGCGCTGGAATCGGCCACGCAAGCGCTGGCCAAGGGCACCGAGGCCTTTGCCGCCGAACGCATGAACCGCAGCATCCGCCAGGCCCTGGCCGGCCGCCAGGTCGACCAGCTCTGAGTCCTAGAATCTCCCGCCATGCCCATCATCAAGATCCTGCCCCACGCGACGCTGTGCCCTGAGGGCAAGTCCATCACGGCCGCGCCGGGCACCAGCATCTGCGAAGCCCTGCTCGAGAACCATGTCGAGATCGAACACGCCTGCGACATGAGCGCGGCGTGCACCACCTGCCACGTCATCGTGCGCGAGGGCTTCAACAGCCTCAACGCCATCGAAGACACCGAAGAAGACCTGCTGGACCGCGCCTGGGGCCTGGAGCCCAACTCGCGCCTGAGCTGCCAGGCCTTTGTGGCCGCGCAAGACCTGACGATCGAGTTGCCCAAGTACACGATCAACCACGCGCGTGAAAACCATTGAGCTTGAGCGATGTCGCGCCAGATCTTTCTTGACACCGAAACCACGGGCCTGAGCCCCGAGTCGGGCGACCGCATCATCGAAATCGGTTGCGTGGAGATGGTCAACCGCCGGCTGACCGGCAAGCACCTGCACTTCTACATCAACCCCGAGCGGCCCAACCACGAAGACGCCGTGCGCATCCACGGCCTGACAGACGAGTTCCTGGCCGACAAGCCGGTGTTCGCCACGCTGGTCGACCAGATCCTCGACTACTGCCGGGGCGCCGAGATCATCATCCACAACGCGGCGTTCGACCTGGGCTTCCTCAATGCCGAGCTGGCCCGCCTGGGCCGGGGCAAGTTCGTCGACCATGTCGATGGCGTGATCGACAGCCTGCTGATGGCCCGCGAGATGTTCCCGGGCAAGAGCAACTCGCTCGATGCCCTGTGCCGCCGCCTGGAGGTCGACAACACCCACCGCACGCTGCACGGCGCCTTGATGGACGCCGAGCTGCTGGCCGAGGTGTACATCAACATGACGCGCGGCCAGGACGCGCTGCTCATGGGCGATGACGGTGACGAGGGTGGCGACCAGTCCGCCAGCGACCAGCCGGCCATTGACCTCAGCAGCTTCCAGCTGCCCGTGCTGGGCCCCACCGAAGGCGAGGCCGCGGCCCACGCCAAGATGTTGGAAGATGTCGACAAAGCGAGTGGCGGCAAAACTTTGTGGCGCACCCTTGAAAACGTGCTATAGTTCAATTCTTCGCTGATCACTGCAGCAAACAACGCAAAACGTTGAAGCCGCAGGCAAGCATCAGCAGGTGGCCGTAGTGCCCGAACCAGTTTCGGGCGGTTAGCTCAGCGGTAGAGCACTGCCTTCACACGGCAGGGGTCGCAGGTTCGAACCCTGCACCGCCCACCAGATCAAGCCCCGGTAGCGCAAGCTCCCGGGGTTTTTTCTTTTCCGGCGGCGTTTGCCTGTACATCCGGCGCAGTGATTGCGCTCACCCGCCTAGCAAAGAGCAAGTGGCAGGTGAGCAGTACGGTTGTGCCTCTGTGGTTTGAAAAACGCATTACTTGATAGAATGTAATGAGTTTATTAAACTGCTCCTCGTGAACCACTCTGACCACATCCTCGAACTGGCCCGGCACCGGCGCGTGCTGCGGGCGGCGGATGTGCGCGCGCTCGGCTGGTCACCCCAGTTGCTGATTCGCCTGCATCAGTTGGGCAAACTGCAACGCATCGCCCGTGGCCTGTATGGGCTGCCCGATGCGGACGTCACTGAGCATCAGACGCTGATCGAGGTCTGCCAGCGCGTGCCCAAGGGGGTGCTGTGCCTGTTGAGCGCGCTGCAATGCCACGAGATCGGCACGCAACTGCCGCACGAGGTGTGGATCGCGCTGCCTGAAGGCAGTCAGACGCCGGCGCTGAGTTATCCCAAGCTGCGCATTTCACGCCTGCGTGGCGCTGCCTACAGCGACGGCATCCAGACTTTGACCGACCATGGCGCCCCCATCCGCGTGTACAGCGCAGCCAAGACGGTGACCGACTGCTTCAAGTTTCGCAACAAGATCGGTTTGGATGTGGCGTTGGAGGCGCTCAAAGACGCTTGGCGCAGCCGCAAAGTCACCATGACCGACCTGCACCACTTTGCCAAGCTCAACCGGGTCGAGCGGGTCATGCAGCCCTATCTGGAGACTTTGGCGCAATGAGCGGCAACCTTGCTGCGTCGGTCCTGGCTCGCTTGCTGACCCTCGCCAATCAACGCGGCGACGACTACAGCCTGCTGCTCAACCGCTTCGGCATGGAGCGTCTGCTGGCTCGCGTGAGCGCCTCACCCCATGCCGACCGGTTCCTGCTCAAGGGCGCACTGCTCTTCGCGCTCTGGTACGACACGCCGCACCGGCCCACACGGGACGCCGACTTGCTGGGCGACTTTCCCGCCCCGGTGCTGCGCGTCTATCCGGTCTACACCGTGATCGCTGAGAAGTACCAGGCCATGGTGATGCTGGGGCAAGCGAACAGCCGCATGAAGGACTTCTTCGACCTGGCCGTCATTGCCCGGCGCACGGAGCTGGACGGTGGCACATTGGCCTCAGCCATCGCCGCCACCTTTGCCCGGCGCCAGACCGCGCTGCCCACCGAGCGTCCGCTGGCGCTGACCAAGGGGTTCAGCGAGGACGCGGCCAAACTGCGCCAATGGCAGGCCTTCCTCAACAAGAACCGCCTTGAAGCCGCCAGCTTGGGCGACACGGTGGCGCTGCTGGACGACCTGCTTTGGCCACCGACCCAAGTTGCCGCAGCAGGCACTCAGGCAACGGCCACATGGCGCCCTGGAGCCCTGCGCTGGGCCTGAGCGCCCCAGCCTGTGAGGTTGTCCACAGTTTTTGTGGATAAGTCTGTGAGCTTGCTTGGGACGGTGCCAGAACAGTTGTGGCGGGTCACACCCAAATCGTTGATGCAAAAGGGTTTTTTGCCAACCCTCAACAGATCGCCTCCTGATGGAGCGCCGCGCCGCCGTGTGCACATGCCGCGCGGGTGACAATGATCGAGTTGCCCGCCACCTCCCACCCCGGCCATGTCACCTGCCCCCCACTTGCCCACCATCCCCGAAGCCTTTTTGCAGCCCTTGCGTGAGCGCATGGCTGCGCAGCCCCGCGTGCTGCTGGGCCTGGCGGGGGCGCCGGGCAGTGGCAAGTCCACCCTGGCGGCTGCGCTGCAGCAGGCCCTGGGGGCCGAGGCGGTGGTCGTGCCCATGGACGGCTACCACCTGGCCAACGTTGAGTTGCACCGCCTCAACCGGCGCCAGCGCAAGGGGGCGCCCGACACCTTTGACAGCGCCGGCTACGTGGCCTTGCTGCGCCGACTGCGCGCGCCGCAGGCAGGCGAAACGGTGTACGCCCCCGAGTTCCGCCGCGAGATCGAAGAGCCAGTGGCCAATGCCATCCCCGTGCCGCCTGAGGCGCGTCTGGTGATCACCGAAGGCAACTACCTGCTGCTGGAGCACGGCCCATGGGCCCAGGTGCGCGCGCTGCTGGACGAGGCCTGGTTCGTCGAGGTGGATCAGGCGCTGCGCCTGGAGCGCCTCACGCGCCGTCACCAACAGTTCGGCCGCAGCCAGGCCGATGCCGAAGCCTGGGTGCAGACCACCGACGAGCCCAACGCCCGGCTGATTGAAGCGACGGCCCACCGCGCTGACCGCGTGTTCCGTTGGCCAGCGTGATGGCCACTGGCGCGCGCCCGTCAGGTTGCCATCCGAACGTACGTGCACCCAAGCTGAGGCTGAGCCGGTCGCACCGGGCCTTATGGGGCCGCAGGGCTGATCGATTGCAGCATTAGTACCGGATTTGCCAGTTTCACGGCCACCGCTTGCGCGGCATCCAACGCAAGATCGCTGCTCGTGTCAAAGGCCCGCATGTTGGGGGGCCGTTTTGGAGCAGGTCATGGCAGGTTCGTCGCGCTGGGCGTGGATCAAGGCAGTTCTCTTCGCCGGCGCGATGGCGGCAGGGAGCATGGGGGCGCCCCAGGCGGGCTGGGAGCTCAAGCCCAGCGCCGAGCCAGGCTTCAACACGCCCGCCACCTATGCGAATTCGCGCACCATCGACTTCAGCACGGTGACCATGGCCGTCGAAAACACGGCGGGTCGGCTCACCACCAGCCAGTCGCTGGGCGGTGGCAGCCTGGCACTCAACGACGTGCTGTCGCTGGTGGGCATGGGGGGCAGTCACCTCAAACTGACCTCGCCGTCCAACACCAACCGCGCCACCTACACGATCAACTTCGGCAATGGCGGTACGAGCTACGTTTACTTCTTGTGGAACCTGGGCCTCATCGACCAAGACGGCACTTCGGTCACCTACACCTTCAGCGATGGCACCACGCAAACGCTGTACAGCTGCAAGGACTCGGCCAACCCCAGTTGCCTGGGGGCCTACGCCTCGTCGAACTTCCTGACCGACCTGTTCAACTTCGCCACCCTGTGCCTGTTTGGCTGCAACAGGTCGGACACGGTGTCGCTCACCTACATCCCCAGCACCGGGGTCAAGATCACCTCGGTGAGCTTCTCTGTGGGCCGTTGTGACAGCTGTGGCTTCTTGGGCTCGGCCACCGCGCAGTCGATGTACATCGACAACCTGATCTATGTCGACCCCTTGGTGGGCCCGCACCACATGGAGGTCACTGCACCAAGCGCCACGGCGGCGGCCGGGGGCAACATCACCTTCACCGTGAAGGCCTGTGCCAACGCGGCCTGCAGCTCGCTCTACACCACGGGCATGACCGGCACGTTGACGGTGACTGGCGCGGGCATGGTGGCGGCGCATCCAGCCGGACAGCTCTACACCATCGGTGCGCGCAGCGCCACCACCACCGTGACCGAGTCGATTTCGCCGTCGGGTACGGCCACGGTCACCTTGACGGCGCCCAGCATCGCGCCCAGTGGCTCGCCGTCGGTCTACTGCGGCTTGGGCGTTGCGGCGGCGGCGGGCAACCCATGTACCTTGTCGATCTCGCAAACGCTGCATCACCTTGAGGTCACCACGTCCGCCGTGTCTGGCTCGCCGGGCAACGCGCTGACTTACGCCATCACGGCCTGCGCCGATGCGCTGTGCACGGCCAAGTACAACGGTGGTGTGAGCGGCACGCTCACGGTCAGCGGCGTCACGGTCAGTGGCAGCGCGGGCCAGGCGTTCAACATCGCCTCGGGTGCCACGTCGACCACGGTCAACGTCACGCCCACGCAAGAGGGCACGATGACCGTGGCCTTGACCAGCCCAACCCCGGTGCCCACGTCGACCCCGCAGGTGTACTGCGGCATCGGTGTGCCAGCCACGGTCTTGGGCACTTGTGGCTTCACCTCGGTTTACACGCTGCACCACATGGAGCTGACGACCGACAACGCGACCAACGTGTCGTGTGCCCCCACCACCTACCGCGTCAAGGCGTGTGCCAATGCCAGCTGCTCGGTGCTTTACACCAAGGGGGTGTCGGGCTCGCTGGCGGTGACCGGTCCCGGGCTCACCATCAGCTACCCTGCTGGCGCGACCTTCAACACCGGGGCCACCGGCTTGGTTGACGTGCAGTCGTGGAACAAGCTGTCGGTGAGCAGCCTGCCCACGGCCACCGCCGCTGCAACGGCCACGCTGGTTTGGGCCACGCCGGTCGCGACCAACCCTGTGAGCCTGTTCTGCGGCATGGGCACGGCTGCGGTGTCTGGGGGCAGTTGCACCTCCACAGTGGCCAACTCCATGCTGACGTTGTCGGTACCCAACCATGCGGCCGAGACACCCCAGTCGCTGACCATCAGCGCGGTCAAGTCCAACGCGGATTCGTCGGCCTGCACCTCGCTGGTGTCGGTGCCCACCCTCATCCCGCTCACCCTGGCGTGCACCTACACCGAGCCCTCGTCAGGCAGCAAGGCCCTGACGGTGGCGGGCGTGAGCCTGGGGTGTGGCACGCCGAGTTCGCCGGGGCTGGGCAAATTGATCAACGTGAGCTTCCAGCCGTCGGGGCTGGGCACGGTGAGCCTGTCTTACCCTGACGTGGGCCGCATCGACCTGTCGGCCCTGCTGTCCGGGGTGGCCACGCTGCCTGGCCTCAACCTGATTGGCTCGGGCAACTTCGTGGCCTACCCGTCGTCGTTCTCGTTGGTGCCCAGCGCCTCCACGGTGACCTCGGGCCAGGCCTTCAGCATGCAGGTCAAGGCACTGACGGCCGGCAGCAACGTGGCGCCGAACTTTGGTACCTTGACGACGCCGGTCAGTGATTTCGTGCGCCTGACCTGGACCAAAACTGCACCTGCCGGTGGGCAAGCGGGCTCGTTCACGGGATCGGGCCTCTCCTCGGGCACGCCGCTGTCGTCGGGCAACTTCCAGAGCGGAGCGGGCACCGTCAACCCCAACAACCTGCAGTGGACCGAGGTGGGCACGGGCACGCTGTCGGCCACGATGGTGGGCGGCAGCTACCTGTCGGTGCCCGTGACGACGACGGGCAGCACCACGCTGACTTTCAAGCCCGCCTCGCTGTCGATCGACCTCAGTCAAGGCTGCAGCAATGCCTTCACCTACAGCGGCCAGCCCTTCACCGCGGTGATCAAGGCGCTCAATGGGCTGGGCAACGTCACGCAGAACTACGACGGCGTCCTGGGCCTGTCCAAGGTGCTCACGCTGTCCACCAATGCCCAGACTGTGGGCTCGCTGGACGACACCACCGTGCCGGCCAACTTGTTTGCCAACGGTGTGGCCACGGTCAACCGTGTCTTCACGTTCGCGCAGAAGCTCACCGTGCCGACCGACGTCAGCCTCAGTGCGATCGATGCCACGGGGGTGCTGACCTCTGCGGTGGGGGGCATCAAGGTGCGCAGCGGCCGGCTCAAGGTGTCTAACGCCTTTGCCTCGTCCATCGACGCGCCCTTGGTGATCCCGGTGCAGGCCCAGTACTTCTCGGCCAGCAAGGTCTGGGTGGTCAACAACAAGGACAGCTGCACCACGGTGCCAGCCAGCGCCATCGGTCTGACCAACTTCGTCAACCACAAGGGTGAGCCCATGGGCACCGGCTTCATCAACAGCGCGGGCGTGTCGGGCATCGCCATCAGCGGCGGCACCGGCAGCTTCACGCTCACCCCGAACCCGGCCGCACAAGGGCTGAGTGGCTTCAAGGCCGGCAGCGTTGACTTCTCGATCAACCTGGGTGCTGGTGCCGACCAGTCCTGCCTGGGCAACCGCCCGAGCACCACAGGCGCTGCACGCAGCTGGCCGCGGGCTCAGAACGGCACGGCCGGCGCGTGCGCGGGCTCGCTCACCTTCGACAAAGACCCCTCCGCGCGGGCCACCTTCGGCATCTTCCAGCCGGAGAGCAAGAAGGCCGTGTTCACCCGCGAGATGTACTGAGCACGGCCCGAGTGCCCTGCGAAAGCCGGGGTCATCGGGCATTGTTCAGCCGATCGGACACTTCGGGCGATTCCACAATGCGGAGCATGTCCCGCCACCACGACCAGCATGGCTTCACGCTCACCGAACTGGTGATCGTGATGCTGATCGCTGGCCTGTTGGCTGCCATCGCTGTGCCGCGCATGACGGCCACCCTGAACCAGGCCGACAACGCCTGGCGTGACTCGGTGCAATCGGGCTTGCGCTTTGCGCAGAAGACGGCCGTGTCGCGGCGGCGGCTGGTGTGCGCGTCGGTGGAGGCGCAGCGCCTCGTGCTGACCACCGACCGGGTCTACCAGTCTGCGCTGTGCGACCTCGCCCTGCCGGGCCCCGATGGCCGTGCCGATCCAGACGGCGCACAGCCGTTTGACCGCACCTCGCGCAGCCGCACCACCTGGACGGGCGTGTTGTACTTCCAGCCTGACGGTCGTGTGACCACCGACAAGGCGGGCACGGCAGTCGCCAACCCCGAGGTGACGGTGCAAGGCGCCAACACCATCATCGTGTTGGGGGAGACCGGCTATGTCGAGTGAGCGACAGCGCGGCTTCACCCTGGTCGAGATCGTGGTGGCCATCGTGGTCATCAGCGTCGGCCTGGCGGGCGTGATGATGGCGTTCACGCAGAGCGTGCGTGGCAGCGCCGATCCAGTGGTGCGCAAGCAGATGCTCATCATTGCAGAGGAGATGCTGGAGGAGGCCGAGCTCAAGACCTTCGCCGGTCAAAACAGCGCGCCACCCACCACGTGCGCGCGCAGTGGCTTCAAGCACGTGATGGACTACAACGGCTACCCGCAGGCCAGCCCCAAGCCCAACCACATCTGCGACATCGATGGCAACAAGGCCATCGACGGCTACACGGTGAGCGTGACGGTGGCGCCCACCACGCTCGGTGGGGTCACCAGCGCCTTGCTGATCACGGTGACCGTGACGGCGGTGCGTGGCAACGACAGCCTGACCTTGTACGGCTGGCGCACGGGGTACGCCTCATGAGGCGTCCCATCGCCGCAGGCTTCACCCTGGTCGAGATGATCATGGTGGTGTCCATCATCGCGCTGGTGGCGGCGGCCGTGGTGGTGTTCATCCGGCCGGCGACCCAGGCTTACATCGGCACGAGCTACCGCGCCGACATGTCGGTGCAGCTCGACGGGGCCCTGCGCCGCATGCTGCGCGATGTGCGCAGGGCGGTGCCCAACTCCATCCGCGCGCCCGCGCCCGAGTGTTTCGAGCTGGTGCCGGCCATCGCCGGTGGGCGCTACCGCACCGGCCCCGATCGAAGCACCGATGGCGCCGCCTGCTTTCCGCAGCCTGCAGCGCCCACGGCGCCCTCGGCGAACTGCACGGCCTATGTCGACCCTTCGCAGGCGACGGTGGCGTTCGACGTGCTCTCGCGCATGTCGACCACGCCGGTGGCCGATCAGGACTTCATCGTCATCAACAACCAAAATGGCAACGACGTCTACACCTCGGGGGCCAACCGCAGCCTGATCAAGGCCTTCAGCAACCACAACGCCCCCTTGGCCAGCGACTACACCTATGGCGAGCACCGCATGACGATCGATGCGCTGCAGGTGTCGCCGGGCTACACCAGTGCACGCTTTCAGGTGGTGTCGGGCAATGAGCAATCCGTCTTCTACGTGTGCCAAAAGGAGCAGGCCAGCCAGGGCAACACGCTCAGCAGTGGCGATGGCAACTGGACGCTCTACCGCATGGCGCGCCCCTTCCAGTCCAACTACCCTGGCGCCTGCCCGGTGGTGAGCGGCACCAACGCCACGGTGGTGGCCCGTCGCTTGACCAGCTGCACCTTCGTCTACAACCCCAACCAGGGCGCCACCCAGCAGAGTGGCTACATCTGGATGTCGCTGCAGATGAGCCGCAACAACGAGTTGGCCCAGCTCATCGCGGGCGGCCATGTGATGAACGTGCCATGAGCCAATTGGCCCCACCTGCGCGAACCACCGGGCTGCTGCACGCCAGGCGGGCCAGCCGTGGCCTGGGCATGGTGGCGGCCATCGTGGTGCTGGTGATGCTGGCGTCGCTGGCGGCGGCCATCACCCGCATGAGCTGGACCCAGCAGGTCACGGCCGCCGACGACCTGCAAAGCGCACGTGCGCTGCAGGTGGCGCGGGCCGGGGCAGAATGGGGCATGTTCCAGGCACTCAAAGGCAGCTGGCAAGGCGCCAACTGCAATGGCAAGCAGCAAACGCTGAGCAACCCCTCGGGCGTGCACAGCGACATGAAGGTGACGGTGTCGTGTTACTCGAAGCCGGCCGCGTACAAGGAAGGCGCAGTCGACGACAGCAGCAGCGTGCAGCAAGACGTGCCCCTGTGGGTCTACCGGCTGGAGGCCGTGGCCTGCAACGGCAGCACGCCCAACTGCACCGACGCGAACAGCAGCAGCAACGCGGTGACCTATGTGGAGCGCGCGGTGCAGGTGGTGGTGACCGACACCGACGCCGGCATGTGATGCGCACGTTGAGCCTGGCGGACCTGCCCGCCATCTTGGCTTTGCAAGCCGAGTGCTACGCCGCCGATTACCTCGAGCCCGAAGCTGCCTTTGCCGCCAAGCTGCAGGGCAGCCCTGAAACCTGCTGGGGCGTGTCGACCCAGGCCACCGCAGAGGTTGGGGGGGCCTTGCAGGCTTACCTGATTGGTTTGCCTGTGCATTCCTGGCATGGCCCTGCGCTGCACGCCAGCACCTGGTCGCCGCCAGCACAGCCCCGTGCGCTTTACTTGCACGACCTGGCCTTGCACCCGTCCACACGGGGGCAGGGCGTGGGACAGGCCCTGGTGGCCCATGCCGAAGCCTGGGCTCGTGCCCGTGGCTTGGCTGCCCTGTGCCTGATGGCCGTGCAGGGCTCAACGGGCTACTGGGCCCGGCAAGGGTTCACGTCCCTGCACGCGCTGCTGGCTGAGGGTGCATTGCCCGAGTTGGGCGTGTTGCCCGGGCTGGCCTGGGGGCAGGCCAGTCAGGGCGCGCACATGGCGCGGGACGAGGTGGTGGCCAGTTATGGCCCGGGCGCCTGTCTGATGGCCAAGGCTTTGGTGCCGACGCAGCCGGCCTGACCCTGGCGACCTGGTGCGGCGCGGCATGCGTTGGGCTCATGCCGCAGCAGGCCAGCTGCCGAACGGGGAGGGTTCGGCCGTGCGCACCGGGCCGCCAAGCGCTTGTGTGACGCCGCCGTCCTGGCGCGGTCGGGCCAGCGGGGTGCGGGCCAGCACCCACAGCGAGATGCTGCGTGCCCCGGCGTCGCGCAAAGCGCGGCAGGCCGCATCGGCGGTGGCGCCTGTGGTGAGCACATCGTCCACCAGCGCCACGTGTGCGCCTTCTGCCCAATGTTGCTGTCGTCTGCTGACGCGGAACGCGTGGGTCAGCGCCAGCGCCCGTTCTTCGGCGCTCAAGTCCATCAGCCGGGTGGTGTGCTGCACGCGATGCAGCACGTCATCGCGGCAGGGCAACTGCAGGTGGCGCGCACACGCCCGGGCCAACAGCCAGGACTGGTTGTAGCCACGCTCTTGCCGCCGTTGGGCCGACACCGGCATGGGCAGCACCACGTCCGGGCGTCCGGCCGCACCGCCCAAGGAGCCTTGGTTGGGCGCCTGCAGACGCACGGCCTCGGCCAGCAGGCGCCCCAGGGGCTCGCCCAAGGCTGCAGCGCGCTGGAACTTCAGGCGGCTCACCAGGGTGGACCAGGGCGCGGTGTAGTGCACGGCGGCGATGGCGCGGTCGAACTCGGGGCTGTGGGCTTCGCAGTCTGGGCAATTCGCGGGGCTGCCCTGCGTGTCGATTGATGTGTCCAGGGCGGCGGTGCACCCACCGCCCGCAGACCAGGGCAGGGCGCAGCGGGGGCAGCGCTCAACCGGGGGGCGCCAGGCCGTGCGGCAGGGACGGCAAAGCGTGTGGGGCCCCCAGTCTTGGCACAGCACGCAGCGCCCCTGCCAGCCTGCGGTCCAGCGGCGAGCAGGATGGAGGGACAATGTCCAATCGGGCAAGAAGGAGGCCATCGGGTCAATATACTGACGCGCCCACATCCCACGCTTCGCCCCCCTGGGCCCCCCGTGTGGTGGTGGCGCCCGCAGGCCATGTGGCCTGAGGGATGCTGTTTGCGTCCGTCTTTCCATGTCCTTGCCTGCCGACCTGCCCCCGACCGCTCCCCATCCCCTGGCCATGGCGCGACAGGCCAGGCGCCTGTACGGGCAGGCGGTGCCCTGGCTGCACGACGAGGTGGCCCGCCGCCTCGACAGCAAGCTCGACTGGGTGAAGATGCAGCCGGCCAGCTGGGTGGAGTGGGTGCCTGGCTGGGGGGGCGGCCAAGACCAGGTGAAGGCCCGCTACCCGCAGGCCCGCCACGGTCGGCTGGCGACGCCGATGCCCGGTTTGGCTGCTGGCACGGCCTTGGTCTCGCCTGGCCGTGGCCTGGCGGGCTGGCGGCAGGCCTTGCAGCAGTGGTGGACGGGGGCCGACGAGCGTGTGTGGCTGCCCGATGAGCTGGACCAGGCGCCCTGGATGGCCGATGGCGCCCAGATGCTGTGGGCCAACATGAGCCTGCACACCTTGAGCGATCTGCCCGGCACCTTGCGCCTGTGGGCGCGCCAGCTGGCGCCACAAGGCTTCCTGATGTGCTCCGGCCTCGGACCCGACACCGCCCGCGAGCTGCGCGCCCTGTACGCTGTCGAGGGCTGGGGCCTGCCCACCATCGACTTCATCGACATGCACGACCTCGGCGACGAGTTGGCCAAGGCCGGCTTTGCCGATCCCGTGATGGACATGGAGCGCATCCAGCTGACCTGGGCCAACCCCGAGGCCTTGCTGGCCGAGCTGCGCACCTGGGGCGGTAACGTGGCCCAGGGGCGCTTCGAAGGCTGTCGCGGCCGGGCCTGGCGCCAGCGCTGGCTGGAGGCCGTGGGCCACCACCTGCGCGATGCCGACGGCCGCATCCGCCTCACGGTCGAGGTGGTCTACGGCCACGCCATCAAGCCTGAGGCCCGCGCGCCACTGCAGGCAGAGTCCCGGGTGTCGTTGGAAGACATGCGCCGCATGGTGCGCCGCCCGCGCGAGCCCTGAAAGCCCAGGCCACCGGGTTACAGTGGCGGTCTCCTCTGCGCTCGCCCTCGTCCATGAACGCCCAGCCCTTCCGTCTGCACCTCGCGGCCAATGCGGTCGCCCAGCCCCCCCGTCGCCGCTGGCTGAGGGTGGCGGCGGCGATGGTGCTGGGCAGCGGTGCGTTGGTGCTGAGCGGCTGCAAGCCGGCCACAGAGGGCAGCCAAGATGCCCCGGCCCTGACTTGGCACGGGGTGGACATCACCGGCGCCAGCTATGCCCGCAGCCTCAAGCTCAAAGATGTCGATGGCCGGCCGCGCGACCTGGCCGAGTTCAAGGGCAAGGTGGTGTTCGTGTTCTTCGGTTTCACGCAGTGCCCGGACGTGTGCCCCACCACCATGGCCGAATTGGCCGAGGTCAAGCGTCGCCTGGGGGCCGACGGCCAACGGGTGCAGGGCGTGTTCGTCACGGTCGACCCCGAGCGCGACACGCCGGCCGTGCTCAAGGCCTACCTGCAGGGGATCGACCCCAGCTTCATCGGCCTGCGCGGCTCGCTCGATGAGCTGGAATCGGCCACCCGCGAGTTCAAGGTGTTTTACCAGAAGGTACCGTCCAAGGATGGCAACTACACCATGGACCACACCGCTGGTGGTTTCTTGTTTGACCCGGCGGGCCGTGCACGGCTGTTCGTGCGCTACGGCACCAAGCTCGACGACCTCACGGCCGATGTGCGCCAGCTGATGACGCAGGTCTCGCCCACGCCGCGCAACTGAGCGGCGTGCGTGCTGCGGCCGGGCTCACTGGGCTTGCAACACCAGGCTTTGGCGGCCGCTCCAGCTCTCGCCCGGCGCCAGCGTGACGGGCTTGTGGATGCGCGCAGCCTCGACGCACAGCATCTGGCGCCAGCCGTCACTTGGCATGTCCTTCAGGGCTGCGCACTTCTCGGGGCCTGGGTTCCACAGCACCACGTCGGGCATCTGCTCGGTCTCGATCAGCAGGCGGCGTGGGCCGTCGCGCAGCAGCAGGTGGTTGGCCTTGGCGTAGATGCGGTCGATCTCGCCGTGGAAGCGCTTCTCCGGGTGGTCTTCGAGGGCCTCGGTGCCCAGCACGCGGTCTTGGTACTCACAGCCCTCCAGCCCCTGAAGGCGCACGGCCGTCAGCTCTGACACCGCGAGGTAGGTGTGCAGCGCGGCCGCGAAGGGCCAACTGGTGTCGCCCGTGTTCTCGGCGTAGAGCTCCATGTCCAGGCGCTCGTTGCTCACGGCCACCGTCATCTCCAGGCGGAAGCCGTGGGGCCACAGGGCGCGCGTTTCCGCATCATCCACCAGCACCAGGGTGGCCTGGGCGTGGTCGCCGCCGGTTTGCTGCGATTCGAGCTGCCACAGGCGGGTGCGGGCCAGGCCATGGCGCGGCAGGCTGCGGTCGGGGCCCATCAGCTCGAACTGCGGGAAGATCACCGGGGCGCCGCCACGGATGGCCAAGCCTGGGCCGGCCACGGCCTGCGGCGAAAGGTAGAGGTGCTCGTTGCCGCCGGGTGTGCACCACGACAGCACCTGGCCGCCGTGCAGCGAAACGGTCGCGGTGGCGCCGCCCGGGGCGCGCAGGGTCAGGGCCGGTTGGCCCAACAGGGAGTGGGTGTCAGCAGTGGGTGTGCTCATGGGGAGGATGATGCACCGTCGTCGCGACGGTGTGGCCAATGTTCAGGGGGCCGCGCCCGTGATCCAGCCCTCAACCGGGTCCAAATCCACAGGCAGGCCCCAGCGGGTGTCGCCGGCCTCGGCCTGGACATGTGCCCAGGCGGCCTGCATCAGGCACAGCACGGCGTCCACGCGGTCACCTTTGGGGTCTTGCACCAGGTGGTCGCGCTGGGCTGGGCGCAGCTTGAGCCGCAGGCCCCAGGGGGTGCGGCCTTGCTCCAGTGCGTCAATCAGGTCCATGCGGGCCAGCAGGCGCTCAGGGGTGGCGTCGGTCTCGCTTTTGTAGCTGCGCTGGCGACCGATCACCTGTGCCGCCAGCAGGCCGGGCCAGGCCTCCAGCGCGATGTGGGCGGGGCGCTGGCCCAGGCGCTGGCCGGGCAGGGTGAAATCGGCCCGCACCAGACGGGGCAGGCCTTCGAAAAACATCTTGCCCACGGGCACATAGCGGGTCTGCAGCGGGCTGGTGCTGCTCAGGCCCGGGGCCACGTGGTCGGTGCGTCGGTGCAGCAGCTTGCTGCCGGTGGCGCGCGCGGCGTCCCAGTGCTCGCCCCAGCCGTCGACCAGGCGCTGGAAGCCCGCGCGGTTGCCCACGGTGCGCACCAGGGCCTCGGCCAGAAGGTCGGTGGGGGCTGGGCCTGCGGCCTCAGTGCCATCGCCATTGCCCAGCGCACCCGCCAGGCCGCAGGGGCCGTGCAGGTGCAGCGCATCCACGAACGGGCGGGGCAAACCAAAAGGGAAGTCGCAGGCCATCACGCAGCCGACGCCCGTGAGCGTGTGGCCGGGCTGCAGCCAGGCGTCGAACTCAGCCAGGCTCGGCGCCTCGTCCAGGCCGTCGAGGCGCACCACCTGGCCCACGCGCAGGCCGCGCGCCAGCGTCAGAGGCTTGCGCGCCGTGGGGGCGCAGCTGAAGTCCAGCCCCAGCAGCAGCGAGGGCAGCGGCGAGGGCAGGGTGGGGGCGAAGCGTGCGACCGGCTTCAGCACGGCCGCGCCACGATGCACGCGCTGGCGATCAGCTCTTCGAGCAAGGCCATCGACACCTGCCCGGGCAGGGCATAGGGATCGAGCACCGGCCGCTCCGAGTACTTCAGCAGGATCGACGGGTTGACCCGCGCCAGGTTCACCTGGCCCATGGTCCAGCCTGCAAAGCGCCGCTCGGTGATCTCTTCGTAATGCAGCAGCACCACGTCGTGGTGACGGGGGTCTTGCGCCAGCTTCAGGTACAGGGCGTTGACGGCCTCGCGCCCACCTTCCAGCACCTGCATGAAGATGTCGCCGCTGTGGCACAGCAGGCCGGTGATGCCTTGGGCGACGTTTTTCGCGCGCGAGGCCGACAGGATGGCGTCGATGGTCTCGGCGTTGAGCGGCTCAGACGAGCGGCTCGCGTACAGCAGTCTCACCAACATGGCTCAGCCCTTGCGGTTGTTGACCAGCGAGAGGAACTCGCGGCGCAGGTTGGCGTCCTTCAAGAAGGCGCCGCGCATCACCGAGTTGATCATCTTCGAGTCCATGTCCTTGACGCCGCGCCAGTGCATGCAGAAGTGGTCGGCCTCCATGACCACGGCCAGGCCATCGGGGTTCATGCGCGATTGCAGCAGGTCGGCCACCTGGGTCACGGCTTCTTCCTGGATCTGCGGGCGGCTCATCACCCAGTCGATCAGGCGGGCGTACTTCGACAGGCCGATGAGGTTGGAGTGTTCGTTGGGCATCACCCCGATCCACACCCGGCCGATGATGGGGCACAGGTGGTGCGAGCAGGCGCTGCGCACCGTCACCGGGCCGACGATCATCAGCTCGTTGAGGTGCTCGGCGTTGGGGAACTCGGTGACCGACGGTGCCGGGTGGTAGCGGCCACGGAAGATCTCGTTGAGGTACATCTTGGCCACGCGGCGGGCCGTGTCCTGCGTGTTGTGATCGCTCTCGGTGTCGATCACCAGGCTGGACAGCACGCCGGCCATCTTGCCTTGCACCTCGTCGAGCAGGCGGTCGAGGTCGCCCGGCTCCAGGAAGTCGGCGATGTTGTCATTGGCGTGGAAACGCTTTTGCGAGGCCTTGATGCGCTCGCGGATGCGCACCGACATGGGTACGCCGTCATCTTGGGCTTCGGTGGGACCAGACATGGGCAGGGCCTCCTCGGGCTGGGCGTCTGAGGCGGGGGCGGTGGCCGAAATGGCGCGGAGGTTCGGAGGGGTCATGGGTGGTCCCGCAACAGGGGGGGACCCGATGCTAGCGCGGCCAGGGCCCGCGTGCAGGCCACAAGCGCGTCAGACCCGCACATCCGGGTGGACTTGCACGCGAAAAGTGGCGGCAAACCAGCTTCAAACATTTGGCGGCATCAGGGTTGTGGTCCTGACGCCGGGCAGAAGCGGGTCCGAGGTGGTCTGCCGGGGCCTCACTGACAGGCGGCTGCACCCGGGTTGTTCACGCAGATGCGGGCGCGGCAGGTGGCAGCTTGCGCGCCACCCAGGTTGGCGCACTGGTTGCGGATCTGCTCGCCCACGTTGGGGCCGGCAGCCGGAGCCCCGGTGGGTTTGCTGGTGTGGCTCAGCATGGCCTCGATCAGCGCCACATCGTCGTCGGCGCGCTTGCGGGTGGGCGCAGCCTTGGCGGTGCGCGTGGCTGCAGGCGGCTTGGTCGCGGCGGGCGTTGCGGGTGCGGCTGAGGGCCCGGCACTTGCGGGTGCGGCGGTGGTCGGTGCAGCAGCGGTCGCCCGTTGGGCAACGGGGGGCTGCGCGGTCTTCGGGGGCAGTGATGTGGCGGGTGCCACCGCTTGTGCAGGGGCCATGGCGGTTGGCTGCCCAGGTGTCGGTGTCACCGTCGCCACCGTGGCTGGCACACCAGCCTTGGCCACGGCAGAACCTGAGCCCATGCCGTGCGTGTTCTCGATGCGCGCCGTGGTGTCTGCAGGCACCGTGGTGGGCGCGGCATGGGCCGCTGGTGCGGACCCTGCTGCCGGGCTGGCCAACACATTGAGGTCGCGCACGCCACTGGCGGCATCACCGGCCATGCGGGCCATCACCTCGCGCTCGATCTGCACTTCTGGGCTCGCGGTGCGCTCATGCCCTTGCCTGACCACCATCACGAACGCGGCCATCAGGCTCACCACACCGGCACCCATCAGCATGATCAGGGCGCGTGATTGCCACCGCGCACTTGGCACCTTGCGCGCGCTCGCGCCCCGATGCGACCGCTGGGCCGGCTTGCGCTGGCGCACCGATTCCAGCGTCGATAGAATCCCGCCGCGCGCGGTGTCGTCGTCTTCCGGCACGATGCTGTCGCCCGCCTCCATGCCTGCAAACAGGCTGGGGCGATCAAGGCTGGGGCGGTCCAGCCGGGGCGGAACGTGCCGGGCCGGTGGCCGGCTGGGATGGGGGCTCAAGCCTGTCTCCGTGGTTGTGGATCACACGATCGGGTAGATCGATCGGCCGATTCTACGGAGTGCGTGAGCTTTGGCACACCCTGCCAACGCGGATCGTTCGTCCCGTTACAAAAACGATGCAACAGGCAGGGGCTTTTCACGTGGTGATCTGGTGGCTGATGGGCGGGGTGTTCTTGCTGGCGTGTGGCCTGGTGGCCGCCCTGTTCCTGCCCGGACGAGGGCGGGCGGCCAGCGTGGTGCCCCTGGCCATGCAGCGCGGCGTTGCTGCCGGCGGCAATGCCCTGGCCGGACACCCCGCGCCCCCCTCAAGGCGGAAGATTTGGCGACACCCTGTGGCCTGGGGTGCGGCGGTGCTGCTGCTGATGCTGGCGCCTGCGGTGGGCACCTGGTGGTGGTCGCAGCACAACCCCCGTCAGCTCGATGGCTATGACGACACCAGCGCCCCGTCGGACGCCCAGCTCACCGCCTTGCTGGAGGGCGAGCACCTCATCCCGCCGCCGCCGCTGCCGCCCGACATCTTCCTCACGGCCGAGGTGGCGCAAGAGCGCCCGCTGCTGGCCAGCGCCGACCGCCGCTGGGAGCAACTCGACCCGCTCTTCGTGCAGACCGTGCTGCGCATCTTCAAGGTGATGCGCGACGAACACGGCTACGAGATGGCCTTGCTTGAAGGCTGGCGCAGCCCCAACCGGCAGGCCCAGCTTGCCGCACAGGGCCCGCAGGTGACCCAGGCCGGGGCCTGGCAGAGCTACCACCAGTTTGGCCTGGCGGTGGACTGCGCCTTCTTGCGTGGCAACAAGCTGGTGATCAGCGAGCGCGACCCCTGGGCCATGCAGGGCTACACGCTGTTCGGCCAGGTGGCCGAGCGCCTGGGCCTGACCTGGGGCGGCCGCTGGAAGATGATGGACTTCGGCCACATCGAGTGGCGCAAGCCCGGGGTGAAGCTGGGCGCGCCCCCCACGCCTTGACCGGCCCTGGACGGGTGGCCGCCAAGCCCGGCTTGGGACGCCCGGTTGCCAAAGACACCGTTTGTAACGGTGTGCCCCCTCTCGCGGGGGGGCAGTGTGCAGGGGGCAGCCATTAGACTCCCGCGCACCGGTTCGCCGGGCACATTCCAAATTCAGGCAGGCAGGGAGGTGGCGACATGGGTCGTCCTTTCATCGTCTTGGGTGACAAGACCGACCACGGCGGCACCGTCGTGGGCGCGTCCGGCACCACGGACACACATGGCAAGCGCATTGCGCGCGTGGGCGACCAGGTCACCTGCCCGCGCCGGGGGCATGGCACGTCCGTCATCGTCTCGGGCGACCCGACCACCATCATCGACGGCCAGCCCGCGGCCCGCCACGGCGACAAGTGCGCCTGCGGGGCCACGCTGATCTCTGCCCAATCGGTGTCGACCGGCACCTGAACCCTGTGCGTCACCCCATGGTGGGTGACCCGCAGCCCGTTGCGCTTCCCTGGCCCTCACCGGCGCGCGCACCCCGCGCCCATTGCAGTCCATGACCCGTGCCCGCATCCTGCAGCTTGCCTTCCTGTGGCTGATCGTCTCGGCCATGGTGTGGCTGACCACCATCTGGCGCTGGCAGAACCAGGGCGCCGAGGTCGGGCTCAGCGAGATCCTGCTGCAGTTGCTGCTGGTGCCGCTGGTGCTGGCCGCCGTGCTGGGCGGTGCCATCTGGGGGCTGGGCCTGCCGCGGCAGCGTGCGCCCCAGCCGGTGCAAGCTGCACCCAAGGCGGCCGCCAGTGGCGCCGCCGCCGCGTCCGCCGCCGCCC
>JACCDX010860641.1_pt1 | contig 20813 bp, 22 predicted proteins | sample 7449681 | NCBI WGS metagenome assembly JACCDX01 (sample SAMN15323450, study PRJNA562643) | freshwater metagenome | isolation source: river surface water | place: USA:Blue River Watershed | collected 2017-08-18
GATAAAAAGTTGGTATTAAGCCGGCATACAAAACTTGATAAATTGATTCCAGAGCTCAGTGAAGAGCCACAAGTCGGTATCGATTCAACTGATTTACTAACAATTTCAACAACTGGTATGACCCTGGTAAAGTTATATGGCGATCAAATTACCCGCGTTAATACGCTGAAACTATTCCAAATGATTGATATTACGACTCGCCCTAATATTGCATGTATTGATTTGTACTTGTACGACGAAGAGCGTAGACCTATTCGATTACGCAAATTACAACATCGCGACCAATACAGATCTACCATGGATCAAGGTATTGCTTTATTAGGACTGCAATCACGTAAAAGCTATGTCATGCAACGTACGTTAATTGTTAACCTACTCCCACGTAAAGAATACGAATTAGTAACTGTCATTATAAATGCATCTGGGGACACCTGGATTAAGCTTAAACCAAGTCAAACATACACTTTTTCTAAATCCGCATTCCTTGAGTTCGTTACCCCTATTATCGATCCTATCATTTCGGAATTCAATTCCATTAATAATGCATTTACAAGCTTAGAAAGGTTGACTTTACTAGACGATCGAATGGGGTTCAGATATAATGTATCATCATCGTCATCAAAAATTACATTCATGTTTCCTGTGTCATATGCAAAGCTTGTAGATCTATGCGCGGATAAATTACTTTCCGCGGGGTTAATTGTGCCGTTATCGACCGAATGGAACAGAAAGAAACGAGCAACAACATCATTCGTGATTAAGTACGGCGTGTCTCCAGGTACAGGCACTGCTACGCAACCATCCATAGATATTAAAGATGTTAATGGCATCGCAGTAGTATCTCTATCAAATCTAGATGTAGAAGAAACATCTCTTCACATCGATATCATTGGACGATTAGTATTGCGCCATAGAAAAAAATTGGAAATCTCGACAGACGATCGAACTCAACTAAGTACAATAGATCCTCTTTTGTTCAGACCTAGACTATCGGCAGATGGGTACAGTCGCATCTGCCAAAAGAAGTTTCAACCAAGTATAGCGGATAAGGGCGATAAGGGCGCAGTAGAGTATTACAACTTTACATTCAATCGACCGGAGTATTACAAATGCCCAAATGCAAATGCCCCGGTTTTGGGTTTTATACAAGGTAAACATGAACAAGGATTTTGTTTACCTTGTTGTCGTAAGACACCCCAAGCCAATGTTAAAGAGGTCACAAGTGCATGTATCGAAAACGAAAATGTTATCGATACAAAAGCAAGTACTTACAAGATCGAATATCCTATTCCTAGTATTACAAATGCAAAGATTATGGATCGTAGGGCTTCTATGCCTCTCTATATTTGCCAGATACTCGGAATTCAGGATATAGTAGCAAATGGAGCAGTTTTGGCATCGCACAATGCTGTTAGGGATGGTATTAATCCAACTACTAAGTCCTATCTACAAACTGCGATTATAATCGCGGCCCTCGAAGACTCTAATGGGCGGCCAATGTACAAAACGTATAGAGAGTTCGTATTGGACCTAATTGCTACTATCAAGCAGCCCATTAATCAAATTCGTATTATGAAACATAAGACGATTGCAGAGAGATTTATAACCCCACAGGACTTAATATCAGCTATTGAAGATCAATACATTAAGTTGAATGTGTTAGAAGTACATGAGCAACTGGCCGCAGTTGAGTGGAATGATATCATTATCTTCTTAGCTAATTGCATGGGAATGAATATTTTGTTATTATCAGACGATCGATTGCCTACTAAAGGTATCGAGATGGTAAATCTACATGATATTAATGTCGAACTCCCCACGTTCATACTTATTAAGCGTATTAACCTAGAATGGTCGATGTATTATCACAATACTCGCGCACTCTATACTCCTGTCACGAAGAGTTCATTCAAGGTATATAAGTCTTCTCCTTTAGTTTTCGAACGGCTAGATACCGTTCGATCATTGACTAAGTTAAAGAATATGACATCCGGAAAGGTAGTCAAGATATACGAGAAACAATTCAGTATTGATCGAATTCGTGAAATGATTGAACAGTATAGGCAGTATAAATCCATTCAAGAGATTTCTGATCAGAAAATCGCAGCAATTGATATTCGTCGATCTCAATTATTATCTACTGTATTTACAACATCGACTACAGTTAAGTCGCAAACAATTAATATTACGCCTTCGGCCAGCCTAGCTGACATGCTATCATTCATTACCGACTATAATACTTACTATCTAGATGAAACACACGACTTGAAGGCCAAGTTAGCAACATATAAGTTGTACCTACAAGCCGCGTTGAAGACAAACCAAAGATACGAATATATCGATACAAAGGTGTTTATGCTGAAGGTGCGCCGATTCATTACACATAAAGCATCAGTGATAGGCGCGGTAGTTAACGTAATTGATATCAATAAAGTAGTATCGACCGAATTAATGTTTATAAAGCCGACTTCGCCGAAGAGCGTAGACGGGGAGATTCTTAAGTACAAAAAAGAATTAGATGCATTACATTCAAAGCTTAATCTATCGACAATTATCACATACCCGTTGGACTACGATTTATTCAAATCGCCATACAAGGAATGGACGATTAACCCTCTTAATGTTGGGATTAAGGAAAATCTCAAATGCAATGATCTATACAACGACTATAACAAAGGTATGTATACTAGCGAGATTTATCGTTTATATACTAAAGCAATGGTTAGTAAATGGGCATCACAACGTGATACAAATATAGAAAATGCAGTGTTGGCAATGGTAAAGAAGCAGCCGCCCCCATATCCACAGACACAAATAGATACATTGATTACTACCATTGCAAAGAATTATCAAATGTATGATCCTGTCATAATCCGATCTACATTAAATGAATTATTTGATAAAATCAATTCAATCGATAAAAGCATTGTAGAAGCGCAGCAGCGCATTAAATCATTTGACCATTTTAATTCCTTTGAACTTAAGAACGTGCATCGAATGCGGCCTAAAGATGTAAGTAACCGTATTGACGAGTTTACTAAATTAACTACAGTTGTCACTACAAAATATCCATTACTAGATATTGACTCTCCTGTGGCTGATCAATATGATCTTTTCAATCAAGGCGATAAGCTTTTAGTACACAAGGAGCTATTACATTATCTTAAAAATACTTTTGCATCGGATATTGCAAGTCCATTTCGTAGAGATTATGTAATAAATACGCAATTGACAGAATCATCATTTACTGATGTCAGGCCACATATCGGTGAACTAATATATGTACAAAGGGTTGACGAATAAACATTGATAAATGGGCGATTACGAAAAGTTGCAACCCGAAGAAACGCCTAAGCGGCGACATAAACGCAAAAGTAAAATGAAAGATAGAGATGATATCGGAGGTATGTTGTTAAACATGTTTAACAAGATTGATCCTCGCAAGATGTGCATCATTTGGGTATTTTTCCTGTTCCTACACTCAGAGATGTGCGCAGAAAAGATTCTTAAGCGTTTCAAAGGAACAGTAAATGACGATTTGACTCTTACTATGACAGGGACATTATGGGCATCTATAATGATGTTGCTTGTAGTGATGATCTGCGAATTGGTATTTTGCTAAAATTGACATCTAGCACATCTAATATACGATACAATGGCACGCGTCAAAGATGAGATATTTACCATAGTGTCATGGTTTGGTTTTACATCAACCGTCATTGTAGCTATAACTGGTTCTATTGTGTTCGAAGATGGAGAACATGGCATGGGAATAGCGCTTTTGTTACTATCCGCTATGATCGGGCTAGTGACGTCCATTGCACTTTATGGCATTCGATCTGACAATAAAGTGTACCCACGTCTAATCGTCTAATATTATTTTTTTAAAAAAAAGTTGATCCATTACGGGGGCTCTTGATGTGTATTAATAAACATCATAATGTGATGACTAAGTAATTCAAACAACGATGTAAGTAATGAAAACATGGATCTATATGAATATGTTTACGTATCGCAATCAAAAAATGAAATATGTAAATAGTCACATGCGTCTACGCTTCGTAGTAGACTACATCGCTCCAGTTGTTCATAATCATATCCACAATGAACTTGCGGATAGTAACTGCTTGACCATGATCATTGACATGGTCAAGATTGATACGACCTGATCGGAAGAGCTTTACTGTAGTAAGCTTTGCGCGGAAGCGTTTAGTCGACTTACTGTTAATGTACCAATCTTGCTGAAGCGTACGCGTAACGCGCATCATCTTACGTGTAGAAAGGCAATCTTCTACGCATGTATCGTCGCATGAGCATGACTTGGGATCATATTCTTCTGGGCGAGTCACCGGACGAAGAGGTCGGGACTTGTTCGCTTTCTTGTGGTACATAAGCTTGATCATCTCAATTAATTTATCTTTCTTATAGTTGCCGGTGTGCATCACTGGAGTGCTAAACTTGATTAACATACCTGAATACCGTTCGGGATTGAACGTGATGCTATCAATTGGCAGCGGGGTTCGATGCTCTGATTTAAATGCCAATATGCAACGCTCTAACGCCGCAAGATCGATGAATGGGACTAGTTGAAATCGCTTGCCGTCCTCAACGATAATACGAGTCTCATGCATGCAATCGTCCGCGAGGAGAGTTAATGATTTATAGTTTTGAAGAATAGGAGTTAGGTAATCGACATCCACGGAGTTCTTCTTGTTAAGCATTAACACATCAGGGTAACTGGAGATGTATGACACGATAACGCTTAGTACATCTTCGAGTAATTCATCGTTTCGTTTCGAAAGCTTTCCAATGCCTGGGATCTGAACACGCCCATTAGTGAATAGTTTCACTTGATACGAGTTTACAGTATCCTTTTCAGATACGATGGTGAACGTAATCTGCGAATTGAAATGGGTACCAAGGCCTTGCTTTCGAGAAGAGTTCTGGCTCCCCCGGCGTTCCTTGCGAGTCATTCGATCCTTGTAACAACTCCAGGTCTTATATTCCTCAAGGATTTTGTACCCATAGTTACATCCGATTTCGACGACGCGATTGGTCAATTCCAAGTGCTGAATAGCACTGACTTTATCAAACTTCACATTTGTGATAATTCCATCCAATGTCATTGTCGAAAGGACAATGTCACTTGACACAGTCAGCTCATTTCGGTCTCCAGGGAGAATCAAGTTGGTAATGTTACTGACGTGTTGGTTAATGGAGGCCATTTTGAATAATGAAGTCTGGTGCTTTGATTATACGATCGTTGGTATATTCTTGATATAAAAAGATCAATTTTGGGGCGATTTGTAATCATGGTTAGATATTGTATAACAATGGATGATTTGGATAGGATCGGCGATATATTGATAGATCATGATCTTATCAGCCGCTTTCATAGAGATGATTCGAATTCCATGCTCGAATCTTATGAATCGTACAAACGAGCCAATGCTCTATTGGGATACTTCTCGCAGCTGAAAGATTACAATATTGAATATGATCGATTGCACGGAAAGGTGCTTGAACACAGGCGAGAGATCTTATCCAAACATAAGACAGTTCTTACAAGAGAACATCCAGATATATGTAAACAACTAGTAGTACCACCAACATCAACTACTTGGTATACTCAAGGTATTCATAAATACAAAAAAGTGAAGAACTATAGTGTTTACTACTACAGACGGAAGATTTATATTGCGCTCGAACAGGAGTCGATAGATATACACAATATTAAACGTATCGTCCATGCGATTCAGTCATTGGATAAATACTATGAAATCTATGATGACACAATCGCGCATTTCATGCGTATCAGTGACCGTTTTGAACAAACTATGAGAAAGCACTTCCCGGACTTTATTCATTTATAAAAAATGAATAAGCTGACTATGCTTGCTTATAAAATTCGGTAGTTGAATTGGCGGCGGATGATGTAGCAAGCACATCTGCTACATCATTTCCATCAGCATGTGCAGTGCGCTTACCTTTCTGATGGCTCTTCACATGAGTGAATACTATCTGGATACCATTTTGCTTTAACTTCTCCATGTAGTGGATAAACATCAATAGGATATCTGGATTCTTTTTTTCTAATACGATACCTTTGCGCAGCCACCCAGGCATCCACTTCTCAATAACATTAATCCAAAACTGTGAATCGGTCACAATCTCAATAATATAAGAAGGTATAGTTTTGAATGCTTTCAGTTCACCATCAGAGTATTGAAGTTTCAATCCGTTAATGTCAAATGGATCGAAACTGTTCAATCTAGCAACTGGATCATCGTCATTTAAGTTATTGTCGACAAGTACATTAGCATATAGCGCAAGTGTGGCGATAATTGCTAATCCTTCCATGCGGATGTTAGTAACATACAAATTTCCCATTTGCTCTCCTTTACGATTGATCTTCAATGGAGCATTAAAGATCGATGATCTGGCAATGAACATACCAAACCCACCCTTGGCATTGCGCGTGCCATTAGCGCTGCAGGCGCCATCAGTGTAGATGATCTCGTTAGCGGACATTGTGTATATATTACGTACATTCTCTTCAATTTTGCATAAAAAAATGTAAATCGTAGATATCGCGATGCTTATTCATCATCCTTCATAGGACTCTGCTGAGTAATGTTATGCACATCCTTGACAATCTTGATAATATCATCGTAGCTCATGTATGGGTTCATGGTGTACGTAAACTTTGTCTTCTTGAACTCAACAGGGATGTCCTTAGGGCCAATCTTTGGTGTAATGCGCTTCTCTCGGCTAAAGACACGCTTAGGGGAATTCACCTTGTTGTACTCTCTGATCTCGATCTTAAGTGCATCATTGAACTCCTTATCCGAAAGTGCGTTAGCAGCGTTTACTTCTTTAATCAACTCACGGCGACATTGCTTGAAAGCTGTAAATACGTTATTGCGTAAATCGATACCATTAGCATTGTAGAAGGGTTCAATCGCAAGTTCTCCCTCAGAGTCAGTACGGTGACGGGTAACCTGCTTCTCAACATAACCCTTGGTACCAGTAACGAACTTCACAATCGTTTGATCATCATATGATATAACAGTAGCGACAAAGTAGTGATGAAGTTGTTCGTTCTCAGGGTTCATAGTAGATGTGAATGATTTATCTTCAAGGTAAGACTTTGCAACCTCTACAGTTTCGCGCGTTTCAACTAGTTCACCATGTACATCTTCAAGCTTGTTAAGAGTCTTTTGACTATTCATAAGAAGTTCAGCGATCTGGGCGGATTGTTCTTTGATTTCAGCCGATTGAATATCGATCTTTGTGGATTGATCATCGACTTTCTTCAGTAGAACATTAATCTTATCATCCTTCATAGCTAACAAACGTTCGCTGTATGCACGTTCATAGTCGGTATATAGCTTGAATACGTCTTCTAGAAGGAGATAGTAATTGCAGTAGATTACTGGATCGACTGGTTGATTGGCATACTTACGTGCACGCATAAGACACTTCTTGAATGCCTTTGGCGTAAGATGGTAATGTTTATGGATCTGAGATCCGCTCTTTCCACGCTCGACGATATCGTCGAGCGTGAAATCTTCACCTTCGACTAAGTCCAGTAATTCAAGCTTTCGTTTGACTGTACTAGATTCAGTACTAGTCATAATTCCACATTCGCGCAACTTGGAATGATGAACATAGAACTCATCTTCATGCGCAGTCAACTCCAAGAAGTAAGTCATAAACGTAATATCAGTACCTGGATAGAACTGATCATGAATATTCATAAAGAACTCCGTCAGGGCCACTTTCGTAAGAGTATTGGCAAGTCCAAGAGCATATTCTTTAGCAAGCTTAAACGGTGAGTTGGTCATTGTTGTTTGTTAGCGTAGTGAGGTGATTTAGATCGTTTGATATATTTGATTTATATTTTGTCAATTTTGCACAAAATGGATCATCGACCGCTGTCGCTCTAAGGAATCATATCTACGTGCACCCACAGGCACTTGGAGCTTCTCGCCGATATCGGCGAGAAGCTAATCATAAATCCACTCTTTTCACTTTCTTAATCATCATAACATCAATTATTGAGACGCGATGTAGTCCGCTTGCTTTGCAATGAAAGCTTCGATTTCGTCATAGAGATCATATTCATGTGCATCATTTCCACCTACCATCCCTTCGTTCGATACAGATGTAGTATCTGATGTGTCTGAGCACGCGTCAATTGCCATTGATGGTTTCTTGCACGATACCTTGGCCATCATTACCATAACCACAATAACAAACAGTCCAATTAGCACATATCGCAAGTACTGCTTGCTCTTGCAAGGTTTAGTATCTTCAGTCTGTTGCGAATCTACTTGATCGTTATCCATGCTAATGCTATATTCATTCAATTAGATATTAAATGCAACCAATGATAGTTCAAAAAAATATTATTAGTGTTATTTGGTTTAAGGCTTGTTCTCTTCGATCTTACGCATCAATTCATCCTCAGGGGTAGTGGCCATACGTTCGCGGCTAAGGAACGTGGCCTTAGCAGCAGCGGCCGAAATGTCGGTTACTTCACGGTCACGCTTGGCGGCTTTCTCGGCTAGCGAATCCGTGTTGTTTTCATAATCGCCACGGATAACGTTTGAGCTCGCACCTAACCATTGAAGGTTTTCCTTTTGCGTGAACTTACTCTTGTGGACCAAATCCTTCCAAGCCTTGCCGATCAGGGCAGGCGCGCCAAGTACGGTGACGATGGTGAAGATGATCATTACGATAAGAGCAACGCGAGCAAGGAGCTTTAACGTGTGCATAAGCTTCGCGGCTTGGGTAACGGCTTGGTAGGTGGCTCCAGGAAGACGTTTTTCGGCATCTTCAACCGAGATCTCCTTCATTCGCATCCACGCTGGCGTGCTAATACCGCCATCAACAGTAAACATTTCCGAATCCATGGTTGGGTGTATATGGATGATATTCTATATACCTCTTGATAAAGTCGATAATGAATATAAAATAATTCAATACACGAGTGTGCCAAAACGATGTTAAAATCACTTCAGTTTGGTTCCATATTTAACGATTTTTTGATCACGGCTCAACTCAAGATATTCCGCTTGTTCATTTGAGTTCAATGATTTGAACAATTCAAGTTCCTTATCGTATTGGACAGTAAAATTGGATTTTTGCTTAAACGCGTATTTGCTAACCACATATTCGTAAAGTCCGATTACGACTGACGCTAAAAACGCCAAACATGACACAATTAGAATTGCCCAGATGATAGTAAGCCTATTTACAGCCATTGCAAAATTGAAGTTTATATGAAGTAGTATACCAGTAGTCTCTATAGTATAGCAAATACTTGTTTGACGTGGAGAGAAATATGAATAACACAAACCAGCAGCTCTACGCGATCTACAAGAACATCCAGTCGTTCTACTCGTATCGAAAGCTCGTGTCATTGGATGAAGAGTTGCCACAAGACCAATTCATTAAATCAATATCAAAAGACAAGTACGTCATCCTTTCCTCGATTGATCGTGGGATAGTTTCAAATCCAGATGGAACTGTCAACCAGGAGCAACTGAATGCGAAGAAAAAGTTGATCGATTCATACAATGAGAAAAGCAACTTGGACGGCATTGTACTTACAAACATTCTTTTGATATATCCGGGTACGGATTGTGAAAGCAAACGAGCAAACATGATTAAACTGATCAATCATATTCGATTCCCTTCTACAAACGTCATTATCGTAACCCCAACAAAGATATCGTCGGGGGTTGCCAAAGGGTTACAGTCGCTTTCATCCATGAGGGAACACCGCAATCATACCTTCAAGGCATTCACATATACACTACTGAATTCAGTACTTCCAGAATATGAGCTTGTTCCAAAGTATGAAATCTTGACCCAAGAGCAGATCGAAAATCTGAAAGCATGGTTTATTGAACCGGCTGCCCTCCCGAAGATTTTCGAAAATGACCCTCAAATGGTATGGATTGGGGCTAAGGCAGGTGATGTAGTTAAGTTCAAATACCTTTCGGAAGTTACGATTGAAGGAATCGGGTACTGCAACGTTGTGCCAAATGTATAATTCTAGATGAATACATTTATACATTGCATTTTTTTGTTTGCCAGAGTTTCGATCGACCTAATATAGTATTATTGAACGATACCATGCCGAACGAAACGAAGGGCAACGATGGTTTCTTTAAGGTATTCTTTGCATTGGCGGCTATTGCACTCATCGTGGTAGTGGTACTACTACTTCAAACCGCGAATGAAGAAAACACGATTCTTAAGAAGATGGGGGATATCAAACATCTTGGTTGCCGCGGTACCAAAGGGTGCTCCTCGAAATGCCCGCATGTGAGCTCAAATGATCCGCGAGTAGCTATTGCCGAATATGGCAAATCCATTCAAGCATTATATGACCAGTCCGAACGTGGAAAGGAGTTCTTTAATGAATTACTTGCACGTTTCTTTGAGAAGCTACCTTCTACTAAAGCCAAAGTACATTATGCGATTGTACAAAATGCCCAAATTGCACTTGTATCCACACGACGAGCTGAGTTAGCTAAGATCTTGTCTAAGTCGACCGGATTAACTAAATTTGCTAATGAAGGTAAAGTAACCCCAGAAGTCATGAGTGCATTCAATCTCATGATGGCACTTGAGGCCGCTGCGTCGGTCCATTTCCAGTTGGCTAGTTTAGCAATGTCAGATGCGATTATGACACTATCATACACCCATCTTCAAGAACTACCAGAACATGATCGTGTAACTGTTAAGGATTATCAGGCGGTGTTTAATGTATGTGGCCTCAACAAGGGCAAAGTTACAGCATTCTCTACTCTTCATGGTTCTGTTCCTAGTTTAGATGAACTTCTAGTTGTAGATACAAATACCAGTATTGCTAAGATTGTTGAACTTGCTTCGGCATACATTAGCAAGTTCCATGGCATGAAATCCGATATCGACTTTGCTGTCAAGTACTCTGAAGAGATGGTCAGCGCACTAGAACCAAGTGTTATTAAGGACACATTCAGTAACGATCTTCCTGGCCGTGTTGGTACTAATGAAGTTAATGCGTTGATCACTGATGGCGATTACACTAGTGCGCTTATCAAGACTGCTCTTGAACCGGAGATTGCGTCAAATCATCAAAAGTTCGCTAAGGAGCGCGCCACGTTTGATAGCGGCGGAGGCGTACCTTCAGTACGTGATGACGATAACGATTTAGTTAAGTGGGTAGGTATCTTCGGTCGACCTACGTACCGACGCAGTGATGGCACGTCAGCGGAAAAGAGTTCTGAACCACTTCGCTCTATCCCATCTGACAACCCAGAAGACCTAATGCGTTCTAGCGTACCACGTCTCTCATTTAAGTAAATAGCTGATTGAAGAATTCATTTTCTCTTATATAGCAAATCAATTCACTAATGCCAATCAAAGGTGGAATCGTCTCCAATGCAGGAGACGTGGAGATGACAATAACCCTTACCGGAGGGAGAAGTTACAAAAGAGTATACAATGATGTAGTGAGCTTGGCCATTGATAAGTTTACTCTTATCAGTACATTTCTTGATAAGATAATTGTATCTAAGGCACAGATAGATACTATCTTTTATGTAGAGCAAGCAAAGATCCTATTGCAAAGAGGCCATGTGGAGCTCATACAAGGTACTCTACCGTTTCATAATAAATACAATATGTGGCTATTGGATGGATATGTACGAATGCTACTTGAAACCCATGATATGAGATTGATATCACAATTATTGGATCTTGATTCTATTCTCTATTCAATCGAAGAAGCAGATGCGGAATATACCAGTATTGACTTTACTATTCCGTCAAATATCGATGTAGTTGCTTTAAAGGATATTGATAAATCCGCAGAAATAGCTGTCCCCATCAGTGATGAACTCAGTGCATATTTACACTCATTCAATCACAATCTTGCATTATTGGTAAAGCTGATCACCGCGAACAAGAAATCGTTAAATCGTATTTACAAACAAATCATTAATGCAGCGTCCACGCGTCTTACATAAAAAAATATTTTTTTATGATTACATGCACCGTTGCGCCTTTTTGCTACATCCGGCACGTTGCTTTTCGTACTTTGCTAACACTCGCTCAAATGGCGGAGATGGGCGAGTCTTCATAGTATCCGCACGTATCTGCACCAATCGCTGCTTTAGCTTGTCAGGTGACAATTTACGTTTTAATAATTCCTTCTTTTCGCGTTCGTAGCATTCGCGTTCTTGTTGAATTAACTTTGCATTTACCTTATCGTGTACCAGATATAACCATTTCATCATTGATCGTCGAGAATGTAAATAGTCCTTCATTGGTAGCTCTTTAATAAATCTACCATATGATTCGCGGCAGTAGATACACGGTAGGGTAAACTGTAGGGAGTTCAACATATGCTGAAATGATTTTACGATACGTACATGCACAGGGTTCTTATTATCGACATTTAATGGGAACGCACCTGCAATGCTACTAAATAGGAATGCCCATGCATGGGGTCCCCAGAAAGATGTTTTGATTCCATTGTTTGACATTTTATCATATATTAGATAACTGAACAAATATATACAGAAATGTCATGTCCTATTCGTGCATCGCACTATGAACCCATAGCCGATGAAATTGTTGATAAGACAACCTCTCTATACCCTAATCACTCTGTATATACTCACTTGGGATGCGCACTGTTAAGAGTCGTACTTGGATCAAGAATCATCGGATTGGATCCAAAACATAATCGAAAATCAAAAAAATCAATTATGTTTATTTTAGTATTGGTGCTAATCGTATTTGGATCTAAATTAATTTATACGATGGTAGATGGCACTAATATGATTTGGAAAGTATATTTACGAACATTGATCGCATATACAACTGCTTTATATATGTTAATGCGCGATCGTGCCGATATTGCAGGTACGGTTGTTATCGTAGATGCTTTGATGGGTGTTCAATCCAGACATATGGCAAGTACCCTTTCGTGTGGAATAAAAAAATGAATGCACGCAGAGTACGTCGCACGGTCTATTAGTTGACATTGAGCGACTGTTGGTACAAGCTCTCGAAGGCACTCAAACGACCTTCGGGGTTATTCGCCTTAATGTGTGTGTTGTATAAGATAGTAACAACTTTGGCGGCTTTTTCAGTATCCTTCTTCTTTGCAATCACGTCTTTATCCTGATACGCCGCATCGATCTCCTCTTGCGTGTAAAGAGTATTCAGGTACTTCTCTCGTTCCTCCAAGAACATCTTTTTGAAGAATGCTGGACGGGTAAGCTTACGTGTACTTGAACTGCCTTGTTGAATCGTTTCTCGTGATTGTTCTTCAAGATTCTTAAAGAGATCAAACTTTGCATTGAGCGTCTTGTACATCTTTTCCGCCCCAATGGCAGCTTGCGCATTATCTTCCTGTAGTTCCTTGATTGCGAGCTTCACCTCTTCCATATCCTTACAGAGAGTCTTAAGAAGGTCAATGACGTCGGTGTTAGTGCGGCTCATGTTGCAATTATCTACGATGGATATATTAACTCTGTTTTCGTTCAATTTTGGGCGATTTTCGAAATGAGCAAAATTGATCATAATATGCCTTAATATAGAAGTTCAATCGAAAATATGCGTTTTTGCTCGCGTAACAACTGCGATAATGTGCTGACCACGGTAATGAAGCAAGCAAATGTGATTTATCGGTGCCTGGTCTGCTTTGAGGAATATCCGCTATCAGACAACGATACATTGATGATCGATGAATATCTTCAAGAAAGCAATACCATTCATAAGTATCGTAACTATTTACAAAACGCACATGATGATCAAATCATCGAATTGGTTTATAAGAACTGTCCAGCACGCGGATGTAAAGAAACAATCGTAAATGCGGTTAAGATCTCTCAAAATGGTCAAGCGATTTACATCTGCCCCACATGCAAGCATCAATTCGAATAAGTAGCAAATGTGCTATTTCATTTTTTTTAAAAAAATATATATCAATGATTACACTTGCGGTTTAATCATCTCATTGACTTCCCATACTTCAATCATAGATGGGCTGACTTTGCGAGTAATCGATAGTGGACACTTGTTTTCGTAAATTTCTTTCTTTGCGATTTCACGGGGATCATACACTCCTTGTGGATCGGTATAGAGAATAGATCCACTGGAAATGTGCGTAGCGCGTGTTCCTACTACCATAGAATATTCATAAATCGTCATATACTCAGACGTGAGACGGTTTGCAGGCGCAACAATTTTGATTTCCGTACTTTCAGGAACCTGATGGTACACATGTGCGCGTTTCTTAGGTTTTTGTACTTCCACTTCATCGTCCACTTCATCATCCACTTCATCATCATCTTCGTCTTCTGCCTTTTCATCGTCGGGCTGATCATCGATATCCACGTCAACGTCCTCGACATCGTCGTAGACCGATTCTACATCATCTTCATCTTCATCGTTGTTGATAACAGGATCGTTCTTGCGTGCCTTACTCATGCTTCTGGTATATTATTACTAAAATAAATCAATTTTGCACTATAATGCTAACAATTGTATATTCAAGTATAACCGTCTAGTCGCATCATGAATTTTTCAAAATTCGTATTTTATATCAATGCAGCATTTGTATATGTCAAGCTATTGTTGTTTGATACAATCGACTATTATGTCAAATACTTGATCTTATCGCTTCCTGAATATATCTTTGATCATCCAATCATCAAGGTTCGCCAATTAAAACAAATTGACCCAAACATCGACAATGAAGACAGTGACGATGACTCTAACCTAACCATTGTCGATTATGATGTATTCGTATCCCAGTTAATCTTCGTGTTTAAAACGAATGAAGACCCCCCATTGATGACGCAACGTAAAATGCATGGGGCGCAATTGAGACCATTTGTTGATCAAAATGGTCGGTTTTTCATTGGCGCACTTGAACGCTATTATCCAAACCTTGACACTATTATTCTGAACTATATCAAATTGCCATCTATTGACTGTACGATCAATGAATCGGCATTCGAGAAGGTAACTAAAGTACTTGATGTTCCAACACGAAAGGATATTCGCTCAGGCAAGAACTGCCGCTTTGGCGTGATCCTGTAAGTGATAAAAAAATATTTTTTTATATTAAGCACATTCACTGATTGACTCAAGTGCCGTTAACACTGAATCGGCCAGTAACCCCGTAGTGTTCTCAATGACTACCAGCTTAGTCGTATATTGATTGATCACTTTATGGATAGTATCCATCATACTAGTGGATTGATTGCCTTTGTAGTGAAAGATCTCTTTATTGACAATTACTCTTTTTCGAAGATGCGAACCTTTGATCAAGAATGTAATACTTGGCATCGGCATGTCTTTATCAAAGTATCCAATCGTACTACAATATTTACGAATGATCGATGCTTTAGTAGTTGATTTACGTAATCTTGCAGGGATCTGATATGCAATGGCGCTAAACACGTATCTATCGCATAATACAAATTTACCCATTTTCAAATCTTCTTCAATCTGCACTCTAGATGCTTCTCTATCTGCCGCAAACATACTCAAAATATCATACTTTGATTCAATCGTAATTCTTCCGTTCAGATAATCATCGATTCGTTTACCTAGATCGCCGCTACGATTTGGAAACTTATAAACTGAATGCGGAACGCCCGCATTGCGATAATGCGATGCAATACGTTCAATGATCGTTGTTTTGCCCGCCCCGTTCACTCCTTCGAACACGATCAAGCATCCTTTACCCGTCATTGCAGTTACATATAGTATAGTGTATGTATATCAATTCTATAAAAAATGCATCACGGCTTCATGAAGTTAGTCGCAATCGAGTTCTCCAATCGAATAGACGATTCATTGTATGCATGTTCCATCATCGCAGCAAGGCGCTCTTTCTCGGTACGCTGAGTTTCGCCGAATTCCGCATAGAATGCTTCTCTATGGACAAGCGACAAGTCTTGAAGCTCATCGCGCATAGTCTTGCAATACATAGTTCCATGCGTTTCAATCACCAAATCACTGAAGATTTGAACAATATCATTCAAGGTGACATACTTGTTTGTTTGGAAATCGATGTATGTTAACTTGAAATCCACTGGAACTGCAATAGGCGCGGCAATCAACTGGGCATGGCGTTTAATTGCGTCTGCCAAGGTTTGCTTGTCTTCGACCAATTTTGATTCCATTTTTGCAATCTTAACTTCACGGGATTCACGATCCCTTACCGAAAGCGCGGGTGTAAGCAGCGAGCGCTCACGTAGCAACTCAAATTCAGCTTTTTCGATACGGCCATAAATTAGCAAATCATAAAAAATACAATTATGCATCATATCGCAAATACTTACATCGCCATCTGCTCTGATGATAGTGTATTCGCAATTGCAGATGAGACTAAATCTATGATATCCATAGCATCGTCTGAGTTGATGCTTGGAAACAGTTCTTTATCCTTAAGCATAATCTCTAATTCCGCAGTAGTCATAACGTCCCAAAGTGAGTCGTATGGGAGATTGTTTTTGCAAATGAACTCATAGTCGTAATCTTCTCTGATACGAAGTACAATATTTTGTTTCCACGTATTGATAGGATGCATAAGTTTACCCTCAAGCTTCCTTTCCGTAATTGCCTTCAACGCCGGTTTCATATTTATGTGAAGCTTCTTTGATTGTTCGGTATCAAGAACTACTTTATATCTAGATGCAATGTGCCGAGTTGCCCAACTCAGTAGATCTTCCGCGAGCGTGCCCGTTGTAGATGCAAACATCCGAGTAAGTCTAGACGATGCAACTGTCATATGCGAGCGTAAGATGTCGGGTCGCTCACTGATTGCATTACTGACGTCACGCCATGTACTAGTGAAGATAGTGCGCTTATTCACATATGCTTTACTGTAGTGTTTAGCCAATTTCGCAATAAATTTCTTTGCCGCGGTGAAAAGTGCATTTTCATATCGCTTGTAATTCTCTTTATTGATTGCGTCGATAGTATCCGCATCCATGGTCTCTTCGTCTATTGGAGATAATTCAACTGTTACATCTTTGAATTCGTCGCAAAAGGTAATCAATCTGGCAAATTGTCCTGTCAGCTCACCATCGAAGTAGTATTCTAGATCAATTTCAAGACCTTCTTCCATAACACGCTCTACTAGTTCCATGCAATCTCCAATTGAGTTTTTTGTTTGTTTTCCCTCCACATCATATGACCATGGGTAATACTTGCACATGACACACTTGAAACGCACATTCGGTTCAGGGATAGTATGATAGTTGATTTTACGGTATCGTTGAATCATGCGAGTTACAGAAGGGTTTTGCTTGTCTGGACGATACACCTTAGTCTTTGCGAATGCATCAATAGGCCATGTGGTAGTGAACACCCGAGAAATTGCTTGTTTGATGATGTCGATGATGTCACGAGTATTCCTGATGTCCACTACTTCGCGAAGAACCTCATTGATCACATCTTTCAATACATCCGATGCTCCTCTTTTAACGATCTCCAATCCTCTCAAGAACAGATTACGTGGAAAGAAGTCTACGTTCTCCTCATGCGGGATTCCAAAATACTTTTTTTTACTTAAGAATGCAACCGGATACAATACCTCTTCATATGCCATCTTCAAGAACTTCGAACCATTATCCTTCACTAGATGTTCATTAACTGCGTCTTTCGCAATTTCGATCTGTCTAAATGTCTCTTCCACAAGGTTGGTTCCATAAATTACTTTATCAGTAAGTCCAGTAAAGTACTCCCGATCGTATTCAACGAAATGTCTTGGGTTGCACGCGACATATAGAGAATCAGTATCTCCATAGTACACCTTCATCTTCAATGTTTCTTCTACAAAGCTTTTGATCATCCGCAAGTTGTGTCTGCCCATGCATGTTACACCGCCCGATACTTCGATAGCGCAAATATGCGAGAAGAAGCTGCCCATAACACCATACAGAGTATTCATGAAGATCTTGACTGCCTTTTGTTTTGAATCATTATTCGCATAATCAAACTTTGCTTCATTGTATTCTGCTAATCTAGGATACTTGTCAAGTGAGTCGTGTTCAAGATATGGTTTCATTTCCTGTTCCATTTCGTAAATGGTTTCACTGAAGTGCTTTAGTACTTTTTTGATACTTGCGCGACGATTGAACAGTTCTATAAGCAACTTCCCACAAACGCTATACTGCGATTCGTCGTTGTTATGGCGTACAAACCATGCATTCAACGGTTTCCCATTAAATGGAAACGACAAGTGAAGTAGCGTATGTCCCATTGCTTCTAGCTGCTTTGCGTAGTCGGCGTCAACAATCAGCTTCTCAGGCGATATATTGTAGGTCATGATGATCGATGGGTATAGCGAGGCAAAGTCAAGTCCAGAAATTGGGTATTGATTCCGGTTAGTATTTGTGTACTCAACGTAATCATGAATTACCTTTGGTGCAGTAGTTGGATCTACACGATCGTCAGAATGGTACATCTTGGCGAAGTGTTTTTCAATGAAAGCATACCCGCTGACGATATCTGAATCGTCAAACTCGACATTGTTGAGTTCTAAGTATTCATCTAATCGAAGCATTGGCTTGACGATGCCTTTAATTGGTGGAACTACAAATGCGCCAGGATACTTTGCATCAGGATCTTCTACTTCTGGCTTGTGCTTTGTATCGAAGAAATAACCTAGTTTGGCGCCACGATTCATTACCAAGTTGCACATTCGTGCACTTCCTGCAATAGTGAAACTATCATTTATCGACGTGTATGACATAGTACCAATCTCACGTCGATCTTGTACTACATTCTTCTTCAAGAGCAGTTTCTGAAGCACTACCGTATCGATGTAGCAATAATGCGCAACTGTGCACATCTCTTTACTACTACCTTCTCGATAAATTCTAAACATCTCTTGTACCGCCAAATCATCTTTGCTGCCAAGGTTGGATCTGCGCAAGCATTCGTTAAGGCGATGTGAATCAGCATTGGGTTCAAGTTGTTTAAACACAACCATTGTATCAAAGCTGACAAATCCTTCCATCTTTAATCCTCTACAAAGTGCGTCTGCAGTTGCACCATTGATCTTAATTCTCATTGGCTTTTTAGCTGAAGGATGAAACATCTGAAGACATTCGGACCGCAATTGCCATTGCTGTAGTTTGGTAATTGACATATCTTCAAGAAACGATGGTTGAATGCCAAGAATTCGCGTTTTTGTAATTATGTTGCGCCAATCGAATCCACTACCATTAAACTCAGTGATGAAATCAGGTTGCATCAACGACATTATTTTTGCAAATGCGGCAAGAAGGCATCGTTCCGATGCGCAATGAACAATTAACATTTCATCCATTGGATCGGTTTCCTTTAGTGTTAAACACACATTGAGAATCGACGCATCGCGCTTGACAAAGTGGTATGTCATACAAATCATGAATATTTCGTCTTTTGGATTTTTATCCGCGTCAGGAAATGCATCTGGCTTTGCGGGAATCATTTCAATATCAAAACTTGTAAGAATCATATTCTCATATTTTACCGCAGAGGCATCAATGCCACGATCAGTAGCTACTTGTGCCAGCTGTGCATCGTCCGTAATAGATTCAATATCCTTGATATCTACTTTCAATACAAATGCTGATTTATATGCAGTGCCGCGTTCCCGTTTATACTTGCGAATAATGTTCCACCCAGAAAGATTCAAATCGTAATCTCGTGAAACTACTCGGAAGTAAGACGATGAGTCGTTGTTGTATGTCTTCACTTGGTTTAGTTCACATTGTTTGATAAACGCATTCCGTAAACTAATTGTATTAAACTCAATACGCGCATATCGATATTGACGATGGTCAAAGTACATAAAGTCATTTCCTTGCTTGAATGTAATGGTATATGGAGATTCATCTAAACCTTCAACTGGCGCAGCGATATCATCAATGCGTCGTTGGATGTCCATATCGGACTCATTTTCGACAAGTCGAATGTCGACATAGGGCTTGATACCAGTGATAATCACTGTAGTCTTACTACCACATGGTAAGATACCATGGATGTAGAGCATATAATCACGCTTACTAGTGGACTGTGCTATGTCATTGCCCAGAAAGAGTAATTCTTTACCAGATGCAAGGGTAGCGTCAGTTTTTCGCTTTAAGGATACGTCCAGGAAGGAGTCGCGCTTGATCCCACATTTGACGAGTTCATTAGCGTTCTTAATGGACAGAACCTTGCCGTGAAACGTAGACATGCTTAACAGGGGATCGTAGGTTGAACTGATATATTTAGGTAATATCTTGTCAATTTTACAAAAAAAGACTTTGGTCTATAGACTACGGATACGCTCCACGCATTGAGATATGGCGTTAAATACACATTTTGTAATAATTATCAATATCATTATGGGCATTATTACTATTATAATTAATATTAGCTTTTCTGCTAGCTCATGTCTCTGTGGATTATCACGTAAGTTCATTCTCTAATATTGGAAACACGACTTGCTTGAATGGATACTCCCTTATACTTGACCGTGTTTATTTGACGATTGTTGTCGGCATCGTACATCTCTTGCGTTTTCCAATAACTATATCTACGCGGGCTAGCAGTGATACTTACATGCACCCCTTTAAGGTCGTGCAGTGACTCCCAATCAATAGAAATGTTGAATCTGGCATTCGACACATTTACAACAACCGTATCATTAACGGTTGTTTTTTCGTAAAAGTAAGACATTAAGTTGGTGATACGTTCGATATGAACTTTGTCTACGCGCATACAAATACGCTTTTCGTCAATAATCGACAGGA
>JACCDX010034793.1_pt1 | contig 20812 bp, 11 predicted proteins | sample 7449681 | NCBI WGS metagenome assembly JACCDX01 (sample SAMN15323450, study PRJNA562643) | freshwater metagenome | isolation source: river surface water | place: USA:Blue River Watershed | collected 2017-08-18
CGCCACCGCCGCCGCCGCCACCGCCGCCGCCGCCAACGTCGTCGTCGGTGCTGATCTCGACACGCGCCGGCCTGGTCGCCGACGATGCGCTGGCCAGTGCCAATGTGCGCATCTGGCACGATGCCAACGCCAACGCGCGGGTCGATGCGAACGAGCTGCAGGCCACGCTGTCGAGCAGCAGCATCGCCGACCTGCGCGGGCAGTTCGACATGCCTGCCCCCGTCGTGCAGGCATTTGCTTCGCCGCTGGGCGTGCTGCAGTTCACCTCGACCGGCGGCTCGGCGATGGTGCTCGGCCAGCAGGTAGCCGTCTCCGGTCCGGTGCAGTACATGTCGTACATGACGCATCCGATCGCGGACAGCGACACGCATTTCCAGACGGTGCTGAGTCCGGTGTCGACGCTGGCGTCGCACCTGTTCAGGAATACGCTGGCACAGGGAGCGCCTTCGAATTTCGACGCCGATGCGCGTTATGCCGAAGACCTCGGTTTCGTCGCCGCCACGCTGGGCGTGCCGATGTCGGCATCCCAGCTGTCGTCGACGGCGCCGGACCGGGGCGCGCCGCAGCGCATCATCGCCGAGCGGCAGATGAACGCGCTGCTGAACGTACTGGTGGCGCTGGCCAGCGGCAAGAGCGATGCCTCCGACCCGGCCGCTTCCGCACAGGCGACGGCCGCGATGGCGCAGCAGCTCGCGAATTACCTCGTGAACCACGGCAGCCTCGATCCGGCCGACCCGGCGCAGCTGAGGCTGCTGCTGGCCAGCGTGCTGCCGCAGTCGCTGGCGATCGATGACGCACTGGCGGCCGGTCTGGCGCCGCTGATGTCGGCGTTTGCGCTGGCGGCCGACGGCGACCACGGCATGGCGCTTGCGGCGCAGGCCGTGCTGCCGCAGCTCGCCAGCCTGATGGCGTCCCTGAACGCGCCGATGGTGAACGGCACGCTGGACGCGGCTGCCACGCAGTCCCTGCTGGCGACGGAACTCGAGCGGCTGCGCACTTCGCTGCAGAGCGCGCTCGCCGACGGCACGCCGTCGGCCTATGCGCGCGTGATCTTCAATGGCAGCGGCGCATTCATCGACCGCAATGTCGACGGCCGGCTGGACGATGCCGACAAGGTCGGGGGCAGCCTGGTCGCCGCGAATTTCGGCGCGGGCGGCAACGCCGACCTGGCGGCGAACCGGGTCGTGATCAGCTGGCAGGGTTTGCCGCTCGCGGCGCAGGTGGCGACGCTGTCGGCGCTGAATGCGAATGATCGTGTTGCGATCGATCTCGACAGTGCCAATTTCGCCAATGCGCTCGACCTCAAATGGGCGGCCGCCGATGCGAATGCGCTGCTGAAGGCGGCGCAGGACAAGGGAGTCAAGGCCGATCTGTCGCTGACGGCGCGCGGCGCGGGTGCGGTGGCGAAACTCAGCGTCGGCAAATTGCCGGAAGTCGATGCCACGCAAGGCGTCACCGCACAGTTCGGCGCGATCGCTGTCCTTGCGGCAGGCAACTTGCATGGCGTGGCCGGCAGCGAGGCCACTTTCATTGCCGGGCTTGGCGGCAGCACGGCCGGCAGCATTGCCGGTCCCGTCCGCGTGCAGGCAGCGGGCGCGGGATCGAAGGCCAGTTTCACGGCGTTCTCGAACCATGCGCTGGGCACGGCCGACGTTGCCGCCGTTACGACCGGCTTCGGCGCGAGCGCGAATGCGGTGCTGCGTTCGGCGGCCGACCGGTCGCTGACAACGGGCGCGCTGTCCTCCGTCAGCCATGGCGTTGGCAGCGACGCCGTCGTGCGGGCCGAGGCAGGCTCCGGCGGGGCGACGGCGTCAAGCGCCAGCGCCCATGCCGCCGGCGCCGGCAGCACGGCCACGATCGAGCTGGCGGCGGCCGGCGGCGGCCTGAAGATCGGCGCCACCAGCGGCAGCAGTTTCGTGCATGGCGACGTGTCGGCAAGCGCTTCCGGTTCGGTGCTGACGACCGGCGACCAGACCCGCGCCAACCTCGCCCGCGTCGAACTTGTCCCGGCGGCCGGCAGCCTGGCTGTCGGCGCCACACTGTCACAGGCGTCCGGGCTGGGCAGCCGGGCCAGCATCGTGCTGGGTTCGGGCGCGGGTGCCGTGGTGGTGAATGGTGCAGCAGCGATCGAGGCCAGCGGGATGGAATCATTGGCATCGATCCACCTGTCCGGCAAGGTGGCCGGCACATCGACCGCACCGGCCGTGCAAATGGCCGGCCTGTCGCAGTCCGCGACCGGCCTCGTGTCGAATGCGTCGACGTACATTGCCGCAGACGGCGGGACGATGGCGTTCGCCGGTCCGGTCGTCTCGCTGGCGAGCGGGGGTCAGGCGGTATCCGAGATGCAGCTGGCAGCGCGCCAATCCGCGATGTCGTTCAGCGGCAGCTGGACACAGTCGGCCACGGGCTATGGCGCGCTGGCGATTACCGAAATCACCCGCCAGGGCAACGTGGCATCTGCGCTGAATTTCGGGCAGGCGCTAAACCTGACCGTGACCGGCGCCAACGCCGGCGCAAGCCTGTGGCTGCAGGCCGGTTCACCGGCGGCCGGCGGCGACGTCAGCGTGCACAGCATCCAGCTGAATGCAGCGGGAAGCCAGCTCATCCAGAGCTCGCAGATCGACCTGTCGCTGGTGACCGAATCCGGGCAGTTCACTAGTTCGGCCGGCATGGATTTCCGCACCCTCGGCGCGAACGCGCTGATCGAAGCCGAACTGGGTTCGCGTTCCGGTGCGGCCAACATCTTCGGCATGCAGCAGCACGTGGGCAAGGCGGGCAGCTTGATCATTGCGAATTTCATCGCGGGCGAGGCGCTGGGCTTTGGCAGCGGCATCCACATCACGGCCACCGATGCGCTCACTTATGCAGGCACGACCTTTGATGCCGGCACGGCGTTTTCCATCGCCGGTCCGCAGGTCGATGCAGGAAATGCGTTTCTGATGGAGGCGTCCGGCTATGGAAGCGGAACGGATGCCGTATTGAATGTCGATGGTGCGAATGTCGAGATCGACGGACGAGTGAGGCTCTACCGCGATGCCGGGACAGGCGCCATCGATGGCGCAAGGGATTTCACGCAGCTGTCGGTGTCGACGCTGGCGAGGGATGTCGATATCAGCGGGCCACTCGAGCTGGTGGCGGACGACGGCGCCGTGAATGCCAGGGTGCAGGCGACATTGAACTCGGTGTCCGGGCATGTCAGCCTGGGCAGCGCGCTGATCGAGTCGCAGGCATTCAACAGCAGCGCACGACTGAATGTGCACCTGACCCGGGAGACGGCGGTCGATGCGGTGTCGCAGTTTGCCGTCGCCGGCGACTTTGAGCTGCGCTCGACTGCCGCGGGTACGGCCGGTGCCGGCAATCGCGGTGCCATTGCCACGGTGATTGCGGAGGGACCCGGCGCGTCTTATGTGATCGGCGGGGATCTCGGCGTGCAGGCCGAGGGCGATCTGGCCTACGCCAGCGCGCTGCTTGAGGCGCGCCCGGTGGAGGGTGCGGTCGCTAGCCGTATCGATGGCGGGATCGCCGTGCAGGCGGTGGGCGTGGGCAGTACGGCTGCCGTCAGCCTGGCCGGCGCGTCCACGCTGTCGGTCGGCGGCGACATCGCGCTGCAGGCCGTGGGCCTCGGCGCGCAGGCGGTGCTGGACATGGCGAACCTGTCCGATTTCGATGGACAGCTGACGGTGACGGCCGGTTCCGCGCAGGCGTCCGGCGACGGCGGCGCGTACGCCCGCGTGAGCGTGCAGGTGCTGTCCGACGTGGCGGGGCAGGTGTGGGTGGCGGATCCGGTGCATGCGCTCGATATCGCCGTGCTGGACATCTCGTCGGCCGTTCACGGCGGGTCGGTGCAGCTTGGCACGGCCGGCAGCACGGGCCTGGCCTACCTGCAGCTGCGCGACGCGATGACGGAGCAAGTCGATATCGCCGGCAGCCTGGGACGAGCCGTCGTTGCGCTGCACATGGAGGATGAAGACTTCAGCGCCAGCGAACTCAAGGCGGGGATGATGAGCTTGTCCGGGTTCCGCCAGGGCATCGACAAGTTCCGGTTTGATTTCACGCAGCTGCCGGCGCAGGCCTGGCAGGGGTTCATCAGCGTCGGTCCCGGCACCGTCGAGGCGCAGCTGGACGAATTCCTGCAGAAGGCAAACTTCCAGCTCAGTGGCTTCACGCAGGGAGGGTACACGGCGACCTTTATCGGGCAGGACGAGTACATCGCCTTCGACTACGATGGCATCGGTGTGACCGGCCTGATCAAACTGGTGAACGGTGCCGATGGCTCGGTAACCGGACCTGGCCTGGCTGGCGTGCTGACGGTTCCGCAGCAGCTGAGCCTCGATGTGACAACGATCTCGCAGACAGACGTCAGCGATGCCGGTTCCGAATCGAAGTCCTCCGGCGACATCAGCCGGGGAGCGGTGGCGGTGTCCGCGAGCGCGCTACAGCGCAACACGTTTGACCTGACTGCGTCGGCCGGCCAGGTCAGCACCGGCCATCTGACGGTCGGCGCCGGTGCGTATCGCAGCACCGTGGTCGCGCTGCTGAACGCAGGCGGGGCTACATCGAATGTCACGGTCGGCGGCAACCTGCAGGTGGCGGCCAGCGGCGTGGGCAGCACGGCCGAGGCCAGCCTGACTCCCGGGGCCGCTGCGGTGATCACCGGCGACTTCACGGCAAGCGCTTCGGCAGCGCAGTCGATCGCCAACGTCGTCCTCTTCAATGCCGGCACGCGCTTCGAGGTCGGCGGCACGGTCAGCCTGGAGGCGGCCGGCGACTATGGCAGCGTGATGGTGCTGTATGTGTCTCCGGTGGTGCCGGATGGCGCCACCGAGGTCGACTTCCAGTCGGCCGTCTCGCTGAGATCCACCGGCCTCGGTTCGTCCGTGCAGATGGACCTTGGCCACAGCGGTGACGACGGACAGACATCGATGGGACTGGTGCGGGTCGAGGCGGTGGGTGACGAGTCGGAGGCGACACTGATCAACCGGCTGCAGACCGGCGAGGTGCTGTTCGGCGCGGACCTGATCGTCCATGCGACCGGTGCCGGCGCGGCCGCGCGCGTCGAGACCGTGCTGGCGCCATCGTCGAGCGAGACCCGTGTCGGGAAAATCTCCACCGCTGGCCAGCTGGAGGTTCACGCCAGCGGCGCACGGTCATCCGCCTCGACGCTGCTGTCTTCTTCCTCCGGCAAGGCCGACCTGAGCCTGGGCGGAATGGCGTCTGCGTTCGCGAGCGGCTACCTGAGTTCGGCCAGCGTCGACCTGTCGACGCTGTCGGGCACTTTGCTGTTGCCTGCGCTGCTGGTCGAGGCCTCCGGCGTCGGGAGTACGGCGGAGGGCAGGGTCGTGGTCGCCGAAGCCTTGTTCGACCCGGAGAACAATCCGGAGGGCGCGTCCGGCGACGGCGATCTGGCGATTGCCGGCAACGTGTCGGTCTATGCGCGTGCGCTCGGAGCCCAGGCCGGCAGCCAGATCGGCGCTTACAACGGCGACCTCAGCATTGGCAGCCTGCGCGTCGAGGCGTCGGCAGGGTCGGCCAGCCTGGACTTGCAGGCAGGTACGCTGGGTCGTGCCGGGTTCTTCATCCTGAATGCAAGCACCGGCAAGGTCAGCGTCGCCGGCGACGTGTTGCTGCGGGCGACCGGCGCCGAGAGCGCCGTGACGGCCAGCATGGTGTCGCACAACGAGGGCATGAGTTTTGGCGCGTCGCTGAAGGTGATTGCCGCCGGCGAGAACAGCAGCGCCGGCATGGTGGCCGAAGCGACATCGAACCATGTGTCGATCAGCAATTTGCTTGATGTCAGTCTCCTGCCATCCGTGCCATTGACCGTCACTGGCGAGGTCGCGGTGCTCGCGTCGAATGCCGGTGCCGATGCCAATCTCAAACTGTCCACCGGGCGAGGCGAACTTCGTGTCGGCGGCAACGTCGGTGTGCAGGCCACCGGCGAGCGCGCGACCAGCGCGGCCGAACTGGCCGGTTACTATGCCAACCTCGTCCTCGGCGGGGATGTCAGCACGCTGGCGTCCGGCGACCATAGCCACGCCCAGCTGCAGGCCCACAGCTCAGGGAGCAATGCCTTTACCACCCTGTCCGACCTGCCCGGCCGGATCAATGTTGCCGGCAATGTGGAGGTGAAGGCCACCGGTACGAATGCCCTCTCGGAGATTGCGCTGCGCGCGAATCCCCACAACGGCGTGGCCGTCGGCAAAGGCGTCAGCGTCAGCGCCGAAGGCGCCGGTGCAACGGCCACGCTGGCGCTGGAATCGGCCACGATCATGTCCGAGGAGGCATTCAACGAGGTGACCGTGGCCGAACGGGTGAGGCTGCTGGCCTCGTCCGTCAACAGCACCGCGACCGCCAACCTCGAGGCCCGCTATGGCGATGTGTCCATCGGCGGCTTGTCGGTCCTCGCGAGCGGCACCGAGAGTCAAACGACGCTGCATGCGAAGGCGGCCGACACCCTCGGCCTGTTGCAGGGCGGCCTGGACGTGCAGGCGAGCGGCTTCGGCAGCCGGGCCGAGGTGGAACTGTCTTCGTCCGCCGGCGCAGTGACGGTGAATGGCGGCGTGTCGCTGATCGCCAGCGGTGAGGCGAGCCAACTGGATGTCGCGCTGACCTCGGCGGCGCGCCTGACGATCATGAAGGATGTCCGCGCAAGCGCGCTGGCGGACGGCAGCGAGGTGAACCTCACGCTGTCACAGAGCGCCGGGCCGACGGTCTCGGTGGCCGGCCATATCCGGGTGGCCGCCGACAGCGGCGTGGGCGCCGTCAGCGGTGCGACTGCGACGGCCGACCTGACGCTCGGGAAATTCGGCAGTGCCAGTGTCGACCTGTCCCTGACTGCGGCGCAGGGCAGCGACCATGCATCAGTCACGCTGCAGCTGGTCGGCGCCGGCGGCACCGTCAAGCTCGGCGCGACCGGCCAGCGCGGCACCGCCGAGCTGACGCTGGCGGGCGATACGGCGGAAAGCGGCAATCAGTTCGTCGAAGTGATCGACGTCGATTTCACCGGCCAGCTCGGTCATGCCAGCGTCAACTTCAACATCGATCAGGACAACCTGACCGCCGCCGAGATAACCATGCTCAAGGTCGTCGGCTTCCGTGCGGACGCCGATGCGCTGCACTTCGGCAACCTGCAGGGTATTCAGGCGGCGGACGGGCTGACGACGACACTGACCGGATTCATGAATTCCGCGCTCGAGCATTTCAACATGGACGGCGGCGATGAAGCGGTGCCCGTCACGGGCGTGCTGGTCGGTGGTTCGCTGGTGCTGGACAAGACCTTCATTGCCTACGATATCGACGGCAGCGGCATCACGGCCATCATTGAACTCGACAATGTCGATCCGGAAGCCTTCCTGAATGCTTACCGGACAGCGAACGGGCTGGGTTGAGCCCGTCGCTGTTGCCACGCTGCCTGCTCGGGCTCAGTCGAAAATTTCGCTGAGCCACGAGCTGTGCTTGCGGCGGTGCGGGTAATCGTGCCGCGAATGCTCATGGCGCTCCTGCGGATACGATGCAGGGCGTTGCTCGGCGCCGCGCGCGGGCGGCGCCGATTGCGCTGCCCGTTCGAGCAGCTTGTCGAGTTCGCCGCGATCGAGCCAGACACCGCGGCATTGCGGGCAGTAATCGATCTCGACGCCTTGCCGCTCGCTCATCACGAGCAGGGTGTCGGTACAAGACGGACATTTCATCGCGAGTGTCTCCTTTATTTTCTGTACGCGCTCATTCGCCCGAGCTGCCGAAGCCGAGCAAGTGCAGCAGGCTGGTGAACAGGTTGAACAGCGACACGAACAGGCTGACGGTCGCCAGCACGTAATTCGTCTCTCCGCCATGCACGATCGCGCTGGTCTCGTACAGGATCAGTCCGGCCGACAGCAGCGCGACCATGGCGGACACGGCCAGGCCGAGCGCGGGCATCTGGAAGAAGATCGCGGCGAGGCCGGCAAGGATCGCCACCACCATCCCGGCAAACAGCATCCCGCCCACCCAGCTGAAATCGCGCCGGGTCGCCAGCACCCAGCCGGACAGCGCGAGGAAGGTCACGCCGGTGGCGCCGAGCGCCAGCGCAATCGTGCCCGCGCCGCCCGGCAGGCTCAGCGTGCGCGACAGCAGCGGGCCGAGCGTGTAACCCATGAAGCCGGTCAGCGCGAACACCGCAGGCAGCGCCCAGCCGCTGTTCTTTAGCCGGTGAACCGCGAACAGCAGGCCGAAATAGCCGACCAGGGTGAGGATCACGCCGGGTGCGGGCAAGGCCAGCGCCGTGCTGGCGGTGGCAATGCCTGCGGCAAACAGCAGGGTCAGTGATAGCAGCGCATAGGTATTGCGCAGTACGCGCTGCGCCTGTTCGGGCAACGCGGCCATGACGCCCGTGCTGGACGGCAAGCTGCCGGTACGGGCAATGGCAATGCTTTTCGGTCGTTCCAAAGTTCCCTCCAAGAGTGGCTGAAAGACTCGATTGTTGTGCTGGCGCAACATTTTTTCACGTTGCGAGCCTGCTTATCATGGGGAGGTCCACGCTTCCGTCAAAGCAGAATGAACAAGAAGGAAAATTCGCAAAAAGCGAAGCCTTCTGTGGCGTCGCGTCGCAGCATCGCGTAGAGCGAAAGACCGGCGCAAGACCGGCACAGGAGCAGAAAAAGAAAAATGCCCCCGTGCGCCGGTCGGCAAGTCAACGACGGCCACTCGGGCGGGCCGGCGAAAAAATGATGGAAAATCACGGGATTCGGATTTTCTCCGGCGACCGCAGTCGTCGCTTGTCCATCGTGAAAATCCACCGAACCGGCGTCGCCAACTGCAGGCAAACCGCTGCCTGCGATTTATCGGCGGATTGCTGTTTAACGAGAATGTCAAACACCGTGCATTATTCTGTCGAAGCCGAATCGATGTCAGTGGCCCTTCACATTCGCGATGGCGCCAACCCTGAAAATCGTTGATCGAACCGGGGTTTTATAATAAGTTACGGCTGCGGCAAAGCGCCACTTGGCAACAGGATTTTTTGCGCGCAGTTCAATCGGATTTCTAACTTACCTCAAGTACTGCATAGGAGATTGCAAGATGAAACAAACTCTGGTTCGCGTGGCCGGACTCTCTGCGATGGTCGTTCTGGCTGGCCTGGTGACCGGCTGCGCCAGCAACAAGGACCTGGCTGCCCTGAAGGATTCCGTCGATGCGCAAATCGCCGAAATCCGCGCAATTTCTGACAATGCAGTGAACCGTTCGCAGAGCGCAGAGCGTTCGGCTGATTCGGCTCTGAAGAATTCGCAAGACGCCGGCGCCGCATCGCAGCAGGCAGTGAAGACGTCGCAGGACGCGAACAGCGCCGCACAGGATGCCGTCAAGACCGCTAACGCCGCTGAGTCGAATTCGAAGAGCGCCAACGCTGCGGCAGACGCTGCTGTCAGCAACAGCAAGGAAGCGCTGTCGATCGCGGAAAGCCAGAAGGCAGCGCTGGAGGCAGCCGTGATCGCATCGAAGAAGGCTGAAATCGCCGCCTACGACGCAGCCGGCATGGCCGCAAACGCACGTTCGACCGCCGCCGCAATGCGCAGCAAAATGGAAGAAAGCATTGCCGTGAGCAGCGAAGCGAAGGCACTGGCCTATGAACTGCGCGCTGAAATGATCAACGCCGGCATGGCCCGTGAAAAAGCCGAAGGCGCAAGCCAGGATTAATTCCCCGGCAGGCAGGCCGTAAAATCCCGGCAGCAGTTCGCCGGGATTTATCGCGGCGCCGTAGGGAAAAACTCCCGCAACCTCCGGTGGCGGGAGTTTTTTTTGGCGGATCCGTGCGGATTCAGATTTTCCCGAGTCCGGCGCGTTTTGCCAGTGCTTCTGCCGCTTCCTTGCGCTCGCTGTAGCGATCCACCAGATAAGGCGCGATATCACGCGTGAGCAGCGTGAATTTCACCAGTTCTTCGATCACATCGACCACGCGGTCGTAATACGCCGAAGGCTTCATGCGACCGCCTTCGTCGAATTCCTCGTAAGCCTTGGCGACCGACGACTGATTCGGAATGGTCAGCATCCGCATCCAGCGGCCGAGCACCCGCATCTGATTCACTGCATTGAAAGATTGCGAGCCGCCGCAAACCTGCATGACCGCCAGTGTCTTGCCCTGCGTGGGCCGGATGGCGCCCAGTGCAAGCGGAATCCAGTCGATCTGCGTTTTCATGATGCCGGTCATCGCACCATGTCTTTCCGGCGATGACCACACCATGCCTTCGGCCCACTGGCACAACTCCCGCAACTCGGCCACTTTCGGATGGGTGTCGGCGGCGTCGTCCGGCAGCGGCAGGCTCGACGGGTGGAAGAAGCGCGTTTCTGCGCCGAACCGCTGCAGCAGCCTTGCCGCTTCCTCGGCCAGCAAACGGCTGAACGAGCGCTGGCGAAGAGAGCCATAGAGCAACAGGATGCGCGGCGGATGGGTGGCGCGCCTGCCGGCGAACAAGGCGGTTTCGTCGATGGGGCGGAAGCAGTCTTCCGACAGGCAAGGGGTATCAGAGGTATCGGGCATGTGGAGAATGGACTGGATTCATGCCGGCTCCTTGCCGGCACGTGGTGCGATTGCCTCGTTGCGGTTGTCTCGCGTAGCCGAAGGTGGTGCGCTTACGCCGTCTCGCCAAGCCGGCCTTCGCGGAAATCGCTCAGTGCCTGGTAGATCTCCGCCTCGCTGTTCATCACGAACGGCCCATACTGCGCGATCGACTCGCGCAGCGGGCGGCCGGCGATCAGCAGTACCTTCGCCTCGGCGTCGGCCTCGATGATCACGCCGTCGGCCTGTGCGTCATTGGCAAGGATTGCCATGCGCTTCGTCGGCACGCGCTGTCCGGCCACGTTCACGTCGCCGCGGTACACGTAGACGAAGGCGTTGTGACCGGCCGGTACGGGCTGCGAAAAGCGCGTGCCTGCGGGCAGGTGGAGATCGAGGTAGAGCGGCTCGGTGATGCTGCGCGTGACGGCGCCTGCCACGCCGTGGCTGGCGCCGGCGATCACGGTCACGGCCACGCCGTCACCGGTCGCGAATTTCGGCAGGTCGCTGTCCTGAAAGTCCCGGTACCAGGGCTTGGTCATCTTTTCGCTGCTGTGCAGGTTCAGCCACAGCTGGAAGCCTTCCATCACGCCTTCTTCCTGCTGCGGAATCTCGGAGTGGATCACGCCGCGCCCGGCCGTCATCCATTGCACGCCGCCGTTCTGCAGCAGGCCTTCATGGCCGGCGCTGTCACGGTGCAGCATGCGGCCGGCGATCATGTAGGTCACGGTCTCGAAGCCGCGATGCGGATGGTCGGGAAAGCCTGCGATGTAGTCGTCCGGATTGTCGCTGCCGAAGGCATCGAGCATCAGGAAGGGATCGAGGCGACGCTGCAGGTTGTGCGTCAGCACGCGCGTCAGCCTGACGCCGGCGCCGTCGGAGGTTTCCTGTCCGGCGACCAGCTGCTCCACACTGCGCGACTGCGCGACGATGGCCTTGCTGTCAGGGATGTTCATGTCATTTCCTTTTCGCTGAATGCAAAATCAAAATTCGGTGCACAAAAATTCACGCCGCCCGGCGGCGCCAGTACATCCGGACCGCTCGCCACGACGCCGCTCGGTTCGAGGTGACGGTGCGAGTGGCGGTGATGAGAGCGGGTCTGCGTGCGCATGATAGCTGCAGTGCGGCTTCACTCGCTTGCCGAGGTCTGCCCGCAGTACCTTGGCGTGTTTGCGACAAAAATGCTCGCCGTGCGACGATCCGGCCGCCGAGGTGATTATTCTTCTCGACTTTCGCATGGCATTGAAATCTATAATGCCGACATGCAAGCAGCCGTTTGAAACTTCATAACCAGTGCATGACTTCCTGACCCCGGCCCGGCATGCCTGAAATCCTTCCTTCCTCCCCCTCGCTTCCGCTGCGGTGGTTCGCCATCCTCGGCCTTGGCTACGTCGCGTTGGGATGGGTCGGATTGCAGCTGGCTGTTCCCCCGGGTTATGCGAGCCCGGTATTCCCGGCGGCCGGACTGGCGCTGGCGCTGGTCCTGACGAAGGGCTATCGCATCCTGCCCGGCGTCTGGCTGGGATCGTTCGTGCTGAACCTGCTGCACTCGTGGCATCACGCGGAATTCGAGTGGATCCCGCTGGTGGCCGCGGTCCTGGTGGCGCTGGGCGCGACTGCGCAGGCCGCCGCAGGCGCGTGGCTGGTGCAGCGGCGCCAGCGCCAGCGTTGGCGTTTGCTGGAGCGCGAGCAGGATGTCTTCGTCTTCATGGTGTGGGGCGGGATGCTGTCCGGACTGGTGTCGGCAAGCATCAGCGTCGCCACCCTGGCCGCCCTCGGCTTGATCGCGCCGCTGCAGGTCGTATTCACCTGGTGGACCTGGTACACCGGCGATGTGCTGGGCGTGATGATCTTCGCGCCGCTGATCCTCTGCTTCCTGATGCCCGGCACGCTGTGGCAACAGCGCCGTCGGCGCGTGGTCGCGCCGATGCTGCTGACGCTCGCCATCACCGGCGCGGTCTTTTATGCGGCTGCGCGGGCCGAATACAACGCCGAAGCCCGGCGGCTGCAGGAAGACGGGCAACAGCTGGCAGACCGGATTTCCGACCACCTGATGCGGCACCGCGAGATACTGTCCTCGATGCGCAATTTCGCGGTGGCGACACCCGAATTCAGTTTCCCGCAGTTCGAGCGCTTCACGCGCCACGCGCTGAAAGAGAACCCGGACATTTCGGCGCTGAGCTTCAATGACCTGGTCGAGGAAGCCGATCGCAGCGCCTATGAAAAGCGCGCGGGCAGCCTGACGTCGCGGCCCGATTTCCAGATCACCGAGCGCAATGCGCAGGGCCGGCTCGTGCGGGCCGGCACAGCGTCGCGGCATGTCGCGGTGCGCTTCATCGTGCCGCTAGACCGTAACCTGCCGGCGGTCGGCTACGACATTCATTCGGAGCCGGTACGTCGGCAGGCGATCGAGAGCGCGCTCAGAAGCGGCTCGATGGCCATCACCGCGCCCTTGTGGCTGGTGCAGGACCAGCGTCGCCGAATCGGCCTGCTGGAACTGTATCCCGTGTACCGCCCGTCGGCCGATGGCTCGCCGGAGCAGCGCGGCACGCCACTGGGCTTCGCTGTCGGCGTGCTGAAGGTTGACGAGTTGATCGATATCGCCCTGAAGGGCGTGGTGCCGCCGGGCTTGCGGGTGCAACTGCGCGACATGCATGCACCCGCCGCGAATTCCCTGCTGTATCGCTCCGATGCGAGCGCGCTCGAGGCTGCGCCCTTCGACCCGGGCACCGTCGCATGGTCGAAGGCGATCAGCATTGCGGACCGCAGCTGGGAACTGGCGCTGGTGCCGACCGACCTGTATGGCGAACAGGGCCGGCGCTGGTTCGCATGGGCCGTCGGCGTCGCCGGCCTGTTGTTCGCCAGCCTGCTGCAGGTGCTGATGCTCGGCATGACCGGACGCGCTGCCGTGGTCCAGCGCAAGAACGATGAATTGCTGGAGAGCGAGCGCCGCTACCTGCAATTGTTCAACGAGAACCCGTTGGCCGCATGGCTGGTCGATACGGCGAGCCGGCACTTCCTGCTGGTGAACGACCGTGCCGTGGCCCATTACGGCTGGCCGCGCGAAGCCTGGCTGCAGATGCGGCTCGATGACATCGTGCTGGCCGACCGTGCCGGCAATGAGCAGCAGCATCGCCGCAGCGACGGCAGCCGCATCGACGTGCGGGTCAATTCATCGCCATCGACCTATGGCGACATTGCCGCGCGGCTGGACGTGGTCGAGGACATCACGCAGGAAAAGCGGATTCAGGCAAGGCTGCTGCTGGCCGACAAGGCACTGGCCAGCAGCAGCGACGGCATCGTGGTGATCGACATCCGCGGCGTGGTCGTCTCCGTCAACCCGGCCTTTACCCGCATCACCGGCTACGGCAGCGACGAGATCGTCGGCGCGAAGGCCAGTGTGCTGAACTCGCGCCGCCAGCCGCCTGCCTTCTACCGGCAGATGTGGCGCAGGATCAAGCGCGAGCGGCAATGGCAGGGCGAACTTTGGAGCCGGCGCAAGGATGGCGGCGAGTTCCTCGAGCGGCTCAGCGTCAGCGCAGTGCTCGACGATGCCGGCAGGGTGTCGCACTACCTCGGCGTCTTCACCGACATCACCGCGCAGAAACAGGCGCGCGAGAAGATCGACTTCCTCGCGTTCCACGATGCGCTCACGCACCTGCCCAACCGGGTGCTGGGACAGGACCGGCTGAAGCAGGCCGTCGTCTCCGGCGCGCGCCATCACCGGCAGTTCGCGGTGCTGTACATGGACCTCGACAAGTTCAAGTACGTGAACGACACGCATGGCCACTCGACGGGCGACGCCTTGCTGCGGGCGGTGTCGCAGCGCCTGATGCACCTGTTGCGCACGGAAGACCTGCTGTGCCGCCTGTCGGGCGACGAATTCATGATCATGCTGCAGGATATGGAAGACCAGCAGCATGTCGTCGGCGTCTGCGAGAAGATCCTCGGTCGGCTGGACGAACCCTTCGACCTCGAGGGCCTGCGCCTGCACACGTCATTCTCGATCGGCGTGGCGATGTACCCGCAGGACGGCGCCGACGCCGAGACCCTGATGCGCAACGCCGACACGGCGATGTACGAGGCCAAACTCGACGGCCGCAATACCTACCGCTTCTTCGATCAGCAAATGAATGCGGCCATGCTGCGCTATGTGCAGACGCGCGACGCCTTGCGGCTTGCGCTCGAGCGGCAGGAGTTCGAGCTGCATTACCAGCCGCAGATCGAGCTTGGCACCGGCCGCGTCGTCGGCGCGGAGGCGCTGGTGCGCTGGCATCGTCCCGGACGCGGCCTGGTGATGCCGGCCGAGTTCATCGGCGCCGCCGAGGAAAGCGGATTGATCGTAGCCCTGGGCAAATGGGTATTGCGCGAGGCCTGCCTGCAGGCGGCCGCCTGGCGTGCCGCCGGCTGGGCGGATGCCGTCGTGGCGGTGAACCTGTCGGGCGCGCAGTTCCGCCACGGGCAACTGGAGGACACGATCTTCGCCGCGCTGCGCGAGTCCGGATTGCCGCCGCGCGGCCTCGAGCTCGAGCTGACCGAGTCCATCCTGCTGGGCGATGTCGAAGCGGTGATGAGCAGCGTGAGCCGGCTGAAGGCGCACGGGCTGCGGCTGTCGATCGACGACTTCGGCACGGGCTATTCCAGCCTGTCTTACCTGAAACGCTTCAGCGTCGACAAACTGAAAATCGACCAGTCCTTCGTCCGCGACATCCTGCAGGACGAAGAAGACCGCGCGATCGTGCAGGCGGTCGTGCAGATGGCGCGCAGCCTCAACCTGCGCACGATTGCCGAGGGTGTCGAGGATGACGAGCGGGCGCGCATGCTGGAGCAGCTCGGCTGTGACGAAGGGCAGGGTTTTGTCTTCACCCAGCCGCTGCCGGCACGGGACTTCGAGCGCTGGTTGCAGCGGCATCGCGCGATCGCTCCATAGGCTGCGCGATTGCGGGAAGTTCGCGGATTTCGGCCATCAGGCCATCACGGAAGGGGCGGACCAGAATGAGCACGCTGTCGGACTATGTGGTGCGCCGCCTCGACGCCGGCCGGTCGGGTGCGGAGGTGTGTGCCGAGTTGATGGCCGTCGGCTGGTCGAAGGAGGCGGCGGAGGCCGCGTATCGCGACGGCCTGCTCGCCCTCGGCATTCCCCGGCCGGACGGTTCCCGCGATGCGCCCGGCGTGGCGGGCGCCGGCACAGCGCCGAAGGCGGCGACCCTGGACATCGCCGTCAACCTGTTCTCCTTCATCCTGCTGGGCATCGTGGTCGGCGCGCTGATCGTGCTGTGCTTCGCGCTGATCAATCGCAGCTTCCCGGAGCAGGGCGAACAGCTTGGCGCTTACCTGCAGATGGCGACGGCGAGCGAAATCCATCGTTCGCTGGCGTCGCTGGCGATCGCGTTTCCGCTGTATGCATTTGGGATGCGATGGTGGATCACGCGTTTCGCTGCTGGACACGACTGCAGCGAAACGCGGCTGACCAAATGGCTGACTTACATCGTGCTGCTGATCGCGGCTATCGTCATCGTGTGCGACCTGATCGCCGTCGTGTATTCACTGCTGCAGGGCGAGATGACCGTGCGCTTCCTGCTGAAGGTCATTGTCATCCTCGGCGTTGCCGGCATCGTGTTCGGCTTCTACCTGTTCGAGCGGCGTGCCGTGCAGTTGGGGAACGCGGTTTCGCCGGACGTGTTCAGGGGCTTCGGATGGGGGGCGACGGCAATCGTCCTGCTTGCCGCGATGGCGGGCTACCTGTCGGCCGGCTCACCGACGACGGCGCGCAGCCGGGCGGCCGATGCCGCGCGCGCGAACGACCTCGCTGCGCTCTCTGCTTGCGTCGACCGCTACGCGCGCGCGATGGGGCAGTTGCCCGACGGGCTCGCGCAGCTCGAGCGCGCCAGCTCCTATGACAACTGCCCGACCTATGACCGCGAGACGCGTCGGCGCTACGAGTACCGCATCGTCGTCGCGTCGCGCACCGAAGGAGCGGCCCGCGTCGGCGAGTTCGAACTCTGCGCGACATTTGCGCTGGCAACCTCGGGCAAGGGCGTGCAGGTGCCGGGCGGCGCGGAGAAATGGAGCGATCATCCAGCCGGGCGCAGCTGCCGCGTGAAGACTGTGCCATTGGGGGCGGAGAAGGCTGGTCAGTGAGGCCGTTTCGGGGCTGCGAACGTCCTCGCGCAGCCGGGCCGGAAAGCTTGTCGGTCCGGATTGCGCGTACCGGAGACTGCCTGCAAAAAAGGCCGGCACCGTGGAATGCTCCAGGATATCCGGCCTTCAGAATTTATCGGCGGACGAATGGCAAGCCGCAGTCTGACAAAAACGGAAAGCGCTTGGGGGGCGGTGGCAATGTCGCAGCGCCGGAGGACGAACGTGCTTCAGCGCGCGCTGGCCGGTGGAAAAGTCAACTGCCGACCGTTCTGCGGTGCAAGCGATCAGTGCCAGTTCGGCCAGAGCCGGTGAGGGTGCGCTTGGCACAGCCTGATTTGCACGTCGGAATGTGCGCGCAGGCGCCGCACCTCCGACACCATCAACCTCGATCCCGCCATTCCGGCAGCGGTCGAATTATCTTCGCTCGGTTCATTCAATCTTTTCGGTGGGACACCGGGGCAGCCGGGACAGCCTGCACTCATGCGGGATTTCCGTGTCCCCCTCCGGTCGGGGATGCGTTGGGGACAGTGGGCTTGATTGCCATGGCAAACCGTCGGTTTGGGCATGAAATGCCGGATGCAGGTTTGCTTTACACATAATTATTCAAGGACGATAATTATCTTCGGCAGATAAATGTGGGTAAAGCCATGCGCACAGACACGCTTTTTCGTCGTTCCGCCTACGCAGCCGATACGGCGCAGCAAATGCTGCGCCCCACGGCATTACAGGTACAGGTGCGTTCAGGGGTGTTTTTGTCGGGGATCCGACGCCTTGGCAAGACCACGTTTTTGCGGCATGACCTCATCCCCGCCTTGGAGGCCATGGGGGCACTGGTGGTGTATGTTGATCTGTGGGCTGACCGCAGCAAGAGCCCCTCGTCGCTGGTGCATGAAGCAGTGCGTGCAACTCTGGATCAGCTGGTGACTCCGGGTAGTAGCTTGCTGGCGCGCTTGAAGAGCTTGAGTCTTGGTGCAGCAGGCCTGTCCTTCAGCTTTCAGCTGGATAGCGTCGGCAAGCTTGAGGGTGCCACGCTGGCTCAGGTATTCACCGAGTTGGTGGATAAGGTGAAAACCGACGTAGTGCTGATCGTAGACGAAGTGCAACAGGCCCTTGGCACGGAAGAAGGCAATCATTTGCTTTTTGCGTTGAAGGCCGCGCGCGACGCCGTGAATACCCGACCTGACACGCCAGGCTATCTGCTGTTTTTGGGCACCGGCTCACATAAATCCCTATTGGCTGACATGGCAACTCGGCGATCCCAGCCATTTTCGGGGGCGGTATCCGCCCCTTATTTGCCTCTTGGTAAAGATTTTGTTGCTTGGAAACGGTCTCAGCTGGAGCAACTGCCAGGGATCAAGCTGCCTTCACCCGATGTGATGTGGCATGGCTTCCTCGCTGTTGGCCAACGTCCCGAGGAGTTGCAAAACGCATTGATGCAATTACAGGCCCGTTCCGAGGACCCGGACTTGGCCTTTCCCATCATTTGCGCCACATTGGCAGCTGCAGCGGCTGATGTCGAACTGGCACTGCTTGATGGGTTGGGGGCACTGGCTACGGCGATATTTGACCGCATCGCCGCGGGCGATGAGGACGGTGCATCCAAACTGTTTTCTGGTGACGCGCTGGACTGCTATCGCGAGCAAACCGGCATGGCAATAGACCCGCCCCAAGTTCAAAACATGCTGGACCGCATGATTGCCGCAAACCTGATTCACCGACAGTCGCATGGCGTCTATGCTGTGGCAGACCCATTTGTGCGTCAGACGTGGCGCCAGCGCAAAGGCATGCACCTTGGCAAAAGCGGGAAATAGGCCATGCGTTGGGGGACGATTCGCAATGATCCTGCTGCTGACATCAAGGTGCCCGAAGCTGCTGGCGCGACCTGACTCACTACCCGCTGAACGGTTTGGACAGCCCCAAATGCCCCTGGATTTCAACAATTAATTGCAGACCACGATGAACGCAAAAAAGGCCGGGCCCGTGGATTTCTCCAGGGTTTCCGGCCTTCTTCGGACTACTTCAAGCGATGGGGTGGTGGTGGAACACGGAACCGAACCCGCGTCCGTCATCTGAATAGTAGTCCGTCCTCAAGTCTCCAGTCCCGGATTTGGATCATTTGGCCGTTTCCGTGGACATTCCTCCGAACTGGAACAACCCCGGAGAGCAGGTTTTGAAGCGCTGTACTGGATACCAGTCGGCACCCGCACCTGCGGTATGGATCGTGCCACGTATTGACAACGGCTACACGGTGCGCCACAATCCGTGTATCTGTTGTGTATGCGCGAATAGGAGAAACCCATGCGTGACGCCGCCATCAATCTGCGGGCCTTGCCCGAACAGCGCGATCTGATCGATCACGCGGCCAGCCTGCTTGGCAAGAACCGCTCGGACTTCATGCTCGAAGCGGCCTGCGACCGCGCGCAGTCCGTGGTGCTGGATCAGGTCTTTTTCAGCCTGGACGCCGACAAGTTCAAGCAGTTCACCGCGCTGCTCGACGCACCTCCTGGCCCCAACCCAGGGCTTGAACGTCTCATGGCTGTCAAGGCACCCTGGAGCACCGGCGCGGCATGAGCTTGCAACTGAGCGCACCGATTCCGCTCGCCGCCACCCACATCCTGGACGATTTCGCTTGCGGTGAAGCCAGTCTCGATGAATGGCTCAAGCGCCGGGCACTGACCAACCAATTGAGCGGTGCCAGCCGCACCTTCTTCGTCACGGATCAGGAAGGGCGTGTCTACGGCTACTACGCGATGGCCGCAGGCGCGGTTTCACATCAGGCGGCAACCAGCAGCGTGCGACGCAACATGCCCGATCCAGTGCCCGTGATGGTTCTGGCCCGGCTGGCCGTCGACCATCGGGCGCAGGGCATCAAGCTTGGAGCCTCTTTGCTGCAGGACGCCGTCGGTCGCGCGGTGAGCGTTTCGCAGAACGCTGGTGTGCGGGCGCTGCTCGTCCACGTGCTCCACGACCGCGCCAAGCAGTTCTACGAGCACTACGGCTTCCAGGAGTCACCGCAGCATCCGATGACGCTGATGCTGCGCTTGAACTCCGTCAAGGCTTGATCGGGCCTGCAGCGAATGCCGAGCTTGGCTTCTTCGTCGAACAGCGTTGGCATGGAGTCATCTGTTCTGGAGAAAAAGATGCACTACCCCGTGATGACCGAAAAGCACCTCGCCGACCGTTGGCAGGTCAGCCTCAAGACACTGCGCCGCTGGCGACTCGATGGTGAATGGCCTGTGTGGCACAAGCTGTTCCGATAGGTGCGCTACCACGACGCCGACATTCTCGAATTCGAGCAACGAAGCGTGCAGCACCTGATCACGATGCTCGGCATCACCCGGGAGTTCAAGCCCGCCGAACCGGAGGCGACCCTCGGCCAAGGCCTCGGTGCCGAAGCCGAAAGCCACTATTTCACGACCAAGGAAATCGCAGAGGCGGCATCGCTGCCGACCCACCTTTTCCGCGATCAGACAGGTCACCCCCGGCTTTCAATAGATTTGTTCGGAACACTTCAGACGCAAAAAAGGCCGGGCCCCTGGATTTCTCCAGGGTTTCCGGCCTTCTTCGGACTACTTCAAGCGATGGGGTGGTGGTGGGTGTGGACCCGGGTTCGATTCCCGTCTGAAAGAGCCCCGCTGACGCGCGCTATCTGACTACAATTGCATCGAACCATTGCGGAACTCTGGACCATTCGCCGTTCAGGCAGCAATCTTTCGCAGGCTTCCGATCCTTTCAACCGCAAAAAACCTTTCCCTTAATTTTTTTGTTCGTTGACTTCCATCTGAAAAGAAGGATTCATCAGTGTCTTTCGATACTAGTGGAAAGATCGATGGGAACGATACGCCTAAATCAAAAATAATTAGCCAACCGTTGGTCAATCAATGAAGCCACACTAGAACGATGGAGGTCAGAAGGAATTGGCCCATCTTTCCTGAAATTGCTTGGACAAGTGCAAAACCGGCTGGTTGATGTTGAGGCGTTCGGACGGAGCCATTTAATCAACGTTTGATATAAATGGTTGCACAAAAGCAAACCATCCTCCAATTAAATACACCAATAGGCTTATCAAATAAACTGTCAAAGAAGCTTTGCGAGTTCTCATACAAGCATCGCGCAAAACGGGGTCAATTGGACACGGCGCCGATCTAC
>JACCDX010938759.1_pt1 | contig 20807 bp, 17 predicted proteins | sample 7449681 | NCBI WGS metagenome assembly JACCDX01 (sample SAMN15323450, study PRJNA562643) | freshwater metagenome | isolation source: river surface water | place: USA:Blue River Watershed | collected 2017-08-18
CGCGGTCGACAGATGGCAGGACGCGTTCAGGGCCGAAGGTGTCATCGAAGCCGAACTTGCGCGCCTCGAGCCGTTCATCGACCGGGAGCATCTGCGCGCGGAGCGCGAGGCCGCGGCACGCGCCTGAGCGGGAACCCGCTCAGTGCGCCGCGCCGCGCTCGCGGCCGATGCGCCCCGCCAGCCACAGCCCCGCCACCGCGCACAGGCCGGTGGCCATCCAGCTGAACTGCCAGCCACCAGCGCGGCTGGCCAGCCAGGCCACGGCGGGCGGGCCGGCGAACTGGCCGAAGGACGACCACTGCTGCATCCAGCCCACCGTGGTGGACACCGTACCCGGCGAGGGCGCGAGCCGCACCGCCTGCGAGAAGAGCGTGCCGGGCACCAGGCCGCCGACGGCGGAGAACAGCAGCACCGAGATGAAGGGCCCCATGAAGGCGGCCGGTCCTGCTGGCCAGACCGGCGCGTACAGGCCGACGGCCCCCAGGGCCATCACGCCGAAGCCGATGCGCATCAGGCGCTCGGGTGGTACGCCCCGCTGCAGCAGCCAGCCCGAGGCGAGGTTGCCGGTCATGTTGACCGCCGCGACCACGGCACTGGCGATGCCCGCCGACGAAGGGGACAGGCCAGCGAGCGCGTAGACCGTCGGCAGGAAGCCGATCACCGACAGCCACTGCGAGGAGTACACGGCAAAGGTCACGGCCACCAGCCAGGGCCCCGGCGCGCGGAGCGTGTCGGCGAGTCGCTGCTGCCAGCCTGCGGTGGTCGCGACCGCTGTCCCGCTCCGCGCCGGATCCGCCGGTAACCCCGCCAGCAGCGCCAGCGCCAGCAGCAGCGACAGCGCGCCGGTGAGCCACCACCAGCTCGACCAACCATGCGCCGACATCCACAGCGGCCCGGTGAGCAGTGCGAGTGCGGTGCCCAGCGGCATGTAGGTACCCCACAGCCCCAGGCGCGAGGACAGCTGCGCCGTCGGCACATGGCGGCGGATCAGGCTGGGTGCAGGCGTCACCGTCAGCAGGAAGCCCAGGCCCTCGAGGGCCCGCAGCGCCAGCAACGCCGCCGGGTCGTGCGTGAGGCCGCCGGCGATGCTGGCTGCTCCCAGCAGGGCCAGGCCCGAGACCATCACCCGCCGCAGGCCCAGGCCGTCCGCAGCCAGGCCCACGGCCAGGCCCAGCGCCATCGCGGCCAGCTGCACGATCGAGATCAGGAAGCCGCCCTGCACCAGGGTGAGCCCCAGCTCCGAGCGCAGCACCGGCACGGCCGGGGGCAGCTTGCCCACGTGGATGGCTGCGGTCACGCCCGCGACGACGATCAGGAACGCACGATCAAATGGCATGAGCCCTCAATCTCGGCGCTGCGCTCATGCCGCCAGCAGCCGCTGCCCGGTGAGCCGCTCGTGCTCGCGCGCCGCGAAGCGGTCGGTCATGCCGGCGATGTAGTCGGCGATGGCGCGCGGCCGGTCGTCCTGGGAGGCGTAGGCGGCGGGCATCTCCTGCGGCTTCGCCAGGTAGGCCGCGAACAGCTCGTGCACCACCTGGCGCGCGCGGGTCGTCATCCCGGTCACCTGCGGATGCCGGTAGAGGTTGCGAAAGAGAAACTGCTTGAGCTCGGTCGAGCCCTGGCGCATCGCGGCGCTGAAGCCCACCAGCGGCGGGCTGCGGCGCACCGCGTCGGCATCGGCGGGGGCGGTGTCCGCCAGCGCGCGCGCCGTGGCGTCGATGACGTCATGCACCTGCGCGCTCAGCATCACCCGGATCACCTCGTAGGGCAGGCGCCGCCCCTGCAGCTGCGGGTGGGCGGCCAGCACCTCGCGGCGGTAGGCATCGAACAGCGGCACCTGCTCGAGCTGCTCCAGGGTGATGAGGCCCGAGCGCAGGCCGTCGTCGACGTCGTGCGCGTTGTAGGCGATCTCGTCCGCCAGGTTGCACAGCTGAGCCTCCAGGCTGGGCTGGGTGCGGTCCAGGAAGCGACGGGCCACGCCGCCGGGCTCGCGTGCCTCGATCCGCTCGGCGTTGGCGCGCGAGCAGTGCTTGAGGATGCCCTCGCGGGTCTCGAAGCTGAGGTTGAGGCCATCGAAGCGCGGGTAGCGCTCCTCGAGCTGGTCCACCACGCGCAGGCTCTGCAGGTTGTGCTCGAAGCCGCCATGGTCCGCCATGCATTCGTTGAGCGCGTCCTGCCCGGCATGGCCGAAAGGCGTGTGCCCCAGGTCATGGGCCAGCGCCACCGCCTCGACCAGGTCCTCGTTGAGGCGCAACGGCCGCGCGATCGAGCGGCCCAGCTGCGCGACCTCGATCGAATGGGTCAGGCGGGTGCGGAACAGGTCGCCCTCGTGGTTGAGGAACACCTGGGTCTTGTAGACGAGGCGCCGGAAGGCGGTCGAGTGGACGATGCGGTCGCGGTCCCGCTGGAAGGCGGAGCGGTGCGGCGTCGGCGCCTCCTCGAAGCGCCGGCCGCGGGAGCGGGCGGGGTCGCTGGCGTAGGGGGCCAGGGCCATGGCGCGCGTGCCCTCCGTCAGCGGCAGCAGCGTTCGATCACGCGGCGCACCACCTCGTCGGGCGCCGGCCGCATGGCGGCGCGGCCGGGCGGGTCGATGACGACGAAGCGGATCTCGCCGGCCTCGGACTTCTTGTCCAGGCGCATCAGGGCGATGTAGCGGTCGGCGCCCAGCGCGGGGCCGGTGACGGGCAGGCCGGCCGCCTCGATCAGGCGGGTGCAGCGGTCGACGAAGGCGGGCTCTACCAGCCCCAGCTCGCAGGACAGGTGCAGGGCCATCACCATGCCGCAGCCCACGGCCTCGCCGTGCAGCCACTCGCCGTAGCCAAAGCCTGCCTCGATCGCGTGGCCGAAGGTGTGGCCGAAGTTGAGGATCGCGCGCAGGCCGGACTCGCGCTCGTCCTGGCCCACGACCTCGGCCTTGATCTCGCAGCTGCGGCGCACCGCATGCGCCAGGGCCTGCGGATCACGCGCGCGCAGGGCGGGCAAGTGGGCCTCGATCCAGTCGAGGAAGCCGAGGTCGAAGATCGGCCCGTACTTGATCACCTCGGCCAGGCCGGCGGAGAGCTCGCGCGCGGGCAGGGTGCCCAGGGTGTCCAGGTCGCACAGCACCAGCTGCGGCTGGTAGAAGGCGCCGATCATGTTCTTGCCCTGGGGGTGGTTGATCGCGGTCTTGCCGCCCACCGAGGAGTCGACCTGCGCCAGTAGCGTGGTCGGCACCTGCACGAAGGGCACGCCGCGCATGTAGCAGGCGGCGGCAAAGCCGGTGATGTCGCCGATCACGCCACCGCCCAGCGCGTAGAGCACGGTCTTGCGGTCGGCGCCCCGGGCCAGCAGGGCGTCGAAGATCTGCTGCAGGGTCTCCCAGGTCTTGTGGGCCTCGCCGTCGGGCAGCTCGAGCCGGTCGACCTGGCGGTAATGCGGCGCCAGGGCCCGCGCCAGGCGCTCGGCATAGAGCGGCCCGACCGTGGTGTTGGTGACGATCAGGGCGGCGTGGGCCTTGGGCAGGGCGAACTCGCCCACCCGGTCGAGCAGGCCGGCACCGATGGCGATGGGGTAGCTGCGTTCGCCCAGCTCGATGCGGACATGTTGGTCGGGGACTCGCGCGGTCATCGGGCAAGTGTAAGCGGGGGCCCGGGCCGGCCGGGGCAGACCCGGGGCGGCTCAGGCCTGCGCCGGCACGACGCCCGAGAGCTCGAGCTGCATCACCAGGTGATTGACCAGCGAAGGCAGCGTCGTGCGGGCGGTGTCCATCATCAGGTGGGCGACCTCGCGGTACAGCGGGTCGCGCTCGGCATGGAGGGCCTTGAGCCGGGCCAGCGGATCGTCCACCTGCAGCAGGGGCCGCTTGCGGTCATGCCGGACCCGCTGGAACAGCTGCTCGGGCGTGGACCGCAGGTAGACCACGTAGGCATGGTCATGCAGCGCACGCCGGTTGGCCTCGCGCAGCACCGCGCCGCCACCGGTGGCCAGCACGCAGCCGCCTTTGCGGATGAGGTCAGCCAGCACCTGCTGCTCGGCGTCGCGGAAGGCGGGCTCGCCCTGCTGCTCGAAGTAGGTGCGGATCGGGCAGCCCAGGTGCTCCTCGAGGACATGGTCCGCGTCAAAAAAAGGCAGCCCCAGGCGACGGGCCAGCACCTTGCCGACCGTGCTCTTGCCGGTACCCGGCATGCCTACCAATGCAATCGTTTTCAAACCACTCCCGGGAGTCCTGCAGCGCGAGGGATCAGCGGTCGGCCATGCGGTCCGTGATCATCTTGGGGGTGATGAAAACGAGCATCTCCTGCTTGTTGGACGTCCGTTGCCGGTTGCGGAACAAGTTGCCGATGCCAGGCAGCTCGCCCAGCACCGGCACGCGGGCCTCGTTTTCGGTTTCGGTCAGCTCGAAGATGCCGCCGATCACCACCGTGCCGCCATTTTCCACCAGGACCTGGGTGCGGATGTGCTTGGTGTTGATCGCGATGCCCGAGGCGGTGGTCTCGCCCCGGCTGTCCTTGCTCACGTCCAGGTCCAGGATGATGTTGCCCTCGGGGGTGATGTTGGGCGTCACCTCCAGCTTGAGCGTGGCCCGGCGGAAGGCCACGGAGGTGGCGCCGCTGGCGGTCGCCTGCTGGTAGGGGAACTCGGTGCCCTGCTCGATCAGCGCCTTGGTCTTGTCGGCGGTGACGATGCGCGGGCTGGACACCAGCTTGCCCTTGCCATCGGCCTCCAGGGCAGAGAGCTCGAGGTTGAGGAAGCGGTTGGCCGAGGCGTTGAACAGCGAGATCGCAAAGGACGATGCGCTGAATCCGGCCTGTCCCACCGCGGGGAGATTGACGAAGTTGGTGTTGGCAGCGTCGAGACTGGTGCCCAGCTCGCCGTTGGCGCCGGCCAGGCCGCCGTAGGTGCCGCCGATGGCCACGCGGTTGCGGCCGGGGCCCGCCGCGCCAGGCGTGGTGCCCTGGTCGCTGCCGCCCAGGCGCACGCCCAGCGACTTGCCGAAGGTGTCGGCCGCCTCGACGATGCGGGCCTCGATCAGCACCTGCCGCACCGGGACGTCCAGGCGGGTGATCAGGTTCTGCACCGCCTCCAGGCGGGCCGGGGTGTCGGTGACGAAGAGCTGGTTGGTGCGGTCCTCGGCGATGGCGCTGCCGCGCGGGCTCAGCACCCGGCTGCTGGGGTTGCCGGCCAGCAGCTGCGCGGACACCGTGCGGGCCAGCGCGTAATTGAGCTGGAAGGCCTGGGTGCGGACCGGCTCATCGTTGAGGCGGGCATTGCCCTCGTCGCGCTCGCGGCGGTCACGGGCCTCGACTTCCTCCTTGGGCGCGATCCACAGCACGTTGCCGCTCTTGCGCATCTTGAGGTTCTTGGCGTCGAGGATGATGTCCAGGGCCTGGTCCCAGGGGACGTCCTTGAGGCGCAGGGTGATGGTGCCGTTGACCGAATCGGCCACGACGACGTTCACGTTGGCGTAGTCGGAGAAGACCTGCAGCAGGTTGCGCACCTCGACGGCCTGGAAGTCGAGGGTGATCTTCTCGCCGGTGTAGCCGGTGCCCTGTCCCAGGCGCCCGGGCTCGGCGCGCGGCGGCCGCACCTCGACCACGAACTGGTTGTCGCTCTGGTAGGCGCTGTACTCCCAGGCGCCGCGCGGCTCGATCACCATGCGGACGCGGTTGCCCACCGCGGTGGTGGTGACGGACTTGACCGGGGTGCCGAAGTCGGAGACGTCGAGGCGGCGGCGCAGGCCCTCGGGCAGGGTGGTGCCCAGGAACTCCAGCACCAGGTTCTGGCCCTGCGACCGGATGTCGACCGCGGTCTGCGAATTGGGCAGCTCGACCACCACCCGGCCGGTCAGCCCCTGGCCACGGCGGAAGTCGATGTCGCGCAGCGCCTGGGCGTCACGCGCCGGGCCCGAGGACGCGGCGACGGCCACCGGGGCCGCGGCGCGCGGGGCGCCGGCCGGCTCGAGCAGGACCAGCAGGAAGCGGCCCTCGAGCTGGGTGCGGTAGCCGGTGGGCTGCTTGAGGTTCAGGACGAGCCGGGTGCGGTCGCCTGCCTCGACCACGGCCACCGACCGCACATTGCCCTGATTGACCTCGACCGTAGGTTGCTCGAGCGCGCTGCGCACCGCCGGCAGGTCCAGGGCGATGCGTGCCGGGGACTGGATGGAAAAGCCCGCCGGCGCCGCGGCCAGGGGCTGGGACAGCTCGATGCGGACCACCTCGCCGCCGGCCTGGGTGAGCACAGACACCGCACGCACCTCGGCCGGGGTGAGCGCCGAGGCCGGCGCGGGCGCGGCGGCGGGCACGGGTGCCGCAGCCGGGGCCTGAGCGAAGGCCGCCGTCAACGGCAGCCAGGCCAGGAGCCAGGCGGCGGGAACAGCCGCCGCGGCGCGGCGCAGGCGGAACAGCAGTTGGCCCTCGGCCTGCCGGGCCAGGGCCCGTGCCGGCAGCTCGCCGGTGAATGCACATGCGGTCATTTGGCTCTCTCTTGAATCTGCAGCTGCGCCTGGCGCTCGGACCAGGTGCCGCCCGGGTCGCGCACGATTTCACGCAGCACCATTTCGGTGGGAGTGATGCGCACAACCTTGCCGAAGTTCTGCCCGAGGTACTGCCCGGGGGCGACGGTGTAGAGGCGGCTCTCGACCGTGACCAGCGCCACCAGGCGGCCCTGCCTGGACAGGGTGCCGACCATGGCCATGGTGTCGAGGGGGTAGCTCTCGAGGGCCTCCTTGCGGCGGTTGATCTCGGGCGCCACCAGGGCCGAAGTGGCCGCGGCCAGGGTCTCGTCGCGCCGCAGGGCCTGGGCCAGGCGCTGCAGGCTGAAGGGATCGGTGGCAGCAGCAGCGGTGTAGAGCTGGGCCTGGAAGGGGCGCGGCTCGGGCAGGGCCTCGACCTGGGCCTGGACCTGCGACCGCTGATGCTGGATCCAGCCCTGTATCTCGTCCGTGCTGCCCGCGCTGCAGCCGGCGAGCAGCACGCTGGCGCCGGCCAGGGAGGCGACGATGGCGGGCCTCACGGACGGCCTCCAGCCCGCGCGGGCGAGGCAGACGCCGCCCCGGCCGGGCGCCTGGCCGCGGCCTCCTCGGGGTCGAGGTAGCGGAAGGTCTTGGCGGTGGCCTCCATGACCAGGAGCCCGTCCTTGGCCGGGGTGATGGTGAGGTTGTTGAGCGTGACGATGCGCGAGAGGCCAGCGATATCGGCTGCGAAGGCGCCGACGTCGTGGTAGCGGCCGGTGACCCTGAGGGCGATGGGCTGCTCGGCGTAGTAGTCGCGGACCGTGACCGGACCCGGCCGGAACAGGTCGAACACCAGCCGGCGGGACAGGCCGGCCTGGTTGATGTCGGAAAGCAGCGCGTCCATCTCGGACCTGCCGGGGAGCTGGGTCTCGAGCCGCTGCACATGGGTAAAGACCCGCTCGCGCTGCTTGCGCAGGGCGCCAAGGTTGGCGGCCTGGCCCAGCTTGCGGGTGTAGTCGGCCTTGAGCTTGGCGACCTCGTCCTCGGCGGCGCGAAGTTCGTCGGCCGAGGACATGACCAGGCCGAACCAGACGACGACCACGATGCACAGCGCCACCGAGGCGCACAGCACCAGGCGCGGCAGGAGAGGCCAGGCCGAGGGATCGCGCAGGTCCAGGGCGGCGAACTGCTCGCGCAGGCTCGGCCGCACGGCGCCGGCGGTCTGGGTGGAGAGAGGACGAGCGGGCATGGGGGTCAGGGCCGGGTGGCAACCGGAACAGCAAGGGCCGCCGCGGAGGCCGCCGCGGCGGGGGCGGCCGGAGAGGACGCGGCCGGGGCCGCATCGGCGCCGCGGTTGACCGAGACGCGCAGGGTGAAGTTGGCGACACGGCGCTGGTCGCGCGGGCTGAGGTTGATCGTGCCGGCCACGATCTCGACCAGCTCGGGCCGGCTGAGCGCGGTGCTGGCATTGCCCAGCTGGCGCAGGAACTCGGACACGCGCTCGTTGGACTGCGCCACCCCGGACACGGACACGATCTGGTTGTCCTGCCGCACTGCGGTCAGGTAGACGCCTTCGGGCAGCAGGCGCGCGAGGTCGTTGAGCACATGGACGGGAATGTTGCGGTCGGCCTGCAGATTCTCGACCGCCTGCTGCCGAGCCCGCAGGGCGGCGATCTCGGCCTGCAGGTTGGCGATGTCGCGGATCTGGCCCTCGAGCTGGGAGATCTCGCTGCGCAGCAGGTCGACTTGCTCGCGCTGGCTCTCCACACGGCCGAGGGCCGTGAGGTAGAGGAGCCCGCCCAGCACGAGGCCGGCCAGGGCCGAGGCCCCCAGCAGCATGTAGAAGGACTCGCGGCGGCGGCGACGGGCCGCCTCACGGTGGGGAAGCAGGTTGATGAGGATCACGCCGCGAACCTCCGCAAGGCGAGCCCGCAGGCGGTCAGGAAGCCCGAAGCCTCCCGCTTGAGCCCGCGCTCGCGCACGCTCGAGGCGACGACCATGCCCTCGAAGGGATTGGCCAGCGAGCTGGGGAAGCCGCACTGGGCGGCGACGGCGTCCACCAGCCCGGGCAGGGCCGCCGCGCCACCGGCCAGCAGGATGTGGTCGACCCGGTGGTGGGGGGTGCTGGTGAAGAAGAACTGCAGCCCCCGCGCCAGCTCCTGGGCCAGCATGTCCGTGAAGGGCATCAGCACCTGGGACGGGTAGTCGGGCGGGAGCTCGAGGTTACGCAGCCGGACCTCGGCCTCCTGGGCCGAGTAGCCGTACTGGCGGACGATCTGCTGGATCAGCTGCAACTCGCCGCAGGGCTGGTCGCGCTCGTAGATCAGCTCGCCGCCCTGCAGGACCTGCAGGCTGGTCGCGGTGTCACCGATCTCGAACAGGGCCACCAGGGCCGGCGCCGGCTTGCCGGCCAGGCCGTCGACCAGCCTGCCGGCGGCGCGGCGCGCGGCCAGGGACTCGATGTCGACGATGTGGGGCTTGAGGCCGGCGGCCTCGGCCAGCCCCTGCCGGTCCTGGACCTTCTCGCGGCGCGAGGCGGCGATCAGGACCTCGATCTCGCGCGGGCCGGAAGCTGCGGGGCCGATGACGCAGAAGTCGAGGCTGACCTCGTCGAGGGAGAAGGGGATGTACTGGTTGGCCTCGATCTCGACCTGCACCTCGAGTTCGGCCTCGGGCAGGTCGGCGGGCAGCGCGATCTTGCGGGTGATGACCGCCGAGGCCGGCAGCGCCATGGCCACCAGGCGGGTGCGGGTGCCGCTTCGCTTGACCAGGCGCCGCAGCGCCGCAGCCACCTGGTCGAATTGCTCGATGTTGCCGTCGATCACCCAGTCACGCTCGAGGGGCTCATGGGCGCAGCGCTCGAGGGTGGGCACGCCGCCCCGGCCCATGCCCAGCTCCACCAAGCGGATGGCGGACGCGCCGATGTCCAGGCCGATCAAGGGGGCGGGCTGGGCCCGGAACCAGTTCATGAGGGACGACAACCAGGGTCTCCGTGTTGTTGCTGTGCGTGAATTGCGCACCCGGTCCGTAAAATACTTAAGAATTCACTTCAATGCTAGCCAGCAGCATACAACTGTCCATCCGGTGAACCCAGAAGGCCGCGGGCCGTTGCCCCGAGCCCACGAAGAGGGGCCTGGCCTGCTCATCCCTGCCGGCCCAGGTCCGGATAATCCTCCCCAATGCCGAATCCGACCCCTGAAGACCCGTCCCGCCTGGCCCCGGGCGGCTCCCCGCGCCCCCTGGCCGTGCGCCTCCTGCTGTGGGCCCTGGGCCTGGCGGCGGCCGGCGCCGCGAGCCTGGCGATCATCATTGCGGTGGCCCTGTCCGTGGCCTACCCCAACCTGCCGGACGTGTCCGACCTGGCCTCCTACCGGCCCAAGCTGCCGCTGCGCATCTACTCGTCCGACGGCGCCCTGATCGGCGAGTTCGGCGAGGAGCGCCGCAGCCTCACCCCGATCGCCGAGATCCCGCAGGTGATGAAGCATGCGGTGCTGGCGATCGAGGACGCCCGCTTCTACGAGCACAACGGCGTCGACTACAAGGGCCTGCTGCGCGCGGCCATCGCCAACCTCGGCCGGGCCAAGAGCCAGGGGGCTTCCACCATCACCATGCAGGTGGCGCGCAACGTCTACCTGAGCACCGAGAAGACCTTCACCCGCAAGCTCTATGAGGTGCTGCTGACCTTCCGGCTGGAACATGCCCTGACCAAGGACCAGATCCTCGAGATCTACATGAACCAGATCTTCCTGGGCAACCGGGCCTACGGCTTCGCCGCCGCGTCGGAGACCTACTTCGGCAAGCCCCTGTCCGAGATCAGCATCGCCGAGGCCGCCATGCTCGCCGGCCTGCCCAAGGCCCCCTCGGCCTACAACCCGATCAGCAACCCCAAGCGGGCCAAGGTGCGGCAGCAGTACATCATCGAGCGGATGGAGGAAGTCGGTTTCATCACCAAGGCCCAGGCCGCCGCCGCGCGGGGCCAGGAGCTGAAGATCCGCTCCAGCAGCGAGCAGCTGCGCACCCACTCGGATTTCATCGCCGAGATGGTGCGGCAGCTGGTGTTCGCGCAGTACGGCGAGGAGACCTACACCCGCGGCCTCAACGTCTACACCACGGTCAAGGCCGACCAGCAGGAGGCCGCCTACCAGGCCCTGCGCAAGGGCATCATGGACTACGAGAAGCGGCAGATCTACCGCGGACCGGAGGAGTTCGTCGAGCTGCCCGCCAACCCCAAGGAGCTCGAGGACGCGATCGACGACGCCCTCGCCGACCACCCGGACAACGGCAACGTGCTGGCGGCCGTGGTGCTGGACGCCAATCCGCGCCGCATCCTGGCCACCCGCGGCGGCGGCGAGCAGATCGAGATCACCGGCGAGGGCCTCAAGCCCGCGCAGTCGGGCCTCTCGGACAAGGCGCCGCCCAAGATCAAGCTGCGCAAGGGCGCGGTCATCCGGGTGATGAAGGGCCCCAAGGGCTGGGAGATCACCCAGCTGCCCGAGGTCGAGGGCGCCTTCGTCGCCATCGACCCGCGCGACGGCGGCATCCTGGCGCTGGTCGGCGGCTTCGACTTCAACAAGAACAAGTTCAACCATGTGACCCAGGCCTGGCGGCAGCCGGGCTCGTCCTTCAAGCCCTTCATCTACTCGGCGTCCCTCGAGAAGGGCTTCAGCCCGGCCACCATCGTCAACGACGCGCCGCTGTTCTTCGACGCCGGCGTCACCGGTGGCGCCCCCTGGGAGCCGAAGAACTACGACGGCAAGTTCGAGGGCCCGATGCCGCTGCACACGGCGCTGGCCAAGTCCAAGAACATGGTGTCGATCCGCATCCTGCAGGCGGTAGGCCCGCAGAATGCGCAGGCCTGGGTGAGCCGCTTCGGCTTCGAGGCCGAGAAGCACCCGCCCTACCTCACCATGGCGCTGGGCGCGGGCTCGGTCACGCCGATGCAGATGGCCACCGGGTACGCGGTGTTCGCCAACGGCGGCTACCGGGTCAACCCCTGGGTGATCCGCAAGATCACCGATCAGCGGGGCAAGCTGCTGGTCGAGTACCAGCCGCCCACCCCGGCCGAGTCGATCCGCGCCATCGACCCGCGCAACGCCTTCGTGATGAACCGGCTGCTGCAGGAGATCACCCGCTCGGGCACCGCCGCCCGCGCCCAGGCCGAACTCAAACGCCCCGACCTGTACGGCAAAACCGGCACCACCAACGACGCGGTCGACACCTGGTTCGCCGGCTTCCACCCGACGGTGGCGGCAGTGGTCTGGATGGGATACGACACGCCGCGCTCGCTGGGCGACCGCGAGACCGGCGGCGGGCTGTCGCTGCCGGTGTGGATCTCGTTCATGGAGACCGCGCTGCGGGACGTGCCGGTGTACGAACCGGCCGCGCCCGAGGGCCTGGTCAACGTCGGCGGCGAGTGGTTCTACAGCGAGTTCAGCCGGGGCGGCGGCGTCGGCAGCGTGGGCACGGCCGACCCGGCCGGCAAGCCGGCCACCGAGGAACGCCGGAGCATCCTCGACCTGTTCCGCAACTGAGCGCCTACTCGCCGCGCCAGACGGGCGCTCGCCGCTCGGCGAAGGCGGCGGCGCCCTCGCGCGCATCGGCGGACTTGATCACCGGGGCGGTGATCGGGTCCTGCAGCTCGAACATGCGGTCCACCGGCCAGTCGCGCTGCTCGACGATCACCCGCTTGCTGGCGGCCACCGACAGGGGCGCGTTGGCGACGATGCGCCGGGCCAGCCGGATCGCCTCCTCCAGCGCCTGGCCAGGCTCGACCACCGCATTGAACAGGCCGTAGGGCGCCAGGCGCTCCGCGGAGTACATCTCGCCGGTCAGCGCCATCTCCATCGCGATACGCTGCGGCAGCAGCCGGGGCAGCCGCATCAGGCCCCCGGCGGCCGCGGCCAGCCCTCGCTTGACCTCGGGAATGCCGAACACCGCGTTGCGGGCTGCCACCGCCAGGTCGCAGGCGAGCATGGACTCGAAGCCGCCGGCCAGGCAGTAGCCCTCGACCGCGGCGATCAGCGGCTTGCGCGGCGGCGACATCACCAGGCCCAGGATGCCGCGCCCCTCCACCCGCGGCGACTCGCCGCGCAGGAAGGCCTTGAGGTCCATCCCCGAGCAGAAGGTGCCGCCGGCGCCGGTGAGGATGCCCGCGCGCAGGGCGGGATTGCGGTCCATCTCGTCGAGGGCCTCGCAGACGCCGTAGGAGACGGCGCGGTTGACGGCGTTCTTCTGGTCGGGCCGGTTGATCGTGATGATCACCAGCCCGTCGTCGTGTTCGACCAGGACTTCGGGTGTGCTCATGGCAGCTCCAGGAAAGGACAGGGCCAGATCAGGTCACGCCGTCACCGGCGAGCGCGGCGATGCGGGCCGCGTCGTAGCCCATCGCGGCGAGCACGTCGGCGGTGTGCTGGCCCAGCGCCGGCGGCGGCGCGTCGATGCGCGCCGGGGTGCCGGAGAACTTCACCGGGAAGCCGAGCTGCGGGATGCGGCCCTCGACCGGGTGGTCGACATGCAGCAGCATCTGGCGCGCCTGCATGTGCGGGTCGTCGAAGGCCTCGCGCAGGGTGTTGACCGGGCCGCCGGGGATGTCGTTGGCGAAGAACAGCTCCACCCACTGCGGGCGGGTGCGCTGGCGGAACACCTCCTCGAGCTGGCGGAACTGCCGCTCGCGCGCCTCGCCCTCGGGGAACTGGTCGTCCTTGAGCTCGGGTACGCCCGCCAGGTCGCAGAAGCGCGCCCAGAAATGCTCCTCGAGCGCGCCCAGGGTGACATAGTGGCCGTCGGCGCAGCGGAAGATGCCGTAGCAGGGCGCGCCGCCGGTGTTGCGGTACTCGCCGCCGCGGGGGTCGACATCGCCGAACAGCGGCTCGGCCGCGTGGTAGGTGAGGAAGGACACCGCCGCGTCCATCATGGAGACGTCGACGAACTGCCCCTCGCCGGTCGCCTGGCGCGCCAGCACCGCGGCCAGGATGCCCCAGGCGCCCACCAGCGAGGCGCCGGTGTCGGCTGCCAGCAGGCCCGGCACCATCGGTCCCTCGCCGGCTTTGCCAAAGAGCGGCAGCGCGCCGATCACGCCCATGTAGTTCAGGTCGTGGCCGGCCACGCGCCGGTAGGGGCCGTCCTGGCCGAAGCCGGAGATGGCGCAGTAGATCAGGCGCGGGTTGATCACCTTCAGCGCCTCGTAGCCCAGGCCCAGGCGGTCCATCACGCCGGGGCGGAAGCCCTCGACCACCACGTCCGCCTGCGCCGCCAGCTCGCGGAAGATGCGCTTGCCCTCCTCGTGCTTGAGGTTGAGGGTCATGCTGCGCTTGTTGCGGTTGCACAGGAGGAAGGTGCCGGAGTCGGCCTTGCCCATGGGCGGGAAGCTGCGCTGGTAGTCGCCGCGGCCAGGCTCCTCGACCTTGAGGACGTCGGCCCCCAGGTCAGCGAGCAGCTGCGTGCACAGGGCGGCGGGCAGCAGGCGGCTGGCGTCGAGGATCTTGAGACCCGACAGGGCCTCGCGCGCGCCCGGCAGGCGGGAGGCGGCTTTCTGGAAGGGGTTCATGGCGTGGCTCGGCGGCGCGTGCCGCCGGATTCGTGACCGAGCTGCTTCTCGATCTGCAGGGCGCAGGCGCGGGCGGCCGGCAGCATGGCGCGCTCGTGCGCCGGCGTGGCGCGGGTGGCGAGGACGGAGACATGGACCGCGGCGACGACCGAGCCGGTGCCGTCGCGGATCGGGACGGCGTAGCCGACCACGCCGTCCATCGCCTCCTGGTCGCTGCGGGAGTGGCCCGCCTCGCGGATGCGGGCGAACTCCTTCTGCAGCTTGCGGGGGTCGGTGAGCGTGCTGGCGGTCAGCCGGGGGAGCTTGCCGGCCAGCACCTGGGCGGCCAGCGCCTCGTCGAAGGCGGCGAACAGCTTGCCGGTGGCAGTGCAGTGAAGCATGAGCGGCTCGCCCAGGCGGATGTCCAGCGAGATGCGCTGGTTGCCCAGCACGCGGTCGGCGTAGATGACCCGGCGGCCCACCCGCATGCCCAGGTAGACGTCGTCGCCCACCTCGCGCGCGAGGTCCTGCAGGGGCTTGCGCGCCAGCGTGCGCAGGTCGAGCGACTGCACCGTGCGCAGGGCCAGGGAGACGGTGCGTGGACCGAGCGCGTAGCGCAGCTCGTCGTCCACAGTCAGGACCTCGGCGCTCACCATGGTCTTGAGGATGTTGTGCAGGCTGCTGACCGGCAGGTCGAGGGCCAGCTTGATCTCGGTGAGGCGCAGCGGCACGCCGCGCTCCGCCAGCAGCTTGAGGATGTCGAAAGTCCGGAGGTACCGCTCAGGGCTCATGGTCGTTCGAAATTTCGAAACGCTATTCAATTTATGGAAATTACACGCTTCACGCCCAGAGGTCAACCCTGGCGTAGACCCCTAGTCCGGGCGCTTGTGGCGCCAGGCAATGCGGGCTACACTTTTCCAATAACAGGATCGCGTTTCGAGATTTCGAAATATACCGCAACTCTCTTCCATGAGCATTCCGCAAAGCCAGACCATCCCGCAGCTGCTGCGGGAGCAAGCCGCGAGGTTCGCCTCGCGCGAGGCGCTGGTGGACGCTTCGCGCCGTTACACCTACGCGCAATTGCTCGCGGAGGTCCGGCGCGTGGCGCAGGGGCTGCTGGCCCTGGGCGTGGGACGGGGCGACCCCGTCGCCATCCTCATGGGCAACCGGGCGGAGTGGCTGCTGTCCTTCCTGGCGGTGCAGGAGATCGGCGCCGTGTCGGTGGGCCTGAACACCTGGTCCACCGGGCGCGAACTGGCCTACACCCTGGCGCATGCCGAGGTGCGCTGCCTGATCACCACCGACCGCCTGCGGCGCCAGGACTTCCGTGCCCTGCTGGCCGACCTGGGCCCCGGGAGCGCGCGCCTGCCGCGGCTGCGGAACACGGTCTGGGTTGGCGCCGACGCCGGCCGGCCCGTGCCGGTGGATGCCGAGGCCGGCCACCTCACCTGGGAGGCGCTGCTGCGCCAGGGCCAGGGCGTTGCGCCTTCGCAGGTGGACGCGGCCGCCGCGGCCACGCGGCCGGACGACGTGGCCCTGCTGCTCTACACGTCCGGCTCCACGGCGGCCCCCAAGGGCATCCTGCTGCAGCACGGGCACTGGATCCGCAACGCGTTCCAGATCGGCGAGCGCCAGCATGTCACCCACGACGACCGCCTCTGGCTGGCGGTGTCGCTGTTCTGGAGCTTCGGCATCGTCAACGCGGTACCCAACCTGCTGACGCACGGCGGCTGCGTGGTACTGCAGGAAAGCTTCGACGCCGGCGAGGCGCTGGCGCTGATCGCGCGCGAGCGCTGCTCCATCGCCTACGGCACGCCCAACATCTTCCAGGCCCTGTGGGAGCATCCCGCGCGGGCGCAGCATGACCTGTCCTGCCTGCGCAGCGGCGCGACCATCGGCACCCCCGAGCAGGTGATGCGGGCGGTGGAACTGGGCGTGCGCGAGATCTGCAACGTCTACGGCCTGAGCGAGACCTATGGCAACTGCGCGGTGGCCGACGCGCACGACCCCCTCGAGGTGCGGCTGCACTCGGTGGGTCGCGCCCTGCCCGGCGTGACGCTGCGCATCTGCGACCTGGACACCGGCACGCCCGTGCCCGCTGGCACGGTCGGCGAGATCCGGGTCCTGGGCCCGGTGCTGCAGGCCTACTACAAGGACCCGCAGGCCACCGCCCAGGCCTTCGACGCCGACGGCTTCTTCCGCACCGGCGACCTGGGCCTGCTCGACGACCAGGGCCGGCTCCATTACAAGGGCCGCATCAAGGAGATGGTCAAGAGCGGCGGCATCAACATCGCGCCGGCCGAGATCGAGGAGGTGCTGATGCGCCACCCCGCCGTCCGCACCGCCTACGTGATCGGCGTGCCGCACCCGACGCTGGACGAGGCGCTGGTGGCCCTCGTCATCCCGCAGCCGGGCGCGGCGCCCTCCCCCGAGGCGCTCAAGTCCTTCTGCACCGGCGAAATGGCGGCCTACAAGGTCCCCACGCGTTTCCATCTCACCACCGAATCCGACCTGCCTCTGACTACCACGGGCAAGGTCCAGAAGGCGCGGCTTCACACGCTGCTGCCTCCGACCTGAAAGCCGCCCCATGAGTGAAAACAACCACGACAACAAGCGGCCCAACGCCTGGGGCCGCTGGGGCCCGGAGGACGAGGCCGGCGCCCTGAACCTGATCGGGCCCGAGCAGGTCAGGCGCGCCGCCGGCCTGGTGCGCACCGGCGAGGTGGTGCGCCTCGCGCAGCTGCTGTCGCACCGCACGCCGGTGCCGCGGCACCGCGCCGGCCTGCAGCATTTCATGGGGCGTGACGGCGGCGACTATGCCGCCGGCGCCAAACGCCCGGGCGGCTTCCAGTTCGCCGAGGACACGGTGGTCATGCCGCTGCACATCGGCACCCACATCGACGCCCTGTGCCACGCCTGGTGCGACAGCCGCCTGTTCAACAACTACCGCGAGGACACGGTGCGCAGCACCAGCGGCGCGACCCGGCTGGGTGTCGAGAAGATGCCGCCGGCCGTCACCCGCGGCGTGCTGCTGGACGTGGTCGGCCTGCGAGGCCGGCCGCTGCACGCGGGCGAGGTGGTCTCCCGCGCCGACCTCCAGGCCTGCCTGGCCGCCGCGCGCCTGGCGCTCGAGCCCGGCGACGCCGTGCTGCTGCACACCGGCTGGCTGGCCGCGCAGCAGGGCGTGGCGGACGTCGACTTCAACACCGAGCCCGGCATCGACCTCGAGGCGGGCCTCTGGCTCGCGCAGCAGGACGTGGCCCTGATCGGCGCCGACAACTACGCGGTCGAGGTGCTGCCCTTTGCGCCGGGCACGGTGTTCCCGGTGCACCAGTGCGTGATCCGCGACTTCGGCATCCCGCTGCTGGAAGGCCTGCAGCTCGAGCCGCTGGTGCGCACCGGCCGGCATGAATTCCTCTTCGTGGCCGCGGCGCTGCCTATCGTCGGCGCCACCGGCAGCCCGCTGACGCCGCTGGCGATCCTGTGAGCACCATGACCACGGACACGACCCGCCCCGGCCCCCTGGCCGGCATCCGCGTCCTCGAGATCGCCTCGATGATCTTCGGCCCCCTGGCCAGCCAGTACCTGGGCGACCTGGGTGCCGACGTGATCAAGCTCGAGCCGCCCGAGGGCGACCTGACCCGCGCGATCGGGCCGCGCCGCAACCCGCAGATGGGCGCGTTCTTCCTTTCGAGCAACCGCAGCAAGCGCAGCATCGTGGTCGACCTCAAGACCGCCGATGGCCAGGCCATCCTGCGCCGCCTGCTGCAGGACACCGACGTCCTGGTCCACTCGCTGCGGCTGCCAGCGGCGAGGAAGCTGGGCATCGACTACCCGGCGCTGGCCGCCGGCCATCCCCGGCTGGTCTACTGCCACGTGACCGGCTACGGCGACGACGGCCCGTACGCGGGCCGGCCGGCGTACGACGACATCGGCCAGGCCGCCTCCGGGCTGGCGCACCTGCAGTCGGCGATCACGGGCCATCCCCGGTTCATTCCGTCGATCATGGCGGACAAGATCGGCGCGCTGCACGCCACCATCGGCATCCTGTCCGCCGTCGCGCACCGCGCCGCGACCGGACAGGGCCAGCAGGTGGAGGTGCCCATGTTCGAGAGCATGGTCGCCTTCAACATGGCCGAACACCAGTGGGGCTACAACTTCGAGCCGCCACTGGGCCCCATGGGCTACCAGCCGGTGAGCACCGCGACCCGCCGCCCCTACAAGACCCAGGACGGCTACCTGGCGCTGCTGCCGTATTCCGACGCCGACTGGCGGCGCTTCTTCGAGCTGGCTGGCGAGCCGCAGGTCATGGACGACCCGCGCTTTGCCACCTTCGCCGCCCGCCAGCAGCATTTCCGCGAGGTCTGGGACGAGGTCGAGCGCCAGGCCGCCCGCAAGACCAATGCACAGTGGCTGGCGCTCCTGTCGACGGCGGACATCCCCTTTTCCGTCGTCAACACGCTCGAGGAACTGACCCGGGATCCGCACCTGGAAAGCATCGGGTTCTGGAGCGTCGCCGAACACCCCAGCGAAGGCGCGCTGCGCTTTGCGGGCATGCCGATGCAACTGGGCACGTCGCCCATGCGCATGTCCCGCATGCAGCCGCGACTGGGCGAGCACACCGCCGAGGTGCTGCGCGAATGCGGCTACGACGAATCGACGATTGAGAGGCTCACCGCCGAAGGCGGCGCCTGCCGAGGAAGAAACCCATGATCCCACGCACCCTCTTCACCCCTGACCACGACACCTTCCGCGCCACCGTCCGCCGCTTCATCGAGGAGCATGTGACGCCCTTCCACGCCGAGTGGGAGAAGGCCGGCCAGGTTCCCCGCTCGCTCTGGAAGAAAGCGGGCGAGCTGGGCCTGCTGTGCGTCAACGCCCCCGAGGAATACGGCGGCATGGGCGCCGACTTTCTCTACAGCGCCATCCTGGTCGAGGAGATGGCCCGCGCCGGCGCCACCGGCCCGACCTTCTACCTGCACTCGGACATCGTCGCGCCCTACCTGGTCGACTTTGGCACCGAGGAACAGAAACGCAAGTGGCTACCCCGCATGGCCAGCGGCGAGGTGGTGGTGGCGCTGGGCATGAGCGAGCCCTCCGGCGGCAGCGACGTCCAGAACCTCCGCACCCAGGCGATCCGCGACGGCGACGAGTACGTGATCAACGGCCAGAAGGTCTTCATCACCAACGGCCACAGCGCCGACCTGATCCTGCTGGCGTGCAAGACCGACCCCAAGCAGAAGGCCAAGGGTGTGAGCCTGATCCTGGTCGAGACCGACCGCCCCGGCTTCACCCGCGGCCGCAAGCTCGAGAAGATCGGCTGCAAGGCGCAGGACACCTCGGAGCTGTTCTTCTCCGACCTGCGCGTGCCGGTGTCCAACCTCCTGGGCACCGAAGGCGGCGGCTTCGGCATCCTGATGACGCAGCTGGCGGGCGAGCGCCTGATCCAGGCGATCCGCGCGGTCTCCGCGGCCGAGGCCGCGCTCGAGTGGACCCGCGCCTACGTGGCCGACCGCAAGATGTTCGGACAGACCCTGGGCGACTTCCAGAACACCCGCTTCACCCTGGCCTCGCTGCATGCGCAGGTGCTGGCCCAGCGTGTCTTCGTCGACCGCTGCATGGCCCTGCACGCCCAGGGCGAGCTCGACGCGGTGGACGCCGCCTCCTGCAAGCTGGTCACCACCGACCTGCAGTTCAAGGTCATGGACGAATGCCTGCAATTGTTCGGCGGCTGGGGCTACATGTGGGAATACCCCATCGCCCGCGCCTTCGCCGACGCCCGCATGTGCCGCATCGGCGGCGGCACCGCCGAGGTGATGAAGCAGATCATCGCCAACTCCCTCCTGCCGCGGCCGCCGAAGGCCTAGGCCGCCAGGCGAACGAATCCCACGCCACCGTTCCCCCACCTGCACTGCACCCACAACCACTGAGGAGACAAGCCATGACACTGACCCTGCGCAAACTTCTGAAGGCGAGCGCCTTCGCCGCCTGCTGCGTCGCCCTTGGCGCCCAGGCCCAGGCCCCGGCGAACTGGCCGGGCTCGTCCAACATCAAGGTCATCGTGCCGTTCACTGCGGGTGGCGCCTCCGACGTCCTCACCCGCATGCTGGCCGAACGCCTGCAGGGCAAGCTGGGGGGCAACTGGGTGGTCGACAACAAGACCGGCGCCGGCGGCAACATCGGCATGGAGGCGGTCAAGGCCGCCGCCCCCGACGGCACCACCATCGCCTCGGCCACCATCGGCACGCTGTCGATCAACCAGTTCCTGTTCGCCAAGCTCAATTACGATCCGGCCAAGGACTTCGAGTACGTCTCCAAGGTCTGGGAGAACTGCAACGTGCTGGTGGTGGGACCGAAGAACCCCGCCCGCAACGTGAACGAGTTCCTGGACTGGGCCCGCAAGCAGCCCAAGGGCGTGAACTTTGGATCGGCCGGCGTCGGCACCACCCCGCACCTGGCGGGCGAGTTGTTCCGCACGGTCACCGGCATCCAGGCTGTCCATGTGCCGTTCCGTGGCGCAGCCCAGTCCATGCCGGCGCTGATGGCCGGTGACACCGATTTCGCCATCGACAACATCGCCAGCTACACACCCCTGATCAAGTCCGGCAAGGTCAAGGCCCTGGCCGTGACCTGCCCCGAGCGCTGGCCCACCATGCCCGAGGTGCCGACCATGGTGGAAGCTGGCGTGAAGGACTTCGTCATCACCTCCTGGGGCGCCTTCGTGCTGCCCAAGGGCACCCCGGCCGCGATCAGCAACGCGATGTCGGCCGCCATCGCCGACCTGGCCAAGGACCCCGTGCTCAAGGAGAAGTATCTCGAGACCGGCGCCATCCTCAAACCCACCACGCCCCG
>JACCDX011120936.1_pt1 | contig 20802 bp, 35 predicted proteins | sample 7449681 | NCBI WGS metagenome assembly JACCDX01 (sample SAMN15323450, study PRJNA562643) | freshwater metagenome | isolation source: river surface water | place: USA:Blue River Watershed | collected 2017-08-18
CAGCTTCCTCAGCTAGTCGAGCCGCTTCCGCTTCTTCGAATGCAATCCGGTCTGCCTCGCGTTGCGCGAGTTCTTCCTCGGTCAACGCTACTTCCTCAACCACGCCGGTTGAGCAATCTACTACTAGCTTCGTGGTCATTGGTTTCTCCTTAGGATTTCTTGATGCCGTATAAGGTCGCTGAACTATATTGCATCATGGTAGTTGCCGTGACGACAATATCAATCGAAGTTATAGCCGATGAGGTTGGACCCTGAACTGCTTGCAGCACTTGATAGGCGGTCGTTCCGTTATTTTCAGTAACCGAATCGGCTGAAAACACTTTTGTTTGGCTTCCGGTGTAATTTGGGATGTAAACCTCAGCGTTACCGAAAGTATTAGCGGTAGCCGAATTGGAAGGTATTTGTAATTGCTCGATTCCGCTACCACCGGACGCGGCAGATGATCCGTTACCAAATAGGCTTTTCCCGGTTAGTGAGGTAGAAATTCCGTTAAGTCTTACGGCGCAATCTCGCCAGACATTGCCTGTGCTGGATGCCCTAGCCGAAATCTGTAAAACAAGATCGGTGTAATCCTGAGGGATGTTAGTGATGCTAATTGTCGCGTTTGCGCTCGATAGGCTTACATTTGCAATCTTCTTATAGGTTACTGGCATGTTAAGCCGCCTTGATTCCGTAGAGGGTGAAGGTGGAGCCGGAAGTAAAGGTTGAGGAATCAGTCTTAACTGTGATTGAGGTGATAGCCGAAGTGCTACGCCATAGACCGACATTCGCGCTTACATAGGTTGAAGCTACGGTCGAGTTATTGCGTGAGACGTTGGTCTTGTTTGTTGTGGTGTTTGAGTAATTCATGATCTGCACTACTTCGGCGGTTTGTGCGCTTCCAATCCATCCGCATAAAATACGAGTAGAGTTAGAATCGCGTGCGCTTGTTGCGCTTGATCCGTCGCCACGAAGCGAAGTCCATGAGTAATTGCTACCGGTGTCTGAATTGTATTGCAGACCCCAGACGCTAGTTCCAGTAGTAAGAGTTCCAGACCAGACCAAAACGATATCGGTGTAACTTCCGCTTATTGATGTAAAGGTCACGCTGCTTTGTGCGCTCGTTAGCGTCGTCGTCGCTATGTTTTCATAAGTAGCTGGCATGGGTTAGCCTTTGATTCCGTAGAGGGCGAAATGGGAATACTGAGTCGCATTGACCAAGTTTAACTTGATGCTAGTAATCGCGGCGGTATTCATCCAAAGATTTGAAAGCATCGCAACCTCGCCCGATCCGTTGTTATCTAAACCAAATAAAACCCGAGCAGTTTTGTATTTGTTAGTATTGGCATAATCCAAAATATCTACGACGGTATTTCCCCAGTATTGGTATGAGGTAAAGATTCTTTGCGACGATGTTCCGCCCTGTGCTGCTGCCGTTGAGCCATCACCATAGACTCGATGATAAGCATAATTGGCAGTTGTAGTATCTGAATTATATTCAATCGTTACCCAAACACCCGAGGAAGGTTGTTTGTGAATTGCCCTGATTTGAAGATGCTGATAAGTAGAAGGAATCGAAGTAAAAGTAATTGAAGATTGCGTACCGGTAAGGCTTACGGTTGAAATAGACTCGTAATCGCCCGTGATTGCTGCGCTTTGTGATTCTAATATCCCGAAGATAAGCATGATTAAGCGATGCCACCTAAGACGAGGAAAGTATCTCCGCTTTGCTTAATAATCGATGCGCCACGTTGAGCGGTCGTAATAACTGGATTCGTCGCAGTAGCTCCGGCGCTATTGATTGTTACTCCGGATCCTTGAACGATTGAAATCGTGCCAGTAGCTCCAGTCTTTAGAATGTTAATGATTGCTCCAGAAGTAAAAGCGACGCTCGATGAGCTAGGGATAGTGATGGTCACGGTGCCGGTGTTCGAGTACCGAATCATCTTGTTATAAGAATCTGCGAGTACGAGGGTATCGGAAGTACCAGATACGTCTCTAAAAGTAAGACGCCATAGGTCATTGATCTCGGTCGAGATTTCGTCCATCTGTGCGGCGGTGAGTACCTGCCCGGTCGTGAAATCCTGTGCTGGAAAGGTCATCGTTTCTCCTAATAGCTCAAAATATCTTGATCCAGTACGCCATCGACGCTCGAATCTAAGACGAATCCTACCGCGAAAGGTTGCGCCGTAGTGAAAGTGACGGAGAAGGATCGCGGAGTAATGTCGTAGGCGACCCCAGTTACGACGGTATTAGAGACCGCATTACCGGCCGGCAAAGTCTGAGTAACTTGAATCGGGCTGAAAATATCCATATCAAGAGCTGCTACGACTCGGTTTGGATCCTCATCCGAATAAGCGTCGAGAGTAATCGATTGCAAGGTGAGATTATTACCTATCTCATTTCGGCTTGCGATGATAAGTCGGGCTTGATCGAGAGCGTCTGCATCCGTCTCCATAATGCCGGTTCTCACGCGACTATGTTCAAAGTATGAGTCAATCGACGTCGTATCGATAACCGTCTGAGCCGTACCACCGGCACGAGTAACGGTAGCTCTATTAACGAGACCATAATCGGATAGATCGAAGGCGACCGATTGATAGGTAATGGCGCTCGTACTATTGACGTCCGTAAAGATATACGGCGTCCCACCGGATGCGGTAATAATGTCGTTTCGGCTCTTAAAGTTAGCAAAGCCATTTTCATCCATATAAAAGGCGCCCAGTTCGGTCTGCTCGACCGTCTGGCAAGCTGCGAGAAGCGATCTGGAATCTCCGGTATCTGCTTGAACCGTCGTCGTAGCAGTTGTCGAGATGGATCGCATAGCAGACCATCCACCGGCATCAAGAAGGCTATTGACGCGCTGAGCCGTAGTTTGACCAGCAGTACCACCGGCGACGGTCGTAATCGTCGTCAGATTAAGAAGCTGGAATCCATCGACGCAATTAAGATCTACGAAAGCCGGGTCGTAGCCAGTCGGTGACGTGTACTTCCATTCCTGAATGTACATAGATCCGAGAGCGTAAGTAATCCCGGCATAAATAGCTTCAAAACGGATCTTACGCATAGGCAAGATCTTTCCGTAGTTATCTCCGCCTGTATTAGCTGGATTGAAGATACCGGCTTCATCGATAAGCCGAACCTGAGCGCTTCCACCGATAAAACTATCTGCGGTTCGGTTATAAGCACGACGAACGCGAGCGAATAGGACGTATTGCGTGACGTCTAAAATATCCGAAGCTGCGGTACCGAGAATCGCCGTATCAAGCGGAGTAGAAGGATCATCCAGAATAAGCGCTGGATCGAAAGTAGCACCGTTACTAAAATCAATCTTGCAACGGAAAGAAGCTCCACTCATAAAGCCGCGACGCTTGTTCTACCTAAGCCGCCGAGCTGAGAAGGCGTCCCGGTTCGATTCTGATTATAAAGACTATTTAGCATATTGTCGTAAAGATCCTGCTCTTTGATGACGTTACCCGAAATATACTGATTAACGGTCATCTGAGATGCTGCTGCGGCAGAAGCCGAAGCTGCGAGATCTGCTGCGCTTTTCTCTGATTGCGCTGCTAATTCTGCGTCTCGCATAGACTCTAATTCGGCAAGACGAGCCATATCTAATTCGTTAAATAGGACGGCGTTAAGCTGACTTACTCCGGCTTCATAAAGCTTCGTATTACCAGTAGCTGCGCCTTGCGCGATTGCGGCAGTAGCGGTATCCCATGAGATATTCGCTCCTGCGATGGATGCAGCTCTAGCGGCAGATACGGCTTTTAGAGCCTTGATTTCTTCATCAAGATCCGCTAGACGCTGATTCTTAACGGCCGAGCTAAGCATCATATCGATCGTAGCGGCGGCGATTTTATCTGCTTGAAGTTTCTTTTCGAGATCGATGAGCTTATTGAGAGCTGCTTCATCATCCTTAGCAGTATCGCTCTTGATGGCTTGAAGAGCCTTTACTCGCTCTACGTCTTCTTCTGAAAGCTTACGAGTTAAAGCTGCGGCAAGGTTGATATTATCGATATCGAACTTAGCCTCTAAACGACGCTTTAGCTCCTCATCACGCTTTTCTTTAGCTTTAAGAGCTGCTTTACGGCGCTCTTCAGCTTGCTCTTTACGGCGCTCCTGCTCTCGAAGCCTTGCAAGCTCTTTTAGAGCTTTACGCTCTAGTTTAAGACGTGTATCGGTATCCTTGATCTGAGCTCGACGCTCTGCTGCGTCTGGAGCGATATCTTGCGCTAGGAATTTACCGGTAAGAGATGCTTGATCTCCTAGACTTCCCAACGGTGCAGATAAGAATTCACGAATTCGAGCAGCGAATCGACCAGTCTTTTCAAGAGCTTCACCGAACTTCTCTGCCCATGTAACAAGATCGTCTAAGCCATCTTGAAAATTACCTTCTCCGAGAGCTTCAATACCCTTTAGGACGCCTAGACCTATCGCTTCTCTTGCTTGATCCGAAGCGACGGAAAGCTGACGCATCTTGCCAGCGTAAGTTTCAAGATCCGCAGCAGCAGCGCCACCGAAGCGCTTTTGAAGCTCTGCTTGAATAGCGGCAAAGTCTTTTGATTCAATAAGGGTAGAGCTAAGACCTGTTTCAAGACGCTTTAATGCCGTCGTCTGGCCGTCATAGGCTCGACCTAGACCACGAACGACGGTCGATAGGCTCTTTCCGGTGCCTAGACTGACGTTGATGGCAAGCTCTAAAAGCTCCTGAGCCTTTTGAACGTCTGTCGTCTGTCTGATGAGTTGAGCTAACGCCGGACGAAGCTCATCATCTGCGACGGCCGTTAAGCGTTGAAGATCCGCTATAACCGGCTCGATATTGACTGCCGTATAAGCAAGACCAAGATTATTAAGCGCGAGCTCTAGCTGCCGAACTTGTCCGGTCTCTTCTGCGAAAGCCTTAGTGCTATTTTTCAAGAATCGAGTAATAGCGCCGATGCTTGCTACTGCTATAAGGCGCTTAGTAAGGCTACCCAGAGCTCGATCTAGGCCGCGAGTCTGCTTCGACATCTGATCGATGCCGCGAGATTGAAGTTTCGTGACGAAATTGACGACGACGTTTCTAGTCTGCATATTACTTCCTCACGAATCTAAAGAGTCGAGTCTCTAAGACATTTTCGACGTCTCGCATGACCTGAGCTCCACGCGTAGCAGCAGCTCGATAAACGAGACGCTTAGGTCTGCCACGTCGTTTTTCCATCGCTAAGACGAAATCTTCACGAGAATTAGGATTGCGGCTTACGCGTTTTGTTCGACGAATTGACGTCATTTTTCCGGATCCTGCAAGCTCGTAAATAATACCGGGAGCTTCGCTATTGATAACTGCGATAGCGGTCGTTTCGACTTTAGATCCCATGACGCGACCAGTGTCAAAACGAGTTCGGCTTATCTTAATCCCTTTTCTAACTAACGCTGGAGCCCATTTCCATCGATAAGCGGCATCTCTTCCTCGATGCTCGAAGTCATCCATCCACGATTGACTGTTATAGGTAGGTGCGTTTTGACGCCAATTACGCAAAGGATTATCGCTAGGGACGAAGCGTCTAGCATCATCTCGAACCGGCAAGACTGCACGATTGAGAGCCTTCGTAAAATCCTTACGAAGTTCGGGACTAAGAGCTTTAAGATCTTTTAGCAGCTTGTCGTAATCGCTTACGACCTTCGCTTGAATAGGCATATCACCTTCTCCTAGCTGCTGCTCTTTTCGTATTGATGGATCTTTCCTGCATGATGGCTTTGATCGCGGTATAGATATTGGGATCGCACTCTAAAAGGTCGTTAGGCGCGATCCCAGTAAGTACCGCAAGGGACGCGACCTCGTAAATATCTCCCCTGCGGTCTATCCATTTTTTGCATCTAAGATGATATCTATATCCTCGAACTGATCGATATAGGCATCTCCGAATTCGAGCTTCGTAGTACCGGCCTTAGTTTCCAGCAGCCAAGCCAGATACCAAAGATCCGAATCCATCTGAAACTCAATCAATCTCTTTCGCCATCCTGCCTTAAAGTGTGTCTCAAAGGCTACCCGGACGCTAGGAATGAGATCGTAGGTGAGCTCTTGCCCATCCTTCTTTGTGATCTTAATCTGATGCATTTTGTCCCCCTTTATTTAATTATGAAGTAGCTTTAGTAATTGCAGTAATCGGGAATGATGCTGAAACCGAAGCGACGCCATCGATTGATCCATTAACCGGAGTCCAGTTAGTGATCAAGCAAGACATGGAGTAAGAAGGGTTCGTTGCGCTGACGGTGCCAGATACCGGAATAAGCTTGATATTGAGCTTAGTACCAAGAGCATCCTCGAAAAGACTATTTACTGATCCAGCAGCGAAATCATTATAAAGTTCGAGATTCAAGGTTGAACGCTCGACGCCTGTAATTGCGTTCGCGACTGTATCGGTCATCGCGGTAATATCAACGACGTCTAACTCACGGCTAAGGCTCACGGTTGAGACGTGATCCGTAATCGTGTTAGTCGTGCCGACGACCACCGCCACTTTATTCCCCATGAAAATTGCCATGAGTTTTTTCTCCTTTAACCTATCAAGGTCACTTCATATCGATAACTTAGATAATCGATATTCGCGACCGTAATTGTACCGCTTGTCGCTTGCGTGACGCGCAAGGTTTGAACGGCTCCGCCTAATGTTTTATCTGCTTCGATGGCGGCCTTAATCGAAGAAGTACCGGATGATGCTAGGAAAGCATCAAGCCGATTCTGCGCCGCCGTTTCGCTCATGCGACCAACGATGACGAGAACGCTAACGTTTGCGGAATCGAATCCGCGATTTAATGTAAAATCAAAAGTCATATCTAATTGACCTATAACGACAAGAGCTCCCTGAGTAGGGATATTCGCACTATCTGGAATCGTGTCTAACACTCGCAGTCCAGAGATGGTGCTCAAAGCCGTTTTTAGATTAGCTCTGACTGTTGAAGGAATCACGCGAGAGTTTCCTTCTTATAAGCTCTTACCATCGCGGTTACGTCTCGACCTAATGGAGACATGCGAATAGCTCCGAGATCTCCCAGTCCTAAAATACCGCCGGGAGCATCCTTTCGCTTATAAAGATCTGCGGTGAGGATTAGGCAAGCAGAAGTAATATCATCCGGCACCGACGGCCATCCCCATTTTGCCGTGATCTGGACTCCGGGTCGAAGACCATTACCAAAAAGACCCGGAAAGATAGGCCATGACTGCGAGCTCGTGACCATTGTAAGTTGCGTCCACGGACGATTCTTAGCTGCGGCAGTCAATGGATCGAGAATGAAATCCTGATTAAGTGTGAGGGTCGTCGTATAGGTGCCATTCCCTGCTTCATCGATGGCGACTACGAGACCAGAAGTAGATCCAATATCATCTGTATAGACGAAAACGTCTGAGTAAGCTCTATAAAGTCTTGCGCTCGCTACGCTATCAAGATAAAAGCGGCGGTTCGCTATGCGGTCAATGCTTCGTGATGCTGATTCAACTAACCCTTCTAAAAGCGCGTCGTCTGCGGTATCTCCTACCGGGATCGAGAGGAAGTTCTTAATCTCGGTGAGTGTCGCGTATCCGTTAGTTATAGCCATGATCGACTCTCTTTAATGCTTTCACGTCTGGGACAAGGAACGCGATCGCTTATGAAAGTCGATCACGGTTATAACTGCGTGAGCGCCGGAAAGGGACGGCGCTCACGCATTAGCGCACTAGAAGCTAGGCGCTGCGAGTCCGGTACCCTGAATACGAGCAATCGCACCGGGATAACGGAGAGAGGTGAAGGCGCTCATGCCGAACATAACGATATTAAGCGCGACTTTGCCGTTTGGCTCCTCGAACTTAACGTATGTCGGGGAGTTGTTCTCTTCCCAAAGATGGCACTCATTAAGATCGACGACATAGATTCGATCTTCGTTTGTGCCAGCTCCAGCAGTTGTCGTGACGTTAGCATCAACGATGACTGGAAGGCCAAGAATTGAGTAGCCAGAGTTCCCATAGACCGGAGCTCCGCTACCAGTACCCATCGCATTTTGTGGATTATATGCTTGCGGTACGACGAGAGGACGATTCTGTGAATCGACTCCTGCAAGGAAGAACGCAAGACGGCGTGGGTGCATGACGATCGCGTTTGGATTCGCGTAGATGGTCGATTGAACCTGACCGATTGCATCTGCAATCTTCGGGAAGACTCCAGCTACGGTGCCAGTTGTGGCGGTATAGGTGATAGTAATTCCGGTGGTCATGCCATCGAGTCCGAGAGGTTGTCCATTCGCTCCGGTGCCATTGAGCAGGGAGTTATCGAGCTTAGTATGATAAGCGCGGATAAGGTCTGAAAGGACGATATTCTCGATATTGTAACCGCGAAGAAGCGCTTGCTTTGAGATACTGTTTTGACCTGCGATGGTATTTACATCGACGGTCAAAGTCGTATCGTCTGGATCCTGAGTTACTGCTGCGGTGTTTTGTGAAGTTTGATACGCAACATCTGTACCAGTCGTGATTCGGGAGATAACGACCGACATGCCCTGAGCTGGAAGCTCATGCTTGCGAGCTGCATCTGCGAATGGACGACCTGCACGAGCCAATGGCGCGTAAAGATCTACGAGATACTGAGGGACGACAAGACCTGCGAATGATGCGGTAGAAGCTGCTCGCTTCTCGACGACCATTTCGCGTTGATGACGAGCGATGCGCTCTTCTGCATCTGGATCGCGTCGAAGGTGTGCGTTCAAAGCATCCTGCAAGAAGCCGGTTGCGTTGCGCTCCGAGTAAGTAAGTTCTTCACGAACTACTTTTGTAACTGCGGTTTCGCGCTTTTCTGCTGCTGGCTTAGCGGAATCTACCTTAGCGGCGAGATCTGCTGCCTTAGCGTTACGAAGTTCGATATCGGAGATCTGTTCGATTCTCTCATCGAGCTTCTTGATTTCGAGATTCAGAGCCTCGACATTAGCGAGCTCTACCTCGGAGACATCGCGTAGCTCTTCGGCTGCACGATTGATGATCGCTTCGACCATCTGAGTCTTGCTCTCTCGCTTCTCGCGAAGAGAATCAAGGAAGGCGTTTGCCATGATTATTCTCCATTTTTAGGAAGGGTTGATTGATTGACGAGATGGTGCCGATCGCCAATCGAAGCAAGGTGCCGCCGTTGCGGGGTGTTGCTTACTGTGTCGGGGTGATCTCCAACTAGTAGATTATATATCTTTTTCTTTAATTGATTGCAAGATCGATCGAGCTCTATCGCTGCGCGTTTCGTTTTGACGAGAGATCTTATTCGCCCATGCTTTACCAGCATCGCCGCCCCAGAGAGCCCATGCGATGCGACCATTAGAAGGATAACCATCTTCGCCGGGTCGAAAGCCTTCTCCCTGCTTATCGACTTCATGCCGAGCGAAATAACTCACCATGCGTCGAACGGTGTCGAGCGATAGAGCTTTCCCGTTAGAGATATCTCTTGCTCTCGCTATGCCGATCTCCGTACCGCCACGACCGAACTCTCTACGCCACTCTAAGCCGCGTTCGGCTTCGGCTTTCATTTCTGCGGAAGGGATAAATCCTTCTTGACGCTGCTCACCATATTCCGAGATATTGATTGCCGTAAGCTGATCTTCTGCTTGCGCTTGCGTACGATGGCATCCCATAAGCTCTCGACCTTCGTTTTTTATGACTGCGTATCCGTCGCACTCCGGATGGTCATTGACGATCGAGTAGGGCATTAGGCGCGTAGTTTCTTTAAAATCTCTTTCGCAGCATCAAGACGCGGAGTAGTCGGACGATCTTCGGCGCGAGTACCGGCGACCATCGCGAAATCTCCGTATGCTCCAAAAGTAACGAGTGAGACTTCTGCGAGATGAGCCTTGATGCGCTCGATGACGCCATCTGTACGCTTGCGATTCTTTAGCGGCATAAAACCGATTGAAAGCTGATCGAGCGCTCCGTCTTTAATAAGCTCCAGAGCTTCGTCACCTTCACGAGTACGGCTGATCTTAAATTCTGCATAAAGACCTTGATCTGTCTCTCGAAGGATCGTCGCACGACCTAACGGATAAGCCTTAGCGTCGTGACCACGAAGAAGCTTTACTCGGTGCGGTGCGCGAACTACATCTGCGAAAGCTCCCTTGCGGAAGACTTCGGTAGTGTCGCTTGATACTCGCATCTCGACGTCATAAGGAACGGCGATGCCATAGATCGTTCGTCCGTCTCCTTCTGCTCGATATTGAAAATCTGAGTTTAGAGTCCGATTCTCAAAGTTATTCATCTGTCGAATCTCCCATATCTTCATCTTCCATATCTTGCATATCTTCATCTTCCATATCTGAATCAACCGTATCTTCCTCGGTGTAATCTTCGGTCGATTCGTGAAGCTGCTCTAGATCTTCGTATTCGCGTACTTCATCAACGGTCAAAAATCCTGCTTCGAGCGCGATCTTATGAGCTTGATAGCGTGTGAGGGTATCGGTGCGAAGCAGGGAGTCATAGTTAAATTTCGCATATTGACCACGCACGAGAAGATCGCTCATCGCTTGCTCGATACGCTCCGCGATAGGTTGAATCGACCAGCGCACGAGCTGGAGATTCTCTTGCTCGACGTTCGAGTAGGTGCGTGAGCTATTAGGCGCTCCGAGATAGTAAGCAGGAAGACCAAGGATATTCGCAGCTTCTACGAGGCTCTGCTGCTGAGCTTCGATGAGCTGGCTCTCTTGCGCATTACTTGATAAGACTTCAAAATCGGTGCTCGAATTAAGGACGGCCGGTTGCCTATTGCGAGCGCTATACATCGCCATCCATGCAGCTTTGAGCGCGTCTGCTTCTTCCTGACTGAGATCTGGATTCGATGACTTGATCACCGCAGAAGGTAATACACCGCCGTCGAAGTAACGTGATGCGTATTCGTTAATCGCGATCTCTTTACCGAGCGCCTGACGTTGCATCCCGATAATACCTTCACCGACTAAAGAGCCCGGAAGTGTAAAGTATTTAATATGAAGGATCTCTGATCGATCGTAAGTCTTATCATCGATTCGATAAGTAATACGACCATCATCTTCTCTCGCAATATGAACGCGAGATACTTCTACCGGATAAAAGAATTCTGGAAGACCGTTAGCTCCGGGTTCACCTAGTACGGCGATATAGTTTCCGTGAATGATGAGCGATGCTGCCATCGCTGAGTAAGTTTCCATCCTCGTCTCGGTAGGAACCGGACGATCAAGAATCTTCGGAGTTTGATAAACGAGAGTCCCTTTACGGTACGCATGAATCGGAAGAGCTCCGATTGCGTCTGCAATAAGTGTTACACCGCGCCAGACTGCCGGAATACCAAGAGCAGTTTTATCATCGACGTAAGTACCAGACCATGATCCTTGAAAGAATCTGCCTACGCGACCGAGCGAATCGACGTAACCTTGCGACGTATAAACCGTATTAGGTTGAAGCTGGCGCTTTAGCAGTCGTCCGAGCATTAGTTAGGTCTCCGTTCAAGCGCGACACCAAAGAGAAGAAGAAGAATCCCTGCTAATGATACCCCAAAGATCGTATTAACCATTGATGCGGCTATGACCAGAATCGATGCTCCGGCGATCTGCACGATAGAAGCTATGTATTTTTTCATTAGAAGATCTGGCTCCGTACTACCGGCTTTTCTTCCGGTTCGTTAATGACGCCGTACCGGGCAAGAGTCACGGCGACTAGTGGCGTTATATTGGTCGTGCTCTGACGATTCCATGCCCATGAATCGCCTAAAGGTCTTTTACTTGATCCCATAATCGCATCGCGAAGATTAGGATCGTCGAGATGGCAGATAGTCCGGCCTTGAACGCCGTCGTAGAAGCTTCCGCAAGCTCTCGCGTAATCTCGAAGACCTACGGTGATGACTTTAATTCCTGCGTTTTCTAATTGACCGATAATTGAACCGGCTGGAGATCCGCTATCGATGACGACTGGAGTTTTCCATTTTTGAGCGATCTCGATGATTCGTGGCACTAGCCATCCGACACCTTCGCGAGCTTCAATGACTTCGACTGGAGTTATACCATTAACCAGCGACGAGACTCCGATCGATGCTCGATCGCGCTCGCGTGAGATATCGACACCTAAGACCGCTCGATTCGTATTGACGACGATATCGGTTCGAGCTAATGAGTCCCAGATTTCGGTCGGGACTACCTGTGCGGATTCCGGCGAGATCCAGACATTGAGCCATTCCTTCATAAAGATATCCGGACTATTCGTTAGAGCTGCTTCTCGGACTGCTTCAATGAAGACTCCCTTTTCCTCACCTAGCGACGGTATAGCTTGTCTCCAGACGTTCTCGTCCATATAGTCGAATTTATCCTCGGCCGGAGCCCACTCGAACCATGCAAGCGGATTATTCTCATCTTGAATCCCAGAGTGACCGATATTCCGGTAATGCTGCAAAAGCTCCGATTCTCCCGGTACTCCGGCGTTCGATAGAAGCCAAAGCTGACCGGATCGTCTCGTAGCCAGAGTCGGTTGCAGAGCTGCAATCAAGGAAAGCGGATGCGTTAGAGCTTCATCAATGACCATAAGATTCAAGCTCATTCCGCGAGCTCCTTTATCGTTAGGCGTGACGATGGAATAGGTCGAGCCGTTTTTCATATAGAGTCGCTCTGATCCGTTATTACGACTTACCTTGCGAATGTATTTAGCTAACGCCGGAGAGGATTCGAGCGAGTGAATATGCTCTTCCCATTTGAATTTCGCCATATTTCGATCCTGTGCGGTATAGGCGACATTTCTTCGTGGCTGAAGAAGTTCATAAGCTATTCGGGTCTCGATGAGTTTCGACTTACCCGACTGACGACCTACGGCGCAGCCGACCGTTCGATAACGATAACCGTCTCCCTTGCGTTCGAGCCCGACATCTGCGACCAGACGTTGCCATGCAAAGAGCTCGAACCCCATAAGCCGGGCGACTTTTGCAAGCCGCTCACCGTCTGTTTTGTTCGCATAGTTGCGCGGCGTACTCCAACGCGGCCAGCATGGGAGATCGTACTCGTCGGATTTTAAGTCCATAGCGCGGTGATATCGTCTTCCGGATTACCGAGCGAGTCCCAGATTTCACGGATCTCTTTCGAGATACCCGGAATCGAAGGAATATGATTACCCGAAGCTTCTATCTCGTCCCACGCTCTAGCTAGTCCTCGAAGCATTTCGGCCTTTACTGGATCGATCTCGCGCTTGCGGATTGCTCGCTTCATGACCTTTAGATGCTTGCCTACCGGTGGCTTACCACTTCCGGCTTCTACGGACGGCTTTTCGCTTTTCGTTGCCATATCTAGCTCCTCTTGAATAGTTGCATCGTGCACATGCTGGCAGTAGTCTCCCTTGCCATAACTCCGGCGCTGGAAAGGAAGCTAACGGTGGATCGTGATCTAACGTCGTCGCTGGCTCCAGTTTGCAGTAATGGCATAGGGGGTTTTGACTCAAAATCTTTTCTCGTAGTTTTTTGTAGTTTTTTCCGTACTTCCGATAATTCTTGGACAATCCGCTCATTTGTGTCTAACTTCTTTTTTAATCACGGCTTGCCGGGAGAGAGAAAAAACATGGGGGGCGGCGTATCTGTGCATTTTCGCATGGGAAAAAACGAGCTCATTAGGACTGCGCACTAATCAAAAGATAAAGCGTCCCAGTACCAGAAGCACCTACTCCATAAAGGACTTCGCCTTCAAAGAGTGTGCAGCGAAACTCATCACCGTTATCTAGTAAGAAGCCGTTAGACGTCGTTACTCCTTCGTTACCTAGATAGCACTCATGCTTTGAATGAATTAGCACGTCTCGTCTTACGTTATCGCTTCCGACTAATAACGTTCTTTCCGTCGTAATGGTCACTTGCTTACTTTCGATCGCCATCTTCTATCTCCTTCTCGGTTGATTGATGCCTTGCCAGTCCGAACCTTTTGAAATCCTTATGATGCTCCCTCGTTAGCCAGTACCGGCGCTCATGCGATAGCTGGACTCCAGTATGAGCAAAGATCCTAAAGCCGAATCCTTTAGCTCTTAGGCAGAAGAGCAGATCCTCACCTACCCATTCTCCACCTATCGGCATATCCTGAAAGAACCCCCAGCGAGCGCCTTGATGCTGAGGATCCGCTTCATCTCTGAATTTCTGGATCACCGAACGATGGATAAGCAAGCATCCAGTCCCGGCCGCATCGATCTCGATTACCGAGTCTTCTTCGTACTCATGGACTGCATAAAGGCCGCCGTTTTCTGCAGTCTTAAAGATGCAGGGTACCGGCTCTGGATAGATCGCACCTTCGATCTCCCACGCTCCATGCACGATTCCTGAGACTATGGGAGCGTTTTTACGATCTGCCGCAGCTATAAGCTTCTTAAAGCCTTCAATGGTGATCATCTCGTCCGTATCGATCATCAAGAGCCAGTCGTCCGTCGTCTTATCTAAGAAGGTCGCTGCTACTTGATTTCTAAGCCGGCTAATGACTCCGGATCCTTGAAGGCTAATGAACTGCCCTAGCTGACGCTGACTGCGAGCTATATCAAGGATCGACGTCATAAAGTTCGTCGAGACGTATCCCGGCGAGCAGATGCCTATCGTGATTTTTTCCGTGTCCCTCATGTTTTCCCCTAGTGATAGTTATTAGCTTTGAAGAAGCGTAAAGCCTTGCATGGCGTGTCGTAGCGATTCTGGATATAGCTGAGTCCCCATTCGACCTGCTTAAATCCAGAAGCAGTCTTTAGATAGGAAGAACGGCCTTGCGGGATACCCCAATGAGATCCCAGATTAGCTCTCGGATCCCAGCGACTTTCCTTCTCATAAAGACGCACTAAACAATCGAATTGCTTCCAGTTATGATCTAAGAGATTCAATGCGTGAAGCTTGTAATTCATCTCATGGTCTTTCCACGCATGGCCTTTATATGGCAATAGAAACGCTGAAATAAGAGCGAAAGCGATTATGAATACAGCTCGCCCGATAGATCGAAGTCGCTGTCTCCGAGTGTCTTTCAGCTCGGAGAGCGTCTCGATCGTACCAGACGAGTCAAATCCATTTACATAACCGCAGGTCAGAAGGCTAATAGACATGATCACTCTTGCGGATAACAACGATTGCAGATCTCGCGAGAGTATGTCCATGCTCCGCACATTAGACACCGCGAGACGTTTTTATCTTTCGGTTTTTGATCCATAACCACTCGCTTTCAAAAGGTAAATTAAATCGTCGAAACGAAGGAAGCAAAGGAAGTCACCGATTGACTTTTCCCCTTGTTTGTTAAGCCTCATAACGGCCACTCCCATTCCTGTCTCTTTCGATCTCTTTTCGAGCTGACGGACAACTTCTGACGGATTGAAATCGCGGCGAGCTTTGACTTCAACATCAAGGCCATCGATGCCACGAATATCACTACCAGAAGCCGAAGCAGAGCCAGCATGAGCAGATACCCATCCGTTTTCAACCAGATAGGCCGCGACGAGGATCTCGGTTTCACGTCCTCGCCGCCTTCTTGTTTTTTGAGTCATAAGGTGAGCCTAAAGCCTTCACCGATATCCCTTAGTTCGACACTCGCCGCAGATCCACATAGATTCGGTAATGACCTTCATATCTGCTTGATCTTGCGGCTTATTGCACATATCGCAGAAGCTCCATATGTAGTGCTCTGCATCGCCATCTCTAGGGATCCTGACCCCAGATCGATCCGGGAAGAACATCTCTAATTCCCCCATGATTTACCTTCTTTCGGGTAGATAGAAGCTCCCATTAGACGCGACTTGCCACCATAAAGCGCCATCTCGAAGCTCTCGTCCGTCGTTTGTGTGTGTGCATTTATCGGACTTATTTTTACCTGCGCACATTGAGCCTTTATAAGGCTTACCGGCTTTTGACGTCCCTTCCCGGACGAGAAGTACGCCATGAGCGCACGAGATCTCGTCCGAGATAGTGACGGCGCCTAGCGACTCGGTTAGATAGGTAACCGGATCGTCGTCCCAGCTAAGCGCTTGCGGTTCGTTTGCCGTTACTACTTGACCTTCATCGAGAGGTGGAAGATCAAGACCGCGAGACGTAGCGGCAGACGAAGGCTTATTAGGATGCTCGACCTTATGGCCGGGATCTCCCTTTACTTGCATCATCGATTCTCGGTGAGCAGTCTTCGTCGCTCCTTTGACGAGAAGAATAACTCTAGCGATCGCAGAAGTCGTCGTATCTTCGACGAACCATCGCTGCATGTTTTTCGGGTAATCCGCAGCTTTTCCACGCGCTAGGTTTTCGGCGCATGGATAAGGATCGTTGATATCTCGATAAGCAGAAGCTTTGACTAAGACTTCCTGCTGATCTGCGTTGAAATATCGCTCTTCAATGGCGATTCTTCCGGTCGGGAAGTTATCGATCCACCATTGATTCAATTCCGCCGCAGTCTCGTAATCATTAAGATTCCATGCCATGAAGCTTTTCCTTTCCTAGTGCGTACTCTTGCATCTGCTTAAACGTCCAGACTGATTTGTCCACCCATGTTTGAATGTCGTTAGCGCATGTCTGGCAATACGCCCGGCGCATCCCTTTATTCACCTTTTCACTCACGGTGATCCAGACCGCCGGAGTTTGTCCGCGAAGACTTGTCGTCCCCCATTGAGCTTTGCATATATCGCACCAGATCCGGCGATCCTTATTACGAAAGATCGCCATAACCGTCATCTTCTCGCTTCGGACGAGTAGTGCATCCTGCCATCGCCAAATAAGCCACCGCGTCGAAATAGTTATCGAGATGATCTCTGGATTCGACGCTTCGGATGATTTTGGCGAGCGCGTAGAGAGTTGCCACTTGATGCGCGTCGATCTCTTGATTGAGATAGGCGCTCCACGTTGCAGCAATTCTGGCGAGATTGTCCTCGTAATGTCCGTAGAGAGCTCCTCGTCTAAAGATGAGATCATGAGCCGTGTCGAGAATATCGCTGGGTACTAGATCTTTCACCGAGTCGTTTTCCATCCCTAAAGCCTTTCCAGTAGAAGTTTTCTGTAATTGCAACATAAGCCCACGCTAACACCGGACTAAGTAAAAGAGCTGCGATATAAAATCCCCAATAAGGATCTAAATCCCAAAAGTAATTCATGACTATCCCTTCTTCACGAATTGCATCGGTACTTGAACCGGATCACGATCATCGATGACTCGGTATGGCTTGCCGTTAGGATGCAAGCTAGGCGCTGCGACGACATAACCGCGATGCTTCACGTCCACGCCTTGCCATAAGGTGCCGGGGAATCTCATTGATGGATGAGCCTTATAGTAAAGATGAAGACCGTCACCGGTCTCGACGGTATAGGTAGCAGGGAAGAGCTCATTAAGAGCTCCACCGTTACGGTAATCAATATCAATTACGACGAGATTCGATGCGATGCAAGAGATCCCTAGATTCGCGGTCGGATCCTGATAAAACCACCGCGTCGCTTTATAGGTATCCAGAGTCGCATCGAGATACGCACGTCGAATCAGATTGTGATTAGGCTCTTTAGAGAGCGATTTAAGCGGCATGACTGCCCATCCGCGATCTATGTAATCCTGAGCTGCGCCTATCATGGCTTCGGTATCGATGGTCACGGTGCTCATGCTGCGATCCTTGCCATCTGATCTTTAGCCATAAGATCAATGAAAGCTGCTTCGTAAGCCTTACGCTCTTCTGGACGAAGAACTCGATTTTCCTTTGTTGCTTGAAGAACGATCTTTTCGATATTGCTTTTCATTTTCTGTCCCTTTCGTGAAGCTACTGGGATTCGCTTCACTAGGACTAAAGTAACACTTTGACCCTGTTTCGCAACTATTTAGGGGACTTTTCTTCGATTTTCTTCAAAAATTGTCTAAAGTAAAGGTTGAGAGTATAAGTCCGAGCGCATATAGCCGTTAAAAGCCCTAGAACGGGTGTATAAGCCTTTTAGGGTCGGTTTAATGTTCGGCAATCATTAAGGTCGTAAAAACGGCTCTAATGGCCTTATACGGCTTATCTAGGGTATCTCTTGCCTTCGACTACGAAGGATCCGTCACGCTCGATAGGGACTGGGATAGGGATGACCCGGCGACGATCGACGTAAAGGATGCCGAAGCCTTTCTGCCAGTTAAACGTCCCCTTCGTGTAGAGAGCTTTTGATTCGTCCATGAGATGACCGACTTCAAAGCCGAAGATCCGATTCGTCACTTCGCCACCGGATGCGGTCGTATGCCATGAAACGCCGAGACGATGCGTATGCCCTGAGACGATGGAGAGCCCATGCCGTTTCGCAGCTTCTAAAGCGGTAGCTCCCCCTTGATGCTTTATAGGTTGTTCGTCACCGTGAACCATCGCTGCGAGATCATGGAATCTAAACGGCTTACGGTGATAGGTAATACCGAGCTCTTTAAGTCCCATGAAGTTTTCGTATTCAAGCTCTGGGAGACCTATAAGACCGGGAAGCCGGGTCGATAAAGACTTATAAAGGCGATCCGTATGATTCGATCGCGAAAGATGGGTTACTTGAAGCTCTGCAAGGATCTCTCTCGTTCGGTCTCGATCCTTACCTATGGTCATCGACCATTCATCTTTGCCAGATGACCAGCGCGAGATCGTCTGAAAATCGATCTCATCTCCTACGCATAGGACTTCATCCGGTTTCCAGCGCTTAATAAAAGCGGCGACGGATCTAATCGCCTTTGAATCCTCAAAAGGCGTCTGGATATCGCTTATAACGACGTAACGCTTAATAGTCCAGCTCGTCGTCGTCGTGATCCTCATCGTCCGGTTGAGGAATCCATTCGGGAAGGCGTGTCTTTGCTTCGACGTACCAGAGCGCATCTTGCTTATTCATGCCCTGACGAACGAGAGCTTCTACGAGCTCGACCTTTTCGGCAGCCCAGATATCAAGCGGCGTAAGAGGCTTCTTTTGATCCTTCTTAGCGATACGCTCTTTATAGCGCCGGGTATTAGCCTTCTGCGCCTTTGTCTTACGTTGAGCCATCTATCCACCTAGCCTTCTTCTGGCTAAAAGTGTCCCATGAGATACCCAATCTTAGCGGTATTTCGTGAGACTAATTTTAAGGATAGGTCAGAGCACCGTCATAGACTCCGGTCATGAGTAAATCGAATCTCGTCATTATTCCTAGTCGATCCAGACCAGATCGAGCCGCCGAAGCTATTGAGCATCTAAAGAACTTTTCTATGATCTCGGATCTTTGTCTTGCGATCGATGATGATCAAGCAGAGCTTTACCCCCGAATCGACGACGTAATTTACGAAGTAAATCCGCGTCTCTATCTCACGGGGACGCTTAATCTCGTAGCCATGAAGTATGCGGATAAATACGAGACGATCACCTTCTTAGGCGATGACTGCGCCGTGAGGACGGCTGACTGGGACTTAAAGCTCTATGAGCCCATCAAGGAAAGAGGATATGGGATCACCTACCCGGATGATCTCTATCAGAGAGAGAACCTGCCTACGCACGTCATGATCTCGACGAATATCGTAAGAGCTCTCGGTTATATGGCTCCCCCAGCTTTGACGCATTTATATGTTGATAATTTCTTCATGCGTCTAGGGAATCTCTTAAATTGTCTTGATTATTGCCCGGACGTCGTGATCGAGCATCTACACGTCTTCGCTCAAAAGTCGAAGATGGATGAGACGTATGCCGAAGTTAATAGCGTCGCTATGTATGAGCACGACCGGAGAGCTTTTGAAGACTACTGCGAGAATGAGTTAATTCGGGATCTAAAGAAGATCACCGAAGCGGTATGGTGGAATTAGCTCTTTTGATGATTATTAAGATGCTCAATGAAAAGAGATCTTAATTCACGAAGATCCGTTACTACTTCGTTCGCGAAGCCATTCGATACCGGACGAGAATTCTTCTCTGCCTTAGCAGCATAAAGAGCAGCTACTCCGGAGATCGTACTTGCAGCGATGACGCCTAAAGCGGTAATGAGTTCGGTCGTCATGCGCCAAGCTGATCGTTAGGGTTTAGGTAACGAAGGATAGGTGGAATGACTGCGCTGAGAGCTGCTGCTGCGAGAGCTTTAAGATCGAATGATCCGGTGGCCATGTAATAGGCGAGCGCTGCGGAAAGCGCTACTCGTGACCATGACGCAAGAAGCTGCTTAGCGACTCTTACGCTTCTTTGACTGACCATCCGTAAGTCCTAACTCTTCGATAAGGCGCTTAGCCTTCTCCGGGCTTATATTGACTTCAACGTGCATCTCATCCTTACGGACTTGATAATCACCGCCCCATCTTAATCCATAATAAGCGCATAATTCACGAATTGTCCGTTCTTGCGCTTTTGTGAATGTACCGGATGCGCCTAACGGATGCTTTGTAGCATTGAGATCGATTGCAGTACCGGAAGCATGATTACTGAGATGGACGGTAGTCCCACGAATAGGACGATAGGCATAACCCCAGTCGTCCAGCTTTCCTTTATCAATAGTCTCGACCAGATTATGAAAGTCGCTTGAAAAATTAACTAAGAGCGGAGCGACTGCTTCGGCGCAAGCAAGCTTGATTGAAGTACCGGGAATCGTGTAGCTCTTGATCCCAATTTCAGATCTATTCTTACTCGCTGGCCATCCGTTATGGCTACGAATCATGATAAAAGAAGTTTAGCGTCTTCTTCTGATAGTCCGAGTCGAGCAAGAAGCTCGGCCTTCTTAGCGGCCTTTTCTGCTTCTTCTGCTAGGCGAGCAGCTTCGGCTTCGGCTGCTGCCTTAGCATCTGCTTCTCTTTGTAATAGCTCTTCTTCGGTGAGAGCTACCTCGGAGACTTCTCCGGTTTCGCAATTAACGATTAGTTTCGTTGCCATATGTCTCCTTAGGATTTCTTGATGCCGTATAAGGTCG
>JACCDX011448430.1_pt1 | contig 20796 bp, 14 predicted proteins | sample 7449681 | NCBI WGS metagenome assembly JACCDX01 (sample SAMN15323450, study PRJNA562643) | freshwater metagenome | isolation source: river surface water | place: USA:Blue River Watershed | collected 2017-08-18
ACCGCCGCCGCGCTCGCGCTCACGCTGGTGCTGATCCTGAGCCAGCCGCTCCGCCCGGCCCGCCCGCGCGAATCCGCGTCGTCCTTCGGCGCCGATGCCGCCGAACTCCATACCCTCGCCCGCCTCGCCGAATCCAGCGCCGCCCAGGGCCGCGAACTGAACCGGGAACGCGATGTGCGCCGCCGCGCCGAGGAAGACGCCGACCTCAAACAACAGCTGCTCACCCAATCCCTCGACGAAAAGATCCGGCTCGGGCGCGACTTGCACGACGGCATCATCCAGTCGCTCTATGCCGCCGGCCTCACCCTCGAGACCGTCCGCGCCCTCGTGAAATCCAATCCGGACGAAGCCGAGCTGCGCCTCGCCCAGACCCGCGAAAGCCTCAACGGCGCGATCCGCGACGTGCGCGCCTACATCGTCGGCCTCGCTCCGGAAAACCTCCGCCGCACCAGCTTCACCCACGCCCTCGGCACCCAGCTGAAGGAAATCGGCCGCGGCTACGACGCGCGCTTCGACCTGCAGATCGATGACGAAGCCACGGCCCGGCTCACTCCCGAGCAAGGCATCGAAACGCTGCAGATCGCCCGCGAAGCCGTGAGCAACGCCCTCCGCCACGGCGGGGCCGCCCGCGTGACCGTGCGCATGCACGCCACCGACACCGAGATCTGCCTGCTCGTGCAGGACGACGGCCGTGGCTTCGATCCGAGTCACGGCCGCGACGGCGGCCACGGCCTCGGCAACATGCACGCCCGCGCCCAGCGCCTCGGCGCCACCCTGCGCATCACCGGCCAGCCCGGGGCCGGTGCCCGGGTGCTCCTCACCCTGCCCGTATCGTCCCCCTCTCCCGTATGACCGCTCCCGCCCCGCTCCGCCTGCTCCTGATCGACGACAGCGAAGTGGTCCGCGTGGGCCTCCGCGCCCTGCTCACCACGGCGGGCGGCATCGACATCGTCGGCGACGCCGGCACCGTCGCCGCCGGCGTAGCCGCCGCCGAACGCCTCCGCCCCGACATCGTCCTGCTCGACATCCGCCTGCCCGACGGCACCGGCGTCGAGGCCTGCCGCCGCCTGCTGCAGAGCGTGCCCGAAACTCGCGTGCTCATCCTCACCTCCGTCATCGACGATTCGGTCGTCGACGATGCGATCCGTGCCGGCGCCCACGGCTACCTGCTCAAGGAGATCGACGGCCGCGGGCTCGTGAACGCGATCCGCGACGTCGCCGCCGGCAAATCGATTCTCGACCCCGCGATCACGGCCCGCGTGCTTTCCTTGGTCAAAGCCGGCGGCGCGAACCGCGATCTGCTCGCCACGCTTTCGCCGCAGGAGCGCCGCGTCCTCGCGTTGATCGCGGAGGGCTGCACCAACAAGGAGGTCGGCCTCAAGCTCGGCCTCAGCGAGAAAACGGTGAAGAACTACCTCAGCACGGTCTTCGAAAAACTGCACGTGTCCCGTCGATCCGAGGCCGCCGTCATCTTTGCCCAGGAGCACCGGCGCTGAACCGGGGCCGCCCCGTTGCCCGCGCTTCAGGACGTGTTCGCCGAACGGCTGCGCAACCATTCCGCCAGCCGCGCCCAGGCCCGCGCCCGATGGCTGATTCGGCTTTTCACCGCGTCGCCCAGCTCCGCGTAGCTCGCCTCGAAGCCCGTCGGCACAAACAACGGATCGTAGCCGAATCCGGCCCCGCCCTTCGGCTCGGGCAGCAGCGTCCCGGCGCACGCCCCTTCGAAGATTAGTTCCTCCCCCGTCGGCCCGATCGCGCACAGCACGCAGAAGAATCGCGCCCCGCGCCGCTCCGCCGGCACGCCGCGCAGCGCCTCCACCAGCTTGAGCAGATTCGCCACGGGGTCGGCCTGCGGCCCGGCGTAGTAGGCCGACTCCACGCCCGGCCCGCCGTCCAGGGCGTCGACACAGACCCCGCTGTCATCCGCCAGGGCCCATGCCCCGGCCGGCAGGAGCGGCCGCAGTGCCAGCGCCTTCTTGCGGGCATTGCCGACAAACGTCCCCGTGTCCTCGTCCACCGGCGGCATCCCGCCCACCGCCTTCGCGGAACGGATTTCCACCGCCAGCCCTTCCGCCCGCGCGAGAGCCTGCAGTTCGGCGACCTTGTGGGCGTTGCCCGAAGCGAGGTAAAATATCATCGGCGGCGCTTCCGTCGGGCGAGCCGCCGGTTCCGGTCCGGAGGGCTCACTTGCCGCCCGGTCCGTAGCCCGCCTTCGGCGAACCGTCGGCGGCCAGCTTGTCGCAGGCCCAGAGCAGGCCCCGCGCGACCAGATCGAGGTAGACGGGCGACTCCATCGACGAATTGAGGTGGCCCAAAGTCGTCGTGAACGAGCGGCCGCGCCCGTAGGTATTCGTCCAGATCACGATGTGGTCCTTCTTGGTCTCTTCGCCGTAGGCGGTCGCCAGCGGCGTCACCCCTTCCCAGACGATCTCGTTCTTGTAGCACTCGTCCTGCGGCACCGCCCACGTCGCCGGGAAATTCGTCATGACCGGATGCGGCGTGCCCAGGGATTTGACCACCAGATCGCGGCGCTTCTCGTGGCTGGTCGACTTGATCCCGATCACCTTCCGCCATTCGTCGGTCGGCGCCATCCGGTAGCTGTGGGACGAGCAGTGCAGGAAAACGCCGGGCAACCCCGCCTTGTGCGGCGCCGCGATGCGCTCGACGAAAGCCGCGTCGTTCACGAAACCGTAGCACTCGTTGTGCACGACGACGTCGTAGCCTTTCGCCCAGTCGGGGTTGCTGTAGATGCTCACGCGGTGCTCGCGGTCGTCGCCCTCGTGCACCACCGTCCACACGACATTCGCGCGGGCGGAGACGCCTTCGGGAATAATCACCTTCTGCTTGGTGTAATCGTGGCAGCAACCGCCCGTCACGAGCAACGCCCGCAGGGGCCGCGTCGGCTCCGCGGCCAATGCCAACGCGCCCGCGCCGAGCGCGAGCAGGAGGGAAATGATCGGCTTCATGGGAAAATCCTCAGGCCTCCTTCGCGCGTTTCTGCAGCGCGACCTTGGTCAGGCCGAGCCGCTTGGCGGCCTTGGCCTCGTCCCCGCCGTCCTCGGCGAGCGCCCGCGCGATCATCTCGCGCTCGAGCCGCGGCAACAGCGGATCGTCGCCCGTCTTCAATTCCGCGAACACGTGGTCGAGCGCGGCCGCCAGGGTGAGCCGCGCCGCCGGGACCGCCGCCGGCCCCGGGACCACTTCGACCGCGACCGGCGCCGGCGCGTCCGTCGCCGCCTCGCCGCCCCGGATCTCGACCGGCAGGTCCTTCACCAAAATCGCGTCGCCCTGCGCGATGACCGCGCTGCGATAGATCACGTTTTCGAGTTCGCGCACGTTGCCCGGCCACGTGTGCCGCACGAGCACCGCCATCGCCTCCGGCGAGACCTTCGACACGCGGGTCTTGCGCTGCTTCACGAGGTTCTGGAGGCAGAAGTCGACGATCTGCGGCACGTCGTCGCCGCGCTCCCGCAGCGGCGGCATCTTGATGCGGACGACGTTGAGCCGGTAATAAAGGTCCTCGCGGAAGGTCTTCGCCTTCACCATCGCCTCGAGGTCCTTGTTCGTCGCCGCGATGATGCGCACATCGACCCGGATCGTCTCCGTGCCGCCCACGCGCTGGATCCCGCCCTGCTGGAGCACGCGCAGAATCTTCGTCTGCGTCGCGAGCGCCATGTCGCCGATCTCGTCGAGGAAGATGGTGCCGCCGTCGCAGAGCTCGAACTTACCGATGCGCTGCACCGTCGCGCCGGTGAACGAGCCCTTCTCGTGCCCGAACAGCTCGCTCTCGATCAGGTTGTCCGGAATCGCCGCGCAGTTCACCGCGATGAACGCCTTGTTCGCCCGGTGGCTGTGTTTCCAGATGGACCGGGCGACCAGCTCCTTGCCCGTGCCGCTCTCGCCCGTGATCATCACCGTGACGTCGCTCGCGGTCACCTGGCCGATGACCTTGAACACATCCTGCATGACCGGCGAGGAGCCCACGATGCCCTCGCGGTAGTCGTCGGCGTTGATGGTCGGCTTGTAATCGCCGACCGCCCGCATGTCCGCGTGCGCTTTCAGGGCGTTCTGCGCCAGCGCCAGGACCTTCGCGGGGTCGAAGGGCTTCATCACGTAGTCGAAGGCGCCGTATTTCATCGCCTCGATCGCGGTCTGCGCCGTCCCGAAGGCCGTCATCAACACCACCAGCTGCTTCGGATTCGCCGACCGGATGTGCTGCAGCGCTTCGATTCCGCTCATGCCGCCCATGCGGACATCGAGAAACACCAGGTCCGGCGGCGGCCCCTTCTTCACGAGCGCGACGCCCTGCTCGCCGCTCGGTGCCTCGACGATCTGGTAGCCGCGCGACGACAGCACCCGCGTCAGCGAGTAGCGGATCTCGGCGTCATCATCGATGACGAGAATGGTCGGCGCTTTGGCGGAGTCGGGCATGGTGGCGGCGGTTGGTCCGCGGCCGCCTGACGCCCCGGCGCGAAAGGCGCACGGAACGCTGGCTAAATCCACGGGCGCGCCTTTGTTGCTCCCCATGTTGGGCTGGTCAATGAGGCTTTTCCGGGTCGGCGGCATCCCGCTGGCGATCCACTTCACGTTTTTCCTGCTGCTGGCGGTCAACGCCTTCGACGGCTGGGCGGAAGGCGGCTGGGCCGGGGTCGCCTGGAGCACCGCCCTGCTGGTCGCGTTCTTCGGTTGCGTCGTCCTTCACGAACTCGGCCACGCGCTCACCGCCCGCCGCTACGGCATCGGCGTTTCGCGCATTTTGCTCATGCCGATCGGCGGCATGGCGGAGTTCGACTCGATCCCGCGGGAACCGAAACGCGAGCTGCTCATCACCCTGGCCGGCCCCGCCGTGAACTTCGTCCTCGCCGGCCTGCTCTGGCTGGTGCTGCCGGCCGACGCCGACGCCCGGCTCGACGCCGCGGACTTCGCCGCGTTCGGCGCCGTGGAGTTCGGCGCGGTGCTGCTGCACCTCAATCTCGCGATGGGCATCTTCAATTTCGTCCCCGCCTTTCCCATGGACGGCGGCCGCATTTTGCGCGCGTTGCTGGTGTTCAAGCTCCCCTACCTGCGCGCAACCTTCTGGGCCGCCGCGGTCGGCAAGGTCGTGTGCCTCGCCGGCGCCGTCGCCGCCGCCTTCTTCCAGCCGCTCGCGGTCGCGCTCTTCCTGTTCATTTTCGTCGTGGGGGAAATGGAATACCGCGCGACCAAACGCCGCGAAATCGAGGATGCGCACTTCCGCGCGACGCTGGTCCGCCTGCACGGCCCCCTGTTCGAGCCGCCCGTGGAGGAACCTCCGGTGCTGATCCGCTGATCCGCGCCCCGGCGCCGCGCGGGCCGAGCCCGATCGTCGCGCGGCGCACGCGCTGCGTCCGCGCCGACGTCGGCAAAGAAAAAGGGCGCGCCGATCAAGGCGCGCCCCCCGGGAGTTCACGAACGGATCCGGCCCGCTCAGAACGAGCCCTTGATCCCGAAGGTCCAGAGCGACGAATAGTCGTCGAGCTGGCGGAAACGCGCGTAGCGCGGGGTGTTCGGGCCGTAGATCTTGGTGTCCTCCGTCGCGCCGCCGATATTGCGGATCGAGACGAACAGCCCGAGCGTCCGCTTCAGGTAATATTCGCCGCTCACGTCGATGTAGAGGCGCTTCGGGCGGTAATTGTAGGTGCCCGGCTCGATGCCGCGCGCCACCGCGACCGCGGCGCGACGCTGGATGCCGCGGTAGTTTTCGTTGATGCGCAGGTTGAACTTCTGCCGGGTCAGGCTGAGACCCCAGTTCACGTTGAACGGAATCATGTTCTGGAAGTAGTCGAAGGTGTTCTTGCCGCGCTGGGAGCTGTAGTTGGCCGTGAAGTGGAGCCCGCGCGCCCAGTTGGGCAGGAAGGTCAGCGCCTGCTTGTAGTCGATCTCGAGGCCCGTGGTCCGGATCTTGCCGGGGACGTTGAACTGCGTCGTGACCTGATAGATGCCGTAGGTTTCCTCATCCAAATCGTAGGCCTGGAGGAACTCCGGGGTGACCGGCGACGTGACGTTGCCGAACATGTTTTCGTAGTCGCGCACGAAATACGCGACGGAAACCTGCCCGACGTTGTTGGCGAAGTAATACTCCAACCGCGCCATGTAGCTCTCCGCCTGCCACGCCTTGATCGAGACGTTGTTGACCGTGATGCGGTCGTTCAGGTTCACGATCTCCGTGTTGGGCAGCGTCAGGCCGCCGGCATACTGGTTGAAGTCGGGCCGGCCGACCGTCTGGTAATAGGCCGCGCGGCCGATGAGGTTGGCGGCGAGATCGTAGCTGACATTCACGCTCGGGAAGAGCCGGAGGTATTCCTTCTTCGCCTGGTAGCCGCGGTCCTTGATCGTGAGTTCGTTGTATTGGAGCGTCACCGGCGTCGGCGGCACGATGAACTGCGGCGTGCCCGCCGCGTTGCGGATCACGTTGCCGGCGGCATCGCGCTGGTAGGCGGCGGTCGGATCGGTCAGCGGGCCTTCGGCGTGGATGTTCGTCTGCTCCACGCGCACGCCGGTGACCAGCTTCAGGCGGCGTTCGAGGAAGGAGGCGTCGCCGCGGACAAAGCCCGCCGAGATGGTTTCCTCGGCCCGCCGGGAGAAACGGGTCAACGCCGCATACTCGGTCGCGGGATTGCGCGTCCAGTTCGACGGGTTGGTTTTGTAGTCGTTCCAGAGCTTCACGTTGTCGACCTGCTCCTGCCGCGGCCGGCCGAAGTCCGGCAGGCGCTGCGAAAACGCCTCGTCGATGAAGCGGGCGGGACTGTCGTCGTTGACCAGCCCGGCCTGGGTGGTCGGCGTCAGGCTGGCCCGGCCGTCGGCGCCGACATAGGTGTAGGTCTCGAGGTTGCCGCCGGGGCCGCGGAGGTCGCGCATCTTGTTGCGGAGGTCGGCGCCGATTTTGAGCGAGACGGGGACGTTCCGCACCATGAAGTCGCGGCGCACGTTGTAGTAAGCCTGCTTGACGGTGTCGTAGGTGATCTGCCGGTTGCTGTTGGCGGAAACGAGCGAGTAGCTGTCGAGATCCGTGTAGTCGACCGGGCGGCCGTTGTGGTCGAAGACCGAAACTTTGCCCGGCTGCATGTAGTTCATGTCGTCGAACAGGATCTGGAGATTGTTGCGCTGGATCGTCATGCCGTTGAAGGCCCCCAGATCGATGTCCTGGTAGTGGATGCGCGAATTGCCGTAGGACACGCCGGCGTCGGACTTCCAGGTCGGGCCGTCGTGCAGCCACCGGAGCGACGGCGCGATCGTGCGGCCGGGACGGATACGGCCGCCGTTGCTGATCGTGATCTGGCCCGCGTTGGTCGCCGTGCCCGTCGTCGGCCAGGTGCTGGCCATGCCCCAGGTGTGGGTCTGGCTCCAGTTGCCCGGCGCCACGCGGTTGATCGTGAAGGTCTGCGTGCGCGTCGCGAAGTTCTCCTTCAGCATGCCGTATTGGAAGCCGAAGGACAGGCGGTCGTAGCGGGCGGGTTTCCAGTCGATCGTGGTCGAGAACGAATGCCGCGTCGTGTGCTTGCCGCTGTCGCGCCAATTGAAGGTGGTCGCGTAGGGCTGGGTGGTGTCGGGGAACCAGGTGCCCGTGCCCGTCGGCGTCGCGGTCGCCGACTGGTTGGTGGCCGTGGAGGCGCCGCGCCACGTCATGCCCGCGGCGGGCTGCGGCGTGTATTGGACCGAATAGCCGGCCGAAACGCTGAACCCGAAGACCTTGTTGACCGGCACGATCGCCGAGAGGTCGAAGCCGGGCTGCACCTTGCGCGAATACTCGCCCCAGCGCGGGCCGGGCGTCTTGTGGAAGGCCCGCTCCGCGTCCTTGAACATCCACTGCACGTTGTAGCTGTAGGAGGGGCGGCTGCGCTCGAACGCGCTGCGCGGCACGAAATTCACCGTGCCGGCCAAGGCCATGCCGGGGGACTCCGGGGTGGGCGCGCGGTTGATCTCGATGCGCGCGATATTGTTGATCGAAACCTGGTCGAGCTCGACCGCCCGGCGGGTGCCGGCGCCCGCGGCGCTGGCCATCTCGAAACCGCCCATCGAGATCGGCACGTTGTCCTCGGGCACGCCGTTGATCGAGAAACGCCGCGCGTCGCCGCCGGTGTAGTCGCTCGTGATGCCCGGCAAAAACTTCATGAACTCGCCGATCGAGCCGTCCGCGATCGTGCCGAATTCGTCGGCCGACACGACCTGCACGATGTTGCGCGCGAAGCGCTGCTCGTTGATCGCGATGGCGGCGCCGTCCATCTCCTTGGACGTCGCGACCGTGAAGGCCTCCAGCTGCACCACCGAGTCCTTGCCGTCGGTGCGCGGTCCGCTGGTCAGAGTGACATCGCGCTGCACGGTCTGGCCGGCGGCGACCACCACGGTCTCCGTGTGCGTGCCGCGACCGGTGAAGAAAAACGTGACCTTCACCGGGCCCGCCGGCACCCGGTCGAGGCGATACGACCCCGTGACATCGGTGAAAACCTCCATTGCCTGTCCGTCGACGGTCACGCGCGCGCGTTCGACGTATTCACCGCGCCGCGGGTCGAAAACGCGGCCTTCGATGGTGCCGGTTCCGGTCGATTGGGCATAGGCGCCGAGCACGCACGTGCACGCCGCAATGAGCGCAAGTAGCCAGCCGCAGGGGCCGCGAAGCAGGAGGGAGGTTTTCATGAAGGGGACAGGACCCCGGAGTGCGCGCCACGATCGGTCGACGTCCGCGCCGGCGGACCGGAACACGAAGCGAGCCGGCCAAACGCGGCGCAGCCGGGGTAAACAAGGGGTGTGAGGCAGGAGTCGGCCGCTCCCGCCGGAGGATCCGGCCGGAGCGACGCCGCGAGCACAAGAACTCGGGCGGACCGCCTCAAGTAAATACTTGGTGCATAAAAAACCGTCCGCATCCCCCGGGCGCCCGGGCCGGTGCGCCCCCCTCGCTTCGGCCGACGCGGATCGAGTCCGCGGCGTCCCCGCTACGGCCGCCGGTGCTCCCGGAAAAACTTCACGATCAGCGCCGGCCCCTCCTTCGGGAAACCATGCGCCCCGTCGTGGATCATCGTCACCACCGGCGTGCCGGTCCGCGATGCGTAGAGGATGCAGTCCTTTGCCCAAGGGCTCCCCTCGCCGCACCCGTTCAGCGCCCGGAGCTGCCGCATCGTCGCTTCCTGCCATTCGAATTTCACCAGCGCGTCCTTGCGGCCGGCGAGGTGCATCACGGGCTTGGGCTTGAGCTGCGTGCGCACGGCGTTGGCCGCGGACGCCGACGGAGCCACCGCGGCCAGTATCTCGCCGCGCGCCGCCCAGAGCAGGTAGGTGAACCCGCCGCCGTTGGAATGGCCGGTGGAATAAATCCGCGCGTCGTCGACACGGCACTCCGCCCGCAACCCCGCCAGAACCGCATCGAACAGCTTGAGGTCGCGGTCGCCGTGCAATCCGGGCGCGTTCTGCCAACCCGGTTTCTTGCCTTCCGGGTCGGTCAACCGTCCCGGCGTGTTGAGCCCCTGCAGATAAACCACGATCGCTTCCGGCCAAAGCGTGTGGAGCGCGAAGGTGCGCGCGACGTTGCGCATGTTGCCGCCGTGGCCGTGGAAAACAAAGACCAGCGGCGCCGGCTGCGACTTCGCGGTCGCCGGCACGTGGACCAGCCCCTCGCGGGTCACGCCGTCGATCGTCCACTCCCGCCGCCCGGGCGCGTCCACCGCCCGCAGGGCCGCCGTTGTCGCGAGGACCAACACCAGCCGGAAAAGCCACCGTCCGAACCGAGGAGACGTCGTCATAGGGTGCCCGCCCCGACCGCGGCGGCGGACGCGCCGATCCTGCCATGGCCATCACGCATGCCGAGGCAAATTCCCGCGCGAATCGGAAGCTCGCCGCCGGCCGCGTCGCCGGACTTGTCGCCGGGACGTCCGTTGTTGGCGACGAACGGATTCGACGCCGCGGCGTTTCCCGCCTGAAGTCGGCGCCCGATGCTTGCCCCGCCTCCCCGCTCCCGTCGTTCGCCTGTGCGCCGGTTTGCCGCCTGGCTTTTCTGCTGCGCCCTCGCGGGCGCCGGGTGGAGCCCTTCTCCCGCATCCGCCGCGCCGGCCGTCGCCGGCCTGCCGCCGACGGTCAAGCGCGTCGTCTTTCTCGGCGACAGCATCACGCAGGGCGGATTCTACACCGTTTGCGTCGAAGCCTATTTCCGCACCCGGCACCCCGCGCGCCCGCTCGAGTTCTTCAATGTCGGTCTCGCCAGCGAAACGGTTTCCGGTCTCTCCGAACCCAACCACGCCAACGGCGCCTTCCCCCGTCCCGACCTCCACGAGCGCCTCGGTCGCGTGCTGGCGCAGCTCAAGCCCGACCTGGTCTTCGCCTGCTACGGCATGAACGACGGGATCTATCTGCCCTACGACGAGGCCCGCGCCCGCGCATTCCAGGACGGCATCGTCCGCCTGCGCGCCGCCGTCCTCGCGACCGGCGCCGCGATCGTCCACCTCACCCCGCCGGTCTACGTCGACGCGAAACGCACCGCCCCGACCTACGCCGCGGTCCTCGAACGCTACGCCGCGTGGCTCGTCGCCCGCCGCGCCGACGGCTGGGACGTCGCCGACCTCAACACCGCCATGGGCCGCGAACTCGCCGCGCAACGCACCCGCGACCCCGCGTTCACCTTTGCCCGCGACGGCATTCACCCCGACGAGCGTGGCCACTGGGTCATGGCCCGCACGCTGCTCCGGCACCTCGGCGCGGCCGACCTGCCGGACACCCTCGAGGCTGCGGACGCCTTCGCCGGTCGGCCCAACGGCCCCGAGATCCTGAAGCTTGTCCGCACCCGCTCGGGCCTGCTCCGCGACGCGTGGCTTTCCGCGATCGGCCACAAACGCCCGGGCAAATCCGGCCCGCCCCTGGCGGAGGCCGAGCCGCGGGCCGCCGAGCTCGAGCGGCAGCTGCGCACCCTGCAGGGCGCCGCGCCGTTGCCCGCCGCCACCCAACCCTGAACCCCGGGGCGACCCGCGGCGCTGACCGCGGCGCGGTTCGTTGCGCTCAGGCGAAGAGCTTCGTCACCGCCTTCGCCTTCACCAGCTCGCGCGGCTGGTTCAGGTGATTGTAGACGATCGTCTCCGGATCGATGCCGAAGGCATGGTAGATCGTGGCGAGCAGCTCCGTCGGGTGCACGGGATCCTTTGCCGGGCTCGAGGCCGTCTTGTCCGACTCGCCGTGCACGTAGCCGCGCTTGATGCCCGCGCCGGCGATGATGCTGGTGTAACAATACGGCCAATGGTCGCGGCCGTCCGCGCTGTTGTTGTTGCCCGAGGTGCTCACGCCGCGCTCCGGGCTGCGGCCGAACTCCCCGAGCGCCACCACCAGCGTCTCGTCGAGCAGACCGCGCTGGTCGAGATCCTCGAAGAGCGCGCTCAGGCCCTGGTCGAGCATCGGCCCGGACTTCGACTTCATCCGCTCCGTCAGCCCCACGTGGTGATCCCAGGAATGCTGGTCGGAGTTGGCGACCTTGGGCCAGATGACCTCGACGACACGGGTGCCCGCCTCGACGAGGCGCCGCGCGAGGAGCAGGCTCTGGCCGAAGGTGTTCCGCCCGTAGCGGTCGCGCAGCTTCTCGCCCTCGGCGGCGATATCGAAGGCCTCCCGCGCGCGGCCCGACACGATCAGGCTCAGCGCCCGCTGGTAATACTCGTCGAGGTTGTAGCTCGCCGTCGCTTTCTCGAGGTCGGGCATCGCCTGCTCGATCGAATCGCGCAGCCGCGCCCGCCGTTCCAGGCGCATCGCGAACACTTCCTGCGGCAGCTTGAGGTCGTCGGTCTTGATCCGGTCGAGTTTCGCCATGTCGAGGTCGTCGCCTTCCGGATACAGGGTGTAGGGATCGAAGGCCTTGCCGAGAAAGCCGGCGCCGCCGCCCTTGCCGACGACGTTCGATTCCTGCAGCGGCCGCGGCAGCATGACGAAGGGCAGCATCGGATCGGCGAGCGGCTTGAGGCGCACGATGTTCGATCCGAAGTTCGGGAAATCCTTCGCGTTCGGCGGCTCGAGCTGCCCCGACGGGCTGACCTTGTCCGTCGTGTAGCCGGTCATGATCTGGTAGATCGCCGCCGTGTGGTTGAAGAGCCCGTTCGGCGTGTAGCTCATCGAGCGGATCATGGTGAACTTGTCGTTCACCTTCGCCAGGCGCGGAATGATCTCGGTGAAGTGCGTGCCGGGAATTTTCGTCGGGATCGTCTTGAACGCGCTCCGGATCTTGTCGGGCACGTTTTCCTTCGGATCCCACAGGTCCAGGTGCGACGGCCCGCCCTGCAGGTAAACCATGATGACGCTCTTGGCCCGCCCCCAGCCGGGAGCGCCGCGCGGCGCGGGCGCGGGGTTGGCTTTCGCCTTCAGCTGCAGCAGCTGGCCGAGGGAGAGCCCGAGGATGCTCGAACCGCCGAGCCGCAGCAGGTCGCGGCGCGTCAGCTTGGCGTGGGTGTCGCAGAGATCGGTATTCAGTCCACCGGGGAGTCGGATCATGGCGGGGCGCGGGTTGAGGGGGAAACGATCAGCGGTTGAAAAGAAACGCCGGGCTGTTGATCAGCGCCCACGCGAGGTCCTGCGCGCCGGTGAGCCGCGGGTTGGCGATTTGCTGCGCGCTCATCGCCGCATCGGCCCGCAGCTGCACCAGCCGGGAATCGATCGGCACGGGCAGCTCCGCCTGCGCGAGGGCGGCCTTGAGCTTGGTCAGCGCCGGATCCTCCGGCACGGGCCGCGATGCCGCGGTCAACGCCTGTTGCTTCTTCAGCAACCCGGTTTCCGCGGACCGGAAATAGGCTGCGAGCTCCTTGGCCTGCGCGTCCGTGCGCTCCGCCGCCGGCACCGTCAGCACCGCGGCGACCGTCGCGGGCAGGCCGAGGGAGAGCGGATCGGCGGACGCCGTCACCCACAGCCGGAAACGCCCGATCGTAAACCCGTCGCGGAACCGGTGCTGCAGCGTCACCGTCAGCGTCGCGCCTTTCTCGTCGCCGATCGGCTCCTCGAGCGCGAAGCGCGCGTAATGCGGCTCGCCCACGCGCCCGCCCACGGCCCAGCCGTCGCGGCCGCCCTCGATCTTGCCGTTGATCGCGCCTTTCACGTCGTAGTCCTTCTGCGTGAAATCCGCGCGCGCGTCCTTGAACGCCGCTTCTTTCTGGGCGCGGCGCCCGGCCTTGTCCCCCCAGCGCAGCGTCAGCTCGCTGAGCACAAAGTTGCCGCCGGAGCGCCCGGGCCCGAAATTCGGCAGGCTGTCGTCCGGCAGCACTTCCAGCAGCAGCCCGGTGATGCCGCCGACCTTGCTCTCGGCCGTCAGCGTATAGTCCGTCGGGTTGCCCGCCGGTCCCGCCGCGAGCCAGGAGCCGTCGGCCTGTTTCTTCAACGTCCCCGCCTGCACCCGTGCCGTCGCGATCTCCAGCGGCACCCACGTCGTCCCGCGCCGCGGCGCGTCCAGCGTCGCCTCCCACTCCGCCTGTTTCGCCGGCAGCTGCGCCTCGTAGTCGGCCAGCGCCGCCCCGGCGGCGGCGATCTGGGCTTCGCGCTTCTTTGCCGCCGCGGCCACGGCGGGCGCGATCTCGATGCTCCGCGCATCGACCGCCGCGCGCGCGGCCGCGATCGCCGCCTCGCGCTCCCGCTCCTTCTGCGCCGCGCGCGGCGCCCACCAGGCTTCGCGTTCCGCCAGGGCGGCCGATATTTTCGCGTGCTCGCCGACCATTTCCTTCCAGGCCGCGAGCGTCGACGCGATCTCACCCTCCCGGGCATGCCGGTTCAGCGTCCGCAGGAAAATGGCGTCGATCAGCTGGCGGTCGTCTTTCACCTCGCCGGCCAGCCGCGCGAGTTCGTTCTTCGGGTCGTTGATCGCGCCCGACACCGCCGGACCGCTGAGCAGCGCCATGACGGAGCCGAGACCGATCTCGCCGCTCCGTTCGCATTCGCAGGCCGACTCGCGCGGCGGCCGGCCGAGGCTGGCCAGAAAGCCGCTCGGGACGTCGATCGCCGCATCCGGCAACTGCGCCGCCCGCGTGCCGGGTTTCACCCCGGGAAACGCCGGCTCCGAGCCCGTGACACGCAGCACCGCGTCGAACAGCACCTCCGCCGGCAACCGTCGCGCCGTCGCGTGCGAAAAATTCGTCCGGTCATCCGCGTTCCATTTGTGGGTCGCCACCGCCAGCTGGTAGGTGCGCGACTGCAGAATCGTGCGTTGCAGTTTCCGCACGTCGAAGCCGCCCGCGACGAACTCCCGCGTCAGCCACTCCAGCAGCTCGGGATTCGACGGCGGATTGCCCGCCCGGATGTCGTCGAGCGGGTCGATCAGCCCGACGCCCATCAGGTAGCCCCACATCCGGTTCACGTAGCTCAGCGCGAAGTAACGGTTGTCCGGCGAGGTCATCCACGCCGCCAGGCGCGCCCGCCGGGTCGCCTCGGTGGCCGGCGCGTCGGTTTTCGCCGGATACGGAAAATCCGGCGCCGTGACTTCGCCGGTGCGGTCGTGCTTCACCTCGCCGTCGGGTTTGTCGTAGGCGATCTCGAACAACGGCTTCGCGCCTTCGACCGCCGTCCCGGCCACGGTCTTGTTGCCCGCGGCCGGATCCTTTTTCAGGTCCACCTGCGCGAAGAAGGCCGCGAGCTGGTAATACTGGTCCTGCGTCCAGCGCTCGAAGGGATGGTCGTGGCATTTGTTGCAGTTGAAGCGCGTGGCCAGGAAGAGGTGGGTCGTGTTTTCCATCGTCTCCGTCGGCGTGCGCAGCACCTTGAAATAACTCGCCGCCGGGTTCTCGCGGTTCGAGCCGGTGGCCGTGACCACCTTGCGCGCGAAGGCATCGTAGGGCGTGTTGGCCGCGATCTCCTGCCGGATCCACTCGCGGAACAGTTTCGCCCCTTCCTCGCCGAGAAACTTGCGGTTCACCTGCAGCAGGTCCGCCCACTTGTTCGCCCAGTGGTCCACGTAGTCCGGCGAGCCGAGCAGCCGCTCGATCACGGCGTCGCGCTTTTCCCGCACCGGCCGCTGGTCCGCCAGAAACTCCCGCACCTCCGCCGGCGCCGGCGGCAGGCCCGTCAGGTCGAGATACACGCGCCGCAGGAAATCCTCGTCGGTGCACAGCTCCGACGGCAGCAGCTTCATCCGCTTCCACTTTTCCGCCGTGAACACGTCGATCCGGTTCCACTTCTCCGGCTCGCGCCAAACAAAGCCCGACCGGTCGCCCATCACCGTCACCGTGGTCGCCGCGTAGGCGCCTTCGTAGCGCGCCAGAATCGGCGCCTCCCCGCGCCGCAGCGTCGTCACCACCGCACCGGCCTCCGTCACCGCCACGTCGGTGTTGCCCGACTCGATGAAGCCTTCCGCCGTCACGTCGCGGCGGCGGCCGTCGGCGTAGGTGGCCACGATGCGGATCTGCTGCTTGGAGCCGACCGTTTGCAGCACGGGATTCTTCGGAAAGACTTCGATCCCCGTCACCCGCGGGGTCGCGAGGTCGAGTTTCGCCCCGTCCGCGATCCACGCCCGCATGAGCCGGTAATACTTGTCGTCGAACTTCGTCCGCTGCCCGCCTTCGTGCGGCACCGCACCCGTGGCCTTGAGCAACATCAGCGAATCGTCCGGCGACGCGAAATTCACCCGCCGCCCCGCGTGGTCGTCGACCAGCGAGCGCACGTCGAAGATCGGATCGTAGCCGCGCAGCGAGAGCTTGAACCCGCCCTTGCCGTCCTTCGCCCCGTGGCAGGCGCCCGTGCTGCAGCCGAGCTGCGCGATCACCGGGTTCACGTCGCGGATAAAGTCCACCTTCTGCGCCGGGTCGTGGGCCGCCACCGTCACCGGCACGCTCGCCGTCGCCTTGCCCAGCGAGATCCGCACCGTCGCCGTGCCCACTCGCAGGGGCGCGACCTGCCCCCGCGCCGACACGCTCGCGCTGCCCGCGCTCACCTCGTAGCGCACCAGCCGCGTCACATCGGCGCTCGTCCCGTCCGCCAGCGTGGCGGTGACGAGCAACTGCGCGGCATCGTAGACGCCTTCAAGCCGCACGCTCGCCGGCTCGGCCGTCAGTTTCGTCACCACGGCACCGGCCGGCAGGGCCTCCGGTTGGGCCGCGGGGACAAAGGGCCGCTCCGCCGCCGGCGTCGCCGCCCCGGCCGCACCCGCCGCCACCAACACGCCGCCAAGCGCGAATCCGCGCAGGAGAACCGTAATTTTCATGATCATGCGCATCAGCGAACGGAAAGACTCACCGCCCCGGCCTTGGCCGCGCCCGGGGCCAGCGGCACCGGGACAAACTCCTTCGTCACCGCGCCCGTGTCCGTCGCGATCAACCGCACCCGCCCGTCCTCGCCCGCCGCCGCCACGTGCGTGCCGGCGGGGTTGAACGCCAGCGCGTAGATGGCCCCGTCGAACTTCGCGGTCGCCACCGTTTTCACGCCTTCCGTCGTGAAGCGCGCGATCTCCGCCTTTTCCTCGGCGGAATACGCCGTCGCGACCTTGTCCGCATAGGCCTTCAGCAACAGCGCCGGAATCTCGGTCTCATATTCGCCCGGGTAGACCGCCACGCGGCCGCGGCCGTTCAGGCTGCTCGCCGCCGCGATCAGTTTGCCGTCGCGGCTGTAGTCGACCGCGAAGATCCGCCCCTCCAGCGCCGGCAGCGTGCGCAGCAGGTTCGCGTTGTCCCCGATGCGGCGCTTCGTCTTGCGGAAGACCTGGTAGAGCGCCGGCACGCCGTCCGCCCCGCCGATCACCACTTCGTCGCGCCCCGGCCGCCGCGTCACCGCGTGCAGTCCGCCGCGCAATGCCCCCGGCGTGATCGAGGAGATATTGTCCACGAAGCGTTGCGTCTCCACCTCGGTCAGTTTCGTGCTCATATCCCGGCCGACCGAGATCAGGTGCGACCCGTCCTGCGAGAACACCGTGCCGAGCACCCAGTCGTTGTGCGATCCCTGCTGCAGCGCGATCGCTCCCGTCTCCGCCACGATCGCCCGCACGTTGTTGTCCGGACACCCGAAAGCCACCAGCCGCCCGTCCGGCGACCAGCTCACCCCGTAAACCGTATCGTAGCCGACCGGCACCGACACCGTCAGCGCCCGCTTCGCCACGTCCCAGATCTGCACCTCCCCCATGCGCGCCGGCAAGCCGCCCGCCACGGCGAGGAATTTCCCGTCGGGCGAAAACCGCACCGACTCGATCCGCTCCGACAACCCGATCAAGCGCGCCACGAGCCCTGCGCCGTCCGCCCGGTGCAGCAGCACTTCGTGAAACCCCGCCACCGCCAGCAGCGTGCCGTCCGGCGAAAAGTCCAGCGACGTCACCACCGGCGCCCGCGCATACACCGGCGGGTGCTCGGCCGTGATTTTCTGCACCGCATTCTTCGGCGTGTCGTCCACCGCGCCCTCCGCGATCCAGCGGCTGATCAGCGCCACCTCCGTCGCGTGCAGCGGCGGCTTGCCCTTCGGCATCTCCGCCTCGCCGTCCTGCACCGTGATCGAGGCGACCAGCGGGCTCTGCGCCGGCTGCCCCGGCACCACCGCCTTGTCGCCGCTCTCCCCGCCCGCGAGCAGTTTCGCGAAGTCTGTCATCACGTAGCCGCCCTTGCTCTTCGCCGGCTGGTGGCAGCCCTGGCACTGCGCCTGGAAGATCGGCCGCACCTGTTTCCAGTAGCTCACCGGCGCCGTCGGATCCGGGCCTTCCTTCATGCCCGGCGGCACCGCCGAGCCGACCGACGACCACGTGCTGAGGCAGAGGAGAGCGAGAAGCGGCCGCCAACGGCACGGCAACCGACGGAAAACGGTGTTCACGGGCATGGGGTGGGAGGCGCGGGGAGCCCCGCGCGGAAAGCACGCCCACGGAAACGCAGCGCCGCGCCGAGCACAAGCCGCGATCCCGCCGCCGCCGTGGCGCTCCGCGGGAACCACTCCCCGCCGCGGTCCCGGCGCGGGCGGACCCGCGCCAACCTTACTCCTCGCCCTCGGTCGTCGCCCGCCGCGCCCGGGCGAAGCTCCGTTTGCCGCCGGCGAAGAACTCCAAAAAGCGCCGCGCCTCCGCGGTGACGAACCCGCCCGCCGCCAACCGCTCCGCCGCCACCGCGCGGATGTTGCCCGGCGTGAAATACACCTCCTGGAACGCCCGCTTCAGCTCCGCGATCGCCGCCCGCGCCACGCCGCGGCGCTTCAGGCCGACCACGTTGAAACCGATCACATCGTCGCGCTCCGCCACCATCGTGAAGTGCGGCACATCGCGCGTCAGCGACGCATGCCCCGCCACCATCACGCCCTCGCCGATGCGGCAGAATTGGTGCACCGCCGATCCGCCGCCGAAGAACGTGTGGTCCCCCACGCTCACGTGCCCGGCCAGCAGCGCCGCGTTGGCCAGCACCACATGGTTGCCCACTTCGCAGTCGTGCGCCGCGTGGCTCGACGCCATGAAGAAACAGTTCTCGCCCACGACCGTGGCCTTCCCCGCGTGGATCGAGCGGTTGATCGTCACGTGCTCCCGCAGCACCGTGCCCGCGCCGATCTTTACCCGCGCGTCCGTCGACCGGTCGAATTTCAGATACTGCGGATCGCCCCCGATCACCGCGAAGGGATGCACCACGACCCGGTCGCCCAGTTCGCAGTGCTTCGTCACGATGGCGTGGGCCATGATCTCGACGTCCACGCCGAGCTGCGCGCCCGGTTCGACGATGGCGGTGGGATGAATCATGGCACGAAGTAACAGGTAACAAGTGCCCAAGGATCAAGTCCCGCGCAGCCCCTCCTCGCCCCGCGCCCCAGCCGAAAACCCGTCAATCGTAACCTATCGCGTCCCCGCCCTCTGCCCCTTCGATACTTGTTACTTGCAACTTGTCACCTCTCACTTCCGCCCTCTCACCGCCGGCAGATCCAGCTGCGTGTCCTTCAGCAGATCGTAGTTCTTCAGCAGCCGCAGCACCTGCAGGGTGTCGCTCTTGCTGTAGTTTTGGTTCACTTCGATCTTGTCGCAGAGATCGAGCAGCATCGCGCGGAACGAGATGATCGCATCCACCCCGTGCTGCTTCAGCAGCTCCACGCTCTGCGTCCGGAACGGCTCCGCCGTCGGCAGGCTCGGCAGCACCAGGATCTTCAGCAGCGGACCCGCTCCGTCGTCCGCCGCGTCCGCCGGGAAGAACCGCTCCGCTTCCTTCAGCACGTTCTGCTGCAGAAAACCGAAAATCTCCGGCGTGCTCTTGAGCATCGTCGGCGTGAACACCCCCGTGTGCCAGCCCTTCACCGCCACGATCGCCTTCCGCACATACGGCAGCTCGTTCGAGAACAGGAAGAAATCCGGCTTCCGCGCCTCCCGCGTCCACGCGGGATTGTAGACGATCAGGTCGATCTCCTCCTCGGCCACCTTGCGCCGCGCCTGCACCTGGTATTTCCGCGCCTGGCGGACCAGAAAACCGTTCTGTTCGAAATACTCGCGGACAATGCCTTCGTCGATGGCGGACATGCGGGGAAGCTCGGGGGATAACGCGCGGCGGAAAAGGAGGTCGCTGGGCGGCGAACCGCCGCGACGCCTCCGACCATGGTTTCGGTCCGCGCGGAAATCGAGAATCGAAAATCACGCGCCGCGCGCCGCCCTCCCGTCGCCCGCGCACGCGCGTCGCCGGCGCGCCCGACCACCCGCCGCGCGATTGCTTCCCCGGCGCCGTCGCCGCTACGCCGCGCCGACTTCGCGGAAACTCGCCTCGACCAGCTCCGGCGCGATCCCGCCCTGCGTCGCCGCCTCGCCGAGCCGTTTCAGCACTACGAACCGCAGGCCGCCCGCGCGCACTTTTTTGTCGCGTGTCATCGCCTCGTGCAGCGCCGCCCAGCCCAGCGGCGACCGCAGCCGCCCCGGCAACGCATGCGCCGCCACCGTCCGCTCCACCCGCGCGACGTCCGCCGCGCCGACGTAACCGAGTTTCTGCGACAACCGCACCGCCGCGCACAGCCCGATCGCCACCGCCTCGCCGTGCAGATACTCGCCGTAGCCCGCCGCGTTCTCGATCGCGTGCCCGAAGGTGTGCCCGAGATTCAACAGGGCCCGCCCTCCCTCCTTCGCCGTCTCCCGCTCGTCCGCCGCGACGATCGCCGCCTTGATCGCGCAGCACCGCCGGATCGTCGCCGCCAGCGCCGGGCTCGCCACCGTCAACGGCTCCCGCTCCAGCGCCGCGAACAGCTCCGCGTCGCCCAGCAACCCGTATTTGATCACCTCGGCCATCCCGGCCGCGAATTCCCGCGCCGGCAGCGTCGCCAGCAGGCCCGTCGCCACGTAGACGGCCCGCGGCTGGTGAAAGGCCCCGACCAGATTCTTGCCCGCCGCGATGTTGATGCCGGTTTTGCCGCCCACCGAGCTGTCCACCATCGCCAACAGCGTCGTCGGCACCTGCTGGAACTCCACCCCGCGCAGCCACGCCGCCGCCGCGAAGCCCGCGAGGTCGCCCACCACGCCGCCCCCCACCGCAAACACCACGCCGCCGCGGTCGAGCTTGTGCTCCCCGAGAAAATCCAGCGCCCGGCCGAACCCCGCCAGCGACTTCGCCCCCTCGCCCGGCGCCACCGCCAGCACCGGGGCCGACCCGAACATCGCCCGCAGCGCCCCCGCCTGCGCCGCCGCGAGGTTCGTGTCCGTGATCACCGCCACCCGCCGCCCCGCCGCACCCAGGCGCGCCACCTCCGCCGCGATCTCCGCGTTCAAGTCCGCCGCAAATCGGATCGGATAACTGCGCTCGCCCAACTCCACCTGCAAGGTCTCGGCCATCCCCGCGTTAAACGCCCCCGCCCGCAGCGCGTCGAGGACAAGTTCCGCCCGCCTCTACCCGCGAGTCACGCCCCGCCCCTCCGCGTCTCCCC
>JACCDX011768838.1_pt1 | contig 20795 bp, 17 predicted proteins | sample 7449681 | NCBI WGS metagenome assembly JACCDX01 (sample SAMN15323450, study PRJNA562643) | freshwater metagenome | isolation source: river surface water | place: USA:Blue River Watershed | collected 2017-08-18
CAGCACGCGCAGGCCGCGCGCGGCCAGCTTCCCGGCTGCGCGCGCGAGCTCTGCGGCGCGCTCGGCGGGCAGCGCACACAGCGCAGCCACGGCTTCCGGCGCGCCCTTGATCGCGACCAGCGCAGGCTCGCCGGCGTCACCGCCATGCCACGCATGCGTCATCGCCGGCAGCTGCGGCGACAGTTCGTACTCGCAAGCGAGCGCCCAGCCGGGCGGCAGCGCGTGCGCGACGCCGGCGTCGGCTGCGCGGCGCAGGATCGCCTTTTCCATCGCGTCATGCGGCTCGGTCTCGCTGGCCAGCAGCGCATGCCGCAGCAGTTCGGCCTGCGCCGCCGACAGCGCGCCGGTCGCGTCCGAGGCCGCTGCATCGGCTGGCGCTTCGGTGTCGCCGTCCGGCAGCAGCGCGACCACGTCCATCCGGTTCTGCGTGATCGTGCCGGTCTTGTCCACGCACAGCACCGAGGTTTCGCCGAGGGTCTCGATCGCATCGAGCCGGCGCGTCAGCACGTCGAGGCGCGCAAGGCGGCGCGCGGCGAACGCGAAGAAGATGATCATGATCACCGCGAACTCCTGCGGCAGCAGCGACATCGCCAGCGCGATGCCGGCCAGCAGCGATTCCGCCACGCCGCCGCGCAGCCAGAAATAAGTGGCCGCCAGCGCGGCCGCCAGCAGCACGCCGGCTGCGGCGATGCGGCGCGTGAGGGTAGCCATCTCGCGCCGCAGCGGCGATGACTCCAGCGTGATTTCCGCCAGCGACTCGCCGATGCGGCCCATCTCGGTGCGGCTGCCGATCGCGCTCACGCGCACCATGCCCTGGCCCTGCACGACCAGCGTGCCGGCATGCACGATGTCGCCGGCCACGCGCTCGACCGGCACCGATTCGCCGGTCAGCAGCGATTCGTCGATCGCCAGGTCATGCGATTCCAGCAATTCGCCGTCGGCCGGCACGCGGTCGCCCTCGCCGAGCAGCAGCAGGTCTTCGCGCACCACTTCGTGGCCGGCGATGCGCTGCGGCCGGCCGTCGCGGATCACCTGCGCGCGCGGGCTCGACAGCTCGCGCAGCGCGGCCAGCGCATTTTCGGTGCGGCGTTCCTGGAAGATGGTGATGGCCATGATCGCCAGCACGAAGCCGGACAGCACCAGCGCCTCGCCATGGTCGCCGATCAGCAGATAGACCACGCCGGCGGCGAGCAGCAGCAGGAACATCGGCTCGCTGGCGACTTCGACGACGATCGCGCGCAGCGGCCGCTGCTGCGACGCCTGCGGCACGTTCGGCCCCTCGTCGGCGAGGCGGCGCGCGGCGGTGGCCGAGCTGAGTCCCTGCGGTGGGTTGCGTTCGGTCATGGCGTGGCTTGACGTTATGGAAGTTGTACTCGATTACAATGGTTGCACCATTCAATGAATCGGGCAAAGCATTCGATGAAGCTTACCTTCCTTGGCGCGGCCGGCACCGTGACCGGATCGAAATACCTGCTCGAGCACGACGGCCACCGGCTGCTGGTCGATTGCGGGCTGTTCCAGGGCTACAAGAACCTGCGGCTGCTGAACTGGCAGCCCTTGCCGGTCGATCCGGCGAGCCTCGATGCCGTCATCCTGACCCATGCGCATCTCGACCATTCGGGCGCGCTGCCGCTGCTGGTGCGGCAGGGATTTCGCGGCCGCGTGTGGGCCACGCCGGCCACGATCGCGCTGTGCGAACTGTTGCTGCCCGATAGCGGCCACCTGCAGGAAGACGATGCCGCCTTTGCGAACCGGCACAAGACCTCGAAGCACGACCCGGCGCTGCCGCTGTATACCGAAGATGATGCACGGCAGGCCTTGCGCCATCTCGAGCCGCTGGCATTCGACCGGCCGCTGGCCGTCGGCGGACTGCAGCTGCGGCTGCGCCATGCCGGGCACATTCTCGGCGCGAGCTCGGTGGAAATTCGCGGCGGGCAGGGCACGCTGCTGTTCTCCGGCGACATCGGCCGGCCGGACGACTTGCTGATGAAGCCGCCGTCGATCATCGAGTCCGGCGACGTGCTGGTGGTCGAGTCGACCTATGGCGACCGAAGCCATGGCGACGACGGCAGCGCGGACGCGTTCGCCGACGTGATCGTGCGCACCGCCGCGCGCGGCGGCATGGTGGTCGTGCCCGCCTTCGCGGTGGGCCGTGCGCAGAGCCTGCTTTACCTGATCGCGCAGCTGAAGCGCGCCGGCCGCATTCCCGACCTGCCGGTCTTCCTCGACAGCCCGATGGCGATCGACACCACCGGCATCTACCAGCGTTTCCATGCCGAGCACCGGCTGTCGCCGGACGAGTGCCGCAGCCTCGGCCATGTCGCGAAGTACTGCCGCACGGTCGAGGACTCGCGCGCGCTGAACTCGCTCAGCTATCCGGCCATCATCATTTCCGCCAGCGGCATGGCGACCGGCGGCCGCGTGCTGCATCACTTGCGCAACCACGGCCCCGACCGCCGCAGCAGCATTGTCTTCGCCGGCTTCCAGGCCGGCGGCACGCGCGGCGCGCGGCTGGTGCAAGGCGAGCGCACGATACGCATCTTCGGCGACGAGGTGCGCATCAACGCCGAGGTGGTGTCGCTGCCGGGCATGTCCGCGCATGCAGATGCAGACCAGATCATTGGCTGGCTGAAGACGCTGAAGAAGGCGCCGCGCCATGTCTACCTGACGCACGGCGAGCCGGCCGCGGCCGACGCGCTGCGCTGGCGCATCGAGCATGAGCTGCACTGGAAGGTCAGCGTGCCGATGATGGGCGAGCAGGTGAAGCTGGCCCTGTAGCGCCGTCAGCGCGCGCGTTCCGGCGGCAGCGAGTCGAGGTTCCAGCGCGCCTGCGGCAGTTCGGGCGACAGCCTTAGCGCACGTCGGTACGCGGCGCGCGCTTCCTCATGCCGTCCCGCCAGCTGGTACGCATAGCCAAGGTTGTTGAACGCGCGCGCATTCGCCGGCGACTTCGCCGTCACATCCTGCCAGAAGCGGATCTCGTCGCGATAGACCTCGTTGCGCAGCAGCGCCTGCCATGCGGCCAGCGCCACCAGCACGAAGGGCAGCCAGCGCAGCGCTGCTGCGCGACGAGAGGGAAGCCGCGCGCACAGGCGCTCGGCCGCACGGCAGGCCGCCAGCGCCAGCAGCGCAAAGGCGCCGATGGCCGCCAGGTAGAGCTGGCGGTCATTGACGACATCGAGCCTGGGCACGACGGAATTGGTCGGCGCCAGATGCAGGAAGAACCACAGCACGCAGAAGCCGGCGAACGAGCGGCGTCGCCAGGCCAGCGCTGCCAGCGCGATGGCCAGCGCCAGCAGCGCCGCCTTCGCCGCCAGCAGAGTGTCCCACTGCGCCACCGTCGGCAGCGCGGGATCGGCGTTCATCAGCGGCGGCAGGAACAGGCGGGCCGTCAGCCGGTAGATCGCATCGACCTGCAGCGCGAGATTGTCAGCCGGCGAGCGCTGTGCGAAGGCGACCGCAAAGAAATGCCGGTAGGCCGGCAGCGCCAGCAGGAAGGCCAGCGCGAACAGCGCGAGCAGCGCAATGGCCAGCGGCCAGCGGTGCCGTGCCAGCCGCGCGCGTGCGGCCGCCGAGAGCGACGGCTGCGCCAGCCCGCGTGGCCGGGCGCGCGCCCGCATGCGGCCGGCCAGCCACAGCGCGGCCGGCAGGATGAGGGCGGTCTCGCGGGTCAGGAAGGCGCACAGGAAAGCGACTGCGGACAGCCATTTCAGTGCCGGCCTTTCGCTGCTGTCCGCGCACAGCCAGGCCCAGAGCGCCAGCAGGTAGAAGCAGGCCATCAGCGATACCGAGCGTCCGCTGATGTAGGTGACCGCCTCGGTCTGCACCGGATGCGCGGCGAACAGTGCGGCCGCGAGCAGCGGCAGCAGCGGCGGCAGCGAGCGCCGCCGCGTGAGCTCGGACAGGATCAGGAACACCAGCAGCGCATTCGCCGCGTGCAGCATGATGTTGAGCAGCCGGAAGGCCAGCGGCGACGGCGCCAGTGACCAGTTCAGCGCATACGACAGCTTCAGCAGCGGCCGTATGCCCGGCATCGAGCGCCACCAGGCGTCGAGCGAGTGCACGGCCGGATTGTCGACGATGACGTTGTAGTCATCGAACTGGAAAGGGAAGCCGAGCGACGGCAGGTAGGCCAGCGCTACCAGCGCCGGCAGCAGCCACGCGGCCCGGCTAGCGCGCGGCTGCATCGGCACCGTCCGCAAGCTTCGCGTCGTCGAAGCCGTGTTCCAGCATCGCGATCGCATCCCACCAGCGGTTGCGTGCATTCAGCATCACCAGCAGCACTTCGGCGCCGCGTTGCCGGCCGAGCGCGACCAGGCAGGGGCCGGCCTGCGCGGTGTAGCCGGTCTTGACGCCGGCGGCCGGCGCGTAGTTCCCGATCAGCGCATTGGTGCTCGCGGCCGACAGCACGCGCCCGCCGCTGGCGGGCCGGATCGCGACACGTGGCTGCGCGACCATGCGCGCGAATTCGGGAAAGCGCAGCGCGGCTCGCGCGATCACGGCCAGCTCGCGCGCGGTGGACACATGGCCGGGCGCATCGAAGCCGCAGGCATTGCGAAAGCGCGTGCGCTTGAGCCCGAGCGCTGCCGCGCGCCGGTTCATCCGCTGCACGAAGGCGGGCGGGCTGCCGCCGTCCGCGAGCGCCGCGCACGCATCGTTGGCCGAGGCGACCAGCGCGGCGGCGAGCAGGTCGGCAGCCTGGTAGCGTTCGCCCGCGCGCAGCCCGATCCGGGTGCCAAGCTGTCGCGCTGCGGCCGCGCTGACGGTGACGGTGCGGCCGAGGTCGCCGTCCTCGAGCAGCAGCAAGGCGGTCATCAGCTTCGTCAGGCTGGCCGGCGGCAGCGGCGTGTCCGCATCGCGCCGCCAGCGCGGCTGCCCGTTGATTTCGACGAAGTAGGCCCTTGCCTCCACCGTGAACGGCTCGGCTGCGCCTGCTTCGGTGCAGGCTGTCGCCAGCAGCATCGCGGCCAGCAGGCGCGCAAGAAAGGAGGGCATCGGTTTCACCGCGGAAATTTCCGATCGGGCCATTCGCCAGAAGATTATATTTTTTGTCTGTAATTGGTTGCCATCATGCTATCGCCGAGTATACAGTCGGTACTCGGCATCACGATCTTCTGATCATGTTCAAGGATTCACTATCGCATCAGGACAATGGAGGATAGTCCCATGTTGAACCCCGTGTTGAAACTTTGCGTGGCGCTGCTGCTGTCGGTGGCTTGCGGCGCCTTGCATGCGCAGCAGGATGGCGAGCTGTGGGAAATGAGCATGAGCGTGGGTGAGGACAATGGCCCGCTGATGCCGGTGATGAACAACAAGGTCTGTTCGCCGAAGAGCAAGAATGCCGGCGAACAGATGATGAAGCCGGATGACGATTCCAACTGCAAGACCGACCTGAAGACCTCGGGCAACAAGAGCCGCTTCAAGACCGTCTGCGTGAAGAACGGCGAGACGACGACGATGGAAGGCGTGCAGGAGCACCTGGGCCCCGACCACTTCAAGAGCGACGCCACCGTCACGATCGAGAACCGCAAGGGCAAGCAGGTGATGCGGCAGGCCATGACGATGAAGAAGGTCGGCGCCTGCAAGGTCGAGGATCCCACTGCCGGAGTGACCGCCGAGATGAAGAAAATGTGCGGCGAGATGGTCGAGTCCATGCACGAGCCGTCTTTCCTCGGCAAGGATGCGCTGTGCAAGGAGCTCAAGCCGCAGTTTTGCGCGAGGGTGAAGACGGTTGCGGAGGAGTCGCGCGATCCGGCGAAATACCAGATCCGCAACATCCAGCGGCCGGACGAGGTGAGCAAGGCCTGCGGCATCGACCTGGCCGGCGTCACGCGCAGCGCCTGCCAGCGCGCCGTCGACACCAGGAACTGGAACTTCCTCAATGATCATTGCCCGGCCCAGGCCAAGGAGATCGCGGCGGCGCATTGCGCCGGACGTTCCTACACCGCGATGATGCAGTCGGAGTACTCGCAGATCTGCCGGGCGCAGTCGCCCGACATTGCGCGTCACGAGGCGGCGCGCGACAAGGCCGAGGCGGCCGGCGCCGCGCCGACCGACACCGCGCCGAAGAAGAAGGACAAGAACCTGCTCGACAAGGGCAAGGACATGCTGAAGAGCCTGTTCTGACGCTGTCAGAGGCTCTCGGGCCGCTACGCTGCGCGTTCGCGCAGCGCGGGAACGAAGTCGAGGTACCAGTCGGCCCAGCGCCGCAGTCCCTCGGCCAGCGGCGTCGAGGGCGCAAAGCCGACGTCGCGCCGCAGGTCGTCGGTATCGGCGCAGGTTGCGGGCACGTCGCCGGGCTGCATCGGCAGGAAGTTTTTCCTTGCCTCGATGCCGAGCCTGCGCTCCAGCGTGCCGATGAACTCCATCAGTTCCACCGGCTGGTGATTGCCGATGTTGTACAGCCGGCAGGGCGGCTCGCCGCCGATGCCCGGCGCGGGCGCGCGCGCCAGCACGCGCAGCGTGCCTTCGACGATGTCGTCGATGTAGGTGAAATCGCGCTGCATGCGGCCGTGGTTGAAGACATCGATCGGCCGTCCCTCGAGGATCGCGCTGGTGAACAGCCAGGGCGACATGTCCGGCCGTCCCCAGGGCCCGTAGACGGTGAAGTAGCGCAGGCCGGTGACGGGCAGCCCGAACAGGTGGCTGTAGCTGTAGGCCATCAGCTCGTTGGATTTCTTGGTCGCCGCGTACAGGCTGAGCGGCTGGTCGGTCGGGTCGGCGACGGAGAAGGGCGTCTTGTCGCTTGCGCCGTAGACGCTGGACGAACTGGCATAGACGAGGTGTTCGACGGCATGCTGCCGGCAGGCCTCGAGCAGGTTGACGAAGCCGACCAGATTGCTCTGCACGTAGGCGTGCGGGTTCTTCAGCGAGTGCCGCACGCCTGCCTGTGCGGCGAGGTGCAGCACGCGCCGCGGCCGCAGACGCGCGAACAGGCCGGCCAACCGGTCACGGTCGGCGATGTCGGCCTCGATGAAGCAGAAGCCCGGGTGGGACGCCAGCTGCGCCAGCCGCGCCTGCTTGATGCGGCGGTCGTAATAGTCATTCAGGTTGTCGATGCCGACCACGTCATGGCCTTGCGCCAGCAGCGCCGCCGCGCAATGCATGCCGATGAAGCCGGCCGCGCCGGTGACGATCACGGGCGGCGCTGTCATGCCTCTCCCCCGGTCGCACCGACCAGCGAAACCACATCGCGCCGGTCGAGCATCAGCCAGGCAAGCGCTTCCCCGCTCAGGTAGATCGCCCAGAAGGCGAACACCACGTCGGACAGGAAGTGCGCGCCCTGCAGCATGCGGCCCAGCCCGACTGCAGCGCCTGCCAGGATGCCGGCCACCAGCCAGCGGCGGCGTCGGGTCAGCCAGTACGGACCGAGCAGCAGCGCGAACGCCGCCGACGCATGGCCGCTGACGAAGGAACAGTTCACGTTGCATTGGCGGGCCGGCTGCAGCGGTGGCGTGTACAGGCGGTCGCCACCGAACTGCTCCACCGAGGCCGGGCGCGCGCGTCCCCACTGGTCTTTCAGGCCGACGTTCACGACCAGCACCGGCCCGACGATGGCCAGCGCCAGCATGAAAGCCGCACCGCGGCGGCGGCCCGCCGGCGCGCGCGTGAACTGCGTCGCTGCCAGGTAAAGCGCCAGCGCGATCGCGACATAGCCGATGTGGCGCGCCTTGAATGCCGCGTAGGACAGGCTGACCAGCGGCGCATGCGCCCAGCGGAAGCCTTCGGCCGGATCATGCAGCAGCGCGGACACCGTCAGGTCGAGCTGCGGGAAGGCCTGGAACAGCGCGATGCAGGCGGCCAGCGCAAGCAGGTCGGCGCGTACGGGCCACGGCACGGCGTCTGCGATTCTTTTGATGGGGTTCATGACGGCCGGATGACGCAGGCGCGGCGGCCACGATCGCACAAAAATATAGAACGGATAAGCATCATTTCATTGTAATGATTCAATGTTACCGTTCGTTGTCAGAAACTTTACGGCCGCCACCGCGAGCGCGCCCGCCCCGGATAAATTGAAGTCGCGCATGAAATATGTGGTCATGGCCACGCTGTCGCTGGCCTTCGCTGGCTGGCTGGTCTGGTCCGGCAGCGGCGCGGACGTGGCGGCCGCGCTGGCGGCGCTGCCGGCGCCGGCGCTGCTGTTGCTGGTCTCCGGGCTGGCGGCGACTTACCTGCTGCGCGCGCTGCGCGTCTATCACGAGTTCGGCGAGGTGACGCGCGGCCGCTTCGGTGATTGCCTGCGGCTGGTGCTTACCCACAACGCGCTGGTGAACCTGCTGCCGATGCGCGCCGGCGAACTGAGCTTCCCGCTGCTGCTGAACCGTCGCTTCGGCTTGCCGCTGGCGCGCGCGGCCGGATCGCTGCTGTGGCTGCGCTTGCAGGACGCGGTGATCCTTGCGGCGCTGGCCGTGCTGTGCTGGCCGCGCCTGTCGCCGGCGCTGCGCGCGGCCGGCGTGGCGGCGCTGGCGACTGGCGGCGCGCTGCTGCCGCCGGTGGCGCAGTGGCTGCTGGCGCGGGTCGCGCCGGGCCGGTTCGACGCCGCCCGCGCAGCGCTGGCGGAATCGGCGAACCATGCGCGCATCGGCTGGCTGTGGACGCTGGCGAACTGGTGCGTGAAGCTGGCCGTGCTGTCGCAAGTGCTCGCGCTGCTGTTCGTGTCCCCGCTCGCGTCCCCGCTCGAGGCCGGCGTCGCCGGTGCGGTCGGCGGCGAGCTCGCTGCGGTGCTGCCGGTGCAGGGCGTGGCCGCGATCGGCAGCTACGAGGCCGGCGTGGCCGCCGCGCTGTCGGTCGCGGGCGTCGTCTGGAGCGACGGACTGAAGGCGGCGTTCTCGCTCCACCTGCTGACGCTGGCCACCGCGCTGGCGGCCGCCGGCCTCGCGCTGGCCTTGCCTTCTTCCCGCGCCAACCGATCTCCGCCGGCGGACGGCGAAAACCGCAACTCCCTACCAGAACCATGAATCCTTTTGACATGCAGATGAATCACGTCCCGGCGCACTCGCTGTCGCTGGTGGTCCCGATGTACAACGAGGTCGACAATGTCGCGCCGCTGGTCGCGCGCGTGCATGAAGTGCTGGGCGACTATCCGCATCCGTGGGAGCTGGTGCTGGTCGATGACGGCAGCGGTGACGACACGCTGGAGGCGATCCGGCGCGAGTCCGCGCAGCGCGGCGCGCACGTGCGTGCGCTCGCGCTGGCGCGCAACTTCAAGCAGACCGCGGCGATGCAGGCCGGCATCGATGCCGCGCGCGGCGACGTGATCGCCACGCTCGACGGCGACCTGCAGAACGACCCGGTCGACATACCGCGGATGGTCGCGCGATTGCTGCACGAGGACCTCGACCTGGTCGCCGGCTGGCGGCGCGACCGCAAGGACGGGCTCTGGCTGCGTAAGATACCTTCGCGCATCGCGAACCGGCTGATCGCCCGGCTGACCGGCGTGCAGCTGCGCGACTACGGCTGCAGCCTGAAGGTGTTCCGCGCGCCGGCATTGAAGAAGCTCAGGCTGTACGGCGAGATGCACCGCTTCATCCCGGCCTGGCTGTCGACCGTTACGCAGCCGCGCCGCATCGCGCAGGAGGTGGTGCTGCACCATCCGCGCGTGCATGGCGAATCCAAGTACGGCATCTCGCGCACCTTCCGCGTGCTGCTCGATCTGGTATTCGTGTATTTCTTCATGCGCTTCCGCAGCCGTCCGGGCCATTTCTTCGGCGGCATCGGCATTGCGCTGGGCGCGCTCGGCACGCTGATCCTGTCCTACCTGCTGTTGCTCAAGCTGCTCGGCGAGTCGGTCGGCACGCGCCCGCTGCTGTTCGTCGGCTTCTTCCTGGTGGTCGCCGCGGTGCAGATGATCACCTCGGGCGTGCTGGCCGAAGTGCTGTCGCGCGTGCTGTTCGAGTCGGGCGGCGCGCGTTCCTATTTCCTGCGCGACGAGTCGACGCCGGCGCCGGCCGAGGGCTGGCATCACGCGCGCCCGGCATCGACGCAGGAGGTGAACTGATGGCGGCCGTCGATCAGCGTGCGCCGTCCCGCGCCGTGTGGTTCGCGCTGGCGCTGGCCGTCGCGCTGCTCGCGGTCTGGCGCGCCTGGGTCGCTGCCGGTGTGCCGCTGTCGATCGATGAGGCCTACTACGTCGCGTGGTCGAAGTCCCCGGACCTGGGCTACTGGACCAAGCCGCCGATGATTGCGTGGGCCATCGGCGGGGCGCGCGCGGCCTGCGGCGAATCGGCCGGCTGTGTGCGGATGGTGCCGGTGCTGGCCTTCCCGCTGTCCACCTTCCTGATGTACGCGCTGGCGCGCCGGTTGTCGTTCACGCCGTGGCAGGCGTGCGCGGCCGCGCTGGCATTCGCGACGCTGCCGATGTCGGCGTTCTATGGCGTCGCCGCCACCACCGACGGCCTGCTGCTGCTGTTCTGGATCGCCGCGGCGCTGTGCCTGCGCATCGCGCTCGACGGCCAGCGCGGCGCGTGGCTGGCCGCCGGCCTGTTCGGCGGGCTGGCGCTGCTGTCGAAATATTCGGCCGGCATCTTCGCGCTGTCGGCCGCGCTGGCGCTGCTGCATCCGCAGTGGCGGCACTGGTGGCGCAGTCCCTGGCCGTGGCTGGCCGCCGCGCTCGCCGGCGCGGTGTTCGCGCCCAACCTGTGGTGGAACCTCGGCCATGGGATGCCGACCTTTGCGCATACGGCGGAGATCTCGGAACACGGCGGCTATTCGATGAACCTGCGTGCGATGCTCGAGTTCCTGCTGGCCCAGTTCGGCGTGGGCGGCCCGGTGCTGTTCGGCGCGTTCATCGCGTGGCTGGCAGCGCGCCGCTGGCGCGACCAGGCCGATGGCTGGTTCCTGCTGGCGCTGGGGCTGCCCTTCCTCGCGGTGATCATGCTGCAGGCGCTGCTGTCGCGCGCGAATGCGAACTGGGCCGCGCCGGCGATGGTTGCGATCAGCCTGGCCGCGATGAGCCTGCTGCTGCAGCGGCCGCGCGCGTGGCTGGCGGCGTCCTTCGGCATCAATCTGCTGCTGGCGCTGCTGCTGTACCACTTTGGCGCGCTGGTGAGGGAACCGTTCGGCCTGCCGCACCGGGTGCGCACCGATCCGTTCTGGGCGACCCGCAACTGGCCCGGCATCGGCGAACAGGTGCGCGAGGTCGCGACGCGGCCGCCGGTGGCCGGGTTCGGCCTGCGGGTCGCCTCGGACAATCGCGCGGTGCTGGCGCAGCTGCAGGCCACGCTCGCCTTGCCGGCCGGCGCTGCGCTCGGATGGCAGCGCGGCCCGGTGCCGGACAATCATTTCGAGCAGCGTTTCCCGCTGCCGTCCGTGCCGGCGTTCCCGGTATTGCTGGTGACGGCCGCGCCGGCCGCTGCAGTGCAGGCCGCCTTCCCCGGCGCGCAGGCTGCCGGCAGCGTGCGCTCGGCGGTGGTGGCCGACCGGCCGCTGGCCTATTCGCTGTGGTGGATCCTGCCGGCGGCGCCAGCACCGCGCCTTCACGACAGGTAGTCGATGCGCACCGGATGGCGCGGCGGCGTCCAGCGGTAGCCGGGGTGCAGGAAGTCGCGTTCGGGACGATAGCCCGGCCAGTGTATGCCCATGAGCCGCGTCAGGCTGTGGCCGAGCCAGTCGGCGCGTATCGGCAGCCGTGCCTGCTCGTCCGGCACGCCGCGCGCCGCCTCACCCCATGCCAGCAGCGGAATCCGGTATCCGTCCGCGGACGACGCGCTGTGGCCGGCGTGGTCACTGACGCTGCCGACCTCCTGCCCGTGGTCGGACAGGAAGATCCAGCCGGCGCGCCCGCCCAGCGTGCGCGTGAGCTCCAGCGTGCGGTCGATGACGCTGTCGTGGTAGCGGATCGCCGAGTCGTAGTCGTTGCGCAGCTCGCGCGTCCGCGCCGAGCGGCCGCCGGCTTCGAGCTGCCGGTACACCATGTCACGCACATCACGGAACGACGCCTCGCCGGGCGGATGCCTGAGCCGGTAGTGCGGATGCGCGCCCAGCAGGTGAACCACGATCAGCTTGCGACCGGGGCCGGAGCGCAGTGCGCGCTCGAGTTCGGGCAGCACGGTGTGGTCCAGTGACGCGGCCGAGCGCCCGGGCACGTTGTTGAGCATGCTTTGCCGGTCGGCGAGCTGCGCGTGCTGGCGATGGATCGCAAGATCGTCATGGTTGCTGATCCACCAGGTCTGGTAGCCAGCCGCCGCGGCCAGTGCCAGAAAATGGTTGCGTGACGGGCTGGACGGCTCGCCGAAATGGAAGAAGTTGGCCAGCGCGGTGACGGTGGACGCGTCTGCCGACCACGGATGGCGGAACACCTTGAAGTCGCCGGAGCGCTGTTGCAGCCTCTGCGCGAGCTGCGGGGTGGTCTGCCGGGGGTAGCCGTACAGCGACAGGTGCGCGCGGTTGATGCTGTCGCTCATCACCAGCACCAGCGTGTCCGGGCTGGCAGGCGCGAGCGCCGGCGCCTGCGCGGCGGCGCGCTGCTTCAGTTCGGCGCGCTGCAGGTGCGCGCTTTCCCATTGCGCGCGCGTGTCCGCAACCTGCTCTGCCCACAGCGGCCAGAACACGACGGGATGGTATTTGCGCCAGGGCTTGATCGACAGCGCCGCCAGCAGCAAGAGCAGCAGCAGGAAGAAGGCTGCACGGCGCCACGGCGATGGATGCGCCTGCGCCGCCGACACCGCCCACCAGCGGCGCAGCAGCACGCCAAGCAGCGCCAGCGAGAGCAGCAGCAGCGCGCCCTGTTGCAGCAGCCCGGGCCAGTAGGCCAGCAGGAACTCCGCAGCTTCGCTGTCGCTGGTGTTCGCCAGCGCGGTGACGACCATCGTGCTGTCCGGCAGCGCGCCCCAGGTGCTCAGGATGAAGCTGCGCACGGAGGCGTCGGCCAGAAAGGCACCGGCCATCACGCCGGCAGCGAGCGCCTGCATCGCGCGTGCGCGGCCTCCGCGCAAGGGCCATGCCAGCCACAGCCAGGCCGACGCCGTCAGCGCGAGCACCTGCAGAAGGCGCGTGCCGTCGAAGGCAAGCACCAGCGGGGGCAAAAGTGACAGGCCGGCGAGCGCGGCGGGCATCAGCCCCGGCGCTGCCGGCAGGCGGGGAATCCACTGCTTCAACGGGAGCGATTGGTTTTTTGGTTGGCCAACCCGTGTGCCATCGCGTGCGTATCCGCTTCCCGCCGGATCGCCGCTGTATTTTCGGTCTGGATTGTAGTGCGTTTCTGGCGAGGATGCCGCGGCTGGCCGCGCGGGTCAGGGCGGCGGTGCGTCCGAATCGTCCGGCGCGCCGCGACGCCTCACCAGCGCGATGCCGCCGCGTTCGCTGACGATCTCGAACTCTCCCGGCGGCAGGCCCTTGCCGAGCGTGACCAGCGCAAGCTCGCCGGGCTGCGGCGCGCGACGGGGCGCGGGTGCCTGCTGGTAGACGGCGACGCTGGGCCGGTGCAGCTTCCATTGCACGGCCGCCTCGCCGAGCTGCCTCGCTTTCAGTCCGGCCTCCCGGACCGGCCCTTGCAGGGTGTCGGCCCACCACGGGATGACACCCTGCACGAACCACAGCGCAAACAGCAGCAGCAGCGCGCCGTAGCGCGCGGCGAAGCCGGCGCGCAGCCAGCGTGATGCGAACGCGGCGGCCAGCAGCAACACGGCCCCGGCCAGCATCGGATACGGCATGGCGGCCGCGCGCGCCAGCGGCCCGAACACCGGATGGGCGAGCGCGGGCGCATGATGCAGCAGCAGCAGCGGCAGCGCGAGCAGCAGCGCCACGGCAAGCGCGAAGGTGGCGACCAGCCAGCGCTGCATTCGCGCGCCGGCGTCGGCTGCGCAGCGGGCGCACAGCAGCACGGCCGGCGCCGATCCGTACAGCACGTAGTGCGGCAGCTTGGTCGCCGAAAACGTGAAGAACACGAACACGAATCCGGCCCAGCCGGCGAGGTAGCGGAACAGCGGGTCGGTGCGCCAGCCTTCGCGCAGCCGGCGCAGCACGCAGGCCAGCAGCGGCGTCCATGGCAGCGTCAGCAGCGGCACCATGGCGACGTAATAGAGCAGGCTGCCGCCGTGGTTCTCCATCGTGCCGCCATAGCGGCCGAGGTTGTGCTTCATGATGAAGCCATGGATGAAGTCCATGCCATGGCGGTCCCATGCGTACGCATACCACGGCAGCGCGACCGCGATCAGGATCGCCCATCCGCGCCAGTCGCTCAGCGCGATGCGCGCCAGCTGCCAGCGTCCCGATGCGGCGCACCAGAGCAGTCCGGCGGCGCCCGGCACCAGCACGGCCACCGGGCCCTTGACCAGCAGCCCGAGGCCGACCCACAGGAAGACCCGCCGCAATGCGGCGCGATTGTCGCCGGACTCGAGGAAGCGCCACAGGTCCATGCCCGCGAGCGCGAGCAGCAGGTTGAGCAGGCCGTCGGCCGTGGCCGCGCGGCCGATGGAGACGATGCCGATGCTGCTGACCAGCAGCAGGCCGGCGAACATCGCGGTGCTGCGGCCGTAGCGCGGCGCAATGAATGCGCACAGCGCCAGCGCCATCACCCAGATGCTGAGCGCCGACGGCAGCCGCAGCGCGAACTCGTTCAGACCGAAGGCGGCGACCGACGCCGCCTGCAGCCAGTACACGCCGATCGGCTTGTCGAAGCGCGGCTCGCCGTTCAGCGTGGTGTGAAGGTAGTCGCCGCCGGCGAGCATCTCGCGGGTGGCCTCGGCGAACGCGCCCTCGTCGACGTCGAACAGCGGCGCCTGCCACAGCCCCCACAACAGCGGCAGCAGCAACAGCAGCGCAAAGCCGGCCTCGCGCAGCCCGTGGCGCGCGGGCGGATTATCCGGCATGGTACTGGCGCAGCGCCGGCCCCGGGAAATTCCTGAGCGAGCGCCAGCACAGCAGCAAGGCGCCCACGCCCAGCGCCGTCGCGACGACGGGAGCGGCCCGGCCGTCGGCGCCGAGCCGGAAGATCGCCACCGCCGCCGCCAGCTGCAGCAGGACGATGACGGCGCTGCCCGCGCGCGTCTGCAGCCGCTCCGCCCACGGCGCCATGTGTTCGGTCCACAGCGCGAACAGCGCGACCAGTATGCCGAGACCGAAGCCGAGCAGCACGTCGGCGGGCCAGTGCGCACCGACCGCCGTGCGTGAATAGGCGACCAGTGCCAGGTTGAGGCCGATCGCGCCGCGCAGCAGCCAGTCCGTCCGCGCCGGGCGGCCGGAGCGCGGCAGCAGCATGCACAGGATCACCGCGCAGCCGCCGGCGGTCAGCGCGTGGCCGGAGGGGAAGGAGTTCGAGCCCAGCAGCTGGGGACCGATGATGTGCAGCGAGCCCGCCGGCAGCGACGCCGCCGGACGGGGGACGGCCAGCAGGCCCTTTGCCAGCGGCGTCACCAGCGCCATCAGCAGCGCGCAGCGCAGGTAGACCGCGATCATCGTGCGCCGGCCGCTGTCGAGCGCGGACACGAGCGCGAACATCACCCAGCCGTCGCCCTGGAGGGTGATGGCCAGCCAGAAACCGGCGGGCAGCGTCGGGTGCAGGTGCTGCAGCAGCAGCAGGTCGGCGTTCCAGTGGCTGCGCACCAGCCAGACGCCGGCCATGATGGCGAGGACGGCCAATGCCAGCCACAACCGCAGCCCGCGGCGCAGGGGCAGCGTCTTGCCCCGGGATGCGGGCATTCGTTTTGCGCGCGCCGCGATGACGGAGGTGTCCGTATTCATGGAAATAACGGTCTTGAATAAAGACCTTCAACTTAGCGGAACTTTGTGTCCGCCCTGTGAAGCCGCGGACGGTACGCCCGATCGCAAGAGTTGGCGCGAAATGCTGCCCCTGTTCCGCGCCTGCCGACGGCGGGTTTTCGGGGAGGATGGCCAGACTTCCGGATGTCTCGGCGTTTTAACAAAAACAATCACTGGCCATGCGATCAAACCTTCCCGTTAGCGACAAAGAGGTCGAGCTGAGCGACCAGAAGTCCATTGTTTCCAAGACCGACCTGAAGGGCCGGATCACCTACATCAACCCGTACTTCATCGAGGTCAGCGGCTTCACCGAGGATGAGCTGATGGGATCCGCGCACAACATCGTGCGTCATCCCGACATGCCGTCCGAAGCCTTCGCCGACCTCTGGCGTTCGCTGAAGGCCGGGGTACCGTGGACCGGCATGGTGAAGAATCGCTGCAAGAACGGCGACTATTACTGGGTCGTCGCGAATGTGACCCCGATCATCGAGCGCGGCCAGCCGGTCGGCTACATGTCGGTGCGCAGCAAGCCTTCGCGCGAGCAGGTGGCAGCCGCCGATGCGGCCTACCGCCGCTTCCGCCAGGGCACCGCGCGTGGTCTGGCGATACGCGACGGCGCGGTCGTGCGCACCGGGCCGGCAGCCTGGCTGCAGTCGCTGCGCAGCATGTCGCTGACCTTGCAGCTGGCGATCGGGCTCGGCACCCCGGTATTGCTGTTGGTGGCGCTGGCAGCCGGCTCGGCGTTCGAGATCGGGCGCGGCTGGATGCTTGCCGGCGAAATCGGCGCGCTCGCGCTGCTGGTCTTTGCGTGGGCCGGGCTGCATTCGGCGATCGTCGCGCCGTTGCAGCTGGCCACGCGCGTGGCACGCTCGATTGCCGGCGGCGACCTGTCGACCAAGTTCAAGGTCGACCGCAGCGACGATACCGGCCAGCTGTTGCGCGCGCTGCAGCAGATGAATGCGAACCTGGTCGCGGTGGTCGGCGACGTGCGCGCCAACGTGCAATCCATTCACATCGGCAGCCGCGAGATCGCGCAGGGCAACATGGACCTGTCGGCGCGCACCGAATCCCAGGCGTCCAGTCTCGAGGAGACGGCTGCCAGCATGGAGCAGTTTTCATCGACGGTGCGGCAGAACGCCGACAACGCCGGGCAGGGCAACCAGCTCGCGAATACCGCGTCCGAAGTCGCGCGCCGCGGCACCGAAGCGGTCGCGCATGTCGGCGCAACGATGGGCGAGATCAGCGGATCGGCGAAGAAGATCGTCGAGATCATCGGCCTGATCGATGGCATCGCGTTCCAGACCAATATCCTTGCGCTGAATGCGGCCGTGGAAGCGGCGCGCGCCGGCGAACAGGGACGCGGTTTTGCGGTGGTCGCCTCGGAAGTGCGCAGCCTCGCGCAGCGCAGCGCCGGCGCGGCGAAGGAAATCAAGAGCCTGATCAATGACTCGGTCGGCAAGGTGGACGCCGGCAACCGGCAGGTGGCCGAAGCGACCGCGACGATGGACGAGATCCTGCGCTCGGTCGGCCGCGTCACCGACATCATGTCCGAGATCAGCGCCGCCAGCCACGAACAGAGCGCCGGCATCTCGCAGGTGAACCAGGCCGTCACGCAGATGGATCAGGTCACGCAGCAGAACGCCGCGCTGGTCGAGGAAGCGGCCGCGGCGGCCGCCAGCCTGGAGGACCAGGCGGCGCAGCTGGCGCAGTCGGTGTCGGTGTTCCGCTTGTCCTGACCCCGGGCCGGTGAAGTTGTCCACAAGTGTTGTCCACAATTTCTCTGGACAAGCCTGTGGATTACCGGGGGGTTGACTCCCCAAGCCATTGATTTGTTTCGGGTTTGCGGGTGTGCCCCGAATGGGCGCACCGTCCTCTTAACGGCGGTGCTGCGCCGCGGGTAGCGATGAAGAGCTGCGATAAGCGGTCGAGCTGAAAAAGGGATCGCCATTGACGCAGGCCAGCAGCATGTCGGTCGCATCGACGCCCCAGAACAGATTGCCGTCGACCACGGCGGTCGGCACGCCGAACACGCCGGCGGCGATCGCGTCCTCGCAATTCTTGTGCAGCTGCTGTTTGATCGCGTCGGCGTGGATGTCGGCCGGCTCGACCAGGAATTCGTCGAGCAGGGCGCGCCATGCGCCTTCGTCGTCGGGCAGAAGGCCGTCGCGCCAGACATAGGCGAACAGGCGGTCGACGACCTCGTCACCGGCGCCGAGCGCAATCGCCAGCCGCAGCAGCGGCAGCGGGTTGAACGGATGCGCGGCCGGCAGCCGCATCGGTATGTCATGCCGGCGCGCGACCCACAGGCAGTGCGCATAGGTCCATGCGCGCTTCGGCGGTATCTCGACCGGCCCCTTGTGCTCCCAGTGCGCGAGCAGGCCGGCGAACAGCACCGGCCGCGGGCGCAGCACGAGGCCGGGCGCATCGCGGCGCAGCAGCTGCCACTGAAGATAGGCGTACGGGGAGATGAAGTCGAAGTACCAGTCAATCGCGGTGGTGCCGGGGCGCTTGCTCATGTACCGAACCTTAATGCCAGCGGGTGATGATGAAAGGGGAAGCCGGCGCGCGGCCTCCCCCGATGAAGATTACTCCAGCATGTCCGCCCAGATGGTGCGCGCCCAGCTGTTCGCGTAGCTGCCTTCGAGCTCGGTCGGTTCCGCGCTCAGGCCGCCCGCGCCCTGCACGACCTTGAAGGTCTGTTCGTTGACCACGAATTCATGCACGCTCGCGACATGCACCACGTTGCGGTCGTCGATGAAACTGTAGCAGGTGTTCGTCAGCATCGGTTGCGGGTTGGGTTCGATCCCGCTCAACTGTGCGACGATTGCCGCAGCCGCGACCTTCGCATGGTTGTTCGCCATGTGACCGCTCTTGGGCATCAGCTGCGCGACCTGGATCGCGTCGCCGATCACGAAGATGCCCTTCGCCACCGCCGACTCGAAGGTACGGTAGTTGACGCCGCACCAGCGGCCGTTGGCCATGTTCGCCAGCCCGGTCTGCACCGCGATCTTGCTGGCCCGCATTGACGGCAGCGCATTGATCACGTCGGCCTTCACGTCGCTCTGCACGTCGAACTTGACCAGCCCGTCGGACGCCGATACCGCGATCGCCTTGTGCTGGTTGCGGTATTCGACGATGCCCTTGTAGCGCTCTTCCCAGGCCTTCTTGAACAGCCCCGGCTTGGACACCACGTCCTGGTTCGCGTCCAGCACCAGCACCTTGCTCCTCGGCTTGAAGTGCTTGAAGTACCAGGCGACCTGGCAGGCGCGCTCATACGGCCCGGGCGGGCAGCGGAACGGCGCCTCGGGGATGGTGATCGCGTAGACGCCGCCGTCCGGCATGTCCTCGAGCTGGCGGCGCAGTGCGACAGTCTCTGCGCCGGCCTTCCACGCGTGCAGGATCCGGCCTTCCTTGTGCGCGTCGGCCATGCCGTCGATGCTGGCGAAGTTGAAGTCGATACCGGGCGACAGCACCAGCTTGTCGTACTTGAGCGTGCTGCCGCCGGCCAGCTGCACGGTCCTCGCGACCGGGTCGATCGAGTTCGCCCAGTCATGCGCGACCGTGATGCCGTGGTTGCGCGCCAGGCCCGCGTACGGGCGGGTGATCTCGTCAAGCTGGCGGCTGCCGCCGACCACGAGGTTCGACAGCGGGCAGGAGATGAACTGCTTGTCGGGCTCGACCAGCGTGACGTCGACCTGCTGGTTCGACAGCAGGCGGATGTACTTCGCCGCGGTCGCGCCGCCGTAGCCGCCGCCGATCACCACCACCTTCGCGTTGCGCGCCGCGCGCGCGGAAAAGCTGCCGCCGACCAGTGCGAACGCCGCGCCCGCCTGCAGGAATGTTCTGCGATCCATCGTGTTCTCCGTCAGGGCTGCTGCGCAGCGAAATACTCGGCCAGCAGGCGGGTCTGCTCTTCGCTGAACCCTTTCGCAATCTGGTGCATGATCGTGCCCTGGCGCTCGCCGTTGCGGAACGCCAGCATCTGCGCGGCGATGTGGTCGGCGCTCATGCCGGCCAGCCCGGGAACGGTCGCGTCGTCCTGCGCATGGCCGTCGGTGCCGTGGCAGTTCGCGCAGGTGGCGGCGACGCTGCGCGTGTAGAGTTTCTGCGCGTCGGCCGGGCCGGCCGCGTGCGCGGCGCCGCCCGCGATCACCGGCGCGGCCGCGAACAACGCGGCGATCGTTATATTTCTCAAGTTCATCTGCTGTCTCCTGCCGTCGGGCTGTCGGAATCCGATGGCGCGTCTCGTTGCGCCTGCGCCGATTCTACCCGCAAAATTTCGCGCTGCTATACTCTATCCGACAAGGTCGATCGACCTGCAAAGCATAATCCGTGGAGACATTCCCCTATGAAGAAATCCCTGCTGTCCATGCTGGTCTTGCCGCTCTGCGTGGCGGCTGCCGGCGCACAGGCTGCCGGCTGGTCGCGCGTCGACTCGTCGTCGACCGATTACAAGCTGTACGTCGACACCAGCACCGCCGAGAAGTCGGGGCCGGGCATGGTGCAGCTGTGGCACGTGGCCGACTACGCGCAGCCGCAGGACCGTGACGGCAAGGCCTACAAGTCCGTCAAGTTCCGCAATGAATACGACTGCGAGAAGGGCATGGTGCGCGACCTGCTGCGTTCCTGGCACAAGGAGCAGATGGGCGAGGGCATCGTGGTCTACTGGAACCATGGCCCGTGGCCGTGGAACAAGCCCGAGGCGGGCAGCATCGACGAGACGCTGCTGCGCGCGACCTGCGCCGCGAAATAAGGCCATGCCGCCGCGGCGCAGTCTCGGCCGGTTGCAGCCGGCTCCCGAAAACTTCCTGCCTGACGCGCTCGCCGCCGAGATCGCCGAACACGGCCTGAATGCGCAGCGCCGCGACTTCCTGCGGCAGAGCTTCGCTGCCGCCGGCGCGGCGCTGGCCGCCGGCAGCGCGCTGGCCGCGCCCGACCACCCGACGCCGGACGGCGACATGGCGATCCTGCAGCCGCAGCCGCCGGCGACGCGGCTGGGCCATCCGGTCGCGCACCTGCCCTACGGGCTGCCGTCGAAGCACGAGGCCAACCTGCAGCGGCGCGAGTCGCCGGGCCTGACGCGCCGGCGCGAGAGCAGC
>JACCDX011844688.1_pt1 | contig 20795 bp, 14 predicted proteins | sample 7449681 | NCBI WGS metagenome assembly JACCDX01 (sample SAMN15323450, study PRJNA562643) | freshwater metagenome | isolation source: river surface water | place: USA:Blue River Watershed | collected 2017-08-18
CACCACCACATAATATATCTCTTGGATATGTATCAATATAAACACTATCATGAATTTCTACTTCATAATTAAAATTATCAAGTACAACATTCAATGCACATAAGCGATAAATATTTTCCAAACGATTGTAAATAGGAAATGCTTTTTTTATATCATCATAATACTCAAAAAAAAATTGTTTCAAGTATTTTGCATAAGATGGTATTTCCATTTGTTCATCATCCTTCCAACAAGTAATATTTATTTTCTCTTTTAATTTTTTGAAAGTTAAAACATCATCTTGTAAAGTATATTTAATATCTTCATAAGATATTGATGCACTCATGATTGTATTTTCTTTTTTAAATTCAAAATATTCTGCATCGATTTCAGTCTGTTTATCTTTCAAATTATTATCACTAACAAAGTTTGAAATCATATCAATAAGTCTCATAAAACCATAATTGTATTCAATTGTTGATACTTTATATGTTCCTTCAATTTCTCTCATACTGATCATATATGTTTCTTGTTTAATTAATTCTTCATCTGCGCCATTAATTATTATTGCCATTAATATACGATAAATATGTTTCAACAGGTAATCTGTTAAATATAATGTATCATATACTGCTGAATTACTTGCAATTATGTAAGGATATACAAAACACTGGTGATTACCAAATACTCCTTTAAGATGTTGTCTCAAATCAATTCTCATTTGTTTAATTTTATTTTTAATAATAAATTCTTCTATTTCAACATCTGGATTTTCCAAGTTATATTGATAATTACCATCTACTAACGTAAATGTATTAAATATATCATATTCATCACTTTCACCAGTAAATATTCCATCATCATCAATTTTTAAAGATGGGAATTCATAAGGTAATTTATCCAATTGAAAAAATTCAATATAATTTTCTTTTGGAATCCTAAGTTCATTTTCTAAAATATCACGAGCAATAGTTTCTTCCATTTTGTCAATTGATATTTACGACTGATTATTGCTATTAATACAATAATATTATATTATATTCTGTATTCAAACTTAGTTCCAGACGGTAATTCTTTTCAGTTTTTTGTATTCACGTATTATTATTATGTATTGGATAAAAACTGATAGCAAAATGAGTTTGCTATTAGAAATTTGGTGAGATACCAATTCTATACATCGATATACAGATGCAAGAAAAGGAGTCCAAAGAAGATTCACAGCGTAAGAAATTACGTCTTAAGATGTGTATCCTATCGAATTTAGCTCTTTTTGGCTTTACAGCATTGAGTATTTTCTTCTTCTCTAATAAAGGAGATAATAAATACTTACGTTTTGGTCCTCAAAATGATTTGGATATTATGGGAGTTAAAATAGATACATGGGTAAATTATGCTTTTCTCCAGCTATTTCTCGCATTTGTAAGGATTACTGACGTTCTTGTGAATGAAATTGTTAGTCCTATTCTTGGATTTAACATCTATAATCCTGACAAAGAGGAAATAACTGAATTTACACGTATTGAACTGCAAATGTATGCTAACATCCATTGGTTTATTAATGCTTTGAGAAGCACTCTTATGGTTCTTGTCACCATTTCCCAATTAGACATTGCTATTTTGCAGGTTGTCTATGGAGAAATTACGACATTTTATACTATACGTATGCTTTTGAATGAGAAAAAGTTCCCAAATGAAGACAACAAACATGCTGAGTACAGTCTTGTAACGAACGATGCTCTTGAGATGGTTTAATATACCATTTCTTTTATAATAACGTAAAACAAGTAAAAAATGATTCTAAAGAAAGTATTGAAGAAGAAAATGAGATAAAAAGTATCGTATATAAGAATGACATCTATCGTTTGCAAAAAGAAGGTAAAAAAGATATTAGGTGATTTTACGGGACCTTCAACGGTTTTGGAAGAGAAACTTCAATATTTGGAAAGACCTTCTACATTTGAAGATGTATATAATTATATGAGTTTTATATCGGGAGATATATATGATTTGAATGATTTTTATTATTTTATGAATCATGAAAAGTTTTCAAAACAAGAATTTGAAAAACAAGAAACGCTCTTTCGTTTATTTACTTATTTAGGTTTAATACCTGAATTTGAAAAATATAAGATTGCAACATTTCAAAGTAATGTTTCAGAGAATAAATTGGAATTTTTTGAAGAATATGATGAATTTTATTTTCAACTCCTCAAAAGAGAGAAAATGAAAGATTCAGGAGATTCTTCGGATCTCACTTTGTACAATTTGCACAAAGGAGAAATCATTTTATCAACATCCAAAAATTATACCGAAGAGAATCTATCTCTACGCAAATTAGATCTCGAAAAGATTCAAATCATTTATGAAAGACTTCAAAGTCACGAATTAAATGATGTGTATCCTATTGAAAATCTTAAAATATGTGTAGTGATTCCTTCCAAAAAGGTGTTGAAAAAGAAAATGGAAACATGCCGTCAGGATAATGTTTTAAATATGAAATTTATTGAAATTCTTTCCAATCAAGATTCAACTCTTCTATTTGATTGGAATGATTTGTATCAAATTTTTAAGAATTTTAAGAAAATGTATATTGACAGAGGTGCAAATATTTTTGATAAAATATCTACTTTGGGATTCATTCGCAAGAAAGTTCTCCAAATGAAATTTCATCAGGAATTAACCTATTTCAAAACAAGACAACTTATGAATGATATGGTTAAATATATCATTTGGGGTCATGTTTGCAGAAGTGGAAAAACATTTATGATTTTTGATTTAATTTACAGAGATGCTGTATTGAATAATGAAACAGAAATGATGAATTATTTAATATTAACAACAGCTCCCTCTGAAACTTTACAACAATATCAAGATTTATTTCTTCAATTCACCGAATTTACGGATTTTCAAATTATTCAACTTCATGAGAAGAAACCTTGGAAACTTAAAAAGCGAAATATCTTTTTATGTTCTATCCAAAGACTTCGAAGTCAAAATGATGAGAAAATAAATAAAAAAGAAGAGAATACTCTACTCAAAATATATCAAAAGTTATTCAAAATTCCTTTTGATATTATGTTTGTAGATGAAGCTCATCAAGGTGGAATTACTGATTTAGCATGTAAGTTATATGATAAAATTACATCAAAACATGTTATTTTTGTCACTGCAACTTATGCTAAACCGATGGAAAGATTTAAAATCTCACGAGAAGATTGTGTGATTATGGATTTATATGATTATTCACTGATGAAACAATTGCAATCTCCTGAATCTCAAAATAAGATTTGTGAAAGATTTCAAATTGAAAATCATGATTTTCATCATATTCTTTCAACCTATGATATGGAAACGATTGTGAAAGAATACGAAAGTATTCCTAAACTTCATTTCCTCACATGGAAACCTAAACAGAATACATTAGACCATATTTTAAATGAACAGAATGAAGGAATTGAATTTGCTGGTTTATCCATTGATTCGATTTTTACATTACGTCAAAAAATAGATGGTGAAATGGATTTCTTGTTTCAAAATGAGCAACAAGTGAGTCGCTTTTTAATTCATGTTTTTGGTCGTCAAACAACCACTGATATGAGTTCTTTATTTACTTCCAAAAAGAAAAAGAAACCTGTCACAGGGTTTTTTGAACGAATTGAAAATATTCGTAAAATGGAAGAATTTGAAGAAAAAAGTAATCACAAAGATGTTATTCTTTGTTTTCTACCTTGTGGTGGTGTTCATAATTTAGAATATCTAAGCGATACTCTAATGAAACACATGAACAAGATGATGGATGATAATGAATTAACTCGTTATCGAGTGATGAGTATTCATTCTAAGAAAAACAAAGGTCATGAAGCAAAAGACCTTATTCGTAATGAATATAGGACATTGCAAGATGATGAACATGGATTAATTGTATTTTCAGGAAAACAGTGTCACTTAGGTGTAACATTGGAAGATTGTGATATAGTTATGTTATTGAATAACACACAGAGTTTAGATACTTTGTATCAAATGATGTTTCGAGGTGCATCTTCGAGACATATGAAAAAAAATGCATTTGTGGTGGATATTAATATTCAAAGAAGTGTGAATCTGGTAGTAGATTTATCTATAAAATCATATTCTACTTCAGGAATTAAATCATCCATATCACAATTATTGAAGTCACATGTGATTGAATTTAATAGTGATAATTGGAATGATTATTATGAATCAACCAATGAAGATGCAAATATTGATAAGATTGCACAAGATATTTTTCAGTCATGGACTGAAAATAAGAGGTCTTGTTTAGACCTTCTTGTTCGTGATTGTATTTCAGTAAATGAAATTCCCATTTCGGTACAAACGGAATTGGATAATTATTTATTGGGAGGTAAGAAACGAATTTTGAAGAAAAAGGTCACAGAATTATCTGCATCTATGGAAGTTCCAGATGGAATGGAAGTCATTCGTAATCAGGAAATCAAAGAGAAGACAGATGAATCTGGAGAACCAGAAGATGAGGAATATATTCCACAATTTGATTTTGTCAAAGATGTGTTATCTTATGTGATACCATTGATGTGTATATTAACTATACGCACAGATATTTTTTCATTTACAGAGATGTTTCAATATATAGAAGCGGAAAGTGTGAATGGAAAATTATTGATTGATTTTATGAAATACCAGATGAAAATAAGATGGAAACACATTGAAGTGGATACTTTTATTATTTTTATGAAAGAAGTTTATGAAAACTTTTTTCTGGATAATGAGAATATGAATATTTTGATGAAACGCATGAAAGAATTATTTCGAGAATCTATTTATGATAGACAAAAGTTATCATCTTTTATGGATGATTATTTTCGTCCAACAGATGATGAAAAAATTAATCATGCTGAAGTTTCTACACCCTTTCTTCTGCGTCAAAACATGTTACAAGAAATACCAAGTGATTTTTGGAGAAATCCTAATCATAAAGTATTTGAACCATGTTGTGGTAAAGGAGGATTTTTAATGGATATTATTGATAAATTCATGATTGGATTACAAGATATTATTCAAGATGAAAGGATGAGATATCAACATATTATACATAATTGTTTATATTATGCAGATATTAATCCTATGAATTTATATTTATGTGAGTTACTCATAAATCCATCTTTTGAATTTCATGTAAATTCTTGGGAAGGTGATGTTTTAACCATAGATATTCAAGATGCATTTGGGATTCAACATTTTGATTTTATTATCACAAATCCTCCCTATAATGAATCTAAGAAAGAGAATACAACATATATCAAAGCTATTTATCATTTATTTGTTACCAAATTTATTGATTTATGTGATATAATGATGTTTCTTATACCAGCAAGATGGTTATCAAGAAGTAAAGGTCTTGATAAATTTTGTAATTTTATGATTCAAAGAAATGATATCAAAACAATTGTACATAAACAGCATTCGAAAGAATGGTTTGGAAATGTAGTCAATATTGAAGGTGGTATTTTATATTTTTTGAAAGATAATCATCATCAGGGACATACAATGTTTAATGGTATAGAGACTGATATGAAAGAATTTGAGGTTTATATTAAGCCTGAGCATATGTATTTTGCAAAGAAATTTGAAACATATGAATCGATTCAATCTATTTATCGAAATTCATCATTTTTTGGAATTAAGACAAATGATGTTTTGTTAAAAGATGAAGGTCATGTCAAATGTTTTGTGTCATCTTTGAAAAAAAAGAATCGAACAAAATATGTTGAACATTATGATTTTCCACCTAACAAACATTTTTGGAAAGTGATTACTGCTGAATCCAATGGTAATGAACCTAAATTTGGATTTAAGACTATAGCTACTCCTGATGAAATTCATACAGGTAGTTATATTTCGTTTGAGGTTCATAACAGAGAAGAAGCGGAATCCTTATTATCTTATTTGGAAACAAAGTTAGTAAATTATTTGTTGTCAATTCGAAAGACTACACAACATATAAGTAAAAATACTTGCAAATTGATTCCATTAGTTCCTTTTGATAGAATATGGAATGATCAATTATTGATTGATTATTTTGGTTTATCGATTGAAGAATCTAAAATGTTTTTATCAAATGATTGATAAAAAAAAAATTTATAAAAAGTAGGGCAGTTAAAAATGATAGATATTCAGGATTATGATAGAACAGATATTGATTCATTATATAAAATATCTTTATATATTGATGAACATTTGATTCCTAAAGAAAGAGAAAAACAGAAAAATGCAGAAATTTCTACACCTTATGCACTTCGTCAAGAAATGTTAGATACTCTTCCTAAATCTTTGTGGAAAAATAAAAAAAGCAAAGTGCTTGAACCTTGTTGTGGTAAAGGTGGATTTATAATTGATATTATACATCGTTTTATGATAGGTTTAAAGAAACAGATTCCTAATAAAAAAAAGAGATATCAACATATTGTTGAAAACCAGATATATTTTGCAGACATTAATGATAAAAATATTCAAATTGTGAAGTCTTTAATCAATCCTGATAATGAATATTCTTTGAATTTTTTTCGAGGAGATTCACTTAAATTGAATATAGAAAAAGAATGGGATGTTTCTCAATTTGATGCTATTATAGGAAATCCACCTTATAATATAGATCAGGACAAACAAGGTAACAAACCGATATATAATTTATTTATTGAATATTATATTGATAAATGTATTTATTTATTATTTGTGATTCCTTCGAGATGGTTTGTATCGGGAAAGGGATTAGATAAATTTCGTGATTTTATGTTAGAAAGAAAGGATATAGAGTTGATAGAACATGAAGATGATTCACAATTATGGTTTGGAAAAGTAGTGAATATAGAAGGTGGTGTTCATTATTTCTTAAAAAACAGTCACTATCATGGTTTGTGTAAGTTTAATGGTAAAATGTATGATTTGAGAAAGTATGATATTATTATTAAACCGGAATATATGAAATTGGTGGATAAATTGAAAGATAAACCGAGTATAGAAACTATTTATATGGGTTCTCCATTTGGTATAAAAACGAATGATAAGAGATTGAAAAAGAAGGGTGATACGAAGTGTTATGTTTCATTATTTAAAAGTGAAAATAGAGTGATGTATGTGGATCATTATAAGATGAAACCAAAAAATGAATATTGGAAAGTATTTACGAGTGAAGCGAATGGGAATTCTCCATCTTTTGGATATATGAATATAGGTTCTCCACAAGAAATTCATAGTAATAGTTATATATCTTTTCGTGTAAATAATAGAAAGGAAGCAGAATCGTTGATGTCTTATTTGAAGACAAAATTTGCAAATTATATGTTATCGATACGAAAAATATCTCAACATATAAGTCAAAATACATGCAAATGGATACCCATTGTTCCTCTTGATAGAGAATGGACAGATAAAAAAGTATATACTTATTTTCATTTAACTCCTCAAGAAATAAAAACGATTGAAAAAAAATATTAGATATAAAAAAGTATTACTTAAATATGTAAGAAATTAAAATGGATCAAAACACAGTTTTAAACAAGATTGCTATGCAAATTGTGAGAGATGGAAAATCAAGAATCATTCCTCTCCATTCTACTAAATATTGTTTGTATGCACCTTTTACTTTTTATGAAAATGAGTTAAGTCTTCAAACTCCATACTCTTTTGAGCAACATCAGGATATTGACAAAATAGAAAGTATGACTAATTATGTAACAGACGAATTTAAAAATAAAAAAGAAATTTCTGATATGGGAATGATTCATTTAGGATGTTATGATAATAATTTGTATATCATTGATGGACATCATCGATTCACTTCTTTATCCACTTTTTTTGCAAATTATAAAAGACAACGAAATGATTATTATCTGTTATCAACTATTTACATGATTGATAATCCTATTGAAATTATAACAATTGCAAAAAGAATGAATAGTAATCATACAAAAGTTGATTATTTGGTATTACATGAAGATGATGAGCATAGTAATGTTGATAAAATGGATTATATTGAGATGAAAATAAGAGAGAAGTATTCAAAATATGAATCTACAAATGAAAATTGTCGAACTCCTAAGTTTTGTATGAAAACTTTGAAAGAATATATTGTTGATAAATTCAAAAACATGAATGGTATAAGAATTATCAAAGAAATTGAAGATATGAATACGAATTTAGGAGTAGAATACAGACAACATGATGCACCTTTTTATCAAGAAGTAAATGATATTATTAAGGATAATGAAAATTTGTCTCCTTTTTACTTGAGCAAAGAGTTAAGTGGATATAAAAATTTGAAAAATATGGAAGAAAAAGAGGGTAGAATCAAGATATCATTGTATCAAAGAAGAGCTATTTGGAATAGGTATTTTGAGGATGAAACGAATATAGGCAAATGTGCGATATGCTCCTTTTCTTTAAAAATGTCACAATTTCATGTTGGACACATTCGTTCTGTTCAAAGTTCGAGGAATGAAAGTGCTGGGGCAGGTAATGTTGATACTGTTTCAGTGAATAGTATTGAAAACATGACTGTTTTATGCTCAGCATGTAACACATCTCTGGGACCTAAAAATGTATTTGATGCGATTATAGAAAATGGATTAACAAATTCTTTTATGTATGATGAAGCAAGGAGGTATCATGAACAAAAGAGACAAGAAGAAGAGGAACGAGATAGAGTGTTAAAAACGGAAGAAAACAAGGGGAAGAGAATGAAAAAGAAGAAAGAAGATACCAATGAAACCAAAGAGGAAAGCAGTGATTAAGTTGATATTTTTAGTTTTTTATTTTATTTCATAAAAATTATTTTTTATGAATCCCATTTTCCGTAATTTTACGCGGAATGATAAAAATTAAAAAAAGTAATAATATATAAAAATGGATAGTTCTGGAAATTGTTTATGTGGAAAAACAAAATGGATACAGCTTTATGGGGATGGCTCTACTCCATATTATATAAAAAAAGATAAAAACACAGGATGTGAATGTGAATTACCTAAATGTCCAAATTATGATATATGTGGTATAAGACAGCCTGATGAAATACTATCTGCATTTCGTGGTTTTTGTACAGAGTGCGAGTTTATCTGTTCCACATATGGAAAAAAATTAGAAACAAATAATATAATTGAAGAGTGTCCTGTTTGTATGGATGATAAAAAATTATATACATTACCTACTTGTAATCATAAATTGTGTAAAGACTGTATTAAAATAATTTTTTACATTGATTATGGTAATCCAGATGATTATCCTGAAGAACCAATTTTTCCATACGAATGTATAGGAGAATACGGAGATGACAATTATTATGATCCAGAAGAAGATTTTAATAATAATCCATATGATCCAAAATGGGAGAATGACGAAAAAGTATTAGAATATTTAGAAAAAAAAAATATACGCGAAACATATGAAGAGAGAATTATAAAACACCCTGAAAATCCTTCTTGTCCCCTTTGTAGAAAAAAATAAGATAAAAATGTAAATATATTTTATACAGATTTATTGCGGGAATGAATTTATTTTTGGTGGTTTATTTTTATTTTCTAATTGTTTAATTTTATTTTCTGCTTGTAAAAGTTTTTCTCTCAATATTTGATTTTCTTCTTTTAATTTTGATATTTCAGTTTTTTCAATTTTCGGTTCAGTGTTTCTTTTAATATTTGATTTCGCAAAAAATTCCCTTATATCCATTTTATGTTAATACTATTTATCATTAAATATTTTTTTAAATCTATTTTTGATATAAATTTTTTATAATGAATCCCATTCACGTAATTTGTAAAAACAAACTTATTTTTCTTTTTTTCATTTCAATCATTTCGTCACGACAATTATTTTATTTTTAGTGTATAAAAGAGTATTTTTATTTCAATCGAAAATCATGAGATAAAAATATATTTTTCCTACACAACACCCCTACATTTTCAAAATAATCCAAACCCTGAAAAAAGGATGGAAAAAAGAATTTGGATTTTTTGAAAAAGGTGTATGAAAAATAAATAATTATCGTGACGAAACGATTGAAATGAAAAAGAATTATAAGGATGTCCTTACAATTTACGTATATAGAAATAGGATTCAACCTTTTTTCTATGAGATAGAGTGAATATAATATTCACTCTTATTGCTTGATTAACCATCTTCAAGCTTCCGTTTGTAAATTGTGCGCCTCTCAATATGTTGTATCGAAAAGGAGGAGGCTCCTATAGCGGTATATTTGAAATTGAGGATATATTTGCTGTCAGTTTTTCGTGATTTTTACGTATTGGGATAAAAAAAATGATGGGTTGGAACACCTAAAATGATTTTGCATATATGAAAGACTATGCAAGATGCCCTTGTACTCCTTAGTGTTTGAAAAAAAAGAAAAGATAAGTAAAAGATTTTCGATTATCAAAAATGATAATAACACCAACATTGGTATGTCTTCAATGCAGGACATACCAATTATTCACGAGTTTTGTGATGGGGACTTTATGTTCCGTTACCAAATTCAAACTCTTGTGAAGATTTTGAGACTAACAAAGAAGCACAAAACAACTGTCATTACTGATGGAAAGTTTCGTCCTTCGAATGTTTTCTACAGAGACTTCATGAACATTATTCGGGGTGATGTATATTTTCACTTCCAAAATAATCGTTCTTTGTTCAATTTCTATGATATAATTGGTTTTTTTTACCAGCAATATCATGCAGATGATGAGATAGAAATTGAATTTGATATACCGTTTCAGTATTATATGAAAAACGGTATTCAACCAAAATAATACATATTTTTTGTTTTGTTTTATAATTTATTTTTTTTATTTGGAATTTTGATAAAAGAAAATGGGTCTGTTTCTGTTTCATCTTCTATATACTGGTATGTTTCTACATTCATTTCTTGATTGCGATGATTTATATATTCTTCCATGAAATCATCTAAATTTTTTTCTCCCATGGAAGTATTGCATTTTGGGCAAAGAGCTACTAAATTACTAACATGATTTGTCCCACCATTTTTACAAGAAATTTTATGACCAGCATGACAATCAGTATATATTAAAGTTCCTTTACATACATGACAAATACCTTCTGCATTCATTTTTTCAAAATCCCGAAGCCACATATGTTTTTTTACTGCCTCTGGGATTTTCTGTCTTTTTGTGTTTGTACCATTTTTTTCATTAATTTCCTTTTGATGTGCATAAATTAATTTACCTAAATATAACGGATTTACAGAATCTTTTTTATGAACACTATCTATAAATTTTATATCTTTTATTCTATATTTTTTATATTCTTCTTGATTTACTTTTTCTATTTCTTCAATAATAGTTTTTGATGAATTTGATGGACACATAGCTAAAAAATAATCTACACAAAGTCCAAATTTGATATTTGGCATACGTGGTAAGTCACTTTCTGATTTGAATTTGATATAATGTTCTTTAAGATAATTCATTATTTTATGTTTTCGAGCTTCTTCTGTAGATAGACTATCATCAAATAATGCTGTTTCAGTTACCAGATTATTATTTAAATCTTTAAATATTTGTTCTAATTCTTCTGGAGTTCCATTTGTCAAATAAATATTTAATTGTATAAATGGGTCTATATCTTTATCATTTGCAAACGACCGGAGAGCTTCGAATCTATGCTGTCCATCAAGATTCACAAACTGACCAGTATTTTCAATACCAAAATGTATAGTATTCAGGTCTGTAATAAATTTTTGATTTGCACCATACTTTTTGTAGTTGTCATTTAATATTTTTTTAAAACTAAGAACTCTGGAATTCATTCTATCTCTTTGAACAGTTGGATATGTAGGTTTTAAAAAAAATTCTATTTGTGATAAGTACATTGCAAAAAGGTATTTTTCTTCATTTAGTTTTACATGGTAAAATTGAATTTTAGAGTCACAGAGATTTTTTATAAGTTTTTGAATAATATTTTGTTGTTCTTCGAGTGAAGACATTTTATAATATTTTTATAAATTATTTAATTCTTTTATACGAAATGATTATGTATTTTTATTATAATAGTTTGTTGAAAATAGAATTTAAAAAAAAATTCTTCATCACTGATAGGAAGCTAATATACAATGCAAATCAATGATGAATATAAATTAATCAAAGAAGAAGTTGTCTATGAAACAGATGATGATGGAAACAAACACAAAGTTGTAATGAAATATTTTGAAAAAAATTATAAAACACTTGAATGTCATAGAAGAGCTACCGCAAAATATCAAAAAGAAAATAAAGAAATAGTAAGTAAAAGAATATCAGCAAGACAAGTAGAAAGATATAAAAATGACCCTGAATATAAACTAAAAATTAAAGAACAACAAAAACAATATTATTTACGAAAAAAACAACTAAAAAATGAATCAACATAATTTTTTTAATAATTTATATAAATTTTTATATAAATTGAATTTCGGGAAATACCTAAGAAAAAAATATCATATTTAATTATACAACACATAGAAATAAAAATGAATGTTGAATATAACATAATAGATTTTATTACTAACCACCTAAGATTAACAAAACATTATGATGGTAATGATAATCATTATCATTTTTTTTTACCATTAAAAGAAAATGAAGGAGGAGAGATAAAGGGAGGTAAATGTAACTTGACAGTTGAACAACATATTCAATTAGCTGATTACTCATATTGCAAGGTAATTGACAAGAAGAAAACGGGAATGTATGATTTTCGTAGAGTATGTGATTTGGATGAATGTGATTTATTGGAATTACATTTTCAATGTGTTCAAGAAAATTTATGTGTAATCGATATTGATGAAATTGGATGTAATATTGGAAATTTTCCTGAAATTATTAAGAAAATGCCTTATACATTATCAAGAAGAAAAAAATTACCACATTATTACTGTATTTTGGATGGAATAGAAAAGGGAGTATTAAAAGATATTATAAAAACCACAACAGACTGTTTAAATTTTTGTAAGGGAGATATTGTAACAAGTCATATTTGGGAAAAGCCAAATTCTATATTCTATAATTATAATCCTGAAATTGGTATTCCACATATACATATCGATATTCTAAAAAATCATCTAAATGAGAAAATAATAAACAAAATATGGAAAAAAGAAGGTACAATCAACAAATTAAATTATGGAAATACTGATTTTCAAGATGATATTACTGTTGAATATAACGGAGAAGACGCAGAAACGGTGACTGAACAATATAATGAAAATGGTGACGATTTAGGAAGAAAAATACATAAATTAAAACAAGTTAGTCAGTGTTATAAAATAGAAAGAATAAATAATTACGATACATGGTTTGAACTTACAATGGCTATAAAAAATACATTTAGGGAAAGAGGTAGGGAAATTTGGGATGAAATTTCAAGAAGAGGGAGCAATTATAATTATGATAAAAATATACAAAAATGGTTTAATTACAAAGAATCAAATGGGAAAAATAGTTTAAAATTTGGTTCTCTTATGATGTGGGCAAAAAATGATAATGAAGAGCTTTATAATAAGATAATTGGTACAAAATATAATATTAATTGGGAGAGATTAACAGATTTTACATTTGCAAATATGATGTATAATTTATATTTTGAAAACAAATTATTATTTACAGGAAAAAGTAAAAAGGAAACTACTGGATACTATTTTAATGGAACATATTGGATTGATATGGGTAATAACAATAATGAAATTAAGAAGGGTTTTTTTACAAATCTTTATAATTTTTATCAAAAAGAGTTAAGAAAGATAAAAGACGAATTGTCTGAAATTGAATATAATGTTTATTCAAAAAAAATTATGCAATTAGATTCAGCAAATACAAGAAACAACATAATAAGAATTTTGCAAGATGAAAATTATCGAAATGGAATTGAATGGAATACAAAAAAGCATCTATTTGCATTTAATAATAGAATTTATGATTTAGAAAAAGGAGAATTCATTGAACCAAATCCTGATGATTATATAAATTTAACATGTGGATATGATTATATTGAATATGAAGATGAAGAATTAGAATATGCAAAAGAAAAAATACATGCATTCTTAGATAGTATAATTAAAAAAGAATATTTGAAAAATGAAAAAGATTTTTTATTAAAATTATTATCCTCATTTTTGGTACAAAAAAATAAAGAAGAAAAAGGATATTTTTGGCTTGGTTGTGGTAGAAATGGTAAAGGATGTCTTTCTCAAGTAACCAAAAATTCATTAGGAAATTATTTTGGTGAAATGGATGTATCATATTATACAATACATGATAAAAGTAGTAATGGACCAAACCAACATTTATATAACAATTGCTTTTCAAGAGTCATAAATACAAGTGAAATAGGAGACGAAGATGATTTGGGAAAAACAGTTAAATTCATTACAGATAAATTTAAAAGAATTACAGGAAGAGACACTATTACAGCTCGTGCAGTACATTCACAGGATGTTGCAAATTACGAAGCAGGAAAAATACTTATACAAACAAATTTTTTACCTGAATTCACAGATTCTGGTGAAAGTATTCGAGAAAGAATTTCGATTATGAAATTTCCATACACCTTTACAGATGATATTAAAAAATTAAATGAAAATCCAAATGTTTATAAAAAAATAGATAGAAAGATAAAAGATGAATTTTCAAAAAATATTTATAGAATCGCATTTATTGAAATATTATTTGAATATTATAAAATTTATCAAGAAGAAGGATTGAATGAACCGCCGAGTGTTGTGCAACATTTAAATGAGTATTTAGGAGAAATTGAAAATGTTGAAGGATGGTTTCAAGAAAATTATGTATTCAAGGAAGGTGCTGAAAAAATAAAATTAAAAGATGTATTATTGAATTTTAAAATAGACAATGATTTGCAAAAATATGAATTTACAAAATTCAAGAGAAAGATTTTGGGAATGCATGGATATGAAAATCATATAAAACCTTTAAAAGGAATATACTATTTAAAAAATCATATATTGAAAACTTAAATTAAATATCATATATGGTAATATATATAATTTGTATTATGATATAAATTATATGGTAATAAATAAAAAAGGGGTTAGTGGGGTTAAAAGGGGTTAAACATGGGTTTAACCCCCTGTTTTAAAAACAAAAGTTGTATATTAATCTTATATAATCTATATTATGATACCATTATGGTAGTTATAAATATGTTTATATTTAGTATATTTAATATTTATTTTTGTAAAAACTTCACGGGGTTAAAGGGTTAATCGATTTCCTGAAATTTTACTTTTAAAAAAAAAATCTGTGAAAAAAAAATTCTATAGAATGCATTATTTTAGAAAATCGATTAACCCTTTAACCCCAATGTATTAAATACATATAATAAATTTTTAAAATAAAAACACTATTACGACTAATGGTAAATAAAATAAAAACATAACGGGGTTATACTTTTTGTAAAATAAAATAGGGGGGTTTAACCCCCTGTTTTTTTACGAAAACGGGATCACATTTTTTGGAGGATTTTGATAAAAAGTAAATATTTTTAAAAATGGAATAAAAAATGAATAAAATATAAAAAAAATGAGAGAATTACCTAAAACAGTAATTATAAAAATGAACAGAATGAATAAAACGGAGAGAATAATTGCAATGATTGATATGTATTGTAACGAAATGAAGAAGACAGTTATTGGAATATTAAAAGAAGATGAAGACGAAGATGATGGAAAAATAGATATGAAAATATTAAAGCTTTTTATGAATGATAAGTTAGTGACGAAAGAAGAGAATGAAACAAACGTGACAAATGAATCGCATAATCAAGAAAAGAAGAAAAAGATTTTGATAAGGGATATGTTATTAGGAGGTGATGGAAATAAAAAAGAAACAGAGACTGATACAAATCCAGATGATGATGTTTCTACTATAACAAGTTCGAGCCAACCTGAAAAAAGAGGTAGGAAACCCAAAACTTGTATTCATTCAACAGATGGTAAAATGTGTGTTGAATGTTTGAGAAATATTGATAGATGTGAGCATGGTAAAAACAAGTACGCATGTCGCGAATGTGGAACTGGTTTATGCGAACACCAGAAATTTCGAAATAGTTGTAGGATATGCAAACCAAAAAAATGACTAAATGGAGGAGATGAAAAAGAGGAAGAAAGCGAAGAGGAAATCATAGAAAAAAATGAGGAAGCGAAAGAAATCAAGACAAAAAAAGATAGATGCATTCATAATCGTTCTAAACATAATTGTAAAGAATGCGGAAAAGGTATTTGTCCTCATGGAAAATTTAAAAACTCATGTAGAGAATGCAGTAGTCATAATTTTTGTGAGCACGGACGATTTAAATATTGTTGTAAAACATGTGGTACGGGATTATGTATGCATGGAAAATTTAAGAGTTTTTGTCCCGAATGTGGTGGTAGTCAAATATGTATTCACAAAAAACAAAAAGTAAATTGTAAGGAATGTGGAGGCACAAATTTATGTGTTCATGGGAAAATGAAAAATAATTGTAAAGAATGTGGTTATCATTATAAATATTGTATTCATGAAAAACAAAAAGCAAATTGCAAAGAATGTGGAGGTATAAATATATGTATTCATGATAAATTAAAGATAAATTGTAGAGAATGTGGTTCAAAATATTTTTGCGAACACGGAAAACAAAAACAATTTTGTAGAGACTGTAAAGGTTCTGGATACTGTGAGCATGAACGTTTAAAGGCTTATTGTAAAGAGTGTGAAGGTAGTCAAATTTGTATTCATAAAAGGTTAAAACAATATTGTAGAGATTGTAAAGGTTCAGCTTATTGCAAACATGATAAGTTGAAACAATATTGCAAAGATTGTAATGGTAGTGCTTACTGTGAGCATGAACGTTTAAGGGCTTATTGTAAAGAGTGTGAAGGAAGTCAAATTTGTATCCACAAAAGGTTAAAACGGTGGTGTAGAGAGTGTGGTGGAGAAAGTTTGTGTAAAAATTGCAAAGATGTTTCAGGAAATGCGAAATATGATGGATATTGTGTTCGATGTTTTGTGTATTTATTTCCAGAAATAGAGGTAGCAAGAAATTACAAAACAAAAGAGAGAGCAGTGGTTGATTATGTGAAATCTAATTTTGTGGATTTTCAATGGGTGACAGATAGGAGAGTTGAAGAAGGATGTTCATCAAGAAGACCAGATTTATTATTAGATTTGGGATATCAAGTAATAATAATTGAAGTAGATGAAAATCAGCATCAAGCATATGATTGTAGTTGTGAGAATAAACGAATCATGGAAATATCACAAGATGTAGGACACAGACCTTTAATTTTTATAAGATTTAATCCAGATGATTATATAGACATAGAAGGGAATGATATAAATACATGTTGGAGTGTAGAGAGGAAGACAGGACTAATGATATTAAAAAAGAGTGAAATGGAAGAATGGATAGGAAGATTAGAGATTTTAAAGGAACAGATAGAATATTGGTCAAATGAAGAGAATAAAACAGAAAAGACGATAGAGATAGTGCATTTATTTTATGATGGATTTTAGTTTAGTCTATAATTAATAATTTATAATTAATTAATAGTATATAAAAATGTCAAGTGACAAAGAAGTATTAAAAAACAAATGTGCAATTGTAATTCCAATACATCCCAAACATTATGATAATTATGGGAAGAGTATAGTGGAACAATTATCGAATGAAGATTGTGATGCTGATTTATATTTTGTATTTAGTAATCAACAAGATAAAAATAATTTTAAACACGGAAACAGTAAAACGAAAAGTATTGTTTTGACAGATTATTTGAGTGGTGAATTGATGGGGATTGTGCAAAAAAAGAAATCATGGGTTTCTGTAAAAAAATTAATTGGTTTAAGAGAATTATATTTAAATTATGAATATATAACATGTATTGATTCAGAAGTTTTATTTTTGAAAAAGAATAATTTTTATGAAATGATGAAAAATGTGGATGAAAAGAGAAAGATTTTGGTGTCTGAAATAAATCCAAAAAAAAGAGAAATTCTAAAAAATATAATGAAAGGTTCATCAATAACACAAGATGTGAATAGTGTTGAAAAAATAAAAAAGATAACAAATAATTATAATTATTATAGTTGGTGGAACAATGTACCTGTATATAGTTGTGTAGATTTGGTAAATTATTTTAATTTTATAGGATTAAATCGAATAAGAAATTTTATAAAAAGAATTAATTGGTTTTTTTTTGAGAATATTTCTTACAATTATTACTGTGTTCTAAACAGAAATTTTGAAATTGTAGTTGATAAAAGAATAGATAATTCAATTGAAAGTACAAATTCTGCAATAGTTGAAGATATAGATAAAAATGTTTTGAAATTATCTTGGGTACCAAATAGAGCATTTAAACAGAATAATGATTACTATAAAAACAATGATTTTTACATAGTTTATCATTTAGATATTGACCGACGTTAAATGTTCTTGTAATGCTGGTTTGTTTCCAAACCAGCAGATATCAAAATCCTAACAAGGATTTTGATATTATTTCGTTTCTCTTCGAGAAACGAAAGTTTGATTTTCCTGACGGAAAATCAAACAGCGTGGCCTTCGGCCACGCCTCCGCGAATTTCGGTGATAATGTAGTATATAATACTACCATAATGGTAATATTATAACATAATAATAAAATATTAACAAAAAAATAGTTAGTAAATTTTTTTTTTTATAGATTGAATAGTAGAAAAATGAAAATCGTAAATAAATATTTACTAAACAATCATTCTCCTGATACACTGAAAAAAAAAACAAAATATTTATACAATATAAAAAATATATTTTCTCTACCTGAAGACAAAAATAATATAAAGGATAAAATTATTAAATCATTATATTATCAAGGTATTTTAACTCATTATTGGTTATTTATGGAAAAAAGTATAACATATAATCATAAAATATATAGTTCTGTGACATTTTCATATCGTTTTGCGAAATACCATTTTGAGAAAACGCATGAAAAATATTTATATTTTAAGATAAAAAATATTGAGTACAGAGTAAAGACTTATGGTTACAAATTAGTATTTACCGAAATAGATAAAATGTTTAGTTTAGAATTAGCGTATGAAAAAAAAATAAAAGATGATCCTAAATTTTTTTATTCACCTTGCATGATAATAAAAGAATTTAGGAATTTATTTAAAAAATATTTTGGAATAATATATAAATACAATATATATCCAGATACATTATCTTATAACAGACGGTGTGAATATTATTACAACCAAAATGAATCCATGTTTAAAAATTTTATTGATGAATATAAAAATAAATATAGTGATATATTGGTAAATTATATAATTGAAAATGATAAATTAATTTTTTGTGAGAACTGATTTTCTTTCAAAAATGCATAAAAATGATAAATATCATTTCATGATATTTATCATGAAATGGGAATCCTAACAAGGATTCCCATATTATTTCGTTTCTCTTCGAGAAACGAAAGTTTGATTTTTCTACGAAAAATCAAACGGGCGGACCTTCGGTCCCGCCCATGCGAAACACTGTATGTATCCATTATTTTACTACCGTAATATGGTAATGTGTATTAAACAATTATCCGCTGTAAAAAAAAAACAGTCACAATTTTATAACAATTTAAAGAATAACAAAAAAATTATAAAAATGTATTTAAAATAAAACTATATAAAATATATAAATTACCATTAAGATAATGAATTTTTATGAACCTTTTCGACCAATATATAAATGTCAATCATGCAATGAAAAGGCATTATACGCTCCTAAATTTTGTAAAGTTGGTTTTTATTGTAGAAACCACAAACCAAATGACATGGTATCTATAAGCCAAATATCTTGTATTGAATCTTGTTGTTTTGAAAGGGCTATTTACAAAAATAGCCAAAACGATTTTCCAAAGTATTGTAAAAAACACAAAAAAGAAAACTCAATCAAAGAAGAAGATGAAGAAAAAAATCATAAATTAAGATGCTATAGATGCGAAGAAAAAGGTTGTTTTGGACACGCAAGATACGGTTTTTCTAACGAAAAAACAGGACGATTTTGCAGGTATCACAAGAATAAAATACACAGAGATGCAGATAACATTATTGAATTTAATATAAATATATGTGAAAATCAAGACTGTAATGAGAAAGCAAAATATAATTACAAACATTATGATGAAGTAGGTGGTAGCTCTTGTTTTGTTCATAAAAGCGAGTTTATGATAAATATTTATACAGAATTATGTAGTCTCGAAAATTGTTTAGAAGAAGGAATTTATGGATTCAACAAAACTGAACTATTTTGTAGTCATCATTTTGAACAAGGAATGGAAGTTCAAAAAGATAATATTTGTAAGACACTATTCTGCGAAAAAAAAACTAAAAAAGAAATATATGAAGGCTTATGTGTTTATTGTTATGCAATACACAATTCATCATCTGTTAAAAAAACTAAATTACGGAATATAAAAGAAATCAATGTTGGTTCAACGCTATGTGAAAAATTGTGCAGAGAAAAATATAGTGTTTGTTTTAATAAAGTAATAGAAGGAGCACGACCTGATATAATTATAAAAGACAAACAAAATGAAAAAATAGTAATGATTGAAGTTGATGAAAATCAACATGAGAATTATACACAAAAAAATGAAGAAAATAGAATAATGAATCTATTGAAAAATGGGGATACAAAAATTATTCGATTCAATCCTGACCAATACACAAATTCAATAAAAAGCAAAATACAATCATGTTTTACCAAAGACTCTGCAAATAAATGTGTATTAGACAGAACAA
>JACCDX010435479.1_pt1 | contig 20788 bp, 17 predicted proteins | sample 7449681 | NCBI WGS metagenome assembly JACCDX01 (sample SAMN15323450, study PRJNA562643) | freshwater metagenome | isolation source: river surface water | place: USA:Blue River Watershed | collected 2017-08-18
CAAAAATCAACTTAAAGAAACCAGATTTAAATAAATCATAAAAAGTGATTTAAAATAATTTTTAAAGTTTTAATATATAATAATTTATAATATATATTAATAATGTCTATACATAAAATATTTACGTTAAATGAAAATTTAAATAATGAACAAATTGAGATTATTTGTTCAGAATTAAGTAATTTTAATAATAAAAGTATTGAAAATTTACGTTTAAATCTAAATGCTCAAATAGCCAGAGAAATTCAAAATAATTTAAAAATTAATAATTATTTAAAAAATAAAGAATTTTACTATTATTTAAAAAATAATAATACAATTAAATTAAATTATATTGAAGATTGGAAAAATGATAAAAAAATTAATTTAATTAAATTATTGATAGTTTTTAAATATGTTGAATTTAGAGATTTAATTAAATTAATTGGTAATCAAACTAAAAAAACATATTTAAATGGTGAAAAAATTAATGAGAGTTCATTATCATTAAATAAATTTTTTAATGATAATTTAAAAAAAGATATTGATATATTTTACTCAAATTTAGATTTAATTCGGGAAAAAATAGTAAATACTGGAATTGATAAAGATTTAGTTAAAAATGTGACAAAAGAAATGGTATCTTTAATTGAATGTGAAGTTGTTTGTAGAGTAAAATATGAAAATAATGAATTTATTAAATATAAACAAAAAATTGAAGATATTATTGAAACACGGAATAAAGAAAAAATGTTATTTGAATTATTTAACAAAATTAGATTTGTTGAATTAATTAATGATCCTAAACATGAAGCTTTTAAATTTTTAATCCTTAATTATTTTAATGAAACAAGAAATACTTATCCATGGTTAACTGAATTAATCACCTATATTAATAATTATAGTAAAACTTCAAAAGAATTTTTAATTAAAGAATATCAATTAGATGATTTTAATGGTAAAGATGAAGAAACATTAAAAACTTTAATAGAAAATGTATCTAGTAAAGTTGGATTAAATATGGAAAAAAAAGATGAAATTGTCCAATTTATTTTTGCAATGGGTATTTTTTACAAACATGGAACATATCATAAATGGTATTTAAAAGAATTGGGACATTTAAATTCATTTGAAAATTTTAAAAATAATTCATTTGATGAAAATTTATTGATTTTAATAAATAAATTGAATATTGATAATAATCATGAAAATGCAATCGAATTATTTAATTTAATGAAAAATTATTTAATTTTATTAAATACTATTTAAACTTTAAAAAAGTATTATTTTTATAATTTAATTTAAAGAAAATTTTAAATTCTTTAAGTTCAAATTTATTTTTAAAAAAAATAAATAGTTAAATAATTTTAGTGCGTTAAAGAGACTTAAAAAAGAATCGACAATATAGATTAAGGAAAGTGTAAAAGCTTATCCGTGGATAATTCTAAAAAAATTATCCCACATATAATTTCGCAAGGGTTATATGTGCAAGAGGGCGTATGGTGTAGCGGTTAGCATTTCTCGTCTTATAAGCGATTGGTTCGGGTTCGACTCCCGGTATGCCCATCATTTCTTTGCTATTTCATTTTCAATTCATTTTTGAAAATTTAAAAATAATAAAAATAATAAAAAATTTAAAAAAATTAATAATTTAAAATAATTCGATTTGTTCATTTTTATAATAAAAATCTTCATCAATAATAAATTCTTCCAATTCACTATCAATAGGTTCGACTAAATAAATATGATTATTTTCTTTTAAATAATTAAAAAAGTTATCAGTATATTCATCATATGAAGATTCTTTTATCGAAATTGTTAAATAAGATGGTTTTTCATACAATTGTATACATTTTCTTAAAATAGATAACCAATCAAAATTTATTTTTAAAATATCAGGTTGATAAATACGAATAATTGAATATCCACTTTTCATTGCAAACATCATTTTAAGAAAATCAACTCTTTGTCTTTCAACTAAATCTGATTTAAAAAAATCGACATATTCAAAATGTTGTCTTCCATCTAATTCAATAATTATTTTATAGTCTTCCAATAAAAAATCAAATGGGTATGTTTTAATTTCTTCAATATTTTTAAATATATATTCTCGATTTATATTATTATAATATAGTTGAATTTTATCATATAATAATGATTCAGACGAATTATTACAAAGAGGACATCCTAAACTTGTATAATGCTTATGAGGAGCTACTTCAAATTCATGATTTTTTTGATTACAAATTAATATAATTTTTTCAGTAGTATTTATATATTCAACTTTCGAATAATTAAATGTATTTTCACCAAAAATTTCTTTTGATTTTTTTATAAATTCATCTTGAGATAAAGAATTATAACAACAAGTTAAACATCCTGAACCATTAAGATGGGTATAAATAAGAGTATCAAAAATATGATTTTTATCACATTTTATTTTTATGGTTTTCCTTATATTTTCTACATTTACTAAGCTATAATCAAATTTTTTTCCATGAACTTTGATTGCTTCTTCAATAAATAATTCAGTTGTCCATTTAATTGTAGTTCTTTCGACTTCAACATTTAAAGTTTTTTTTCTATCTCTTATCAATTCTTCATTACAATATTTACAACCTTGACCTACTGCTAAATGAACATTTGGCTGAATTTCAAAAATATGTCCTTTTGCTTTACATTTTATTTTTATATGTTCATAAGATCCTTTATAATCTACTAAATCATAATCATATAAATTACCATGTAGTTTTTTTGCTTTTTCTATAAAAGTTTGTTTAGCTCTTTCCATAAAAAGTATACCTTTTTTTTTATCTGAACATTTTTTACAATCGCATTTTAATTGAATATGTCTTCTATAATTTGTTTCAAAACGATGACCTTTATCACATGTTAATATAATTTTATCTTTTGTATTTTTATAAATAGCTTCTTTATAATCAAATCTGTTTTCTCCATGAATTTTTTTGCTTTCTTCTATAAATTGTAACGTTTTTTCGTCTTTTTTCTCCATTTTTATATTTTAATTCCTAGATTTGTCACGTGACATTTTTTTAAATCGACCTAAATTTTAGTAAATTTTTAATTTAAAGAAAATAATTAATTTTTTAATTTATTTAAAATAAATTGCGTTAAAGATACTTAAAGAAAAATCGAAAGTATAAGTTGAGGAAGTGTAAAAGCTTCTCTCAAGGTTTTTTATAATGGGCATGTGGCGAAGATGGATATCGCAAGTAGTTTCTACCTACCAGGTCGTTGGTTCAAGTCCAACCATGCTCGCTCTTTTTTTCAATAATTTTGAAAAAAGGATTTTTAACTAAAAATAATTAAAACAAAAATACAAAGTTCAATAAATTTTCTGAGGTTTTTTAAAGAATATAAAGCGAAATTAGATATCGCAAGTATTTAAAAAAAAAAATAATTAATTTTTAAATAGTATTTAAAGAAAACTTTTATTTCTTTAAATTAAAAAATAATACATTTTTTAAAGAAAACTTTTATTTTTTAAATTAAAAAATAATAAATTAAAAAATTATTAATTTAATTTATATTTTTAAAAGAGTACTTAAAGAAAAGATTGATTTCTTTAAGTTGAAAAATAAAAAATTGAAAAAAATAAAAAATAAATTAAATTTAAAATTTAGTGCGTTAAAGGGACTTAAAAAAGAATCGACAATATAGATTAGAGCGTGAGTGAGTAAAATACGAACAAGCGTCTCTGGTGCGACCTTGTCCGAGTTGGTCTAAGGAGCAAGACTTAAGTTCTTGTGGTTCACACCGCGTGGGTTCGAACCCCACAGGTCGCATCTTTTTATCCCCCTACCTTTTAAAAGTTTTAAAAAGTAGATTATAAAAAATTTTTAATAACAAATTTATTCGTCGACAAAAAAATCCATTGGATCAATTTCACTAATTTCATCTTCTTGAAGATCAAACATTTCATATTTCTTTTCTAAATATTTAAAACCATCATTTTCAAATTCAAAATCAATATTTTTTGAAGTTTCAATTTTTTCAATATCTTGTATTTCTTCGATATTATCTATTTCTTCAATATCATCTTCATTATTAATAAATTTATTAATATCATTAATATTTGTAAGGTTTAATAAAAATAACTCAAAATTATTACGATAATTTTCATAAGAAGAATCTTCTTTTGCTAAATATATAATTTCAGGTTCATTATAAACAAATATATTTTCTTTTAGAATATCAATCCAATCAATTTTTTTTCTAATAATATCTGGTTGGTATATTCTTATAATAGTATAACCTAATTTAAATGCATATAACATTTTTATAAAATCATTTCTCTGTCTTTCTTCAACTGATTGTTTAAATCTAGGTACAAATTTAAAATGTTGCTCTCCATCTAATTCAATAATAATTTTTTGTTCAGGAAAACAAAAATCGAATGGTTTTTTTTTTATTATATCAATATCTTTAAAAAAATATTGATGAATAAAATTTGGATTTACTACTTTTAAATAGTCAAATAATAAAGATTCTGATTTATTTACACAATGAGGACATCCTAATCTTGAATAATGTTTATATGGTACTATTTCAAATACATGATTTTTCTTTTTACATTTTAGTATAACTTTTGTTTTAATATTTATATAATTTACTAAAGAATAATCAAACATATCTTCTCCAAAAATACTTTTTGATTTTTTTATAAAATCTTCATTTGTATTAGTTATGTTTTCAATATGTTCATTAAATGAACAAATATTACATCCTCCTCCTTTTAAATGAGTATGAATTCTTGTTTTAAATACATGTTCTTCTTCACAAATTATTAAAATACTATCAAGACAAATATTAAAATTAACTAAACTATAATCAAATTTTTCACCATGAACTTCTTTTGCTTTTTGTAAAAATAAATCTTTAGTCCATCTAAATTTTTTTTTATTAGTTTTAACATTAGTTGATTCTAAATCGAATTCATTATTTATATTATTGCAAAAAGTACAACCTTTACCATTTAAATGTTGAAATGGAGTTATTTCGAATTTATGATTTTTATCACATATAATTAAAACAGGTGTTTTACAATTTACATATTTTACTTCATTATAATTATATTTTTCACCATGTATTTTTATAGATTTTTCAGCAAATGTTTCTTTTGCTTTTTTTATTCTTAATAACGCATTATTTAAATCAGCACATTTTCGACATTTTGATTGTCTGATAATATGCGATTTATATAAAACTTCCATTAAATGTCCTTTTTTACAATTCATTATAATTTTAGTACGAGTGTCTTTGTAAATTGTGTCTTTATAATCAAATTCATTTTCTCCATGTATTTTTATACTTTCTTTTATAAAATTTATAGTTTTTAAATCTTTATTAATATATTGTTCCATTTTTATTACCTTTTAATATAGTAACAATTTTATTTTAAATTAAATATTGATTACCTAAATTTTTTTTATTTATTAAATATTAAAAAATTCAATTTAAAGAAAATGATATATAAAAATATATAAATAAAAAATGGCTGAATTTGTAAAAGAAAATAAAAAGGAAAATATTCAAAAAAAAGAAGAAGTTAAAAAGGAAGATAAAATTTGCGTGATTTCGATCGCAAGTGGAAATCCTTATGATTCTTCTCAATTAGTAAATGACGAAAATATATTTTATACAAACATAAATTATCAACAATTAAAAGAGTTATATGAACATTTGAAGAAAGGTACAGAAAGTGAAAATATGATGTATAAAAATATTTTAAATAATATAAAAGATAGAAAAAGTAAAGTATTTTTTGATTTTAAATGTTGTTCTGATTGTCGTGCGGGTGAAAAATTTACTGATAATGATACAACATTATTAGTTTTTAAATTAATTAATACAATGACTAAACGCAGATGCAATATTATTGTTGGAGATCATTCAATGGCTGCATTATTTAATAATTGGAATAAATACAGAATGGATATGAAATGTCCTATTAAAATTGTATCTGACACATGTGGTCCTTATAAAATGACTGGTAAAAAAGAGGATTTTTTGAATTCGATTCATCCTATTTTAAAGAATTTGGGAGATATGTCATCAGAAGATAATTTAAATATTGAGTTTTCAAACATGTCAGGTACAAAAGTATATGAGATTTTAGACGAGTTTAAAGATAAAGTTAAAGTGATTTCTACTGGTCATACTTTAAATGGTAGAAGAGATTCTGAACAAAAAGAAGAACCAGTTCACTGTGAATTTAAATATCGTGAAGGTTTAATTATTGTCTCTGCAACTCATTGGTGTAATTTAACAGAAGTCAATTCAGCTGTTGATGTTGATAAACTTAAAACTCAATACACTCGTCAATATGGTAAAGAAGCATGTGATGATTTTGATAAAGAATATCAAAAAGCAGTACAATCGGGATGTCAAAGAACAGTGCAAAGAGTAGTTTCTGATTCAGTAAGATATGTTTGTTCGGCTGTTCCCACACCAAATTCTTATCAAATGAAACAAGAAAAAAATGAAAATATTGGTATTTTGGACCAAAAGAAAAAATATTTTGAGATGCAAAAAGAGAAGGAAAAACACAAACAAAAAGAATTATATGAACAGAATCAAAAAGAACTACAAGAGATTAAAGAAAAAGCAGAAAAAGAATATTTGGAACATATGAAAAAGTTGGAAGAAGAGGAGAATAATCAAAATGATGATTAAATAATATATTTTTTATTTTTTTTATAAATATTTTTATTATTTTTTTTTAATAAAAATCAGGATTTATTTATTCATAGTAAGAGTAATATTATTGCTTTCAAAAATATTTGTATTTTTCGTGTTTGCATAAACAATATCATCATTTCGTTCTAAATCAGTGACTTCAGGTTCATCTTTAACCCATTCAAAAATAGGGTCATCTTCATAATTTTCACTATAAAATTTTTCAGTCAAAATATTTTTAATTCGATTTAATAATAAAACATATTCTTTAGGATCATTATCAATTTGAATATGTTTATTCAAATCAAATCTTTCAACCAAATTAAATTTTTCAATACCATCTTCCTCAAATTCAAACTTTTCAAATACTCGAACTTGATCAATATCTACAGATACTGCAAGATTTGCACCTTTTTTCATTCCTAAATATCCAGCCGCAGAATTAAACCAGTGAAAATAATTGTCTTTTTTAGATACGAGGAAAAAGTCTCTTTCAAGTCTTAGTCTTCGAATATTTTCAATAAAACTGTTATACACTAAATAATGTTCAGGGACTTCAAAATGAAAAGGTTGTAATTCCTGTTTTTTTAAGTCAATTGTATTATACTCATTTTCAAATAAATCCAAACCATGAATTAAACATACAGTATCTTTTAAATCTTCATTTTCTACAACTTTATTTCCTTCTTTTCTATAATACCATTTCAATAAATGAATCTTTTCATTATTTTCTATAGGTGATAATTGATTCATAGATAGTACATATAAAAAGTCTAATTGATCATTATCTAAATGATAAAGAAGTCCATAAGTTCTTTCTTTTTGAATACTAATAAAATAGATTTTATTATATTTCATTTTTAAAGTTCCACCATCAGTTAAAACATCAAACATTGTATATTTAAATTGAGGTATACCAAAGGCATTTAATTTAGAATATCCAATAACAGGAGGGACAATTGCTTGACCTCTACCTTCATTACTTTTATTTAATTCAATATTCCAAGCTTTTCTATACATACGACGTAAAAGTTTACATTCTTTACTGTACGGATCAAGACCATCAGGAAGAAGAGTCAAATAAGATAGACCAGTTAAAAAACTGGATACGTTCTTATTTGGTTCATCATGAATACCTTCAGGACATTGTAAACGTACAAAACGTTTAAATAGTTTTTTGAGAATATCTTTTTCGAGTTCCATTGTTTTATTTAATAAATTTAAATAAACAAAACATTTGAAAAAAAAACTTTCATTTTTTATAAAATCAATATCTAGATATATCCATATCTAAATTTAAAGGATTAATATTGAATATAGTTTTAGGATTATTATTTTCATTTACTTTTTTTTCAATTTCCATTATTATATTTTTATTTAATAATTCCATAATATTATCATTTTCCTCATTATTTTTTTCAGAATATTTAGACATTAAATCAACATTTTTTTTTTGTTGAATAGATTCAATATTGTTAATTTGAGATTCATTAACAATATACCATTTAGGGTCATTACTTATACCAATAAATTCTCTACATTGATGACCTTTTTTGACATTAGAATGTCCATAAATGGCAGAACCAATATTTAAATGATAAACTAATGAGGGATATGATACTAAAAAAAATTGAATATTAGGAAAGAATTTCATAATAGATTCTCTAAAACGTAAATCGGGTTCGATTACATTTCTGAGAAAATTGGTTTTAAAAAAGAGAGGAGTTATATATTTGGCTAAACAAGGTTTAAAAATGGTACAACATGAACCATGATAAGAACGGACATAAGATTGTTTACAATTGGGTGAATTCGGAAAATTTGGTATATTATATGAATGATAGGGAGAATAAAGGGAACCAAATATAGTAAAATTCATATAATTGCGGATCCAAGAGTCACAATTTTTAAGGAAGTTTTGACAAACAAGAATATCATCATCCATCCAAATAATAAAGTCATATTCATCTTTTATTTTGGAAGCGGTATCAAAAATTCTAAATATATTTTTTGGACCATCAAGAGGAGTTTTAGAATAAATGATATGAATATGATCTTTATATTTTTCGATATAGGGAGATATAGAATTTAAATAAGATATATCTTTGGAACCAGATTCAAATAATAAAAATTTCCATTCAACATTTTCGATAGTATCAAATAAATTGTTTTTTTCAAAATTTTCAAATGTTTTATCAATTACTTGAATTGCATTTCTTTCAAGTCGATTAACACATGGCATAATAAATAAATATTTTAATTTTTGAGAAAAAGGTATTTTTTGACGTGAATAAATTTTTGATAAATCAATTTGTTTTTGATTCATTTTATTCTTTTTATTCTTTATTCTTTTTTAGAATTATTTTTTTATAATTTTAACTTAATTACGATTTAATCATTCATATATTTAAAAATATTAAATATAAATTAATTATTTGACCATAAATCACGAATTTTAGGATTGATATCTTCATATGTTTTTTTCTTCTTACCTAAAACTCTTTTTTTAGGATTTTCTGAAGCTGTTTCTTGAATAGAAGTTTTTACTTCTTCTTCAACCTTTTTTTCTTCATCATCTTGATTCTCATCTTCTTCATCTGAACTTTCATCTTCATTTTCATGTTTATTAGAAGTTGATTTAGTGAGATTATCACCAATTTTGAGAAGATTTTGAAGATCTTTATTGACAATTCCAATATCTTTGGCAATTTCATTTTTAATACCTGATTTGATTTGACTAATAATATTTCGAATAGACTTAGCTCCTTCTTGAGAAAGTCTCTTTTCCTCTAAATCATTTTCAGATACAACTTAATTAGGTAAAACAAATTCACGTGCTACCTTTTTCTTTAAATTTTCAATAGGTTCCCATAAATCTCCGTCAATTTTGTTATTTTTTTCACGTTTATCTAATTCAGTACATATACGATGGTATTCTTGTTTTAGAAAATTTTTGCGATTTTTTAATTCATGATATGAAAGATGCGCAAATGGATCCATTTTATTAGTTTTTTAATCAAACGTAAATAATTTGATTAAATTAAAAATAAAAAATTAATAGTATATAAAATTATTCATTTTTTTATGATACATTGGTTCTATTTCCAGTTGGTACTACACGATTTAATTCTTCACCAAAAGATGCTACACTAGTAGAACCTATTGGTGTAGTTTTAACAATTCTAATTTTTCGATTACCACTTAATACATTAGATGGTTCATTATTATTAGGGAAAACAACTTCTGAAGAATTATTAGGAACTGGTGTTGTTGAATATTGCTCTGTTATAAAGTTTTGTTTACTTATTTCATTATTAAATAAACTTCTTACATAAACAGTAGCAAATACAATCATAATCAAAAATACAACTAAAAATGATACTACAGGATAAGTTAATAGGCGTTTATTATTGTTGTAAACTAATGCAATTGATAAAATAATAGATATAAAGAAAACAGACAATAAGAATAAACCGATAAATAGAATTGCAGTTTTTGATAAATTATTCATTAAATAACCAAAATTATCTATTTTTTCAACATTTTCTTTCATCTCAGATTGTATTTTTTCAATAACATTAACTGGTCCAGGAATAGGTTCAGCAACTGGTATTGCTCCACCTTGTTGAACTACTGGATTAATTCCAGAAGTTTGCAAACTAATCTTACTTAAATTAATAATAGTAGTTTTTGGATTAAATAAAAGAGATAACATATCTTTTGTTGATAGTCCCATAGAAAATAGTGAATACGAATCAAGTTTGTTATAAGTATAATCATTAAGATTAAGATTCATTCTATCAAAGACATAACGGAAAACAAAATATAAACCAACAAGGAAAAATACTCCCATAAAATAAATAGTATAAACAACATAATTGCTAATATTTGAAATAAGGAAGTTAAAGAAGATAATACTGGTAAGGAATATTTGTAAACAAATAATTAAATAAAACCATAATTTATCACTTAAAACCTTTAGAAAATCAGGATTTTTAAAAGCACTTATTGTAGAATTCATATCAAAATAAACTTGTTTTGAATTATCAAAAGTAGGGTCATTTAATATTTTAGTTGATAAAGCAAAAGATATTAGAGGAACAACTATGAAAAATCCTAAAGTTAATGAAACAAGATTTTGTGATCTTCTAATTTTTATTTGTTCTTTGAATTTAATATCTTCTTTTGATGGTTTTACACTTCCTCTGATATTAATATTTTTTGATACAAAATACCACAAAAAGAATAATATGAAAAATAATACAACAAAATATATCCAACTATATCCTTTTTTCATTCCATAATAACTAAATAATCCATATGATATTGTAGCAAATAAAAATACTCCTGCATTTCTAGTATTTAATGCATCTTTTTGTTTTATATCTTTATCTTTCATCATATATGGAATAGCTATTAATATTGGATACATTATTAATAATGGAATATAGTAAACAATAGAAACATTATTATTATAAAGAATATATGAAATGACACCAAAAACAATAGATATAATAAAAAATATACCAACTGCTAAATTTTGTTTTTTTTGTTCATTTAAATTATTTTTTTCTTTATCTTCTTCATTAACAAAATCTTCGTTATCATTATTATTTTGTTCTCTATCGTCAGTATCAAAATTTTCTTTATCTGTATCCTCACCATCAGAAGAATCATTTTCAAAATTTTCATTATCTGAATCAGAATCTTCACTACCAGAAGATTCATTTTCAAAATTTTCATTATCTGAATCTGAATCATCACTACCAGATGATTCATTTTCAAAATTTTCGATATCATCTGAATCATAACCAGATGATTCGTTTTCAAAATTTTCATCATCGGAATCATAATCACTCATGTTTTCAAAATTTTCAGTGTTTTCATCATCTTTATTTTTGTTATTTTTTTTTTTTTTTTTTTTTTTTTTTGAAGGTTTTTTTATATCATTTTCATTTTTTTTTGTTGATGGAGAATTTGATTTAGATTTAGATTTAGATTTAGATTTTTTTGATTTTGATTTACTTTTTTTCTTTTTTTTTTTTAATAACACCATTTTTTTTTTCTTTTTAGGTGTTTCTTTAATAGGACATCCAGGAGTCATTAATTGTCCATTTAAAGCAGCATCAATATTTTTTGTCATATCTTGACTAAAAAATATAAAAACACCATTACTTGGATTAATATAACTTTGAATCATTTGTCTAAAATTAGTATATTGAACTCCTGGTAAAATTTGAGTTTGTATATTAGTTAATACTTGTTTAGACACATATAACGGTGTTTGAAAAATACGAAAATTAACTTTATTATTTTGAGGATGAGTATATTCATAAAAATTTCTATATCCTTCACGAGGTAAAAAATGATTAACATCAACTGGATTAGGAGGTGAATTAATAGGATTTGTACTATTTACAAGAGGAATTTTAGTTAAATCTCCAAATAATTCATTAAATAATTTAAAAGAAGTATAACGCCAATCTTGTTGTTGTACAGTATCAACACCTTGAAGAAAAGAACACATACAAACAAAAAGTTTTTCACCACTTTTTTGAACAGATGAATATAATACAAATACTTCACCATCATAAACAGTATTATTCACTTTATGTAAACTAGGAGTGGTTATAAAAACTCTTTCTAATTTATAATTTCCAATACCATTTGCATTAGTTGAATCAGAAGCTGAATCAAAAGCTAATTTAATATTACATTGATAATTTTTGCTAGAATTAATGTTTAAGACTAAAGCTTTACCAATATTTTTCATATTAGCAAAGTGAACTTCAGTACATCCATCAATTTCTTGACCACATAAAGTCATACAAATATTGATAGAACCTTCAATATTTAATAAATAAGGTTTACCTGTAAAAATTTTGTTCAAAGTATCATCACCTTGAGATGAAAATGTTAGTAAATCATTCATTTATATTACTCTAATAAATATATATTTTATTTTCTTTTTGAATTTACGAAAAAAAAATAAAAATAAAAAAATAAAAAATTGTTAAAAAATCATGTTAAATTTTTGAATATTTTAATCTTTTTAAATAGTAGAGATTTTAATATAAAATGTTTTCAAGTTCATCAATATTACAAATAATATTTATTTTTCTTGTTACAATTTCGATTGCATATATATTCGGATTTGTTATTAACAATATGATGGATAAAAAATTACAAAATTTATCAAATCAGATGCCTATTCAAATGGAAAGATTTTTAGAGAGATTTGAAAATCAAAATAATCAAAATATTATTAATTCAAAATTACCTAAAGAAAAAATTGAATTAGTACATACTACAATATTAGAAAGTGAAGAAAACGAGGATGGTATTCGTATTTATAAAGATAAATCAAATGACAAAGAATTAATCGGACAATTTGACAATGAATATTATCAAAATATGGACAATAATAAAATAAATGGTTTTGACTCAAATTTTGAACCACAAAAAAATATTGAATGGTCTCCTTCAACTTTATCACAACAAGCATGTTTTAAAAATCATGTTCATAACAAATCTAATAAAAATAGTGATTGTTTATATGGTACTACAAATTATGCCGACCCAAGAGATATGACACCTGTAGATTATAAAGTATATATGTTAAATTATCCTCCTAATTTTACTTTACAGGATTATGTTAATTGGTTATGGTGTTATCAAAATCAAAAAGATAAACTTCCTTATAACCATTTAAGAAATCTTGAAAAATTAGAATTAGGAAAGGAATTAAAAGCAGAACAAGGAGTTTTACCTCCTCCTGGTTATTATTTTCCTCCAATGAATGCTGAAGATTATTTTAGTACTTTATATAATAATCAAAATGAATTTAATATTGCTGCTCCATTAAATTCTACTACAGCATCTATGATGGGATATAACTTTAATGATTATTCTGAATTTTCACAAAATATGGATGTTTATGGTACATCAGGAGAATTAAGAAATCCTGATATAGGTTTAAAAAAAACAGCAAATGAAGTAGATACCTATATAATTCCTCATGATAGTCAAAATTTAGCAATTGAACATAAATATAAACCATATCATATAAAAAAAATAGAAATATAAAGATCTTTTTTTTATAAAAAAAAAAGTATCATAAAAAGAAAAAGTTTTTAGTTATTTTTTTTTAAAGTACTTAAAAAATTCATCTATTTTTTAAATCTAAAAATTAAAAAAAGATTTTTATTTATTAATTAAATTTTAAGCAAAAGGTATATAAATTTGATTATTATCATTATTATAAATAGTGACTCTATAAGGCTCTTTAAGTCCTCGAAGGAAAACAGTATCAGAATCCCCTAATTCATCTTGTCTATTTTTGGTTACAATAGGAATTTGTACACCCAAAGGATTGATTGTAAAATAATTGTAATAGTTATTTCTATTAGGAATTTGATATAATGGAAGCATGCTATTAGCATCGCCAAATATCTTATAAACAGTACCAATAAGACGTGGTTGAGATGGAACAGTAATGGATATATTTCTTGGAGCAATATTTGTATCAGATATATCAATTGGAACAGGAGGATTCATGATTGGAATTTGTGTTCCTCCGAGGGTTGGTGTATTACGCCATCCTCCTGAACTGATAACTTGGAAAGGTAATTTAAGATTAGGGTACCAAGTTTGGTCATAAAAACCATCTTTTTTGTAAGGATAATCTAATTGACTATAAACATTATCAATTTTTCCTGCATTTTTGTTTTTAACAATTTCGAATGCATTATTACCTAGCATAATGGGATTTTCATTTTGGATTTCTTTAAATTCATTATCTTTGTAAATTTCACCATCTTCTTCTTTTTTATCAGCATTTTGCATATTTTCTTTTTGTTTTTTTTGTAATATACATTCTAAACATAAATCATCATAAAACTTAACATAAACTAATAATAAAACAATTATAATAACTAAAATGGTTATATAAAAATTATTTTTGTTAAAAATAAATTTATCATTCATATTTTTAATTCCCTAATTATAAAATATATTTTTATAATTATGATTTCAATTTAAAAAAAATATTTTTATCAATTAATTCTTATTTATTTTATCTTTTTTTTGCAATATTAACTAGACATTGATTTTTCTGATTGTCCTATTGAGGACTTACAACAAAATGTGCATTTTCCTGAGTTTGTACTATTTTCTATTGTTATTTTAGGTGTTTCTTTAAATCCACTACCTCCCTTAACAACTTTTATATTTTTAATTAAACCATCATCACCTATAACTGGTTCTAGTTCAGCTCCTTTTCCTCCTCCACCTCCTTCTAATGTCATTGAATATTTCTTTGTAGGATTATATCCAGTTCCTGGATCTACAACAACTACATTAGTTATTGTTCCATTACTTAATTCAGCAACAAAAGATGCTGGTTTACCTGAAGATACATTTCCACAAGTTAATGTCATACCACTTGGTAAGCCTTGTATACCTATTGAACCCATTTCTGTATAGTCACTTGGACAAGAATCATTAAAAAAATTACAAGTACCAAAGGGATTAATTGTTGTGTTTTCATTATTATTTTTGAAAGTATCATTTTGGATATAATTTTGAATTCTTTGTTTAGTGTTATCAGTAAAAACAGGTTTAGGATATTCTTTTACACCCCCACGTTGTCCTTCATTACTTTTTGAAGAACTTTCAACTTGAGAATTTATAGCATTATTTAAAATTTTGTTTTTGAGGTCAGGTTCTTTATCTAAATTCTTATCATCGATTTGATCTAAAGGCATAAGTTGTTTTAAGAGATCTTTATTATCAGAACCTTTAAATTCAGAATCATCTTTTTTTAAAAGTTTCGATTCATCAATATTCATTGTGTTGTATTTTTTAACTTCAGGAGTATCTCCTAAACCAAAATCAAGACCGAGTGAACTTAAATTGATAAAATCTTCTTTATTTTCTAACCAGTCTTGAGAATTATCATTGAATAAAAGAGTAAATTTTTCAACTCTTTTTTTAACACAAAACGATAATAAATAAAGTGGTATAATAATTAATAAAAGAATAAAAATAAATTGGATCCATTTATTTTTTGTTAAGTCATTAAATTTAATTTTCATTATTATTTTCTATTAAATAATAATATTTTTTTATAAAAAAAATAGAATATTAGTTATTAATTATGATTAAAGTTTTTTAAATTAATATCTTATCTCAAATAAAAATCCATCTGTTTGAACTTCTTTATCAACATATTTTGGATTTTTATCTTCTGTTTTTTCTTCATTTTCAAATTCTAAGATCTGTTCTTCTGCTTCTTCATTTTCATTCTCATCATCATTTTCATTTTCATTTTCATTCTCGTTCTCAATTTCATTTTCATTCTCATTTTCATTTTCATTTTCATTATTATTTTCTTCATTATTATTTTCAAAAGATTCATTAATTTGATTTATATCTAAATTAGTATTATGAATATAATTAATATTATTATCAGGATTAGTATTATTAAAATTATGATTATTAACAAAAGTTGAATATTGAGATATATTTTCTGTATTTGATTTTTTATTTTTGTCATTTGGTAAAATCATGTCATAATTAAAATATTGAAAGTCTTTTTTATAATAAGAATTAATTAATAGAATAGATTCATCATTTAAATATTCAAAATAATTAATTTTTTCTTTGCTTTTTTCACCTACTTTTCTATTTTCATTTCTATTTTTCATTAAATGAAAATCAGAATAACCATATAATTCCATATCTCTATTTAAACTTTCAGTTCTCATTATAAAAATATCTGGATTTATTACACCTTTATTGTCAATAATAAATTCATATTGAGGATTTCTATGATTATCAAAATTATTTTTTCCATTTAAAAAATTTTTAATAACTTGATTTACATCTTTTTTTGAATAATTTTTATTTATTAAATTTCTATAAAATAATTCACTTACTAAACGAGTATAAGGATTTCTTACTACAGCAAATATTTTTAAATTATTAGTATCTATTCCTAATGCATTTTTTTTTGCCATAATTTCATTTAATGTACAATGTTGATAACTATGTTTAAATAATGGACCAAATAACCATAATGATTTAATATTTTTAGCTATATTATATTTAGGATATAAATATTCTTCGATTGTTGTTCCTCCAGTTTTTGGGATATGAATAAATAATAAATTAACTTCTTTATTTTTAAAATAGGGCATATTTATTAAATTGTTCTTAATAAAAAAAAATAAAAAAAAATATTTATATTAACTTAAAATAATCCACTACCACCAACATTAAAACCAACTAATCTTGAACCAATACCAATACCAGTTCCTAATCTTGCAGCACTACCAATAGAAGGTGAATAAGTATCAAGTAAAAGGAAAACAAGAGCAGCAGTTATACCAATAATAACAACTTCTTGCCAAGATAATTTTTTAGATACAAAATAGGCAACAAAACCTACAATAATACCTTCAATTAAATATTTAAGTAAACGAATGAAAATTTCTCCAAAATCTAATTGATCCATTTTATAATATTCTTCTACTTTAATGATCTTTTTTTTCTTTTGATTTTTTAAATCTTTTTTAGTCTTTTTTTTTCTTTAAATCAAAATATTTGAAAAATTTTCTTTAAGTTCAATTTGTTTAAATAATTATTTTATTTCTTTAATCAATATTTTAAATTAATTAAAATATTCGCGTTTAAAATACTTAAAGAAAATATAATAAAAAGTTAATAGAAAAAATGAGCAAATTTACAACATCCGTTCCCCAAAACGCAGTAGAAGACTATCTTGAAGTCGATGACCCTATCCCTGGTCAAAGTTATGCTTGTATTTCATTCATAACTCCTGAAAAAGTTTTAAAGAAAAAAGAATCATTTAAAAATGCTAAATTTTTAGAACATATTTTTACAAATGATGACCGTCAAACAAAAGAGATTCGTGAAAAACTTTCAAGTGGTGATAAGAGTGAATTTACATATGAAAAGATTCATGAAATGTTCGAAGATTGGAAATACACTCGTGACCAACAACTTGAGGAAGAGTTCCATAAACTTCAAAATTTCCAAACTACTGTTCAAGGTATTAAACTTCGCGGAGTTTATTCAACTGAACCAGAGGCTCGTATTAGAGCAAAGAAACTTCAACAAAAAGACAAGAATTTTAATGTCTTTGTGATGCCGGTGGGGTACTGGTGCCCTTTTGACCCTAATCCTGACGCAATACAAGACCAAGTTCATCAAGAAGAACAATTAAATACTTTAGCAAAGGAATACTTTAACAACCAATCAGGAAAAGATGAACTTTATCAACAAATGAAACAACAACAACTTGATAAAGCTCGTAAAGAACTTGAAGAAAGAAAGAAGAAACTCCGTGAAGAAACTTCAATGGAAGTAAAAGAGACTACTCAAGAAGATATTAAGAATGTAGAAGAACTTCGTAAGATTGTTGACGAATCAGATGCAGCTTTCTATAAATCTGCTAAAGATGAAGCTGAAAAGGCAAAAGTTGAATCAATGACTAATCTTGAACAAGATGACCCTTGGATTCAAAGAAAGAAACAACAAGAAGCTTCTAAACAATCTGAAGAATCTGCTTAAAAAATAAATTAATTAAATATTTTTATCTAAATTATTTTTGATATAAAAAAATAATTAAAATAAATATAAATAAGTAAAACACCAAAAAAATGAGTACATTTAAAGATTATGATGAAGTATATTCTAATATTTTTATAGGTGGTTCTGATGCTTCTAAAGATAAACAATTTATAAAAGATGAAAATATTGAGATTATAGTAAATTGTACAAAAGATTTAAATAATTATTTTGAACCAATTTTTTTGAATTCAATTGAAAGTGCTCCATTGGAAGTAAGAGATTGGATTAAAAAAAATACTGTAAAATATTATCGTTTACCTATTGATGATAATGGTAAAAAGGAAGAATTAGATAATTTTTATGAATTAAGTCATCCAATAATTCATGAGTTAGAAAAAGAATATCAATCAGGAAAAAGAATTTTAATTCATTGTTTAGCTGGTGCTCAAAGAAGTTGTTCTTTAACAGCTTATTTATTAATGAAAATAACAAATAAAAATTTAGAAGAAGTGTCTAAATTAATAATTAATAAAAGAAAACAAGCTTTTTGTTTTGGTAAACAATTTAATTTTTTACAACCTTTAAAAATTATTGAAAAAGAATTATATAAAATAGATTTCCCATTAACTATTATGTAACCAATATAATTAGTGAAGCTAATTATGTAAATTCATAAGGACATATAATTTTATTATTTAAATCAATGTTTTCTTCAATATATTTTTCTAAAAATTCTTCGATTTTTTGAAAATTTAATTCATTATCTTTTGCATCAAGTATTAAATGAAATTTTTCATTTGGTATTTTTTCAATACCAGTTTCACTTGCATGATTTAAATTATTAATATGTTCAATATAAGTATCAGGGTATGTTCTTCTTAAACGATAAACTTGATATTCTTTTTCAATATCAATTTTTATAAATATAAATTCTTCTTTTTCTAATGCAGCAAATTCATTTTCATATCTGCAATCCTCAACTATTACATTTGAATATTGTGTGTTTTTCATTAAATATTTTACCCAAACCTCTTCATCTACAGAACGCATTAATGTTCCAATAGTTTGTAATAATTTTCTATCTTTTTTTTGTCTATCCATATTAAATAAATCATAGGCTAATTCATAAACTTTACCTGCAAAAGTTTTACTTTTTAATTCAATTGAATATTTAGAAGTTAAAAATTGCTTAATATGATTTGACAAAGTAGTTTTACCAGAACACATTTTTCCCATTATTGCAATTTTTAAATATTTTTTTTTATTGTATGTATTTGTTTGAAATTCACTCATCTTTTAAAAAATTAAGTTCTATTAAAATATATTTATATTTTTTTAAATTGAAAAAAAATATGTAAAATAAATATTTATTCTAAAAGTATAAAATCCCAATCATATAAAAATAAATTATTTTTCTTTTTTAAATTTAAATCTTCAAGATGATGGGAATGATAATATATTGATTTTTTAGATACATGTGTTAAATCTAAATGAATAAATAATTCAAACCATTCAATATCTTGAAAATGAATATAAATTTCTTCAGCATTTTCTATAATTTTTCCATAAAAATAAAATGGATCATTATTATTATACCATGAATCATAAAAAGCATTATCAATATCTAAATTTTTTTTATAAAAATTATAAAAAAATATAAATATAGCATGAGGAGAATCATTTAAATGATAAAAAGAAGAACAAAAAATATATGGTTGATTATTAAATTTTTTTAAATGATATTTATATAAATTATTTTCTGAATTTAAACATCTTTTTAAAAGATTTTTATTTGAAAAACGAATACTGTAAGGAATATTAAAAATATCTTCAAATAATGATTCTATATTATTTACTTTATAAAAATCAATTGTTTTTAAAATATTATTATTTAAATCATAATTTTCAATTTTAATAGAATGTAAATATTCATAATTTTCTAAATTTTGATTTTGATTTTTATGATTTTTCTTATTAACATTTTTTTTTAGAAAATAGTTTTGATCAAAATTATCATTATTTTTTTTTTTTACTATATTTAATTCTATATTCGATGGTATAGTGATTTGTAATAAATCATTTTCAAAATCATCTACTTTTGAATGAAAATATATTTGAATAGAATAAATATTTGATAAATAGTGTAAAAGAGAATTTAAACCAAAAAAATAATGTAAATATTTTTTTTCATGATTATGAATATGTATAATTAAGTTTTTTTTAAACAAATCATTAAATAACATCTTAACAAATTATGTATCTAAATAAAAAAATTATCTTTTTTTTTTATTTTAAATTTAATAAATTAAAAAAATAATTGAAAGTTTTATTTTCATTTAAAAAATATATAATATATAATTAGGATAACTATTAAAAAAATGTCATGTATTCATATTATCATAAATGCGATTATTATTATTTTCGTTTTGCATTTTATTATAAATAGTATTAATTTTAATCAAATATTAGGTAATCCAAAAAAAATTATGGAAAACTTTAGATCTTTGGAAAATAC
>JACCDX011748194.1_pt1 | contig 20778 bp, 18 predicted proteins | sample 7449681 | NCBI WGS metagenome assembly JACCDX01 (sample SAMN15323450, study PRJNA562643) | freshwater metagenome | isolation source: river surface water | place: USA:Blue River Watershed | collected 2017-08-18
AAGCCTCAGGCCGCCTCAAAGGCACAGCGGCCAACCTTCGTCGTGAGGCTTCTTTGATTCCTGTTACTGATGAACGCAGCGCAGAATCACTTGAAATCATCCGCGCTGAAGCTGATGAAATCGAAACTCTGGCAAACACCGCCGAGCAAGAAGATATTCATTACTCCTCAAAGCGCATGACAGAGTCCTACTCACGCAAAACGCGCTCCCGCAATGTCCGCAATCAACCTACAGATCCGTCACTTAACAGTGATGACTACCTCAACTAAGGAGAACCTTTATGTACCCACAACTATTTTCAATGATCGCACCTAACTTGTTCCAGGGAGGTACCGATGACCTCGATGTCATCCACCTACCTGTTACAAATAACCGCAAGCGCACCGACCTTCCCTTCGATGCCATCGTCACTATGTATGCATGGGCACGCCCAGCTGATTGGAACGTCCAGGAGTTTCGCTACGGAGTCCCTGATGCATCAATTCGCGATATCGATCTTGATCGCCTACGCGAAGCGGTCGAGTTCGGTTACGCCCGCTGGAAGTCTGGCGATCGCGTGCTTATCCGTTGCCAGGCAGGACTGAACAGATCTGGGCTAGTTATGGCGCTCATCCTGATTAAAGATGGTTGCACGCCAGAAAAGGCAATCAATCTAATCCGTGAGAGTCGGGGTGAAGATGCTCTCTTCAATCACGACTTCTGCAATTGGCTCTTAACTGAAGGCAGCGCCTTCTTTCAAACTTCCCCATCCCAACAAGCGGCTTAATGAAGGAGTGCCCATGCAAGAGTTACCAGATTACTTCGATGATCTCATCCAAGTCCTCGAGACCTACATCGCCCACAAAGCAGATCACTTCACTCTACAAACGTACGGTGGTGATTACATCCACGGTCCATACGTGCAAGCGCTCCAAGAGCACGACAATGTCCTTCTCATCGAAGCCATTAGTAACGAGTTCCTAGAGCCGCCGCTAGAAGAGCCTGGCCAGCAGGCCATGCTCTTCATGGGATGGCGTTTCTATCCAGAGCGCTATCTACCAAATTACGCTCAATTCATTGATCAATCTCAGCTCTCACCTCGAGAGATCGCCATCAAGATGGCCCAAGCCCTTCACTTCGCCTACGGAGTAGATGACACTTACTCATTCGAGATAGCACCGCATCTAGATGCAGCTAAATCACTAATTGAAAGGCTAGGTATTTCATATGGCTAATGTTGAGATTCAGGAACGTGTAATTGAACGAGCCATGGAAAGCTATCCAGCCATTCCTGAACTCGTTTCGGGCTCAACTCCGGTGGTCTCTTTTGGAAATCCATCAGTTTCGAAAATGATTACCATCGGAATCAATCCGAGTAGCAGTGAGTTTCAAGTATCTGGAAAAAGCAAGAATTTACTTCCTTTGGGGAAGAAAAGACTTGTTGACCTTGAGACTTTAGGTATCAAGAATCCCGACTCACTAAACAGAGAGCAGGCGATTAGAGTGATTGAGGGGTGCTACGGCTATTTTGATTCAAAGAGCCACAACCCATACATGACCTGGTTTAAGCACCTTAATGAGAATATCAATAAGCATTTTGGACTCAGTTATCTCGATGGTAGCGCGGCACACCTTGATCTTGTTCAGTGGGCAACCGATCCTGTCTGGGGAGGAATTGACTCCGAAATCACGAAGGAAAAACTGCTCAAGTCGGATTCAGAATTCTTGCGTTATCAAGTTGGAGCAAAAAAATATGACATCGTCTTTATGAACGGGCGTGAAGTCAAAGATCAGCTTGAAGGCGTTGGGATAGTCGAGGTGACAAAAGTCAAGACCACGACTTACCTCACGAGTACAAATAAATCGCTACCACTTGAGTTCTTTCGAGGAAACACGAGCAATGGCTCACTAGTTCTCGGGTGGTCCAAGCCATTTCCAGGCCACTACATCTGGTCTCAGTCGTTACCCAAAGTGGTCCAAGAACTGCATCAGTTTATGGACGAACAAACAAAATAGGAGAACACCGCAAAAACAACATACCTAATTCATTCTGAACAGTACGCAAACTGGGTCTTTGACCCGAGCCATCCCACCCAGGGAAGACGATTCATCAATGCGCAACAGAATTTCCTGGAACTGATGACAAATAATCGCCAGGAAGTTGTCCAGATTCATCCCCGTGCGGCGACTACAGCAGAACTAGCAAGAGTCCATTCACCTGAATACCTCAAAGAGGTCTTGGGTGAGCATTGCTCTGCACAATGGCGCGGCCAACGTCCGGATCTATCCGAGCTGGCAGCACTCTTCGCTGGAGGGACTCTCACAGCCCTCGAATTACTACTTAGAGGGATTACGAAAACTGCTATCCACTTTCCTGGAGCTAAGCATCATGCACAGTATGACCACTCATCTGGTTTCTGCATCTTTGCTGACTTTGCTCTTGCCGCTGAAATCGCGACCAAGGAACATGGCAAGAGAGTTGCCATCCTGGACATCGATGCTCATCACGGTGATGGCACAGAGAATTTAACGGCTGACAATCCTCAAGTACTCACCTTTTCAATTCACGAGAAAGGAATCTTCCCTGGCACAGGTAATGAAGATCAAGCAGACAAGAATGTCTATAACTATCCATTGGGTTCTTATGAATCCGAACGGGGACTGGGAAAAGGTGACTCTTCACTTCATGATGGAGTCAGAGAGTTCTTGCACCACCTCGAGGACTTCAGTCCTGATCTCATATTCATTGCTTGTGGAGCGGATGGTCACAAAGAAGATCCGCTCTCATCACTTGAATACTCAGTAGATGGATACGCCAAAGTTGCCAAGATGCTAAGGAGAACTTATCCCAACTTGCCCATGCTTATGGGTGGAGCTGGGGGATACCTGCCAGATACGCGAACCCCAGAAGTCTGGGCTTCATTTGCGCAATCAATTTCACAATCAGAAGGAGAATAACTATGTGGCTGTTTACCAATACTGGATTTGTCAGCGCAGTCAGCAATGGCAAGGACCTTATGGTCCGAGCCCGGGACAAGGAATCACTTGGGCCAATAGCAGAATCCGCCAAGACTGAAATCATTTCAACTCCTCAGAACGACTACCCCTATCGAGTGATTGTCACCCATGATTTCTTTGCCAAGTGGGTGGCCCAGATGGCTCAGGACATCACTTATAAGAACTTCAAATCCGAGGTTGCAGCCACTCGAGGGTATGAATTCGCCCATCCGTTGATGAAGGTCTGGTCGGCGATGCATGAGGTGGAGGATTCTGATGCGCGCTAGTGTGCAAATCAGAAGAATCTGAAAGACTTATATGGCTCGCCGAGAGGAAGAAATGAAACCCTTAGTAGTTCTAGATTTTGAAGGGACTTCTAGGCTCCCTAGTGCTCGAGCAACAGAAATTGGATTAGTGAGCATCTCAGCGAGTTTTGAAATTCTCTCTGAGTTTGAAAGTGTGATTCAAGCTCCTATAGCACCTGACAAAAGTGCGTTATCAGTCTCTAGGCTCAGTAGAGCTGAGATTTCCTCGGCCCCTAATTTTGCTCAGCTCTGGCCATTACTCAGAGGCCAGCTGAGTGGAAAAATTCTTGTAGCACACAATAAGACTTATGAATTAAACGTTTTACAAAATGAGCTGAGAGCTATTTCCATTAAACAACTTCCACCATTTATCTGCACATTGGAATGGTCACGCAAGATCTTAGGACTGAAAGTCAAAGATCACACCTTGCCTACCTTATGCAGTTACTTTGACATAGAACTAATTCAAGCACACGAAGCGCTGTCTGATGCTAAAGCAACTGCAGCATTGCTTCAAGAGCTCACAAAGTTAAGCCCGGCCTTACTAGATGAGATAGATGCGATGTATGCGAAAGTCGTCACCTACCCAGAAATACCACGCGATGCCACAGAACCTCAGGTAAGAGAAAGGTTCCACGCGCAAGAAAAAAACGAAGATTTACTGGCGTTAGCGCTCCAGAGAGTGACAAAATTGAGGAAAACGCTCGTAGTGGTGACCGGTACGCCAGATGAAGGAAAAGAAGAGTTCCGCGTTGTCATGGCTGGGGTTGGCTTGGAATATAGGGAGACTCCTCCCACCTTGGGAACTGCTTTTGTCGTTCAGGCAAACATCAGTCCTGGAATGTCAAAAATTCGACGTGCTATTGAATTAGGGGTTCCTGTTCTGTCAGAGAGTGATGCTTTACTACTTGTTGAGAAGCTAAGGGGTCATTGATTGTGCCAGAGTTAAATGAGCTTGGGATTGAAGATAGCCGCAATACCCGCGGAAGATTTGAGCAGTGGGTCAAAAATCCTCAATGCGAGGCAAACTCACTGAGTGCAGTGCTAAATGTCAAAATGAGTGAAGTAGCCAAGTCGATTGGTTACAACCCGGAATTCGGACAGTCACCATTCGCTATCACGCGTGGATTTCAGTTTGAAGCTTGGCTCTTTAAGGAAGATGCGAAGGTTTTACATTCATCGTTGGTTAAGACAGGAATGCTCAAGGAAGAAGAGTCTGGATTGATTGACTATCGCATCACTATGAATGGTGGTCCCAAACTAAAGTCAATTGATCAGGCTATAGAAAGTTCAAAAAATCTTTTATTGTCCTTAACTTCGAAACACACCGTTAAGCAACCTGCAATCGTCGCAGGATTGACGGTGAGAATCCCCAAAGGGGTGATGCTCCCTGAAGCAACGTTGATTATTGACGCAGCATTGATTACGCGTGCGGAAGCGGGTTTTCTTATTCGGGTTGGCGAGATAAAGGTGTTCCCTGATAGAGGTGGTCACACAGATCCAGCTGAAATCTCAACAGCACGAGCACAGGCTGGCGTCTACCAACACGCCTTGTCACTTGCCGTACAAGATCTCCAATTACAGAATTCAGTGAAGGTTGATACGACAGGTTTTCTAGTGTTTACGTGGCCAGGATCGAATAGCCCTGTCATTCGTCCAAACGAGGACCTTACATTCCAAGCATTACGTGCTGAACAAGGATTTGAGAAGTTAGATCAAATTGCCTCTGGAATTGTCAAAAATCGCCCTGAAGATGTCTCGGACCATCTTGAATGGGTTGCTCACTCAAAAACTGAGTACCGAGAAGCTTGCTGGGGTTTTTGCGATCTCGCAGCCCGTTGCCAGGATCTCGCAATTGAGCAAGATAGAGCTATCGTGCTTGGTCGAGATGCCGCCAGAGCTCTGGGGACAGTAACAGTTTCACGCGCCATTGAATTGATGGATGGCGCAAAGCCAGAGACTGAATTTGAAAAGTCTTTGCAACAGCAGCTCCAAGATGCGAATTGGGAGGCCCTAAACAAATGACTATGCGAGAACTTGTTCGACAGTTAAGCGCAGCCAAAGCATGTGGACCGATACATCGCTACTCCACCATACACATGCGCCTGGAAGAGAATCCAATGATGATTGCATTTGTTCGCATGGCAGGTGAGTCACGACCGTGGGCAATTGCATATGGAAGATTCTTGGATGATGAGCCAAAGATTCTCTCGGTCCCGGATGGAAGAAATAAACTTGCAGTAGGGAAAATGTGCGAAGATTTGGCTGAAGATTTCCTTGAATACTTTAGGGTCACTGGTTATACATGGGACCCAATTACTAAAGAGAGCACAATCGAGGAGAGCATCCCTCAACTCTGGGTACCGAGTGCACGCCACGTTGAAATGTTCCATCACCTGCAGTACGCATTCTGGCGTGTTCGCAAGGGCGATGACAGAACCCAACCGCTCACAGTCTTTGCTCGATTAAGTGGCTGGCTCTTCAGAGAAAGTACTCGTCTGGGTCAGCAGGCCGTGGTAGACGCTTCTAAATTGTTTCGTGACTCTTATGTTTTTCCGACGGATAACTCAAGCCTGGGGCACCTGGGAGCCTGCCTCGAATGGTTTGGCGAGCATTCGGATCTGAAAGATGCACGCCTAGCAGTGCGCAAAGCAGCAGAGTTTCGTGATTCGCCAACTCTGGACCCAGAGCTGGACAACAAGATTTTCGCACCGTTGATTCAAAGAAGAATAGATCAAGCTGCCGAAGGAAAGGAGACTGATTCAATAGACCTTCAGATTGCCAAGCACCTTGCACCCGAAGTTCTTCGAAGATGGCAATTGGTAAAACGCGCCTATCAGGTTATCTCCAACGATACCCGGCAGGTTAATGCGGGGGTTGATGAGCTTACAAATTCCACATTGCAGAGTTTCTACTCACAATTCCAAAGAATTGAAGAGAACATGCAGGATCCGGATATGGGTCCTGCGTACACACAGCACCCAGAAACTGACTTTCATGGATCAGCTGCAGCATCAAATTACTTCGTAATGACTGCAGCAGATACTGCCTACATCGCAAAACTTGTTCATTTCGATAAAGAACTTCAAGCCGAAGCGCTAGCCTCCGGAAAAGCTTTCATGGCCGAAGTTATCTCAGTACACAATGCAGGCACTGGGCGCACATCCACGCCGATTTGGAAACTTCGGGTTCAAGTTGGTGAGAAACTCCGAATTCGAGAAGGAGAAAGATACTCACCTCTGGCTGAAGCACTTCACGGAATTCTAGTTCGATCCGTTGAAATCATCGATGCAGCAAATTTAGAAATTGTTGTCGAATGGACTGAGAGAAAAACTGTCCCCCTTGAGCATCCACTGTCCTCGCGCCCAGTAGACCCTGAATGGGTAGGTCATCGACTCATGTTTGTACCCAAGGATGGCAGTGAATTCGACAAGAGTAAGAGTAGAGCGGTTTGGAACGCTGCTGGCGGACCAGGTGCATGGCTCACTCACGGCTCGGCTCCTGCAAAAATTGAACCAACAATTGTTGATGACATCACCCAGCTAACTGGTGGCAAATTATGATCAATTTAGACGAGATGTATAAATCACTCGAGAAGAGCTTGGTGAGCGAATTACTGTCGGATCGAAAACTCGCTCTAGTTCAAGCCCCGCCTGGTTCTGGTAAAACTCATATGCTTTTGACTGTAGTGGCGCAACTAGTTCAAGCCGGAAAGTGCGTTGCACTAGCTGCTCAGACTAATCGTCAAGCAGATGACATTGCTCATCGTTGGTCAAAAGATTATTCAAATCTGCCAGCAATTCGATTAGGAAGTAAAAGCAGTGTTGCTCCTGTAGATTTTCCGCCAACCATTTACTGGGAAACAGATGCCAATAGTCTTGGAAGAGAGCCGGGACTCTATATCTCCACTACCGCCAAATGGACTACTGTGCGAGACCCAGAACCATTCGACTTACTGGCAGTGGATGAGGCTTGGCAGATGGCCTGGGCAGACTTAATGCAGTGCGCAAATCTAAGCGAAAAGTTCTATTTGATTGGTGATCCCGGTCAAATTCCTCCAGTCGTAACAATTGATGTTAGAAGGTGGCAAACCGCTCCAAGGCCGCCGCATAAACCAGCCCCAGAGGTTGTTATCAGTGATCCCGATTTGTTGAAAACAGCCTTTGTTGGCGCACTTCCAGCGTGTAGACGTCTGCCGTTTGAATCTGTCGAGTTTGTTAAGCCCTTCTACTCATTTGATTTTCATGCGTATGCAAAACCTGGAGAGCGAAAGATAGTCTTCAAAAATTTGCAAGCAAATCATCCAATGGCCAAGCTTTTTGCAAACCTTGAAAGCAGCCAACCAGCTATAGCAACACTGCCCACACCCGAAGATGGTCCGGCGCTGGAAGTTGATACTGAGTTGGCGATAAAAGTAACGAAGATAATTGATGCACTCCTAGAATCTGAAACTGAAATTGACCTAGGTGATGGGACATCCAGAAAACTTTTGCCAACTGATATTGGTATTTGCGCAACCCATAGATCAATGAATGGTGAAATGTCCAGAAATCTCAGCCCACTGAGTACTGGCGTCTCAGTGGACACTCCTGAGCGATGGCAAGGCCTCCAACGCCCAATCATGATTGTTGTTCACCCGTTGTCGAGCGTTATTGATCCGAGTGACTTCGATTTAGAAACGGGTCGTCTATGCGTGATGGCTTCTCGACATCAGGTATCCCTCATTGTTGTGACTCGCGACCATGTTGGGGAAACCCTGTCAGGATTCATTCCTGAAGCATCGCAAGCCCCAGGCCAACCTGATGTAGTCGGTAGGGGCCACGCAGCCCATTCTCATTTCTGGAATGCACTCCAAAAAGCGAATCGAATTTTCCAAATAGGTTAGCTCTTAGGGGCAGCTTTACAGATAGCCCGCACATCACATCTTCCACACTTGGGAACTGTCGGCTTGGCTTCGAAAACTCTATTCTTTATGCCTTCAGCTGCGGAAATTACAACATCAACTGCATTATCGAGAGCTTTCTGGGATGTATCAACAGCCTCGCGATTAGCGCTACCCAAATCATGAACAAATGCACCCTTTACATCCAGACCCTCACGAATACCTGCCAGTGTGTAAATCTGCAACTGAAGATCCAGCTCTTTGCCATCAGTGCTAGTTTTGTAATCAACAATTGCAAGACTGTCGGGTTTTCCGTCATGCTTATCAAGAATCACATCCGCTCGACCAATAACAACCACTCCTGGCAAGGCAAGCTCAAAAGGTCTTTCAACTTCCCACACGCGATTCATATCCTCTGAGTGGTCTTTCATGTATTTCAGCACTAGTTTTCTTGCGCTCTCTCTAAAGCGGGTAGCGATTGCCTTATTGGCAAATGGAAGGAAGAAATCAGTTGCGAGAATTCGGTCGATATCGATTGGCTTGAGTGGTCTTCCTTTTGCTGAAGTTTCTTCAGCAATCGCACGCATAAGATGATGAATTGCCTTTCCATATCCGATTTCTTCAATGATGGCTGGCGGGAATCCAATCAAATTTCTAAGCCAATAACTGTGGCCACATTCGAGATACGCAGCAATCTCACTGTAAGAGATCTGTAAATCTTCACTTTCGCCCTCGTTTTTTGCTTCCGTCCACTCTTTGGGATACCCAAGCTCCTCGTTGTACTTGGCTTCAACAAATTCAATATACGGGGATGGCTTAGAAGCTCCGGTCTTTACCTTCAAATGAGCAGATAGAGATAGCCATTCTCTGGCACGAGTCATTGCCACATAAAACAGACGCCTCTCATCCCCATCCGAACCTTCGTATCTGAATCTGTCGAATAGATCAGTAGGAACCAACCAATCTTTCGATTGACCTGATCTGCTGCTAGGAAACCTCTTTTTTGTAAGTGAGGGCAAGAAAACCGCATCCCATTCGAGTCCTTTAGACGCATGCACTGTCATCAATTCAACCGAGTTAGTTTTCACATCATCCTCGCCCTCAAAATCGAGATAATCGTCAACAGCGATATTGACCATCAGTGAAGCCAAGTTCTTGAAGTAGTAAGCACCCTGGTCTGCGGCCCCAATTTGTTGCTCTGGGTCCTCGGGGTTTTGGCGTGAACGTTTTTGCACTGATTCGAAGTCTGCAACAAAACCCTGGAATCTAGCTATTGTCCCAAGACGTGATGCAAGAACAGGGTCTTTAACATCCCAGTCTGCAATGCCCAGAAGGGCCGTAATTTCATAAACATCAGTAATCAGAGAAAGTTTTCTCGAGTCTGTGCCAACAAGCTTTTTCAAATTAGACAAATAACCTTCAACGGTCTTCCATTTACTGTCATTTAGCTTGTAAACATTCTTTGCCAGAATCTCAAGGTCTGCAAGCGTGACTTTCTCTCTTGTAAATTCATATCTCTTACGCCATTCAAAGTCGGCAATCCAGGCAAAGACTCTTCCCAAGAAATCAGCATCCGGCTGATCAAATAACCCTGTTCGACCTCCAGGTTGTACGGGAATCGCGTGAGCTTCAAACGCCTTGAGTATTGCCGGATATGAGGCGCGACCACGCACCAACACAGCTATTCGGTTGTATTCGAATCCTCTTTGAACGAGTTTGTTTATTGCTTCCGCCAGGTCAAGCGCTTCGCTTTCCTCATTGTCATGGTCAGAAATAATGTCTAACGCGGGCCCGTTATGAGATCGAGCAGAGGACATTTCTTTATCAAGACGACCTGGGATTGTCTTAGCAAAACTGTCAGCTATTTCGACTATTGGAGGTCTAGAGCGACGATTTGCAAGCAACTTAAACTGGGTAACATCTTTGTACCTCTTAGCGAAGGTAGTTATGTTCTCAACTGTAGAACCGCGCCACTGGTAAATCGCCTGATCGTCATCACCGACCACAACTAGCTCTGCGGATCCCTTCGGTTTGGCCAAGAGTTGAATGAGGCGCTCTTGTGCGGGATTAACATCTTGATACTCATCCACAATCAAGTGCTTTATGTCCGCAATCACTTTTTGATGAATGTGCTCATCTTCAAGGGCCTGTACTGCACGAGCAATCTGTTGTCCGAATGTGAGTAAACGATATTCATCAGTCATTTGATAAAAACGCTCTATGCTGAACTTAAGATTATCTGGCAGTGAATCAGTCGCAAGCATTTCATTCTCAACGACATCCAAATTTTCTCTGAATCGGGTAATCCCTTTGAAAAGTCGTCCATCAGGATCGAGCTCTTTAACCTTCAGGAAGTGAGACTGACGTTGAATGAAAGCTGCCAATTGATTTTCATCCATAACGTCATAAGACTCATACTTTCCCACGTATTTAGTAAGCAGCTGAAAACAAAAACCATGGATGGTTCCTACATACATATTTCCGAGTTTGTCAGCTACTGCTTGACCCGCGAAAATTTCGACCCGATCTCTGATTCTTGACTTAAGTTCGGCGGCAGCTTTCTCAGTAAATGTAAACGCGACAATTTCAGCCGGTTCTACTCCTTCGGCTACAAGCCTGGCAATTCGCTGGGATACAGTCTCGGTCTTCCCTGAGCCAGCACTTGCGATTATCTGTATATGCCCGCCACGGTGACTTACAGCTGAAGCCGAATCACCCTCGAGGACTGGGATATCAAAATTGGTCGGAGGAGTAGCCACTAGGTGATTCTGCCTTGGTTGTGCTCAATCCGGTATCTATTGGAGTCCATTTGCTCGGGACTTGCTGGCAGATGTCAGATAGCTTGATTAGGCTGCGACCAATAAACAAAGGGGAAAGGCTCTATGTCGGACGTCGAAAGAATGAGCACAGAGACTGAAAGCCCTGACAAGGCGAAGCTTGAGCAACTCAAATCGATACTCCCTGGAGTCTTTGCGGATGGGGTTATCGAGGCCAGTCGCTTATGCGCAGAAATCGGCATCCCTGTTGTAGGTACCTCAGCTAACGAAGAGGGTTTCGGTCTAATTTGGGCGGGCAAGAAAGATGCAATTGCCGCAACTCAGTTGAAATCGATGGCGACTGTAAACCCACAAATCCAGTACTCAATGAATTGGGACAATGCCGAGAACGTCTTCATCGAGGGCGATAACCTTGAAGTATTAAAGTTGCTCCAAAAATCATACAACGATCAAGTAAAATTGATTTATATAGATCCTCCTTACAACACAGGAGGTGACTTCGTCTATAAAGATGATTTTTCTGACCCGATAAAGCATTACCTCGAGGTAACTGGTCAGTTAGATGATGATGGTAACCGCTTGCGAGCGAGAACTGATTCATCCGGCAGGAAGAGTAGTAAATGGCTCAGCATGATGTACCCAAGGATGCTTCTCGCTAGAAATCTCCTCACTGACGATGGTTTGATTTTAATTCATATAGATGAGCATGAGCAAGCTAACTTGCAACTCTTACTAGACGAGATCTTCGGTAAGGAAAATTCTTTAGGCGTGATTGTCTGGGACAAAAGAAATCCAAAAGGTGATTCCAATGGAGTTTCCTCTCAGCATGAATATGTGATTGCTTACGCCAGGAATATTGATGCTTTCCTTGAAAAACAAGGCTTCTCGGTTTTTAAACCCTCCGCACAATCAATGCTAAAAAAAGCGGCTGAGCTATGTGATTCAATTGGCAAACCTTCGGTACCTGAAATCGTAAGAAGTGCGATGGTTCAATTTGATTTAAAGATAAGCAACCTGGACGCAGTGACGAGGATTAATACAATTGAAGATGTTCGTCGCGAATACCGTGAATGGCTAAGCAAGCAACCCTTTACAGGTGGCGAACTTGCCTACAATCAGATCGACGAGGATGGCAATGTAATCCAACTAGTCTCTATGGCTTGGCCGAATAAAAAGACACCTCCTCCAGATTATCTGATTCCACTGATACATCCCGTTACTAAAAAGCCATGTGCAATGCCTGAGCGCGGGTGGAGAAATCCTAGCGAAACCATGAAGAAACTACTCGAAGCAGGCGAGATAGCTTTTGGGAAGGATGAAAATACTCAACCCAGAAGGATTTATAAGCTAAAGAATTTCATGTCGGCAGCTTTATCCTCAGTTTTTCCATATGGTGGAAGCGATGATGCAATGCTTGCGAAAATGGGTATACCTTTTGATACGCCAAAACCTACAGAACTGGTTCGCCAATTAGTTGCAAGTTGTACAGCACAAGGCGATGTCATTATGGATTTTTTTGCCGGTTCGGGTACGACTGGCCATGCTGTTGTTCTTCAAAATGAACGTGATTCGTTTCAGCGGAAGTTCGTCTTGGTCAACATTAATGAGGAAACCGGCGAGAGTTCAGAGGCCAGAAAACAGGGGTTTTCGACGGTCTCAGAGATAACTCGCTTAAGACTCAAAAAGGTATTCGAAGAGAGCAAAATGGCTCAAGCAAGTGGCCTCAGATGTTTGAAGCTGGATGCATCTAACTTTTCCCAACATTTACTCAAAGAAAAGGATGAATTGCTTTTGGCAAATACGTTGGCAGTGGATGTGAATGTTGAAAACATTGCAATGGAAATCCTACTAAAGAACGGTGTGAGGCTTGATGCACCTTGGCAACGGAGGGATTATGGTCCCGTAAAACTGATTGTTGCGCAAAGTGTTGCAGTTGTAGTTGGTCTTGAACTTAGTAAAGATACTATTGAAAAGATTTTAGCTCTTAAAGATATTCACACGGTCGTATTTCTAGAAGATGCTTTTGCGACTAAAGATGCCCTTAAAGCGAACACATTCTTCGCCTGCAAGAATCGAAACCTTACGATGAAAACTGTTTAAATGTCCGTAGAGATTAAGTTTGACTCGAATCAAGCGTTTCAGGAAGAAGCCATTGCCTCGGTAATTGATCTATTTAATGGAGCTAATATAGGAACGGTCTCATTAGTGGAAGAGGACTCTGAATCGGTTCTATTCGAGCAGCTCCTGTTTTCCAATAGATTGGATATCAATCGGGACCAGCTAGTTTCAAATCTGAGCAACGTGCAAAGTCGCAAAAGGGTCAAAGCTAGTGGGGAGATTAGTGACATCGTTCCATCCGAATTAGTTGCAAAAATCGATCCTGACGAATGGCCCATTGATTTTTCAGTTGAGATGGAAACTGGGACTGGCAAAACTTACGTTTATATCAGAACTGCAATTGAACTTTATCTTAAGTACGGCATTAGTAAATATGTGATTGTGGTGCCAACCATCGCTATCAGAGAAGGCGTTATTTCGACTCTAGATTTAACCAAGGAACACTTCAAAGAGATGTACTCTGGAATCCAATATGACAGTTATGTCTATGACTCAAAGAATGTGAACCGCCTTCGTCAATTCGCCACGTCTTCGCATTTGCAAATATTGATTATCAATATTGCTGCATTCAATAAAGACGATAACATCATCCATAAGAAAGTAGATGCTCTGGGTGGAAAAGCGCCTATAGATTTTATTAAGGCGGTTAAGCCAGTAGTAGTTATTGATGAACCACAAAAGTTAGCTTCGGATCTTGCCAAAGAATCGATAAATGAGTTAAACCCGCTTTTGAGACTAAGATATTCGGCAACACATAAAGAACTGCATCATTTGGTTTATCGATTGTCTCCACTCGATGCTTACGAGCTGCGCTTGGTCAAACGTATTGATGTGCTTTCTATGAAGGCGGACTTGAACCTGAATGTTCCATATATCGAAGTTCGGAAGATAACTTCATCGACAGGCTCGGTGACGGCTACTTTAGGACTATCAAAGAATGGCTCGCTCAAGCAGTTCCCTGTTTCGCGAAATTCTGATTTGCACACACTCAGCGGTTCTCAGATTTATGACGGTTGGATCGTCGAAGACATTTATGCCGAGACGGAATACGAGCCGGCAAAAATCCAGTTTTCAAATGGGAGAGTCCTCAGGGTTGGTTCCAACACTGGTGTTGACAAAGATTTGTGGCAGAGAGCTCAAATTCGATCGACAATTCAAGATCACTTTGATACTGAGTTACTTTTGAAACAAAAGTCAGATTTAGGAGAAATCTACCCGACTAAACCACTGACTTTGTTCTTCATCGATCGCGTGGCTAATTACTCAAATGAGGATTCTAAGTTTCGAGTCTGGTTTGAAGAAGAGTACGAGAGCATTTCAAAGATGAGAAAGTATCGAAATTTGGAGATGCCTTCGGCAAAACTCGCACACAATGGATACTTTGCCTCTACAAAGCAAGGATTGAAGGATTCTAAGGAAGGAAAGGGAAACAAGGAAGACGAAGAAGCATATGACTTGATTATGCGCAGTAAACAAAAGTTATTGTCATTTGATGTACCAGTCCGTTTTGTTTTCTCCCACTCAGCTCTTTCTGAAGGCTGGGATAACCCAAACGTTTTCACCATTTGCAATCTCCAGGATTCGCAGTCTGACGTTCGACGCAGACAGCAAATTGGTCGTGGGTTAAGGCTCCCCGTAATGGCAAACGGTGAGCGTTGTAGAGTCGAAGAAGTCAACCACTTGACTATCGTCGCTACCGAGACATTCGAAGAATTTGCGGCATCCCTTCAAAAAGAGTTTAAGGAAGAGAATGGGATTGAATTTGAAAATGTTGTTAGAAACAAGCGTGAACGTTTGGATTTGGTCCCCAAGGAAGAATTTTGGAAGATTCCCGGATTTAAAGAACTCTGGGACCGAATTTCTCCGCGCACGCGCTACAGTCTTGACTTCACCACAGAAGCATATGTGGATGAGGCAGTTCGCCGCTTGAAGAATTGTGAACCGATTGTAGAACTCAAGTTTAATGTTTCGAAGCATTCTATAGGAGAGATATCTACCGAGAAGGGAATTGTTGAGAGTCACGTCAGCGTTAAAGCGGCAAAATCTTTGAACGTAGAGATTAAATTTCCGGATATTTTAGGAGAGTTAATGTCGGTCACACCTTTGTCTAGATCAACTATTTCGCGCGTTATTTCAGAAAGTGGACGAATAGACGAGGCGCGTAAGAATCCAGTGCAGTTTGTTGACCAGGTCAAGTCTTCTCTTTTTGGTGCATTGGCTGCAACGCTCAAGGAACATGATGGCATCCAGTATCAGCCAATTAATGCTGATACAGCTGATGCAATGTGGAGCATGGAATTCTTTTCAACCAGAATTGCCAAAGCTTATGAAAGTTCCCTAGAGAAAGTTTCAAAAAGTATCTATGAGTACGTATCAGTAGATTCAGAGATTGAACGACAATTCGCAAAAGGACTGGAAGCCAGAGAGGATGTAGACCTGTTTATAAAACTTCCAGGTTGGTTCAAGATTGACACTCCTGTAGGAGGGTACAACCCAGATTGGGCGATTGTTCGACGGAATGAAGAGAACGAGAAATCGGTCTACCTGGTGCGAGAGACTAAGGGTACGACAAACCTGGATGAACTGTTTAGAGAATCGGAAATCTGGAAGGTTGTCTTCGGAGGTGAGCACTTCAAAGCCATAGGAGTCGATTACAAGATGGTCAAACAAGCAAGTGATTTGGATAAAGATGAATATGTAGTACTTCCGGGGCCACTTTGGCACGGCGATCGAATTGAGCCTACGAAATCTAAAACTTGATATGAATTTTCCGACCAGGGTGAATAGTTGTCTGGTCAATCACAATGGAATCGTTGCGCAATCTATTCTCATTGACGCCTTTCCTGGATAATGTTTGGAATGCGTCAAAGGAATCTACCGTACAGATAAGATCGCGCACGTGACCGTGGATCTGGGTTGCTTTTCAAACTAATGGTGGTTTTCCGTAGAACTGGTGAGGGCATCCTTGCGAATTGATTAATTTAAGAGCTGTGATTCTGAAAGTCGTTACCTAAATCTTCAACTCTGAAATTGGAATATGTCCGAAAAAATAGCGGCTGCCTTTCGATTCCATGTAGTCAAACACGCTACGAAGATTTCCTTGTTGCTTTTCAAAGTAAGGTCCTAGCTGCCAAATCAGATCAACTTCGACTTTTATTTGACTACAAAGTGTTGTGTAGTACAACATCTTATAGTCACAGGTTTGAAGCTTTTCAGCGACAGAACCAGTTGTATTTTGTTGCTTCTTCTCAATAATTGTCAATGTCCTAGTTTTAGGTGAAAAAATTGCCGTATCGGGTTCAAGACGAGCAGAGAAAAAATCGGAAGACTTAACACCTCTTGGCTCAAAGAAGATCTTGTGAACTGACGCTTTGAAAAAGATTTCTATCTCTCCGCGATTCTTATGCGCATATCGGACGTACTTGGCTGCCGTAGGGCCCCTGAGAATATCTACTTGCGAATATCCATTTGATTGCAAGTCACCTGCGAGCTCGATGAAAAGTGCATCTTCAAAGTCCGAACCCGCCTTCGCTGTTAAAGCCCCGCCGATTCCACCTTTTTTCATGGATAGAGGTTAAGGCGGGGCAGCGACTTTAACAACCTACTTGTTCACTAGAGCATGAAATCGGCATTTTGTCGGTGATTGCATCTATTCTCGCCCCATGACGGCACCCAAACCGATTGCGAAGAGTTCACTCTACAAACTTTATGTTGGTAACTGTATTGAGATTCTTAATTCACTACCCGCAGAGAGCTTTGACCTCATTTTCGCAGATCCCCCGTATAACCTTTCAAACGGAGGGACGAGCGTTCATTCTGGGAAACGAGTAAGCGTAGACAAGGGTGACTGGGATAAAAGCGCTGGGCCGAGAGAGGATTTTGAGTTCCATTTGCAGTGGATTGAGGCTTGCCGAAGGGTTCTTAAGAAAAATGGAACAATTTGGATCTCAGGCACCTATCACAGTATTTATGCCTGCGGTTATGCACTACAACTTCTTGATTACAGAATCCTTAATGACATTTCTTGGTTTAAACCAAATGCCGCACCAAATCTGGGATGCCGAATGTTTACAGCTAGCCATGAAACATTGATTTGGGCTTCTAAGTCTAAAAAGTCGAAACATGTTTTCAACTACAAAGATATGCGCGAGGGTGATTTTCCAACCGACTTTTTAAAGAACCCGGGTAAACAAATGCGGTCGGTTTGGTCAGTCACCACTCCAGCTAAGTCTGAGAAAATTTTTGGCAAACATCCAACACAAAAACCCTTGACTCTCCTGGATAGGATAATTCTTTCTAGCTCGAATCCTGGTGATCTAGTACTAGATCCATTTGCTGGAAGCGCTACGACAGGTGTCTCGGCGCTAAAGCATGGACGAAAATTTGTTGGCATAGATAGCAACGAAGACTATCTGCAAAACATGGCCATCCCTCGGTTAAAGGAAGTTTCAATTTCTAGCAAGTTGAAATAATTTTCATTCCGTTTAGTAAATTCTTCTCTGAAAGCTCAAATGTTGTTCCGACAATTTCCTTGACATTTCCCCTTGATGTTGATTTCGCTGCAATGGCTCTACTTGCATCAATCTGATAAAGATTCATTACTGAACCAAATATCTCCCTTGATAGAGGCGTGTCCGAATTAGACAGAACCACAGGAATCGATTTTTCTTTCAGTTTAATGATTAGGTCTGCCAGTTTCTGCTGTTCTAGCAAGCCAAAATCTGCCATCGCATATTGCGAAAAACTTGATGAGTTGCTCAACGGAATGTATGGGGGATCGAAATAAACGAGGTCTCCTGATATCGCTGATTCAACACTCTCTTCAAAACTTGAATGTGATATGGAACTATCACGAAGCCTTAAAGATATCTTCTCGAGTAAATTTCGATCAAATAGAGAAGGATTCTTTAGCTGGCCCCAAGGGACGTTGTACAACCCTTTGCTATTAACTCGCCACAATCCGTTAAAACCGGTTTTGTTCAAGTAAATGAATCTGGCCGCTCTCGCCACGCCTTCTAAATCATGTTGCGCACGAATCTCCAGATATCGCTCTTTTGAGAAATCACCACTGAGGATTTCTAATTCTGTAATCAGAAGCTCAACATCATCTCGAATGACTTTGTAGGTGCAAATTAGATCTGGGTTCATATCGTTGATCACGAGCCTAGAACCTGGCACATACTTGGACGAGTTTTCGTCGCCCAGATGCAGCATTATGGCTCCGCCACCAACAAAGGGCTCAAAAAATTTATTTTTCGAATCCCAAAAACTTGAAGGGAAGCAGTCTGAGATAAGTTCGGCGAGCTTTCTTTTCCCTCCAGCCCAGCGAAGAAAAGGCAACATTCCTATTTCCTCACTCTCTTTTCGTAAGGCGCAAGTATGCAGTCAGAAACTTATATAGACCTTGATTTAACCCCAAATGCCCCAGTGAAAAAATGTTTTTGGCGTTTTTAGTGCGAAAATCGGCTAGGTCCTTAAGGGCCCTTCTGAGTATTCTTGGTTTCGAGAACGAAATCTTCAGGTACATACTCGTGTGCTGTCATTGCAGTCGCGCAAAGCTTTTCGAGTTACTTACCCCGCACCATCCCCACCACATAAGCCACTCCAAACCCAAAGCCCACTGCTGCATATAGATATGTGAACCAGGTGCGCTCTGCTGGGATCATCAGAGTGAGGGCCCCTAGCGCTGTAGCGCTGATACACATCACCTTTGCCACATTGCCTACTCGTGCATCACTGCTCTGGGCTGCGTTGTTCCACATATTTCCGGCTAGAGCAAAGACTGTTATGCCAATCATGCGCATGGACCAGGTGAGCTCATCTGTGGTCTCAAGGGCGAGGAGTTCGAGAAAGAGTGAGGGCAGAGCCAGAAGAAAGAGTGCGGATGCTCCAAAGACGATGGAGCCACATTTGAGGATGGTGCGTAGGGCTGGGTAGTTCATGGCTCGAGATTACAACCTGACCTTCATAATCTAGGGTTGGCCACCTACAAGAAATAAGGAGTTAAGACCATGGGTGCTTGTCAGTGTGGATATTCAACTGATCCAGAGAAGAACTGCAATGGAACACATAATGTCGTCAAGGCCGTGAAGGCTGATTTGGCTGTGAAGCTAGAGGCTGCTGGTTTTCCACATGCAGCTGAGTTTGTAAGAAACGATAAGTAAGTATCAAACTCCTGCGTGGTTTTCATCTACGCGCAGGAGTTTTTCAACTACGGTGTGATGCATGAAGTCCCAGAGGTACATCGCAATGGTCGCGCTTATCAGTTTTGCTGTGACAGGCTTAAATTATTCGAGCGCTAACGCTGCAGTGAAGGTCGGAGCTGCCTGCAAAAAAGTGGGGCAGACCAGTTCTACTGCAGGTGTGAAGTACATCTGCACCAAGTCGGGCAAAAAATTGGCGTGGAAGCGGGTAGCTGCCTCTAAACCGCTTGCTCCAGCGCCTTTGGCAAGTCCAAGTCCAGCGGCATCTCCAAGTCCAGCGGCAGAGCAAACACCAGCTGTTGTGTATCCGGCAGCACCAACCAGTTTTGATGATTTAGTCGCTAATTACCAAGGGATTGCATATGCAGCCTGGAGTAAATCAAGCGCTGCGATTAAGGCTTCAAGCGCGGTAGCACTTCCATTTAAAGCCGTTACTGGACCGAAGACGACACTGCTCTTTAAGGATCCCGCTAAGGCTTATGACTTAATCGCTCGCATGTATTCGGGATATGAAAGCTCAAAAGATTTCACTGTTCTCTCATTTGGTTATGACGACCGCGATTGGGCGACAGAGCAGATGAAGACGATTCAACCAAACTCTACATATAGGTGGATTACAGATACTGCATGCGTTACTCGCGAGACTTGTTGGGGCGGGGGCATGTTTACGGATGCTCAGGGCCGCGGTCTATTGGTAATCACAACTGAGGTAGTTGATCAGAACCATCTTTCCGGAACGCTGGATGCGCACGAGTACACACATACGATTCAGCAGAACCAGATGGCTCGTCCACAACCATGGCCACCAAGTGGTAACTGGCCTCCAACTTGGTATCTGGAAGGACAAGCAAATTTCAGTCAGTACGTTGCGATATATCATCAATCATTTGATGAATATACGAAGAATCGTCGCCCTTCGAGTGAAGGGCTTTATAGAGATGCAAAGATCACTTCACAGTGGATTCAGGATTACTTTGTAGTGAACCCACCTGCAAGTTGGTTCAATCAATATGACCGTTGGCGCCAGTATGACTTGGGCAGCATGTTGATAGAGACGCTCACTTCAATTAAGGGGCCAGGTTCAACAATGGAGCTGTGGAAGCAATGCGGAGCTGGAATGTCCTTTAAGGATGCTTTCGAGAAAGTTTATGGAACCTCATTTGATAAGGCGTTGCCAGCCATTTCCAAGGCAATTGCGCTTCAACTAGGGCGTAGTTAAAAACTCGCCAGTTACGGCTTGGGTGAGTAGCCCACCACTTTGAATTCACCTGAGGGCGTTGCTTTGATGAGGACGCCTTCACCGGAATCGAGTGAGACTCCGGCAACTGCTTGAAAGTTCACAAAGTGGCCGACGAATACGAGAAGTCCGCGGGTGTTGCGGTGGCTCTGGATGCGCTTTTTAATGTTGGCAGTTTGTGGGTGGCTTTCTAGATTTGTCTCTTCAAAGAGTGAATCTAAGTTTTTATTGGGACGCACTTTTCCGATGTTGAGAAGTTCTGCTGTCTCTTTGGCGCGGC
>JACCDX011252640.1_pt1 | contig 20777 bp, 19 predicted proteins | sample 7449681 | NCBI WGS metagenome assembly JACCDX01 (sample SAMN15323450, study PRJNA562643) | freshwater metagenome | isolation source: river surface water | place: USA:Blue River Watershed | collected 2017-08-18
CCTCGATCTCCTCGATTGCCTCGATCTCCTCGATTGCCTCGATCTCCTCGATTGCCTCGATCTCCTCGATTGCCTCGATCTCCTCGATTGCCTCGATCTCCTCGATTGCCTCGATTGCCTCGATTGATTGAGTAAAGGTCTTAAAAGTGTTAGGCGCAAGTGGATCTAGTGGATCTAGTGGATCTAATGGTGCAAATGGTGCAAGTAGTTAGATTAAGAAAATAGATCACTACATTATAACTTATTCTTTGATCAATAATACTATTTTATTACCATAATCAGTAATAGAATATCATTACTCTTCTCTATTTTAGTATATTTTAGTATATTTTAGTATATCTTAGTATATTTTAGTATCATATCTTACCTCTCCAGTTTAAGGGACAAACCTGAATATACCCGTAACACCCAAAATGGTTTTACATATCGATTCCAGATGAACCTCTTCTTCCACTCAATCCCCATATACGGTTTATGAAGAAGATTGTCCATAAAATCATAGTATTCATTACACCTCTCATAGAACGCCGTCTTGAGCCACGGCCATAGTTTCCCCTTCTTCGGCAAGATCTCAAAGAGCCTTGTGATATACATAAGTTGATCCTGAACTGCCTGCTTGTTATCCTTCTGAGGCATCGTTCTCCGTGTATGCCTCAACTCATTCCGTGGCGGAATCGTATTGGGATAGAAGAACCGGATTGAGTTGTAATCACCCGTCTTCATAATCGATGTGTAGATGTTAAAGAGACGCGTTAAGTACCTCCGAATCGACTCAATCCTCATCGCTTTGATCGCCCGGATCGCTTTCTCTTTGTCTTTGGTCGCCTTCTTTACTGGAGTTGACCATCGAGGATTCTCCCCCGGAATGTCATAGGGACGGAATCCAAACTTCTCATAAAAGGATCGATTCTTCTCTAATAGTTTGAAAGGGGATAAGCGGATCTCTTTACCTTGGCAATCAATCGTCGCTCCATCATTGATCGTAATCTTCTCTGCACCCAGCGTCCAGATCAGCCGAATGGCCATCTCTACCACCATTGACCCCGATACCTTATCCGTCTTATGTATATTCGCTATATAAGCATTATTATTGTTCTTCAATGTATCTTGATCCTGAAAGGTAATCACCAACGGGAAAAGCTCATCATCTGTATATAAACGGTCATACTTGATCACATACATTTTGTCTCGTTTGTCCCAAAAGAGAAAGAGCGGCAGTTTATGGATCTTTTTGCTCGATCGATAGAGCAAAGTAAACCTTTCCCCCATCTTCTTATGCAATAGCTTCAGGTTCTCCTGCAGTTTCCCCGGCGGAAACTTGATCGGTGGGCGCGTTAACGAGAAGTACTTTGCCTTCGTCTTTGCCATTGCTGTAGTCGATATGATATCCTCTATCATATCATCCGAACTATTTCTTGATCTAAGATGGTCTAAGATCATTGATTTATATCTATGACGGCATCTACACAATCGTACTGTTTGCACCTATCTGTTTGACCATCGTTGGAACCACAATCAACCCATTGATCTTCTTCTCCAGAACCAGCGCTCGATACTTCTGATCAATCTCCTGATCAATGTACTTGATATGCTCATAGATCTTCTCCGCCGACCTCTTGTTGACCATATACCCTTGCGTTCCCCAGAAGTTCGTCGCATAGCACAGATTCTCTTTAAACCTGCCATTGTCACAGTTCTCCTGGCCAAGACTCCCAATGAAGACAATATCAATCTCGTCGGGCTTGTCGCTCTCATTCAGATATCCCAGAATATTCTTCAACTCCTTCTTGAAGTTTGGGCTCAAAGCTAAGTCGTCCTCAAAGATTACCGTCCAACCATCATAGTCCGAGTTGATGATCTTCTTCATCAACTCAAGATGACTCATATAACATCCAATCTCTCCATTCATCACCTTCTTTTTACTAGCGTCGTCCTTCGCATCCTTGTATCGCGACGTGTCCCAAGGGCGCTTTACTCGATTCTCGTTCTGAAGATTTTCAATATTGAGCGCTGAACCCACAATCGCATCAAATATATCCATATGAATCTTCGCTATCTTCTCCTGCTCTCGAATGTTCTTCATACGATCCTCATTCCCCATCATATGAATCACCTCATACCGAACATCCGGATCCGGGCCTTGATCATCATCACTCTCCTCAGATAATGGTTTAGACTGGTTTACTTCAAATCTCTCCATTTTCGATGAGAAAAAGCGCGATACAAGAGCAATAGCTATGACAATGACTATGGCGATGATTATGATCCATTGAACTTTTATAGAACCCACGTAAGGTAAAGATAGGGTGATCTTTTTAGGGAACATCACCACCAAGAATAGACAAATATACTACATATACTCACGATTTTTACCGATTGGGTATTTTGGTTACTTTGATGCAATGCATTTACCTATGCCGCGGTCACATCAATCGTCCATAGAGCAAACGCAATCAAGACAAGAAGAAGGCCCAGATAGAGCATATTGTCATCCCTCACAAAGATATAAGCAAACTGGTTCCAATCCTTCTGATTGTCCGGCTGTGTAAAGAAAACAACCAAGTCATTGATCACATTCGAATACGTCATCGATCCATTCTCCACTAACTCCTTCATCGATAGGTTATAGATCCGCTTGTCTCTCTTCTCCCTCTCCCGACGCTTGTTCTCCCGATCCGATTGAATGAAAAGCTTGTTATACTGCTCACTGATCTTTAACTTCTCATAATCTGAATATGCCAATGTATACTTATCTTTGAGGATCGTGGTTAGTTCATTCTCATTGTTTAGGTTCTTACCCACAATGTTGAGATCGGCTATTCCGGCATAGGCAAGGGCCGCATCTGGGTTCGGCTTCGCCTTCGTTGGATAGAAGCCATTCCCCGTTCCCTCCGTCTGAAGATCATTCACTGTTTTTCCCGTATCCATCCTCTTCTGCTATGTTATGCTATTATGCAGTGATGCTGTTATGCTATAGTACTATACTTTGAATCGATTTTCTTTTGATCAAGTGAGCCGAGCGATCAAGTTCCAAGAAGATTATCGTAGGATAAAGTAGTATCCCTTGTTCATATTTGATTCATAAAAAGATAGATTTGAAGATGTCCGCCATCGTTGTTGTATACACCAATATTGAAGATCTAGATCGCCTCGCCATTCCCGCCGCAATCTATACCGAGACTCTCGCCCACAATACCAGTGCGATCATCGCTTATATGGAAGCGAACCCCAGTCTTCTTCTTGGCTTCGCCGGGTTTAACTCCGCTCTCAAACGCGCTAATCAGCTTAACTCCGAGAGGAAATGCGGTTGCCTTTACACCTTTCAGTGGCAAACCCAATATGCCGTCGTCAATAGTGTCAGTGGATCTCTCTATCTTACCTTTAGTCAACAAGTAGAACTTTACCAATATATGATCGCCAATTGGTACGGCAATCCCCCAGCATCCTATATGCGATACCTTAGTGCAATCGCTTTGAGTATCATCCTTCGGCTAAAACAGACAAAGTATATCATTGACAACGGCGGATGTATCTGTGGTTCGCCCCTGGTAACCCGCAGCTTTAGTAACAACTATGAGTTCCTCCAGTTCTTAAAGCAGAATTCTATTTATCTATAAAATGGGCTGTATAGTATTGATTAAGATGATATGAGATGAGACGATGATTCTATTACGAGTATTGGTAATAGAATTGATTTGATCTATGATATTATTGGCTATTTATCTATAAATAGTTTTAAGACTCCGTCTTGATGATCGTTCCGAGGAAGGGCTCGGGCTCGGAGATGGTGAGATCTTGCGGTGGCTTGATCCCCAGCTCCTTAAGCTGATGCACAAATTCTTTTGATACAGGCTCTGCAGTATACGAAAGAATAGCATCATCACCAAACTTGAGCTTCTTCTTAATCGAATCACTGATGTTATCATCTAGGTCTACTCGGATTAGATTCGGATCACCCTGGAGCGGTCCCTTCTCTAACTTATCCTCCAACTCCATATTCGTGAAATGAGCACGGCCTCCACCGTGACCTCCACCTCCCCCTGTGCGACCACCTGGGCTTCCTGAAGGCATTGAAGGACCTGAGGGCATCGAGGGACCCGAGGGCATCGGTGCCGAAGGAATGGGTGGCTGAACACCGGGTCCAGGAGCGGGCCCAGGACCAGGTGCAGGCCCGGGTCCAGGATGAGGTCCAGGACCAGGTGCAGGCCCTGGGCTAGGAGGCTTTGGGCCAGGTCCAGGTGCAGGCCCTGGGCCAGGAGGCTTTGGGCCAGGTCCAGGACCCGGTTTGGGATGAGGGGGGCGAGGACGAGGATGGTGATCAGGTCGGTCATAGTAATAGTTATAACTATCGCCTCCATAGTAGTTACCACCACAGTCGCCCCAGAAGCACCGATGCCAGTAATAGGGACGACGGTACCAAGGGATGTCATAGTAATAGTCATAGTCATCATAGTAGCCGCGAGTGGCCCAGTTCCAGTATGGGATGTAATACTGAACAGTCGCCTCTTGAGAAGCCTCTTGCTTATTGTTGTTTTGGGGTGCACGACGAAGTGGGGGCATTATCATTGGGATCACGATCAAGAGGATGAGGATCACAAGAAGCACAACGGTCAGTTGCTGATAGTCAATTGCCATTGTGGATGGGTTATGGTTGTGGTTGTGATTATGAGTGTATTATGGTAATGATCTAATCTATGCATACATAAATTTCAGATGAAATGTATGTAGTATGTAGTATGTAGTATGTAGTATGTAGTATGAAGTATGAAGTATAAGGTATGAGGTATGAGGTATGAGGTATGAAGTCATATAAGATAAACTACGATAAATTTGGTTCTTCACCTGCTTCAACAGCAGCATTAAACTTTGCTTTTGCGAGCCTTTGCTCTCTTTCAAAAGGTTTGAGATACCTCTTGATACTATTGAGAGTAAAGTCAGATAGACCCATATTGTGTAGGTCTTCGCGATCTGATTCATCAAAGTAGTCGGCAATGTTTCGAGGAGTCAACTCTTGAATGTTCCTATCGATCTTCTTAATGCTTGCAATCTTGATATTCGGCACATTCTTGGGATAGATCGCCTTGATCTTGTTCATTAAGTTGTGAACTCTCTTGTTGTTGGGCGTAGCATTTGCACCGGTCTTCGCACGACGAGTATCCGAGATAAGGTAATAGAACTTCTCCAAGAACTTCAGCTCAAACTCAAGATCCTTGATCTGCGCTACTAAAGACTTCTGCTTGGTCAATGTGGCATTACGCTTGTACTTGATCACTCGATTGATCACATTGGAATGTGTCTTTGCACGAATCTGCTTCTTTAGCTGATTGATCATATAGAGAAGATTGAGCTTCAAGTTAAGATGGAACAGATACTGGGAATTTTCGGTGTTTTCCAGATTTCTACCAAGAGATGCCAACGTAATATCCGCAACCTTTTGAAGAAGTACTGACTCCCTATTACTTGGGCTTGGTACAGCTCTCTTCGTGTGGAAAACGGGATGTCTTACACAAAGAGGGTTTAAGGTACCATTCTCTCGTACACACTCTCTTTGAATGCGATTCAAGTTTTGCTGGAGCCTTTCTGCAGATGACTCTGTAACTTTGAGATTATTCTCTACCATAGGTTCGTTTGTATTCTTAAATGGCTTGAATACATACGATAAGAACGTATCCCTCTCCCGTTGTATCCTCTCTTGTGCTTTCATCTGATTAACCGCTGGTGGTACATATAGATCGGGGAAGCTGTTGAAAATGGAATCACTCATCATAGAATGAACCGTTCCATCAACCTGTTTGGGCTTAAGAATGTTTAAGATGTATTCTAACTGTAACAAGACATTGTTATTTGAATTGCCTATCTGTAACAATTCACGATACTGGTCAATCGATGCGATGATTGTTCTGCATAATTGCTGAACTCCCGTCAGACTTTCTCGTACAGATTGATACCGTTGAATGGCTTCTCTTACATTTTTGCGCACCTTTTCAACATTACCTGTTGCACTCGGTACGTAATAGATGTTCGGATATATGTTACGTGGGTACGTTGTGGCATTGGTAGTGGTAGTTGGACGAAGTACATTCTTAAAGTCGTTCATTACATTACCACTTGCCGGATTGAGAATATTGATCGATGTTGTTGAACTACCCGATCCAGCAGCATTTGGAGATTTCAATGACTCAATAAAGTCAAAAAATCTGCCTTCGACATCTTGGATATGTCTATCAACACCCTTCATAATCATAAATAGGTAATCTACCTCTTTGACGGATCTTGACGGTGCGAGCTTAAGGTGTACAAGGTCCAAGTAATCTTGGTAAATCTCGTCTAACATAGCCTTCATTTGATTCATGGCATCATTCATACGAATCTCCTCCTTAAAAGACTCCTTTTGTATTTCTTTAGCTGAACGTTCCAGTTGAGGCTCTTCTACATCTCGCTGTTGGCGTAACTGTTTTAGCAACAGCTTTTTTTGAGCAACCTCTTCACGCAATACACCCTCTTGTGTGCGGAGAGATTGTAAATGAGCATTGCCATTACCGTTGTTGCCACCATTTGAAGTCTTCATATAATTTCTTATTGAATCACTCACACCTCTTAACTGCTGTTCTTTGTTGATAAGTTGATCGAAAGGGCTTTTAGTAGAATATCGTAACTTGGTCTGCGCATTTTTTATCTTTGAACCAATACTCTCTTTTTCTTCCATTCTTCCCTTCGCTTCATAGTATTCCCTTGCAATCCTTTTTAACTCGGCATCGATCGTTTCATCTGTGAACGATGGTGTGAACGATGGATCATTGTACGGAGGAGTAACTACTATCGTGAATGTTCTGTTCTGATTCGTCACCTTCTCATTACGTTTTTTGCGTTGTTCCAATGAGGTTTTATACGTATAGAACAGGCGAATCCGTAAGCGCTTTGTACGCAAGATGTCCCTGACAAATGGGGTCTTTAGGTCATCTACAATTTTGTTTATCCCGGTTGCATTACCTGACTGAATCGGAAGAAGCTGAATACCTTTTCTGGTAAGATCATCATTAAACAATTCATCAATGATATCAAGGGCTTCCTTGTCCGGAAGACCTTGTTCAGCAATCTTCTTTAGATCACAGTTTGCCTTCTCATAAAGGTTGGTGAAACGGTCGCAATCCTCTTCAGGAATCGGTGCCCATCGTGAAGGAGGAGCTGCAGGCGCTCTGTTACCATTGCGTTGACTACCTCTATTACCTAGAGTACCTCGATTACCTAGAGTACCTCGATTACTTAGAGTACCTCGATTACTTAGAGTACCTCGATTAGAGACTGTAGATTGAGGATTTAATCTTGCGAGAACCCTTCTTTGACGCTTAGCTTCCTTCTCTCTTAACATAGATACTTTTTTCTTAAGCTCATCTGTAATACGGGTTATCTCATTACTAGAACTCTTAAGATATTCATTCATCTCATTCATTATCTCCGTCATCTCTTGTGACATGTGTGGTTTCGGTGCTGGGAAAACTGCTGGTACATAATGGGACGGGAAAACTGCTGGTACATAACGGGACTTTTCATTGAAATTGTTTATACTCCTCATAGTAATTTTTTTATGTTCAAAGCGAAGTTTCTCATCATGATAAATCTTTCTTCTCATTTCCTTCTTTTCCTTTTCCTTTTTTGTGTCAGGATGTTCTTCTGAAATAGATTCAAGCTTGTCTTCAATAGCTTCTATACGCTTTTGTTCCGCCCTCTTCAACTGTTTGAAGAGTTCCTTATACTCTTTTTGAAGAGTCATTATATTAGCATTGTTACCTACACCAGCACTTGGAGAACCAGTTCCAGAACGTCTATTGTTACCTGCTCCAGCACTTGAAGAACCTGCTCCAGCACTTGGAGAACCTTCACCAGCACTTGGAGAACCAGTTCCAGGACGTCTATTGTTACCTGCTCCAGCACTTGAAGAACCTGCTCCAGCACTTGGAGAACCTACACCAGCACTTGGAGAACCAGTTCCAGGACGTCTATTGTTACCTGCACCAGCACTTGAAGAACCTGCACCAGCACTTGGAGAACCTTCAGTACCTGTCGTACTAGGAGCATTGTTATTCGCACCACCCTTCATACGCCTTCTCTTCGAACCACCTCTTAAATTTAGTTCACCGTTCGCATTCCCACCAGCACCGACACCACCAGCACCGGTTCCATTGGCATTCCCACCAGCGCCGTTACCACCAGCGCCGGTTCCATTGGCATTCCTACCAGCACCGGTTCCATTGGCATTCCCACCAGCACCAACCTCAGATGTTGCAGCAGGATCTTGGGACTTTTCAAGAAAGATACGCTTAGCTAATTCGATAACTTCATCCTTATCTGATGGGTGCATTGCATAAACGAAATCACTTATTGCTCGGTTTGCTGCTCGGTATGATCCATCTAAATCACGGTAGTAGTCATTGAGTACCTTAACAAGACCATTGTATCTCGTACTAAGTTGATCAAACTTCTCATTTAACTTTTTTTGTGTCGTTTCAGTATGAGTCCCCAGTATACTATGAGTCCCCAGTAGACAGTCATAGTACCCAGAGAGCACTCCGAAAAGAACTTCAAACATCTCTCCAATCTCTTTTTGACTCATCGCCTTACTTGGTTGACCAGCTGTACTTAATTGCTGTTCAAGAGCAGCAATATCGGTTTTTAGATTGTCTATTTTTTCATTGTACCTGGGGATATCCTCTGCAGCTTTTTTTTTATCTTTTTTAGTCGCTGTTTGACTTTGCTTTGTCTCGAACGCCTTACGAAGCTTTATCTGGTACTTTTCTAAGCTTTCCCTTTTTTGTTTTAACTGTTCTTCTAATTCACCCTGTCCGTTATTACCAGCACCACCAGCACCACCAGCACCTTCATCCATCTTCTTTAATCGTTGATCTAAATCCTTAAAATGGTCTAACAACTTTCCTGTCAGCTCTTCTGGGTAACTTCCATCAAAGATCTTTCTACCAACAGTAGCCTCAAAAACAGTTTGTCCATCTACGATCTTTGTCCTAAAATGATGCTCGTTTACACAATTTCGTATCATCTCAAACTGCTCTTGTATCTTTGCCATAGGATTTACACTCTCTCCAGCTCCTGCACCCGTACCTAATGGCGGATTTCGTGCATTAGCACCTGCTCCATTTGAGGCAGGGGGAGAAGGGGGAGAAGGAGGAGGGGGAGGACGATTAGGAGGAGCTTGAGATCCAACTTCCGACATTTCTATCCTCGTAAGCTCTCTATTATACTATAGACTATATACTATAATAGAATATTTTTTTACAGAGATAGTGTTATCACCATCAATCTTGTAAACCAGCCATAGACTACATACCAGCCAGTCTCATTTGACGCTTGTTTAGATACGGCTTTGCAGTTTTCTTTCCAGACTCAGTGAAGATGTTAAGCACCTCTGATGTAGGTACTCCTCCATTTGCATTATTCTTACCACCTTTGTTGGGAGGTTTCTCACCATATCTGTTGGATATCTTCTTAATGATTCGGGCGCTATTCCGAATCGTGTTATGAAGTTGATCTCCCGTTCTCTCCAGGTTTCCTGGATCCTTACTCGTTACTTTGTGGTAGACCTCTTGTAAGAAGTTTAACTCTACATCCAGATCCCATATCTGCTTCTCAATCGGCTTGCTAGCAAAGAAAGTAGACTCTCTCTTTAACTCAATCAGCTTATCAAAGAGATCCGAGTGGATTTTTTCGCGCAAGTTTGATAGAAGTGTATTGATGTTCATTATCAAGTTCATCTTTAAGTTGACCTTCTCTTTATAATCATCCACCGTTCTCTTATTGTTCGGTCGTATCTTATTCATATCTTTACTAAGGATCTTCAGTGCCATATTGGTCATCTTTCTCTCTACATTTTGAGGCGAGTTCTTTAGAGAGATCTTCCGATTACCACAAGCCTCAATACCATATGCAGTCGCATTACTATTACACTCTCGTGTCATCTCCTCCGCATTTCGTTCAACAGCCTCTCCCATTGTATAAGCTTCTCTTTCCGCTGTTCTCTCTTCACGTCCTTTTAGATATGCATTGTTCGTAGTAATGATATTCTTCGCATTGCCAGGATCAGTAATAATGAATAGCTCATTTGACGGGTTACCCATCAAATCGGGCTCAATAACAATCCGATTGTACTTGGTATCACATCTTGTTTGTAAGGACTTGACAATGGAGTTAATGGGGTATATCCGCACATTCTCCCCATCTTTTTGATTCATAACGTACATTGAGAACGTTCTTCGCACCGTAGAGAGAAAACCATACCCCTCCGGTGCAAGAGGATTGATCTTACTCGTAATTGTATTTTTTGTTGGCTTATTTGGCATTTTCTTACCAGATGCAGTAGCATTTTTAGAAGCTTTCTCATAGTTTTTGATCTCGGGTAAGTCCTTAATCGTAGAGTATGCCAAGAAGACCGGCTTTACTACACTTATCCATCGGTCCAAATACCGATTATAAAGAGAGATAACCTCTTCTATCGATGGTGTTGGTGGTGCCGTTGATGTTGATGGTGCCGTTGATGTTGATGGTGCCGTTGATGTTGATGGTGCCGTTGATGTTGATGGTGCCGTTGATGTTGATGGTGCCGTTGATGTTGATGGTGTAGTTTGCCTTAGAATCTCCCTCATACGCTCCATATACTTAACTGGGTTAACTCCTCTCGTAATCACGATTCTGCTCTCTGGTACATTCCTTGGAAGTATTAGTTTTGATTCATTTGACCCAGGCGCTGCAGCAGCTTCCGCGTAGAGCTTTATAAGCTGATACAACTCATTCATCTTGTATGAGAACAGGAATGTCTTGATCAAGTATTTGCTTACGTATACTGGTAATATAAGCTTCTCAGACTTCCGCGCAGTAGTTACTTTTGCCACAAGCTCTGGAGAGAATGTTTTGAAGAGCGAATCATCCACTCCCGTATCAAAGATGATCTTATCCACCTCTGACTTTGTTTGAATCTTCGCAGATCCAAAGGTGTAATTTTCAATGTTCACCTTTGACTCATTCTTTTTAGCCATTGGTAAGATCTGCTGTGTGTATGTTACTATGACGTAAGTATCACCGTTAGGAGATTGTTCCGAACCTTCCACAATGTCCATACCATATGGGATCTTCACTTCCGCGTCTCCAAAAATCGGAGCATTACCAAGGTCTCTGGTCCTTGGATCTACACCTGTCCTTGGATCTACACGAGGGAAGATGAAGCTGGACAATCCAAACGTATCAAGCATACTAAAGAAGGAGTTATACCACGTTCTTTTAGAGGACTCTTTGTTATGTCCTAACTTTTGATTGATGTAGGATGATATTGTTTTCCTCTTGGGCTGTTGTGCAATTCCGTACAAACGACTCACATTATCGATTGACCTTCGAAGACACCTGATCATAAGGTCTCTGACAACCGTATTCAAGTACTCTTTGTATTGAAGGAACTGTTGTACTCGTTTGAGGTTATAGATTTGGGCCTCAACATTCTCTTGCTCTTTAACAGTATTGTCTAAGCCCTCTTTTACGATCCCGATGATTTCATTGACACTACTGATCAGATTACTAACCTCTTCTTTTGTTAGTTTCATCTGCCCTGATTCGTTTTTTTTCAACAACTCGTTCACGCCTTCGTGTAACATCACTACACGATTCAAAAGATCTCTTCCCACTTCAGTCGAAATTTCAATCTCGCCTCTCTCCAAAAGATTTTTCATATCTATTTGGAAGGTTTGTAAGAAACTAAAAATTTGTGCTCGATTTAGAACAGGAGCAGTTCCAGCACTTGCACTTGCACTTGCACCTGCTCCCGCACTTGATGACGGGTTACGATTATTCTTACCTCCTCCGTGATATTCCTCCATTAAATCCCTCCACCCTTCAGTTTTGAGACTGGCCAAACCTTCATTCCTACCTTTACGATTCATAGTTGCCTTTTTATATTGAAGTAGAGCCATTACACTTGGACTTGTTTTTTGTTTACCATTCTTGTTTGTTACTTTCAGCCCTTTATCCAGAACATCTACCATAAAAAGCATCAATTTCCATCTTTGATCAATCGCTGCAAGCTTGGTTTGAAGAGACTCGATATATCGTGGGTCTAAAGAACCCTTTGTAAGCATCAAGCTGTATAGCCTCTTGTTTCTATTCTTAACCTCCTCCGTCACACTTTGAGGGTTCTCTTGAATTGTCTCTACAATAGAGTTAATCAAGCCTTGGAACTTATACAAGAACACATAAATAAGTCCTTCACAGTAATCGTTTACCTTTGTTGTTTGATCAATAGGTATACTAAGAAGTTCATTGATCTGGTCAAGTGCCGGGAAAACAGAATGCATCATTGCAAGATCATCAAGCTCTCTTTTACTTAACGACATCACAGATTCTGTCTTGAAAGGCTTCATCACATTACGTTTGGCACCGGGATTAGCACCACGATTACCACCAGGATTGGCACCAGGATTAGCACCACGATTACCACCGGGATTACCCACTGGGGTATGGACAACTTCTGGTTCTGCCATATATGTAAAGATACGAAACTTTGTGATCAAGATGCTCGATAAACAAAGTAAGAGAAGCCACGATGACTACTTATATTCTATTATAAGATAATATATCTATTATGTAGTATGAACATAATGGTACAACCTTCTTGGGTTGATCTTTAGATCGAGCAAGAGGTTGCAGGGACATGTACGAAGGCAGCCAGTCGACAACCTTCTTGGGTCGATCTTTAGATCGAGCAAGAGGTTGCAGGGACATGTACGAAGGCAGCCAGTCGACAACCTTCTTGGGTCGATCTTTAGATCGAGCAAGAGGTTACCGACAACTCCCTTAAGATTACTATCGCTTATGAGTGGCTGCTGCGATAAGAACAAGATCAGAGATTTCTGAATGATACGATTGATATCAATCGTATGATAGGGTATGATATGAACAAGAGTATATACTCTACAGAGAGTGATACGAATTGCGATCAATCTGATCGACTCAAGGGAGAGCTAAGAGTGACTGATCAGATATGTTGGACAAGTGGTTGCAATCTTTTGCTTTACTATGGATTTGCTGATCAGCAATGAGCAATGAGCAATGATTACTACAAAACCACTATAGGAGTGAATCTATTATGCTTATCTTTTAAGATCTCTTACGCTGTTTGAAGCACTTTTTGCAATTGGGTCTGCGACTGGGGAGTTGCTGCGAGAGCAAGACCTTGTCGTCCTTTAAGTGTCGTTGGTTGGGGAGTTTGAGCAGCTACGGGTCCTTGAAGTGCTACTTGAGGTTGAGGAACTGGAGCACGTAGAGCCTTAAGTTGAGCTTCGATGACACCCTTTCCACGAGTCGTTGCCGTAGCATATTGAGCTGTAAGTTCAGCGATCTGTTGTATTCTAGCTTTTTGATTAGCTAATATCTTAGCTTTTTTCGCAACTCCACGTAGGTATTGTGCGTTTGCGACTGTTCGTTTTTGTTCTTGTTCGTGTCTCTGCGTTCTCCTATGAGTTTGATGTCCTTGTCTCATCATTTGAGGAGCGTTTCCTTGCTGTCCCTTTAAGTGGTGTAGAGTCTTACGATGCTGGTTGAATTGATTTTCGCGACGCTTTCCTTTAATAAACTGTTCTTGGTAGCGTTGTACTGCTAACTCATTCTGTAACCTTCTCGCCTCACCACGGTTTTCTGCGCTGTTTGTCTGATCCACATTACGCCTCTTTGAACCATTCTTCCTTGTACGAACTTTACCTACCATACCCATATAGCGCAAAAGAGCTACTGCCTTACCCGCAAGTGCCTCTGCCTTCAGAGTGTTGTACTCTTCCTTTGTCCAGTTTCTTTCATTACTTACATATACGTTTTTTGGAATCACAATGTGTTCATATTCGTCGATCTCTGTTACGATTTCAACGATTCTCCTCATCACCACCTTTCGCCGCATCATCAAGGTCTTTACATCTTCTATCTTTAAAAACTTTTTAACCTCAACAGGATTAGGGTTCCTGACATTAATATGCACAATGCCTGTTAAGTGTATCACATTATCTTCGATGAAGATCTTTTCAGCAACCAAAAATTGAAGCTCAGCCTCCATAAGATCATCGTATTGTGCACTACCTTTGCCAGCTAACGATAGAGCTAACGATACAGCCGTATTATAATATTCAAGGTCAATCGGTTTAATGTGACCCCTAACCATATCTTTAATGCTTGTTTCAACTTTGATATCCTCTTTGGGTGATGTCAAGGATTCATACAAGAGATCTCCTAACGTCTTGAAATCAATATTTCTCGTAATATCTTGAGCTTTACTTGTAATACGAGAGACAAACACACGTTTCCGATTAAGTGTTGTCAGGTTGTCATAAAGGTTTCCAATAGGCATCTTTTGTAGGGTGCGTATCGAATTGCTCTTTGACGCACTCTTCAAAGCGCTCTCTGACGCACTCTTTGAAGCACTCTTTGAAGCGCTCTCTGACGCGCTTCTTCGGACAGATGCACCTGCAGGAGCAGGAGATTCGCCAGCAAGACGTTCCCAACTATTCTCAGCATTAGCGTTTGAAGCACCCGCAGAAACAGCAGCAGCACCAGGAGCAGGAGCAGGAGCAGCAGCAGCAGCAGCAGGAGCAGGAGCACTACTTAAAGAACTGCTTGAAGAACTGTTTGGAGAACTGCTTGTCATCCATCTTAAAACAGCATTTTTCTTTACTTTTGGCTTTTGGGGTTTAGCCATTTCAATGATGATTTTTTTATCTACTATCGACTTAGAAAAAACCTATGACTGATCCATATTATTATACCACTTTATGATAGTACAACTTTCTTGAAAGATCCAAGAAGGTAACCGTGGTCGATACCTATCCATATATATCAATGAAAGAATCACATACAACGATCCAAAGTACCTCTAAGAGCAAGAGCAAGAGTCCAACTAAGAGTAAAGATCCAAATGCAGCCTCTTCTCGCCACCTTAATACCCTCAACTCCGTCGTCCGTTATACCCCTCCGAACAAGCCCCTTCCTCCTCGCATAGTCCACTATCTCTCTCCTCGCATCCAAGAGATCTTCGAGAATGAAGAACTCCTTCATCAATGGTCCCTCCAAAATCGAACCTTCTCCTATCTCTTCATTGGGAAACCTCCCGAATCCTTTGTATCAACAAGCAAGAACAAGAACAAGAGCAAGAATGAGAAGAATAAGAACGTGAAGAACACTAAGAGTAAACATATCATCTTCTCCAAAGTGATCCCCTTATCCAAACGCGCTCTCCTTAACATCTGCTCCCTTCTCCTCTTCTTTAAACGTCCCGCAATCGACTACCTTGACGCACTTTTCCCTTTATCCTCACCTAAGAATCTCGGTGCGCCTACCTTCACCCTTCACTTCTTTATCTGCTCCCAGAAAATGAAAGTCGATGTCCCTAACCTCATCCCATCCCACATCCTTCGTGAATACCCCTCTAAACCTCCAAAAGCGACCGTTCAAGTACGAGAGAGGAAAGCTACCGCTGAGAGCAAGGCTGAATCGACGATCAAAGGAGGAGGAGGAGGAGGAGATCATGTACAATCTAAAAAATCTGATCTTCCTAAGAAATCAGACCTTCCAACCTCCCCCAAAGAAGGTCTCCTCTTCTTTAGCTACAACAACAAAAACAACCTCTTCGAAAGCCTCACCAGCGACACCACCCTCGACTTCTATGAGCGATCCCTCTACAGTGACCGCGAGATGCTCCTTGGGCTCATCGCAAACCGCGCCGCTCTTGCCCGTTTCTGTCACGCTCTCCCTAAGTACTTTGGCCATTACTTCCTTCGGAAGTTCTTTATCACCAGCGGAAGCACCCTGATGCTCCACGGTATGCGCAGAACTTCCGATGTCGATGTCCGGATTACGATCTTTAACCTAAAAGAGATGAAAGAGATGTACGCAGATATGATGCCTAAGATGTATCCCCTTGAGATTGATGTATCCTATGTAACCGAAGATAATCAAAATATTGTCGATGATCCTAAGAAACACTTCTACTTCTGCGGTATCAAGTGTGAACTCCCCGTCGATACCCTTGTTTACCATTACCAACATCAAGTCCGCGATGCACGCGTTAAGTCAAAGGCCGATGTGATTATGACCTCTTATCTTCTCGGGGAGAATGTCCCCACCTACTTCGGCAAAGATGATATCCCTACCAGCCACAAAAAACGGATGCTCCAGATCTTCAAGTTCTACTACAAGATCGATATCACCCTCGAGCAACTCGACGCATTGATCGATAGCCACGAAAAGCGCAATCGCACCGCTGAACAACTCCAGCTAAAGAGTGGAACTGGGACCGGGACCGGTGCTGGAGCTGTAACGAGTACTTCCTCCAATGTACTCGCCTCCCTTAACTCTACTTCCAACTCTACCTCCTCCAATAACTCCGAGATTGAACGTCTCTACCAAGAGATGCTTCTCGAACGCGAAAAGGCCAAGAAGTACATCTCCCAACATATCAAATGGCGCTGATCCCATCTTATCTTACTATCTTACCAGCATCTCCCATTCTAAGATATACTCTATCTTAGAATCGAATCAATCCTCTATGTCTATAAACTTGAACTTAAACTATCCAATTACTCCTTCTTACCCTTCCACTTTGAAATCCCATCCACATAGTGAAGCGTGTTGTGATACCCTAACTTGTCCAAGGCGTGTGCCACCTTCTCCGCCGCATTGCACTTCGCCGAATAACAATAGACAATGATCGGGACATTCCGATTCTTTCCCAATAGCTTCTCCACCATCGAGCGCTTCATCCTCTTGTTATGCGGAATGTTGACCGCACCCTTAATATGCTCCTTGTTAAAGTACGCCTCCGGAAGCGCATCCACTACCTTCACCTTCCTGCTCTTCGCCAGTCTCTTCACCTCATCCTGTTTGATGTCACACAAGATACTATGGGTGTAGAGCTTTGATGACCAGCGCTCCTCTTTGGCCTTGTAATAGAGGAAATGGAAGTGACGGCCATATACCTTCTTCTTCTTCGGCTCCTTATAGATCTGCGGGCACTTCACATAAAAAGTCGCCCGGCCCTTCGCATCACTCTTCGTCACTCCTGAGTTCTTTAAGGTGGCATACGCACGATCCCGCATTTGAATCGGCTTCCGGAAATCCCGGGGCATCGTTCCAAAGTAAAAGATCGTCGAATTCGGCTTTAAGCCCTTCATCTCCACCTTATGTGTCCCCCTCCTCTTCGAATAAGGACGGGGAGTCTTCGGAAGATTGCGCTTCACAAAGTCCTGGAGAATCGCCCGATAAATACCCGACTTTACCTGTGTATGACTGCACGTTGCACACGGACGCATCTTCTATGTTTGTTCTTGGTAGTATATACTATATAGTATCAAGATATTTGGTATTTGGTATTCAGTATTCAGTATTTGGTGGATGGATGGGCTTTAAGCCATTTCGTTAATGATGGTAAAATCCGTGTCTGCCGTCTCATCCAAGGCACGACTTAGAACCTTCTCCATAAATGTCACCACCGTCTCATTCACATAGCTTGAATTGGCATAGATGTTATAATAGTGCGATGTCAGATCCTCATACCGGTTGTTGAAGACCGGGAAGATCGGCCCCATCGTCATATTGTTCATCACATAATCCGTCAGGATCGTGATCTGATCACGCGCCTTCTCCACGTGAATATCAAACGCAGAGAAGAGAAAGATCACCACCATTGTGTACAAGAAGATCAATGCGACCAAGTTGAACATATTGTCGTGCGAGGTTCGCCCCGTATTCGTCAGAATATCCTCCTTCGCGCAAAAGAGCTCATAACTGATGTTATCTACCTTCTTATTCATCTTACTCTCTACATTGTCCAGTTTTCTCCCCATCTTGCTACCCATCGCATCCAGTAGGCGCTTCAGCTTCGCCTCATCAAAAGGTATAGGAGGATTATTGGGAGAAGCAGTGGGAGAGAAGTTGTTGGTAATCTGAATGTTGCGGGCCGCCTGAGAACGTGTCGTAACTGGCATCTTATGTATATCTTTATATTGTAGTAAATCAAGAGTAACTCTTATACTACCTTACTTTCGTAGATTCCCTTTATCCAGGGTCTTATCCATAGTTGATTAATTTTGATGCATCAAAAGATGATATAGATAATAGAAGAGGATGCACGAGATCGGCGTCACGATCGTTGCCACGAGTGATTGCCATAAAGTGATCTGCGGTCTCTTCTCAGAGAGTGTTGTTTCTTCCTTTACTTCTGGTAATGCTTCCACTAAAATGATCGGGTTCGTAGGGTTCATATTATCAGGCATCTCATAGGAAGGAATCTCCCACAGATTTGGCTGATCCCATTCTACAGGAACTTGATCATCTACCTTGATGATTGGCTCTTCCTGTTGATAAACGATCATTGGCTCTTTTTCCACCGGAATGCTCTTGGTTGCCTCCTCCATCACCTTCTTATGATAATGTTCTGCAAGATTCGCGCATACAATCATCTTCCACGTATAATGGCGAAGTGGGCAAATTTGCCCATTCACTAACACCGTTGGAACCCTCCCAAAACACTGTTCACAGCACGGAATCGGGATAAGGTAAATTCCTTTATCCAGCGGAAAGAGTACTCCTGTGGCATTGTTCTCACCAATCTTCATCGCGCACCTCACGCAAGGAGTCTCCTTCTTGATTTTGGTCAAAGTCTTCTTAATTCCTGCATAAACCAACTCCTGCGAAGGAATATGCGCCTTATCCTTGTAATTCGTAATGATCGATGGATAGGTCCACCTGCACTGATCATACGAAGCCGCATCATACGGGAATGGCTGGTTATTCGTTAACTTGATCATCCGCTTTTTCATCGCCCATTCCGCCTCTGATTCCGTGGTAGGGGGCATCGTTTTGTTTGCCTTTTCTTTAATCAAATCTCTTACACTTTTTGATTGAAATCTCTTTATCCAGGATGATCTGGTAAGGCTATGGTAAGGGATTTGATGAATTATAATATTTTATGGTTATATATGATGATATGATAATATGATGATATGATAATATATAGGTATGGGATGCGATGGTGGAGTTCGGCTTACGCCTCCTCCACATCCGTTACAGGAGTCGCCTCTTGGTCGGGCTCAAGATCCACGTCGTGATCGGACTTGAGAGAGACCTCCTGATCGGGTTCAGGAACCGTTGTTTCAGGAACGGGCTCGTGGGCTGGCTCGGGAGCCGCCTCCTCGGGAACCTCTTCAAGAGCAGCCATAAGCGCAGCCTCTTCGGCCTCCACAAGTCGTTGCTGTTCCGCAAGCGCCGCAAAGTGGGCATCTTCCGCTTCAGTCTCCGCCTCTGTGGGCTTCCAGACGAAGTCGCTGATGCACTCCCGGATTCTCGCCTGAAACTTCGACTCCGCGTAGTTAAAAAGGACTACCACCGCCGACGTCTTGAAAGAGATCTTCTGCAGACGGCACATATGCGCCTTCTTGTGCTTCGGATTCTCCGGCGCCGGAGTCTGATCCCGGACAATAACGTCCGGATGATCGCTCTGAACAACCTTGTCGCCGCACTCCTTGCAGAATAACATCGGAATGGTGATCCACTCTCCCGGGCACGTGAATGATGGCGTCTGGAGCGCATAGTAGTACTCAGACTTGCCAGCAAGCGCGTCCCGATGGATCTTACCCTGAGTTCCCCTGCAAATGTGGCAGTGAGGCACCTTTAAGAGGGCCTCAGGCTTACCACACAAGAAATCGGGATTCTCTGGGTTCGGCGTTGTGATGTATTGCAATGTCGTTGCAAGCTGATGCGCCGCAAAGATTTCCTGATACTGCTCATCCGTCGGCTTAAAGGCCTCGTAGTTTGCACAGCCATAGGGACCATCCGGAAAGGCCATATCATAAGCAATCAGCTGGATCCAGCTGGCCGACGGGAATCCTGGGTATTTCGGGTGGAAATCCTGGATAAATCCCTTGGTAACCGTGTTACCGGGCAGAGAAAGCTCATACGATACAGTGGAACGGTTCAACGATACAGTACGACGGTTCATTTTCATAAAAGAAGTTGATCAAATTGAAATAATCTGGTCAAGCACTCCCCTTTGACCTCTTGGTCCTACTTCCATCTACTGAAATCAATTTTATCGGGTTGAGGAATAAATCAATGAACGTAAACCGGATTGTATCATCGCACGGATGATAGAATCTGTTATATAGATGATGATAGAATATATGGTAATGATATGGTAATATTATGATATATAGTTATAATATGGTTTACGTTATATGATTATATGCTTGATTACACCTTCTGGTATTTACACTTCCAGACGCATCTACCTGGTGGTTATACCTCCAGTCGCATCTGGATACAGCACGCCTTCAGCTCATTAATCAAAAGATGCGTCGCATAGGGGATCTGGACCTTACAGAAGTCCGTCGTATTGTCGCTATAAAGCGACTTGTAGATTCCCTTCTCCGGATTTACCGGTGCTACCAACCCCGTCTTCTTGTCAATCCATACATAGAACTTGTCCGAGCAGTTAAACATACGCTCCTTCAACAGCTGACTGGCGCCGTGAGCCAGCAAACAATCACGTTCCATCTCACCGAACCTGAGACCACCACCGCGGCTGCGTCCCTCGGCTGGTTGTCTTACCAGAAGCTGGTAAGGCCCCGTCGCGCGACCGTGAATCTTCTCTCGCGACAAGTGTTTCAGGCGATGATAGAAGACAGGTCCGATGAAGATCTTCGTATCCATCTGCTTACCCGTCTTGCCATTATACATCACCTCCGTAC